>JACKQG010003441.1_pt1 | contig 19413 bp, 17 predicted proteins | sample 8237621 | NCBI WGS metagenome assembly JACKQG01 (sample SAMN15677084, study PRJNA649215) | marine metagenome | biome: marine; feature: Black Sea; material: saline water; isolation source: suspended particulate matter (SPM) from the Black Sea western gyre | collected 2013-06-09/2013-06-10 | depth... | reverse complement strand
TTGATGATTTCGCCATATGTGACAAGTGTACCACATGTCTTCGTATTTAAAGGTGGGGGGAGCCAGCAACGCCTCTTAAAGTCATACACCTTGATCATATCTAGTAAGCCCGAAGAGTAGATTTTATATATTCTTAGATTCGTATCAGATTCGTAATTCGTAATTCGTAACTGCTACATCCCTCCCACCAAGAACCACGTAATACCGTATACCACCGGCACAACAGATTGCCAAAAGAGGAGAATAAAGATGATGACGGCAAAAAATGAATATTGCTCAAGCGATGCCATAAAAGAAAGATACCTGCTCGGGAGAAATGCGGACAGTATTTTGGAGCCATCAAGCGGCGGAATGGGAATAAGATTAAACAGCGCCAAAAGCACGTTGATGAAGACAATCAAACTGGCAAGCGAATAAAATGCCTCATTTGCAATACCAAACGGAACGGCAAAACGTACCAACACACCAAAAATGATAGCGATGACAATATTCATAGCCGGCCCTGCGGCAGCAACAATTGCCGGACCAAAGCGTTGATTCTTCAGATTATACGGATTATATGGTACCGGCTTTGCCCATCCGAAAATAAATCCCCCGAGCATGTAGGAAATGAGTGGCACTGCAATAGAACCAACCGGATCAATATGCTTTACAGGGTTGAGCGAGAGTCGCCCCGCCAAACGCGCTGTTGGGTCTCCGAGAAGTGCGGCGGCGTATCCGTGCGACACCTCATGGGCAATCACCGACATAATCAAAACAGCAATACCGAATATAATTTCAATTCCTTCTATCATGCAATTAGTATAACAGTATGGGAGGAGGTTAGGAAGTCAGGAAAAGAGTGAGCGAGTTGTTAGTTTTTAGTTGGGAGCTGTGAGGATGTGTTTGCCTCCGACGGGCAAGCGCTATTGCGCGCGCGACGATTGACACCGTAAGCTGTCTCTGCTATCATCCTGATATTATGGCTACAACATGTGCAATCTGCGGAAAGGGATCACTTGTCGCTCAAGGATATTCCAATAAGACGCGTGCAACCAAATATAATCCGACGGGCAAAAAGCGCCGTCAGCCGAATTTGCAGTGGGCAAAGAAAACGGACGGGTCTCGTATAAAAATCTGTTCTCGCTGTTTGAAAGCAAATAAACAATTGGAAGTGAAGAGCAAATAAAAAATACCAAACAAAAAAGCAAAAACAAAAAAGCGCGGCGCCTTCGGCGCCGCGCTTTTTTGTTTTTTTCTTGCACTTTGTATAAAACTTGAAGAAAACCAAAGTTAAGCTTTGGTTTTCAGATACCCCATTACTCTATCCTCACGATACTTTCTCCATCGCTCTCAAAGACAATCGCTCCCTCTTCGCAGGTACCCAACAACTCGGCACCAAGCGCTTCAATGCGGTCAATCACTTCCTTGTCTGGATGACCGTATCGATTATCACATCCGGCGGAAACAACAACTGTCTCTGGTGTCGTTGCGGCAAGGAATACGGTAGCCGACGATGTATCCGAGCCGTGGTGTCCAGCTTTCAACACATCGGAATCCGCCCTGTCACCATATAATCCCGCAAGATAGGTCTCCACGGACGCCGGTGCATCGCCGGTAAGAAGAAACGTATTCTCGCCGTGCACCACGCGCGCAATAAGCGACGAGGTATTGGCTTCCCACTTCGCTACTTCCTCCAGCATCCGATCAGGAAAAAGAAATTCTATGTACGCACTATTGGAAAGCTGTATGATGTATCCTGCGCGAGCGATTGTGTGTTCACAACCCTCTTTCACAATTGCATTTGCAAACGCTTCATACACACCAGTATCAGAAACATTTCCCGATTCAATCACATACTCCACATCAAAGCGATCTAACACTTCCGGAAAACCTCCAATGTGATCAGCATCAGGATGAGTGGCGATAAGCATATCAATTGACCGATCCCAAAACGGCATCACATCCCCGAGCGTGGAAAGCACGTTTCCACCGCGACCACCATCTACCAAAATCTGCACACCGCGGTGCTCAATAAATATCGCATCGCCCTGCCCCACATTGAGAAACGCCACGCGAAGTGTGTCGCTCTTTTGCGCGACAATCATCCAGCCGAGAAAAATCACTGCCAACAAGAGAAAGCCGATAAGTAAGATTTCAATATTTTTCCGTATCCACGCAACAATTTCCATACTACAATTGTACAACAAAAAAGCGGGTGATTAACCCGCTTGAAACCGTGGCAACTTGAGTGCCGACGTACTTTCTTTCCGTACGCGCACGTAGGCAAGAGCATCGTACGTGAGACCTGCCCTCGTAAGAAAAGGTTCAATTTCCCCACATGAACACCTCCTCCACGCGAGGTCGTGCTCCGTGTATGCCATCAACTTTTCAGGAACACGAACATTCAAAGTGTTCGTAATCAGTGAAACAAACTCTGGCATACCAATCGGTATGTCAGTGTACGCTTTCGCGAATTGTGGCCAGAGCTGATACGGACACAATCTACCACCCTCATTAATGACATACATGCACATGTCATTCATAGACATGTACTCAACATTATACATTTTGAACAATTCCTGCTTATGGATGAAGCAGACATCCACAAGAGACCCGTTAAGCTCACTGTGTCCCGCAATGCACTCAAGGACAGTTTTTACATCTTCCGATAAGTGCCCCATCCTTGCATACACCTGCGGAATAACAGGAGCAATCTGGATCGGTCCCAAGATCAAAAACGGTTCGATTTTTTTCATTTTTCAATTTTTGAGTTTTTCGAGAACCGTACTTCTCCCTCAAACCTACACCATATCCCGCGTGCGGTCAATTGTTTCGCGTTTGGTGCGAAGTTTCATAATTGCGATTGTGTAGAGAACGTACACAACAACGACCAGCCAAAACGGAAAGGCGGGAATGTGTATGGCGGCAAATGGAAACGATGCAAAGAAGTCCACGACACCGAGCATGTAGGCAAGAAGACCAAATGCCGGCACGGCGAGAAGTGTACCAAGGAGCGGATGGATGAGTCCGCCGAGTGCTGCGACAAATCCAAAAAGCATTGCACCGGGGACAGCGATAAGTACGAGAAGGTTTACAGGAACGGCAACGAGCGACAAATCACCCATAAGATAGAGGATAAAGGGGAGCACAAATATCTGCGTGGAAATGGTGGCGGCGGCGATTTCGCGCAAACCGAAATGCGTGGGGATACGTGAAAGATACGGCTCTATGAGTGGCGCGAGAATGATGAGTCCGAGTGTTGCAAGAAATGAAAGCTGGAATGACGGATCAAATACCAAGATGAATGGATTGTGCAATATCATAACAAACGCAGCAACGAAAAGTGCGCGAGTGATGTCGTATCCGCGACCAACGCGGCGTGCAAAAATCACCAAGAGCGCCATAAGCGATGCCCGAACGACAGTCGCTCCCGCACCGGTCAAAAGTGCGAAAAGAATAATACCAAGCGAGCCAAAGAGCGATGCCAGTGCCGGCGAAAGAGAAGAAAACACAGCAAGAATTGCTTCTGCAACGATGGTGATATTGTATCCGGAAAGCACCACGATATGCATCACGCCTGTCACCCGAAACTTCTCCAAGAGTTTTTCACCGAGCGACTCTTTTGCGCCGACGATTAAGCCGCCGGCAAACGATGCTTCCGGCTCGGGAAGCACGCGTCCCATACTTGCAAGAAGCGTATGTTTGATCTTGAAAAGCGCGCTGATAATCACATTCCCTTTTCCTTCGTCTATCTTTTCAATATCGGGACGAAACATTTGATATGCAATACCACTTTTTTTGAGGAAGGCAGGATAATCAAAAATGCGCCCACTTTCATCGGCTTCAAAACGTTCGGGAAAAGTGATTTCCCCTGAAACAAGGAGCTCGTCGCCATATGTGTACTCGGGATACTTATCAACATATGCAAGGATACGTTCTTGCTTCGGACATACTGAAACGTCATCCAAAATCTCAAGCGTCAGACGAGTAGACGACTCGCGCACATCCGGCTCATCTGCCACATACACCCGCGCGGATATTTCTTTCTCAGATTCGGCAAAACGTGTTTCACATCTCTCAAGCGTATTGTAACGCCACACACCGAGAGCGGCGCTTGCAATGACAATCGCAAGCGCCGCTCCAATCTCTCGCTTCCCTTTTTCTCCATAGATATATGAGATAAGAGCGACAGCGCCAGAAAGAATAATAAAAAGTAACACAACCTCATTCCCCCATAGAAAAAACGAACGCAATCCCACGCCGGCAATAAGTCCGATCATGATTGCGTTTAAGATACAAGAGGGGTGCATATTGAAATCAGTTTTTATTTGGTAGAAAAAACATTGTCATCCAGCCCCACTTTCACTTAACCATCCTACGGTATATAAAGTCTCTAACGTATTTTGGAGAAATAATTCTATCAGTGAAAGTGGGGCTGGATGACAGTAAAGAAGTCTCTAAAAACTACCAACTAAAAACTTCCCCTATCCATCGCCTCATTCGCGAGAGCGTCTGCTTCTTTGTTGTACTCGCGGCGAACATGCACAATATCAATGTGCTTGAGTCCACCCAAAAGCTCCTGTACTTTTGCGTATTGTTCTTTGAGATTTGCATTCTTCACTTTATAGATACCATTTAATTGGCGCACAATGAGCTCGCTATCCATACGCACCACGACCTTCATATCGGTAAGTGCATCGCCATACAGCGCATGAAGTTTCTCCAAGCCGAGGATGGTTGCTTGGTATTCCGCCCAATTATTGGTCTGCTCACCTAGATATGTCGACACAGTCGCTATTTTCTTTCCCGCCCCATCAGTGATATACACACCGGCACCCGCATGCCCCGGATTCCCCCGTGCACCACCATCCGTCGACATCACAATATCAGCCCTCATTTTTTCTGTCGTCATGATCTTTATCATACCGCAAGATATGAATTATGGAAAATGAATGAATATGAAATGTGCAACAAAAAACCGCTCATATTTCAGAGCGGCTGTACGATTCTCCTTTTGTAATACGCTTCGTGAAGTGTACGAAGCAGCGTGGAGTACTTTTTCTGCCCTAGCCAATATCCTAAGATTGGAACATCGGCACCGCTTGCGCACAATTTATTGAAACATTTAAATAACAGCGTCTCTCGCGCACCCATCAACGATACGCGTTCTTTTCCAGATTGAGCAAGTCCATGTTCCAAAATCCACACGTAGCGCATGATGTTTCTTATATATTCCAACCTCCACACATACCCCACAATGTTTCTTACAAAGAAGAACACAAAGACAATGAGCGATGCTCCAAACACAATCTGAGAAAATTCACTTTCCACAGTCATGTACCATGCGAGAGATAAAACAAGCACAGCCACAATCCCGGCATGAATTAACAAGAGTGTGCTTTTCTTGATTTCCCATAAATCTTTTTTATTGTGTTTCATGATGTTCTTTTATGTTTCGAAAGAATACTATTCAAAATCTATACCAACCCAATATAAATGTCAAACAAAACCGCTCGCCTACGGGAGCGGTTTTGTTGTTTTTATTGTTTTTTAATGTCTTAATCTCTGCATACTTCTCTGCCAATTCTAACGAGATCCCGCATCAAGTGCGGGATGACAGGGGAAAGTAATTATTTTTCATTTGGCATTTGCACCTTCACATCCTCAATCCGTAAGCGGAGTTCGAGGCGATTGCGGAAGAAAGATTGTTCCATTGTTGCAATCATGTTGATAGTCATGCCGGGCGTGAGTTCGTCGCCATATGCATTGGGGAGTGTAAAGAATGCAATCGCATCTATTGCCCCACCGCGAGAATTATGAAACGTCAGCTTGAGATGTTCTTTCCCTTTGCCAAAGACAGACACATCAGAAATCGTCACGTCACGAAACCAAAAAAGTGGCTTGGGATTTCTCATACCAAAGGGAGCAAGCTGATTCATGTCATGAAACGTCCGCTCATGTATATCATCAATCGAAAGTACAGCATCAATTACCACTTCCTCTTCAAGAATATCACGGCGCACCTCTCTGTATGCTTTATTGAGCTCTTCACCCAAGGTATGCACCGCGTCAAATGCCACTTCAAACCCACCCGCCTCGGCGTGCCCACCGGATTCAGGCAGAACACCTTCGGGAAGCGCGCGCATAAGCTCCACCACATCCACACTGCCGTCGGAGCGCGCCGAGCCGCGTATTTTCTCCGCTCCTTCACGCCCCCAGAGAAACACTGGTCGGCCATATTCTTCCATGAGTTTATTGGCAGCGATACCAAGCACCCCCACGCGCCACGACGGGTCACCGAGTACAATCACATCGGGCAATGCGTCAGTATCAATTTTTTTATGTATCTGTCGCATCATCGTGGCGACAAGTGTTTTTCGTTCGTTATTGAGATTTTCGAGATGCGTGGCCGCCTCCTCAGCATCGCCTTGGTTGATAGCGGAAAGAAGCCGAAATGCCACATCAGGATGATCCATACGGCTCGCGGCATTGATGCGTGGGCCAATCGTGAAACCAACATCACCCTCAGTGAGTGTTTCATGCGCACACTTCGCGCTACTGCACAATGCACGAATACCCAGGCGCACTCCTTTCTGAAGAACCTTCAATCCGAAATATGCCAATACACGATTCTCTTTCACCAAAGGCACCATATCGGCAATCGTTGCCACACCTACCATATCAAGAAGCCACTTCTCCCATTCCTCCGGGACATCAAAGCGGCCACTCTCTCGCCCGCGGATGAGCAGTGCGTGGGCAAGTTTGAAAGCGAGTCCGGCACCACAGAGCATGTCGTCGGGATAGGTATCATCACTTCGTTTCGGATCAACAATTGCATACGCATCAGGGAGCGATTCACCGGGGATGTGATGGTCCGTCACAATCACATCCATACCAAGCTCCCTTGCGTGAGCAATTGGCTCGGTGTCGGCAATACCGCAATCAACCGTGACGATGAGACTGACATTGCGATTGGCGAATTCTTCAATAGCTTCAGTATTGAGTCCAAATCCTTCATTGTGCCGATGTGGCATGTAATTGGAGAAATGCGGATACTTTACCTTCACAAAAAAATCGTGGAGAATGACACTTGCCGGAATACCATCGGCATCATAGTCGCCATAAATCACAATGTGCTCTTCCGCATCAATGGCAGAAAAAATCCGCTCCACCGCTTTTTCCATATCGGTGAGAAGAAACGGGTCGTGCGTGTCGCGTTCCCAATCGGGACGTAAAAATCGCTCAGCATCTTCAGAAGTGAGAATACCGCGACGAAGAAGGAGTGTTTGTACAAGCGGAGAATACTCTGAAAGCACTTCTCTCACTTCATCATTTGGCACATCTGCCATACGGTAGGTTTTCTGATGCATAGGCAGAAGTATAGCATGACGAGCTTATAGCTTTTAGGTTAAGAGGGCGGAACACCTTTTTCTGGATTCTTGGCTTGGCTCGAAATCTTCGTCATTTCGTGAAACTCTAGAGAAGATCCTGAATCAAGTTCAGGATGACAGCGATTACAAAAAACAGGCGCGACCGAAGGTCGCGCCTGTTTTTTGTTCATCCTCAGCTCTAGAGTTAATTATATAATTTATTACGTATTTAATTACGTAATTAAATTTTTTCTTATCCACGATTTGACTTTTCCTTTTAAGAGAGCAATACTGAATATAGGTAAATTCTTTTTAACTTTAATTTATAAGAAAATGACAGAACGGAAAGAATTATGGGAGTTTTTTTCCTTTCCCGCTCCCGCAAAACGGAAGAGGATGCCGGCATGGGTGATTGTGATAATCCTCACTGGGGCGACGGCGCTAACTGTCATTGCACACCTTATCTAGCCCCGCCACGCGGGGTTTTTTTATACAACAAGCACGGTCTTTGGTCGCGCTTGTATGCATATTTCGTATTTCATTTTTCCTTCGGCCGAGCATGATTCATGCTGTAGGCGTATTTCTCGCTTCTGATTGCCTCAATTCCCGGCAAACTCCCATCGGCAAGATAATCAAGCATGGCGCCACCGGCGGTTGAGAGAAAGGTAATGTCTTGAGTCATCTTTGCACTTCTCACCAACGCCACCGTATCACCACCGCCAACCACACTTCGTGCACTACCTTGTGCGATAATTTTCAGTATATCTTTCGTTCCTTTCGTATACCCTTTTTCATACCATCCCAGAGGACCGTTCACCACGACTGACTTCGCTTTTCGCAACACTTCCTCCCAAGAAGAAATGGTGTCTGGACCAATGTCAAAAATAGTGTCTGTCTTTTGTATATCATGCACACCTCGCACCACTTGTATTCCTTCTTTGGTCTTCACCACCACGTCTTTCGGGAGAAGAATATGTTTACTTTTAGCAAGTGCGCCGAGCCCTTTCGGTTCATCGGCAACAGACTTTCCGATTTCATATCCGCGCGCTCTGAGAAGTGTGTTGGCAATAGCCCCACCCACACACACAGTATCCCCTTTTCTTACATATGCTTTCAAGAGCGGTAATTTTGTTTTCATTTTCGCCCCACCCAAGACAAGCACGAACGGCTTCTTCGGATGACACATACGCTCAAGTTCTGCATATTCTTCTTCAAATGAGAGCCCGATATATGAAGGAAGGTATTTCGGTATGGACACGATGGATGCATGTGCTCTGTGTGAAACGGAAAATGCATCGTTCACATAGATATCGGCATATCCGGCAATTTTTTTTGCAAACGCTATATTATTTCCTTTTTCTTCTTCATACTGACGAAGATTTTCCAACATGAGTGCTGTACCATTTTTCATATTGTCAATCATAGATTCCGTTGCCTCACCAAAGACATCCGGTGCAAAACCGATACGTGTCTTCGTATTCATATACCGAGCAACAGGAAGGAGCGACTCTTTAGAATCACGGCCAATATGGGCAATAATAATCACCCGCGCGCCTGCTTTCTTGAGAAAGCGAATTGTTTGCAGCGCTTTTTTAATACGAAAGCTGTCGGTCACTTTTCCATTTGCAAGTGGCACATTTATTCCGGCGCGAACAAGCACATACTTCTCATGAAGTATTTCTGGTTTGAGATGACTCAATTGTGGGAGTAGTGTGTTCATAAAAATATATGTCATTCCAGACTTGACCCGGAATCTTCGCTGTCTTGTTTCTAAAGGTAATTCGGGGAGACCCAGCCCCACTTTCACTGACTACACGTTATCACACACCTTCGAAAAGAAAATTCTTAAACCCCTCTTCACAGATACAAGACAATTGTGAAAGTGGGGCTGGGTGAAAGAGTTTCAAAGGGTACGATGATAATAACTTTTTATGTCTTAATTTTCTTTTAATTTTTACTTTTTATTTTACCTTATCTTATTTTAGTCTTTTTTATTTGACTATTCCTCTTCTCCGACGCTTCAATAATCCTAGCGAGTTTTTTCGGATCACGACTCGCACGCCCAATGAGAAGTCCATTGATTTCGTCTTTTGCAAGAAAACCAGCGGCATTTGTATCATCAACCGATCCTCCATAGAGCATCGGAATCGACAACGCCGTCTTCTCACTCGTAAGCTCCATGAGTGTTTTTCTGATGAAAAGAATTGTCTCGACAGTATCGTCAGGGGTATTTGCCGTATCACCACCAATAGCCCACACCGGCTCATAGGCGATAATTATTTTACCAAAATCACGTGGCGATACTCCTTCGAGTGAAGCGTGAATTTGTTCACGCAGAGTGAGGAGATAGCGCGCTTCATCATCGCGCTCACGCTCGCCAACACAGACAATCGGTGTCAAACCAACCGAGAGCGCTACACGTACTTTTGTCGCAACCTCCACATCGCTTTCTCCTTTTGCGCGTCGTTCGGAATGTCCGACAATTACATACGATGCCTTTAGCGAAACAATCTGCGAGGCGGCAACGTCGCCAGTATGTGATCCTGATGCATGAAGCGAAACATCTTGCGCGCCATATGCATACCCTTTTGTATGTGGTGCCACCACATCGGAAAGAAACGGAAATGGCGGACACGCCACGAGCGTCGTTTTCTTGAGTCCTTTCCCAAGAGATTTTGATTTCGTCGCGAGCTTTTTTGCATCAACATGCGTTGCCGGATTCATTTTCCAATTGGCAATAATAAATGTACGGATGCGTGCTTTTTGTGCGGATTTTTTCATATCTCTATTATATCACGAGACACAAAAAGCGCGCTGTTGCCAAAAGGCAACAACGCGCTTTTTGTGTCTCACTATTTCACCAACACATCCCAGTGAGTACTTTCTCTAAACCAAATTGCTCCTGTTGTAGGATTTACATATGCTATCGCGGCGTAATCTCCTTCTCTGTCAAGAGACGGTGTGCGATCGAAATTCGCTTCTACATACGCTGTCACATTCGCCGTACCCTCGATATCAACTTTATACCCATTCCCATGACTATACGCCCCTACAGAATGTCCGGCTTCTGTTCCACCAGTCACCAAGATATTTCCGCTGGTCTGCTTGTCAATATATTTAATCTCATCAAATGTCGCGGGTTTCATGCCATATAAATCCGTACAGCCCGTTTGTCCGACATACTCACACGGTTCCGAACTGCCACTTGTGCTTGTTATCACAATATCGCTGTCGGTCATAAGCGTTTCTCTTATGGCGTTTTCTTGTGAAATTTTTCCGGAAAGATAATATCCATTCTCATCGACAAGAAGTTGCCCGGATGGTGTTGCGTTCTGGTACGCTCCATATGCCCCCGTATATGTCCCGTCACCTGTGGCAATTTGATTTAATCGTGTAGTTCCCCCACCCTCCTGAAATGTCCCTCCACCTCCTTCCACCGTTACTTTCTCAAGTGTCAAATCAAAGTTAATGAAATCGGGGTTAATTGTGTTTAGAATCAGCCAGGCACCGAGAGCAAGGAGGAGACCGAAGACGGCAGCGGTCATTTTTTCTTGTCCTTCTTTCTTTTGAGATGTAACACCAGAGGTCATAAATTGAATACCACCGATGGCTATCATGAGAACAGCCAAAACTCCTGCTGCACCGATCATAAACCAGAATATGCCGTAGAGGTACTCTGCCGGTGTGACGGGAGTGTCATCTGATTGTCCGATGAGACTTGGTTCGAGGAGGATGTAGCCGTCAGAAGATACTTGAGAGTTGGAAGTATTCCCTAACTGTTCCTCGATAATGACTGTATTACGAAATCCACCTACCACACTTCCATCTTCATTCCACACGTCATTAAGATTAGTATCAGGTGTAGGAGTGATAATGATAACGCTTTTCACACACTGAACACTCTCATTCGGATATAATTCAAGGGCATATTCCCCGCATTTTCCGATACTAAGAAATCCATCGAAAAGGACTTCGCCCGTTCCGCTTCGTACCAGCTTCCAGGTTGTTGTATTCTCCTCTTGCGTACTTTCCTCACCTTTCTCGTCATCTATATCCATTTCAAACGAAATACACTCCCCTTTTCCCAGCTGTCTCGCCATGAGACGACATGCAGTGTCTGAATCATATGTTTCTATAACTTCATCCAAGAAGGGATCGTATAATTGATGGAGGGTTTTTGCCGACACACAATCGGGAGCAACAAAAAAACTCCCAACTGCGATACTTGCAATAAGAACCATACCAGTGGCAAAAGCGCGTCGAGAAAGAAAAATCATACCTTTATTATCGCTTATTGTGAGCTATTTGCCAAACCTTATAAACCACACCTGTCTTGATACGACTGCACATGGCGGACATAATTCTGTGTTTCAGAAAATCCTCCCGGATTGATATGACATTGCCATGCGGGAATTGCCGTACCATATACCGATGCCGGACAATCTCGCGACACGGAAAATGGCCCTCTCCCCCCCGGAAGAAACTGTGCCGTTCCCGGCATTATACGAGGCAATAAGATCGTCGTTTCCTGTGTCATAGATAAATCCTCCGACCTTCACCGTTTTTCCCGACTGACCAAACGCATTACCAATATCGAATGTATTATCATATGTGGTAAGCTTTGAGGCACTCTTTTTCAAATAATATGCAGCCCTGAGAATACTTGCTTCGGGATTTGTCTTCAGCCACTCACATGATGCATTAGCGGTAGAGGGAAGCATTTGCATAATACCACATGCCCCTGCACTACTCCCTGCATTTGGATTACACGATGATTCTGCCGATGCAATTGCCTGTAAAAGACACGCATCGACCTTCGCTGTTTTTGCAGCATCTCGAAATGCCTGCTCATAGTGTGTACAGCCCACGGGAAGATTTGAAGGAAGACTTCCCGGTGTACTCGTTCCACTCCCCATCCCTCCACCTCCTTCCACCGTTACTTTCTCAAGTGTCAAATCAAAGTTAATGAAATCGGGGTTAATTGTGTTTAGAATCAGCCAGGCACCGAGAGCAAGGAGGAGACCGAAGACGGCAGCGGTCATTTTTTCTTGTCCTTCTTTCTTTTGAGATGTAACACCAGAGGTCATAAATTGAATACCACCGATGGCTATCATGAGAACAGCCAAAACTCCTGCTGCACCGATCATAAACCAGAATATGCCGTAGAGGTACTCTGCCGGTGTGACGGGAGTGTCATCTGATTGTCCGATGAGACTTGGTTCGAGGAGGATGTAGCCGCCACCTGAAGAATCTGTCGCCTGTCCAGCTGTGCCGCCACCGTACGTGTGTGGAAGGTAATTCTGTGCATGCACGAAATCTACGCCACCGAAAAAGAAGCTCTGTGCAATACACACAGCGACAAGCACAAAAACAATACTAAGGAAGTGTTGAAGCATATCTCTATTATCTCTTATACCCATATGAAATACCAGTGTTCGTTTTTTAAAAGTTCGACAAAGTTACGCGTGTCGATTATCCATACTCTACCACAAGTATAAACCTCTCTTATTTCTCTTGTCGCCACTGCACAAAACGATACTCGTCGTCCATATAGGGTGTAAACGGTGGCGGATCAGCCGCAAGCTGTCGATCGTATGAATTATTTCTCTGTCCAAAACCGGACCAGTTCTCAACACATACTTTTTTAACAAACGGCCAACTCCATGTAGGACGCCAATAACAATATGAAGAATCCCACTTCGTACCTACCCGACCGTTTGAGACAATGCTTCCATTTATGGTTAGTGTCCCTCGTTCACTATACGACCCACTATAACGATTACGCCCGAAGGAACCCTTCTGCGCGATAAACACACCGGAAAGATCAAGCGTATACGGCACATCGTATGCAATGAGTGTTGAGTGTTCGCCGATAAGCGTGAGACCATGAGACCCATCGGGGCTCGCGTATTCAATGTCATCGATAATATATACGTTTGGATCAACGTCTGTTTCAATGACATTCGCCGAAACAACCGTCACTTTACCGCTCACCGTCCCTTCAATCCATACATTATCTTCAAAGAAGAGAAGCCCGCAATCGGCAGGAATTGTATAGTTTCCCTCAAAACTTCTATTCCTGATTTCTTCATAATTATTTCCTGTCGCGCGACCAACGGGATCACTCGATACTCGCCCTGTACTCGTCACCTCATAGATATCAACTGTTCCATTAGAACGAAAGATGACCTGATACCCTTCGCGATTGCGCCAATTCGACACCTTGGGGAAATAGAGTCCGCCGCCATGTTGCGCACGATCTTTCATATGTGCCAAATCAAGAGAGATACCAGTAAAATCAACCGGCTCAACCGGAAATGCCCACAGCGTGTCGTTCCCATCGCCAAAGACACCGCTCTCTGTTCGTGAAGGCACACAATCAAAACCGCTTGTACATGTCCACTCTTCAAGTGCCGACGTTACCATGGAATGATTCGTTCCGTCCATGCGAATACCACCATTGGCGTGATACTGTCCATATATCTGCCTATCACCTCCCGCCCATACATTGTCATTTAAAATATACGCATATTCAGCAACCGAGGGACGTGTATATTTTCCGTATACCGTACGACTATTATCAGGATCCTCGTCCACCCATCCGGTGGAATAAATATCAATTGAGGTAATTTCTCCACACGATATATTCCCCGTGATATTGAGGGAAAACGCTCCGATTACCCCTCCCTCGGGATCACTGTATGTATGCTCATACGGACCCGACTCTCCTGTGCCATCAGTTACGTCGTTCTCAAAGTGCGAAAGATACCACCGATAATATTCGAGCCCCGCCTCAGCAATCTGCAGCGCCTGCTCCCCCTGTTCTTTTTTCTCCGTGGCGCGCTGCTGCACCAATACAAATCCCGAAAGCCCGAGCATAAGCGTCACAAAAACAGCACCGAAAACGAGCACGGTAATGACCATGTATCCCCTTGAGTGTGTCTGTGTGTTATGTATCATGAAAATTATAAATCACGGTACCGGAGATTTCTCAACGTGGCACTTGATTGCAATGTGTAATCCTGTGGCAATCGCTCAGGATTGATGTTCACAACCACTTGCACGGTAACAAAACGAACATCCATCACTTCATTATAATCAAGAATTTCATTTCCCGCCTCATCGTAATATCGAAAGAGTGCCTGCCCGTATTCTTCGTTGCGCACATTATCAGACACCTGTTGGATGGTATCGTCATCTGCCGGATACGCGAGCGGATCACCTGTACTCTCGGCTTGTCCGCGGAACACCACCGCATCCTCAAGAGAGAAACGCACACGTTCAATTCTATCATCACGATCAATATCACTGAAAAAAATAAGTTCGTGAGCATCCATCAACTCAATAGGGAAACTCCCGTCGTCGGAAAATGTGGTTTCGCGAATATCCGCCACCATGCGCTCAACACCTTTCCGCGCGGAATTGATTGCAAACGATTGTTCAATGGTGTATCGGTGTGTTCGATAAAACGAGATCGTCATCGACGCAATCGCCGAAAGAGCGATTGTTGCCATACCGATAGCTACAACCGCCTCAATAAGCGACATGCCTCGTGTGTTGTTATGCTGGAAAGTATTCATAGTTATTCAAGCGACACTGTGGTGAACGATGCACCGGAGACGACAATGTCCGAATCAGAAAATGACCCATATATGGTGGTGGGAACAGTGATGGTGTAATCATCTGCTTGAAAAAGATCAGTAAAAAGCACTTGTCCACAACTTCCTGTCGTGAGCGTCTCGCCATATCCCGGGCGCGACAACATCACATCAATGCCGGCAGGTACCGGATCACCAACATCACTATACACGGCAACGAGCAGTGAATGATCGGAATGAGGAGTAAGGTAGACATCAATATGCACTTCTTCTCCCGGATTAACCACATGCGGTTTAGGATCACAAAATGATTGCACGTCGTATCCACTCGAAGCACCAAGAACACTGATATGATACGTGTCCCAAACGAGATCCGCTATCGTTACCGTGCCGAATGCATTCGTAATTAAATCTTCTTCATACGCCAAGACCGGCGCTCCTCCCCCATCAAACCCAATCGACTTTTCTCCCGAGAGAGTAAACGGGACATTCCCCACAGGAATCGGACCCTCATCATAGAGAATAACCCATTTATCCAAAACCGGCGTTGTGCTGGTGCTCGTGGTGGTGAGATCTGCCCGCACAAAAAGACCAGGATATGTTTCATGCGACACACCAGAAAGATCCACAGGTGAATCTGAAAACCCTGCCGCGTTACCCGACACCACACCTTCCGGAAGAAGTGTGTCAGTGTCAGTATCATAAATGCGATACAAAATATCGGTACCGAGAGGTGTCTCATCGATCCAAGAAAAACTTTTCCAGCCGGCAATATATTCCGGCGCAATATCTTCCGAAACAGCTGAACCGGAAAGTTCATATCCCGAACCAGAATTGGAGAGCACGATCGTCCCTCCTGAAATACTAATGTGCTCAAACGACTGCATATCGTCTGTGGTCGTCATGTCGTCGGTATGATCGTCCTCTCGTATCGGAAACCATGTAGCAATCTCAAGCGAAGCCACTTCATCAATCTGAAAACTTGCTTCTGTCGTTTCTCCCTCAAGCACCGAGAGATGCCCGGGTACCGGCGTTGGAAGCTCAGCCGACACACTGTATGTCTGATCGGCGGTATACCCCGTATCACTTACCGTGATTTCATATCCGTTTCCCGACGGACTACCGGGAAATGTCACGCGGCCATTCTCATCAGTATACACATTTGTAGAGACAATCGGGTTAAGCGCACTGTTTTCAATGTGCACCAACGCACCTTGAATCGGCTGAAGAAGTGCGTCAAACACTTGTAGTTTAAGTGTTCCCCCTCCTTGATTCGTCTCAATACCCGGCGGCATGGCGTGTGTCACTGACGACACACTCTTCTCGACACCACCGACATCCCAGGTTACTTCAACTTTCACCACCTTGTAATCTGTGGGAATCGTATTGGCATCCGCCTCACCAAGACCGTCGCGATCACTGTCAACATACTGAACCAATGTGCGCCGATGATATTCAATGCCATTCAGAACAACTGTATCTTCTTGTAATAGAGAGCCATTAGGAATACCTCCCTGTGTACCAATATCGTCATATGAAAGACTCCGAATTGATTCAATACGTTCTTGAGCGACCGCCAACGCCCCGACCCGCGCCTTGCTGTGAGCAACCACTCCAATACTGATCCGAAACACACCGGCAAGTGATAAAAACACAACCAGAAAGAGTGCCGCGCCAACAACAATATCAATGAGAGAAAAGCCGCGGGAAACATTCATGACTCCGTTCTTTCGTCTTATTATATATGGTTTGAGAAAGTTGCCTGACATATTCACCTCTCTTTTATAAACAAATTACAAATACATATATTTTGTCTTGATGCACAAGTGGACATTCGTAATTTGTATATTTGTATTTCATTTGTAATTCGATGTTATATTCCACTCATCACACTGTACATCGGCGTAATCATGGCAAGAGAAAAAAATCCCACCACAACACCCACGATCAGCATCAAAATTGGCTCAACAATCGTCGACATATTTTTTGTCGCCGCTTCCACCTCACCTTCATAATACAACGCCACTTCCTCAAGCATGTCAGACACTTTCCCTGTCTCTTCTCCCACTGCAATCATCTCGGAAAACAAAATCGGGTATAATGTTCCGGCTTTCTCCTCGGAAAACAACACGGAAAGTTGTATGCCCTTTTGAATGCGCTCTGAGGCATGTCCAATCACACTTTTAAACCGAGTATTTTGGATAACGTCCCGTGTAATCGCGAGTGACTGCACAATATCAACACCCGAAGACAACAGTGACGAGAGTGTACGCGCCGTCCGCGCAGCATTGAATTCTTGAATAAGACCGCCAATAACGGGAATACGCAGAAAAAACGTGTCTCTCACCTGCCGTCCACGCTCGGTGCGCATTGCATACACGACAAGCAACACAAGAAGCATTCCTCCGGAGAGTACAAGAAGAAAATGGTCCCGCAATGCGTCGGAGACGGCAATCAAAATCTTTGTCGCGGCTGGCAATTCCACATCAAGTTCAACAAATGTTGCCGTAAGTGTTGGTACCACCTTCACAATCATCACAAACCCGACAAGCACCATGACCCCAATCACAATAAACGGATAAATCATAGCTCCTTTCACCTTTTTTACGAGTTCATTATTTTTCTTCATCTGTGTTCCCACCACTTCAAGCGCATCAGCCAATCCTCCCGACTCCTCACCAGCATGCACCATCGAGACAAACAGTGGCGAAAACTCCGTGGGAAATTCTCTCATTGCGTCAGCCAACGTCCCTCCTTTTTTGATCGTTTCAGAAAGAGCATTCATCACGTCCTTAAAACGTGTATTCGTACTTTGTCGTTCAAGAATGGAAAGCGTGCGTGAAAGAGAGAGTCCGGCACGAGTCATGGCTGCAAGATTATGCGCGAACATAATTTTTTCGTCCATTGAGATATGCTTAAAAAGAGCGATGTTTCGCATCAATGAGAACACATTCTTTTTTATCTCTTCGGCGGAGACAAGTGTTTTTCCTTCTTTTTTCAGAAGCGCCGAGAGCACAAATTTGTCAGACGCATAGGCACGTCCTTCTTCTCGCTTTCCTTCTTTATTGATAGCGGTATAGGTAAACTCCATGAATTACGAATGGTTACAAACTAGGAATAAGTACGAACATACGAGCATGACTTTTAGCGTACTGTCCAATTTTATTGTCATTTCGCACGTTACGACCCGCGAATCCTCGGCGAAATAGGTGATGCGGAATCTTCGTATGTTCGTATGTGTTCGTACTTCGTACCCTATTCCGACACAACGCGAAGTACCTCTTCAATACTTGTCATTCCCGTGGCGGCTTTAAAAATACCGTCTTCGAGCATTGTCATCATGCCTTCTTTGCGTGCGTGCTCCTGAATCTCATGCGCCGTTGCATCCGCCATCACAAGCGCGCGAATACCGTCAGACATACGCAGAATTTCGTGAATACCGATACGTCCTCCATATCCGCTTTCGCATTGCGCGCTTTTCTTCGGTTTATAAAACGGGACCTTCTCCCATGTTGCCTTACCATCGACCACCTTTTCCTCTTTGAGATACTTCATGATCATATCCATATTCGCCTCTTTGCCCAACTGCGCAATTTCACTTTTACTTAAGAAATATTTTTCTTTTGCGTCGCAGAGCTTTCTCACGAGTCGTTGTCCGATGATTACATTCACCGTAGAAACAAGAAGAAAAGACTCCACATCCATTTCAAGCATACGAGGGATGGTGCCGCCCGCGGAATTGGTATGGAGTGTAGAGAGCACCAAATGACCGGTGAGTGCGGCATTCACACCCAAGCTCGCTGTTTCCGTGTCGCGAATCTCACCCACGAGAATGATATCCGGGTCTTGACGCACGAGAGCACGCAACCCTTTGGAAAACGTGAAGCCAATATCCGGACGTACTTGTGTCTGATTGATACGTGTCACCTGATATTCAATTGGATCTTCCACTGTGGAAATATTTACTTCCGGCGTATTCAAAATATCAAGAATCGTGTAGAGCGTCGTTGTCTTCCCTGATCCAGTTGGACCAGTCACAAGAATCATACCTGTCTTTTGCCGCGTTGCCTCTTGAATAAGCTCTTCACCGTGTCCGTGAAAACCAAGAGTTTCGAGTGTAAATCCACTTGAACGCTCACGAAGAAGTCGCATCACCGTTTTTTCGCCAAAGGCGGTCGGAATAGTGGACACACGAAACGACACCTTCTCTTCGTTCTGAATGATTTTAAAACGACCGTCCTGCGGCAGACGTTTCTCGTCAAGTTTGAGATCTGAAAGAACTTTTACACGAGCGGCAATACCCGGACCTGCTGACCTCGGCAAGACCATCGCATCATGGAGAATGCCGTCGATGCGATACCGCACCAGAAGCTCTTTTTCCTGCGGTTCAATATGAATATGCTCCCCCCACCTTTAAATACGAAGACATGTGGTACACTTGTCACATATGGCGAAATCATCAA
>JACKQG010002263.1_pt2 | contig 19413 bp, 28 predicted proteins | sample 8237621 | NCBI WGS metagenome assembly JACKQG01 (sample SAMN15677084, study PRJNA649215) | marine metagenome | biome: marine; feature: Black Sea; material: saline water; isolation source: suspended particulate matter (SPM) from the Black Sea western gyre | collected 2013-06-09/2013-06-10 | depth... | reverse complement strand
CCAGGATAAACATCAGCCACAATAGAATCGTGAACTGTGTTAATAAGTAAACTCTTTACCTTTTGTTCTTTCATTAATTCATATATTTTTATACATGCTAATGGTACAATGTCAGCAGTTGCAAAACCTTGTACAGGATAATTCTTTATTTGCGTACCATAACTTGAACCACCCCAAGGCATCCTTTCAGCATATGGAAAGGAATACTCTCTGCCTGTGGGTAGTTTTACTCGCTTATAGGTAATCGCATGAGTTTGTAATTCTTCGTGCCATCTTGTTATATCGGAATACTTTTCTGCAAATCTTTTATAATATTTTTTTTCATCTTCAGTTCCTGTTGTACCACCATATAAAGGTTTAAAGGTATGTGCCTTTGCATCTTGCCTAGATACACCAATAATATCAGCAGTATATTGGTGAACATCAATTTTATTTTTTATATCTTCCATCCCTTGTTTATCTTGTGCTAAGAATACTGCAGTTCTAAACTCTAATTGTGCAAAATCTACTTCAAGTATTTGACCACCTTCAAATCTAGATTGTATTACTTTACGAATAGGAAAGGTACCACCTCTAGGTTGGTTTTGAAAGTTAGGATCACGACTAGATAATCTACCTGTTGCTGTTACTGCTTGCATAAACTTAGGATGTAGTAATCCATTCTCATTTGTAAAGTTTTGTAATCCTTCTACAAAAGTATTTAAGTATGTAGAGATAGCATTGTGCCTAAGTATAGCATCAATAAATTCTCTGAACTCCCCTTCAGCTTCTCCTGCAATTTTATTTAATGTAATTCTATCTGTTCTAAATCCAGATTCAGCTACATCATAGACACTTCTAGGTCTCTGATTAAATCCTGCAAGTTTAGCTATATCACTATAAGTAAACCCTTCGCCATCACATTCGCTACACTTAGTATATTTTTTATATGGTGTGCCATCTATTTTAATTTTTTTAATTACACCTTTACCTTGACACGATAAACATTGTGATGCTAAAGTTTTTTGAATAGGTGCAGTACAAGTTCTAACTAATGATCTAAATTGGTTGAAAGATAACTTAGGTCTTCTTTTATTTTTACCTGTGTGTTTATCTATACCTATATTAAATATCTTTGCCCATTCTTTTTTATCAATAGGTTTCTTTGAATAGATTAGCCATGATAATTGTTCTGGACTACCTAAATTAATCTTAGTATCTCCCATCTTTTCATACACAATCTTATCTATCTTTTGTTTTAGATATGCATACTCTGCTCTATATTCTTTTTCAACTTGAGATAAGTCTTCCAAGTTTATATTGATACCATTTCTTTCCATATCAGTTAATACAATTAAAAATTCATTCATCATCTTAACAGTTGTTAATAAATTTTTATCTTTATCTGATCTTAAGTCTTCTATTTGTGAATCAAATAGTTTTCTAGTAATAGCCACATCTATTCTACCATATTCTTCTACAATATCTTTAGGAATATTTTCAAATGACACACCTCTGTCCATAAATTCTTTTATTCTGTCATCCTTTGTACCTAATTTTCTACGTTGGCAACACATTTGTAATGTTAAACTCTTACGAATACCTCTGTTTAATACATACTCTCCTATCATAGTATCATATACGTTACCATCATATTTAAATCCAGATTCTAACAGCCAACTTAAATCAAATTTAATGTTATGCCCTATTAATAATTTAGTTTCATCTAATATCTTTTGTATTTTATGATAGCATCCCTCATCAATCCTTTCAGTATGATTAGTAAAATAGTATTCATCATTAATGCCTACACTTACTAATATATTTTGTGGATTAAATGGTGATGGATCCATGCCACCATGCTCTGTTTTTTGATACGAAGTTTCTACATCTACTGTTGTTATCATATGTCCTTTCTAATCTGTGTATCTGCTTAAATATTTATCAATGAGACAAGATGGATCACCATGCCATCCTGTTATTTTATTCTTACTAATGTTTAATACTCTCATATTATTTGTTGGATCATTAGAAGTTCTATTACCTATACCTATAATTAAATCTGCTTCGGCAGCTTTACCTGTCTTTGAATTTTCCATCATATCAAATGATATATGGTCTCTGTTATGTGCATCTGCTGATGCTTGTGATATAGCAATCACTACACAATCTCTTCTCTTTGCTATCTCTCTAGCACCTGTATATACTGCTCGTAGTTTCTCATCTGTTCTTGCAAATGTCCCTTTAACATTTACTTTATCCAATTGATCTATCACAATTATATCTGGCTTATATTTTTCACAATGGCTATCTATATCATCAAGAGACCAATCAACAGTATCAATCATTTTAATATTATCTTTTATTTTTACCCAATCTTCATGTACCTTATCAATATTATCTACAATTTGTTCTTTGTTATATCCAGTAAAACAACTGATGGCTCTCATTTGTGTACGAACTGCAGGTTCTTCATTAATGAATGCATGTACCTTTGCACCTTGTTCAGCAAATCCATTAGGTGCTGCACATAAACTTACCCAAAATGCTGTCTTACCTACCTCTGGTCTAGCAAATGCTATCATTAAATTTCCAGGTCCAATTCCACTTATATTATTTTTAAGTACAGTTAAATTAAATTGCCACTTACTTACTACATTTAATTTTTCAATCAGTTCCCCTATATCATTAGTAACTGCATCTATTTTTTCTATAGGTAATCCATGTTTATGTTTTTCTATAATAGAAACAATAGTATTAAAGTCTGCTGGTCTACCATTAAATATTTCAGTAGCTTCTATTGCAATCTTCTGAGCCACATCTCTTTCAACTAATATCTTTACAATGTCATCTGCTATTTCTTTTGATGGTTGTTGTACTTCCTTTATGTCTTCAAGTAATTCACTGAACTGCTCCTTCGCTGCCCTAGTTAATGCTGGATTAAATACTGTAGTGTGTAATGAATACAACTCATCAATACTTATATCGGCATCATATTTTTCATGAGCCTTTTGAACAGTATCAAACAAAGAACCAAAGCTACCTTGAAATACGTTACGAGATATCTGACCTTTATATTTTGTATAAAACTTTTTACCTAATAGTAATTTTATTATTTGTTTCTCTATCATAGTAATCCCTTATCTCTTAATCTCCCAACAAGATTATTCTTATCACTTATTTGTTCTGCTAATTTTTTATTATCTTCTTTCAATTCTTCATTCTCTTTTTTTAAAGCCCTAAATTCAGGACTATTCATTCCAATTCCTTTTATAATAGTTACTTCACCCTCAGCTTCTTCTACTCTTTTTTTTAATTTTGCAATTTCTTTTTTAAGTTCTTCAATCATAGAACATCCCCTTTATTTCTTTTGTATTAAAGTATTTTAAATCATCTTCTAAAGTTTTAACATGTACATTTTGTAAGCCATAGGATTTTAACTCATTGGCAACACCGAATGATTTTGTTGTTGCATCCCTATCTAATGCCACATATATCTTATCATATGATTTTAAATATTGTTTATGGGATTTCGTTAATGATGTACCAAGTATAGCTACACCTGTGAGTACATTAGATACTGCACAAGCTGAAGCACAATCTTCTACGATAACTGCTTCGTTATGTTCATGCAATCCACATTTAAAAGGTACATCTTTATTTCCATACATGTACCATTTAGGATAGGTTGCTGAACTTAATGCTCTACCTACTGCACCTACAAACTCATGTGCTTTCTGTTCATGCCTAATCATAAATACAACTCTGTCTTGTTTAACATCATACTTAATATCTGCTCTACCCCATGCCCACGCTTCCCAACAATTATTTTTATGTATGTATTGTCTAGCTTTATCATTTGAATCTAGTATCTTAAAGCTATCAGGCACATAGAATTCTGTATTTAAATTCTCTTCTTTCTTTTTAAATGTATTATTAACATAAGTCATATCTTTTTCTCCTTGATGTTTTCCTTTGGCACTACAAGATGTATGAAAGCAATACCAACCAATGTTGTTACTCGTTGTATCAACTGATAATGTATTTTTATTATTACAAAATGGACAATCCATTCTGAGAGTTGTATCAGGTGGGACAAATAATCCCTGTACTACTTCTAGTTGTTGTTTATAATTCAAATGTTTACTTCCTCATATGTAATTGTATATCTATCTTTGGCATAGAAATTTCCATCATTTTCAACTTTCATTAGATTATTATTAAGATAATAAGCTACATTATTTTCTAGTTTTTCTATCGTTGGCTCGCTGTCGAATGGTATTATTGCTACTGCTTCTATCCCCATACCAAATAGTCTTACTTTGTATTTTTTCATTATATTCCTATACCATACTTTCGATTTTAATGCAAGTTATTTTATAAAATATTTTCCTTTAATAACATATGGTTTTGTTTTATATGTTCTGTCTATCTCTAGTATTCTTAAGGATAAATTTTTTTTAATTAATCTATGTATCACTCCAGCATTAACATCTGGAAAGAGTTCTCGCAATGCTTTAATTAAATTTCTTTTCTTATACTTACCATTGCTCACCAGATTAAACATCCTATCTGCTATATCAGATTTAATAGAGTTAGTAATTCTCTCATCATCTTTAACATAAGGTGTTATATCTATTTTGTATTCTTCTAATAGATTATTAAAGTGTTCTTCACTCTCCCAACTGCAACACATTGTCGGCATACTTAAGTGAGCCAACAACATACATAATGTTTCTGCATTATTAGTATCTTGCTTATCAAGATAAGAAAATATTTTATCTTCACTTGATACATCTTTATATTTAGTAGTAGCCTTGTTATACTTGTGCATTATTTGTTACCATTAGTTATTATATGTTTAAGTATTGTTGTTGTTGGGTCTACATCTAGAGATTTACAGGACAGTAGGCACAGTAGTGCTATTAGTATTAGGTATTTCATATTTTATTTCCTTCATAATGGTCTATGATTTGTTTTATTTTATCTAGCTTTACTACTGCATGTGGTAAAAATAATTTGCATACACCTAAAGCTTCTCTATGATTACATCTCCATCTGTATTGCATTTTTTTACCCATAGATGTTTTGTGTGGTGGTCTTTTCCCAATAGTACCCACATTTAAGACTTCATATATATAGTTAATAACAGCTTCATTTGTCATAGAAACTTCCATTCTTATATGCCAAGTCCAATATCTTTTAGTAGAATTTTTTTTATGAGAACGAAAATATTGTTTATATAAAATACTTCCATCAGCGTCAAATAAACCTGCAAGATATGCAATTTTTTCTTTATAATTTATAGGTCTTTTTATTTTAATCATTGTGTTTTCCTCCATTTGTTATATCCTTTTACCCAATCTTCTTGTGGGATTTCTTTTTGTTTTTTAGAAATTAGTTTTTCCATGCATTTATCATCATCATCTATATAATAAACAATAGTAAATATATCACCTTGAAGTATACCCACATGCATAGGATCACAGTTTAAAAAGTCCTGTATCTCCTCAATTGCTACCTCAAATTTTTCCTTATATGAGTCTTTACCTTTATATAGCACGCCATATTTTTTTGTATTTATATTTGTAGACTTTGAAAATAAATATTTTTTTATTTTTCTTTTAGATACTCTCATACTAATGCTCCTTATAACTTACTTGTTTAACTTTACGACTCCAACAGGCACGGCAGCTACCACACTCACCATCTTGTTTGTACGCAGGACACTCACGACCTGTTGGTTTTTTATTTTTGTGTACACCAGATGTCCACTTCCAAAACTTAGGTGGTGGACTATCTACTTTGATTGCTGATACACGCAAACATAAATTCTTTGGCACATCTTCTTCTTTAATCTTATCTATAATTTTGTACTCTCTAGTAGCTAACCAATACTTTATATGTGGCGTGAGTTCACACACCTTAAATATTTTCATAAGATGTTCATAAGATTGTATATCTCCAGAGTCAAACCAACGGTGAAAAAGCCTTGATTTATCTAGCCTTTTGTACTTTTGTGTCAGTAGTTCTGCCATATAGTCTACCCATTCTGGTGTATAGATTGCATCTAATCTTATTTTGTGTGCGTTAGCTACAACAGGATATAGATAATGCCCACCAAGTGCATAACATTTATTACAGATAGTTCCTTTTATTTTTGCTAGCTTACTACCTGTCACGCATTTCTTTGCTGATATACCCCAAGCATACGAGGGCATCTTACTTGGATTAGATAATGTGCCTATCTTTTTTTCAAGTTCTTTTATTTTCATATTATCCTTTCTGTTGTATTCGTATTTATATATTCTTTGTTTTCGTGCGTTTTTATTCTATGGCAGTTTGCACATAGAACTCTACATTTTCTTATTTCTGCTACTATAGTTTTCCAACTACATCTATTACCTACAAGTCTTGATATACTATGTTTCTTTTTACTTCTATTAATATGGTCAAAATCTAACGCACTATAATGTGTATTAAATCCACAAATAGAACAACCTTTTAATACTTTATAGTTTTGTACAATCAGTCTTCTTTTCTTAAGTCTTATACGGGCACATTTGCCGTTTGCCTTATTAAATCTTTTACGCTTTTCGGTGGGCATTTGTTTCCAATATTTTCTTGCACACCTATTACGCCCCTTACGCTGTTCTAGAGATATTTGTCTATAATATTCTCTCTTACTTCTATTATATTTTTCACGCTGTTCAGGAGACATTTGTTTTGAGCATCTTCTTTGGTATTCTCTTTGATAATTATTTTGTCTTTCACGATACTTTTCACGCTGCTCTGGAGACATTCGTAGCCAAAGTTTTTTTTTGTATTCTCTTTGATATTTGTTCTTCTCCTCACGTTGTTCATGTGTTATATTCATAACTCCTAACTATTAATTGCTATTATAATCCAAGATAAAACCATAGTAGTAATACAAATAATGGGGATAAGTATTACCCACAAATCCCCATTAATGTTTTTCTTAAATACAAATTTTCTTATTAACATGAATAATATTATCCATATTAATATAGTTAATACTACACTCAATTAACTACCACTACCTTCAATGAACTCATCATTAACAACACCATGTTGTTTCTCAAGCCATTCTTTTTGCTCAAGTAATTTGGTTTCATTTAAAGGTAATGTTGTTGTATGTTTTTCCCAATCCTTGATGTTATCAAAGTAGTTAAGAATAGCTTCTCTTATTCTGCCCCTATACTCTAATAACTCTTGTGCTTTTTCTTGAGTAGGATTAGGATTGTTTTCTAACCAAGCTAAAGTACTTATACATGCTTTTCTAATCATGCCTTTATACTTGACTATTTTATTGTTATTATCCATATGCTTTTACCTATAGGTTATTTATTATTAGTACCATAATAAATGATTTAATGCAAATTATAATTTCTTATCTATATGATTTATTGCAATTTTTAATTGTGCTTTAGTTATTTCACCAGAATTATATCTTCCCTTTAATTTATAATACAAAGACCTTATGTACTCAGGCTCTGTATTAATATAATCACACACAATATTAAAATCTTTACTAGGCATTTCAAACCAATCTCTTGCTTGTCTTATATGCAATGATTCACTTGCGTCTGACGCAGTACCAATAGCAAAGGCATCATTTAATTGTCTCTTAATAGCTTCTATAAACATCAATACTTCTGGCAATTTATCTTTTGTTTCTTTGTATGTTTTCATTTTATTTCCTCAAGTATACTTGTATCTAAATTTTCACACAAGTATTCCAAAGGTTTAAATCTAATATCAGATTTTAATTGGAACTCTTTTTCTGTCCCATCTTTATTTTCAAGTATGTCTCCTGTCTCTGAATTAATTAAATAAAATTTAATATCCAAAACTGATGCATGATAACCATTATATTTATTTTTCATTTGTTTTTTCATCTGGTTGTATTCCTATTCTTTTAAGTTCGCAAATGGCACAATAGTATTTTTTATCTACAACCACTATTGCTTTTGAGTTACATTCATGGCACACCTTAATAGGTGCGTCAACTTGTCGTATCGTTTTTTCAGTCATTTTATGTTATAGTATCCTGTCATTGCAGGGGGGGTTATATATACTATTAATATATACAACCTACCCTACAAGAATTTTAGTTGGCTCTCAGATTATTAGCAATACCTTGATGATAAAAATATACAAAGTTTTTATTTTTAGTAATAAAATTTTGTACTTCAAGATTTCTCCTGTCATCACTTTTTATACCATCCATATTAGAAGAAGCAAGTTTAAACTTAGGCTCCTTCTTAGTACCACCATCACTTAATGCTCTTTGATTATGAGAACTATAATTTGTAAAAGAATTATAGACATCATAAAGAGTAGGCTTATCTTTATTCTCCAGTATCTCATGGAGTAACCACTCTTTACTTGATGATCCATTTGCAAAATTCTTAAACAAATCTTTTACTTGTTCTTGTTTAAGTTCTACTCTTTGATACGCTTCCATAGTATTACTTAAGTTATCAAAGGTATCATTTAAATTCTGTAGTTTTTTAAATGAATCTTCAAGAACAAAGTTAGTAGTATGTCTTCGTAATGAAGAGTTAATTGTTTCAAATGATTTCATACCATTTGCACATATTAATCTAAGAAACATCACTTGTAACTTGTACATTATTGATGCATCATAGCTAGACACAACTTCAATTCCAAATTGTAATTTGTCATTAGAGTTATGTTGCATTATGTAAGTACCATATCGAGAAGTATCTCCAAATAAAATTCTAAGTTTCATTCTACCTAATGTAGAATCAACTGAGAATAATATCTTGGCATCTCTTATATCAATACCATACTTATCTAATGCGTCAGATAAACCATTAAGTATATTTTCATAAGGAACTAATAGGTAATGATCACCATGTAAAGCAATACATCTATCTAAACTCCTAGCAAATACACCATTCATTGGCTTAACTAACATATTACCTTTAACATCTGCAACACTTTCAAATGTAACAGGTGTAAGGGCAAGATTATAATCTCCTTCGTATTCAGATTGTAATCTCTTGACTAATGTAGTCATATATCTCCTTTTGTTAAGGGGTTGATTTAATGGATCAGTAGGTAACACCCAATATTTATAGTGGGATAGCCACTCTGCATAGTTACCGTTAGGTTACTGACCCGTCTTTTAATTATAAAAAAAAAAGACAGGGACAAATAAATGCCCCTATCTTTGTTATAACATGTTACTATTATTAATGCAAGTTATTTTAGCATTCAGCAGTGAACAAACATTCCCCACTAGCTTCGACACATTGAAGAATTTTATTTCCTAAATATAATCTAGCATACCATTGAAGTACTTCTCTGCTTTCATCTTCTTTAAGATCTATTTGATCTTCAAGCATTTTCTCATTGTAACCATTATTTTCTTTAAAAAATTTATCAAGTTTAGGTTTCCATTTGATTAATGCTTTTTCACATTTCTTGATACCTTTTTTAATTTCAGGTAAATGATCTTCATCAAAGAAGTATTCTAATACACTTGGTTGTTCTCCAGATGATCCAAAGAAATCTGCGTCATCACTACTCTGAAGAGCAAACCAAAACTTACCTTCAATATCTCCACTATAGTATCTTCCCATTAGTTTCTCCCTGCTCTTAGTATTTCTGGTACAGCATAATAAGGATTACCCTTATCATCTTTGTGTACTTCTTCAGGATTAGTGAGTTCTTTTAATAAACTAAAATTCAAGTCGTCAATCTCACTCCATCTATAGAAATCTGTCTCTAAAAGATTGATTTTAAAGAGTTTTTTGCCTATACTAAACCACTTAATATTATCAAAAATCATATTAGTGTATCTATTTATTTCAGGCTCAAAGGCTTGCAATACTCTATCTGGATTTGTAGTTCTACCTTTTCCTTTAATAGTAGTAATATCACCTTGATTGTTTTTGAATTTAGTTCTACCACGCAAGTCAAACTTACCATGCCTATAACTTCCATTCTTTTTTAAGAAACCTGCTCTAAACATTTTAAGTTTAGATTGTCTTAATAAAGTTTCAAGCATAGGATTAAACTCTACGAAATGAACATCACTTATTAATAGTATTTTCATACTTTCCTTTCTGTGCTTTGGTTTATTTTCTAAGACCAGCTGGAGTCTCAAGGGAATTTTATTTTATGACTTTATCCATTTTTCACACCGATTGTTTCATCAAAACTCGGGATAACTCCAGATCTGATCTAAGTGTGAATTGTTTTTTTATTTTTTTATTTATAACTTTCGCTGTGGACACGGCATTAAATGTAGTCTCCTACTTGCCCAGTATTATTCAGCATTCTTCCTGTATTTTTCTTCCTTACTAATTACAATTAGGCTATAACAACTCACAAAAAATAGCCGTCAGAGTCTCCCCTGACATGAGATCCATGCTCTTCACAACCCTGTAACTGCAGTTTTAGACAGAGCCACTAATAACATGGATCACAAATCAGTCCTTGCTAGTGCCATGACTCTAACACTAGCAAAGAACTCTGGTATTTATTTACCCATTATTTTTCTCCCTTCTCATTAATCATTGCTATTAATTCCTGCTTAATCATTTTCATTTGTTGATCTACAAAATGATTATGATGGCTAACTTTTAACTCATCAAGAGTATAGCTTGGAATTTCTTTTTTCTTTTTCTCTTCGTGCATTCTAGCTTTATTACTAGATTGAACAAAGTCTATTGCATTATCTTGCTCTGTCATTTTTCCCTTTCATAAATGATTGATGTAATTGTTCTTGCCTAAACATTTCTTTTTCTATCTCTCTTATCTTATGTTGAGAATATAGAAATAAAGCAAAGCCAAAAACAATTAAAGATATTCCTGTATATAATAATATATTGTACATAATTATCCTATAGTTGAATATACATATATTAAGTAACTCCAAATAAAAATATTTGCTACACCTAATATAAGTATTGATATGTTTATAAAAGTATTGTTATTCATATTGATTCAATCCCATTTTTTTAACTTTTTCTGAAGCGAAAGATTGCTCTTCTGGTGTTAAGGTTGCAATATGAATACACCCATGATATTTATCTTTAAATTGTTTTTCAACATCTTCAAGATTATACCCATAGATATTGCAATTTTGAGAAAGTAACCCTTTAACTTCATCATTATAAATTACAATATATTTTTCTTTATTAATCATAACTTCTCCTGTTTTTTGTTAAAGGCAAAATAACTGCCCATTTCTATTTATACCACATCCAAATTATTAAAGCAAATAAAAAAGCCCCACAAGTTTCCCTGCAGGGCTTTCAATGGTGATCTTCCATTTTGTTCTCCTATATTATAATTAACTAAAAGCAACAGATAAAACTATAATAAGGATAGGGATAACAAAGAGTCCCACTCCAAGAATATTGTTCATAATTCTTTCTCCTTTCATTCTTTACTTAACCACATATTATTATATAAGGCAAATTAAATTTTTTCTGTGTCTAGGCATATTTATAATAGGATAATGCTATGTCTAGGCAAATATATATATTGATATTATATTTTTATATCTATATTTTTTTGTAGCTCTAGATCTAGCTATGCAGTTTTTGCATAGGGTAAAATTTCTCTAGTGTAAGTTGTAATAGCTTTTCCATTATAGGTTGTAAATAATTGATTTTTTTTAGTTCTGTAGACTCTCCAGCTATTGACATTTTAAAAACAGTTGATCTAGATTTTTTATAAAATATAAATTTAATTTCCTTTAAATTGATAGATGTTATATAACTTAACTAATGGAAATTTTTAAAAAAATAAAATTTTATAAAAGTATCTCTTCAGGAATTTTCCTGATTATTGAAAGATTATAAAAATAATAAAATTTTTAATTGTCGATCCATTTAGCTATTTTAAATCGTGAATAATTAGAATTTATTTTTTTAAGTGTTTTTCACTTATAGGAAAAAAACATGAAAAAAAATGAAGTAAAAACTATTGATCAAAAAGATTTACTTATTGCATCAATAGACAAAGATTTATCTGATTTTGTGTCAGGTAAAATTAAAGGAATAACATTAACATTAGGCTTAGTTAATAAATTAACTAAATTATTTAAAATTGGCGGTTTCAATTTAAATACTTTTTTAGTTGATAAAATAATTAATTCTAATGATTTAAAAAATATTGATTGGAAAAAGTTACCTGAAAATGTAACTCACAATGACCGATTAAGATTATTTTTAAATTTGGTTATTATTCCTGCGTTAAAATATACAACTGATGATCTTAAAAAAAATGATCCATTTAGATTTGAAGCATTAAGAGATATTACAGAAGCGGTCATTGCTTCAGTAGTAAATGATTTTATTGCTTATGACGAAAATGAAAATTGTTTTACTGATCCTGTTGGAAACCAACCGAGACAATTAAATATTAAAAAAAGTAAATTAAATTTATTTGGATCAGTTGAAGAAGCAAAAGCAAGATACAATGCAAAAGGGCTTAGCCCATTTCCATTATCATTTGAGAAATTAAAAAGTTTTTCAAATGAATTGCTTTTGGGAAGATCATCAAGAGTAGTTAACACAGATCCAACAATTTCAAAAACAAATGAAAAATTGCAAGATCTTAAAAAAGAAATAAACTCAAATATTTCTTTTACTCAAGTTGATCCAAAGGCAACCGAAGCGGTTAAGAAATTAGACCAAGTTAAAAAAGATAATGAAGTTACAGAGACTTTTAGATTGGTTTGTTCTTTAATAGATAAGTTGATTGTTAATGCTGAATTTACGACAATTCAGAAATTAGCATTATACATAATGAATAATAAACATTATGCAGATTGGCAAAAGACCAATTATGAAACTGCCTTAAACTTTACAAGTAATTTTGGCGGTCAACCTAGATTGGTTGATACTAAGGATATTGATTTGACTGAAAGTACAGACAACTTAATTGCGGTTACTTTAAAAGAAAAAAGAGGAATAAGAAAAAGTAAATAAATAAACAAACACAAATACTTAAATTATAAATTTCTAATTATTTCACGATTTAATAGCTTATTAGTTATTCAATAACCAACTCAATCCAATTTCCAAAAACATTAATTAAAATTAACCTGCGTATGAAATTAATTAATTCTAATTATTTACAGCTATAATAAATTATTTCTAATATTATTTTTTAGTTAACAAATATTTATTTATAGTTACAAAAATTTAAATGCTATCTCTACAAATTAATCGTTAACCCAAAAAAAACCTAGATCTAGCTTATGTATTTATTGCATATAGTTTAGATCTTTTTTTTTATCCTAAATAATCCCATAAGAAAGCTCTAAGTTACTAGGGGTACACAGGGTGCTAGGGGGATACCTGGGTATTCTTATATAGCTACACCAGAAAATCTCAGAAATCCCTTGTTAACCAATCAGGTGCCCATATTCCAGGGACTATATTCCTAAATATCTCCCGACAATATCCCTAGGGTATACTAAGGGGGGCTATATGTATAGCTATAATTTATATATAAAACCCCCCGTGTAACCTATAGTTACATTATACACATCATTTTCACTTTTGTCAATACATTTCTTATGACAAATTGACGCACCCATAAAATATATTAAAAAAGTAGTTGACAAAAGTCTAAATCGTGTGTATAATAGAATCAATGCACTTTAAAAGGACACACGTACACATTCGCATGCACGCATGCCACAGAGGTCATCACTAAACTGCATTAATTTATTAGGGAGTTCCTAGGATTCCCTTTAAACAGATTTAAGGATAAATAATTTATGGTATTACCAGTAATAATAGCTGGACAAGCTATCGCACACGGACTTAGAATTGCAGGACTTAGAATACTCCCCTATATAATTAGGAGTAAGACTGCGAGGGCTGCATCTCAATATGTTACCAAAAAAGTAGGTCAGAAATCTATTACAGAAACTGGCTATGTTATTATAACTAAAGATCCTACAAAATTTAAACTAGCTCAAAAGATATTTGGTAAGAGCAGAGTATTTAGAAATGAAAGTATTCTGCAAGCCCAATCTACAGCTAGTAAAGAAATTGTACCACTAAGTCAAAAGATATTAAAATCAGCATCCCCTGAAGTTAGAACAACAATTCTAAAACAGGCAGACGATGCAGCTAATGGTGTGTCTAAATTTATTAGTTCATCAAAAGTTCAAACAGTTGGTGGTACTAAAGTTTCTAAACCATTTACAGATTTCTTTGGAAAGAATTTAAAATTTAGCGACAAGACAATTGAAGCAATTAAAAAGGCTGAGATGGGTCCTACTTCACTTAGTAAGGAAGTTGCTACATTTGTTCCTAAAACTACAAAATGGGTAAAATCTCCTACACAAAGTACATCAGCCCAAGCTGCTAAAGAAGCTACGAAAAAGAAGATTCAAGAATTTAAAGGAACAAAACTTGCAGAAGAAACTAAAAATTTACCTATAAAACAAATTGTTAAAACAGAAAAAAGACCTTGGTATGTAAATATCATGCCTAAGTATTTAAGAACTACTAAAGATGTTAGAATTACTGGACCAGAAAAGATACCTTATACTGGATCACCTTACCAAATAAGAACAGTAACAGAAGGAGTTGCTAAAGGAAGATTAGCAGGAACAGTTGCTGGTGCTGGAACTGCTATGTATGGATATGGTAAAATAACAGGACCTGATAAATCACCTGTACAGACAGATAAAGGAATTGAAATAGACATAAGCGAATTATTTGGTGGAGAACCAGAAATATATAAACAAAAAGAATTAACATCAGGTATTGATTTCTATGACACAGACGAAGCAGGAAACGTTATACAAGCACAGTAACATTCCTTTTAAAGAATTAATGGAGATTATTAATGCAAGACATGGATTCTACTATAATCAAGACTCCAAAAAAAAGCTTAACAGATTCACAGGAAAAGTTTCTAGACGCTTTATTCGGGGAAGCGAAAGGAAACCCAAAGAAGGCGGGAGAATTAGCAGGGTATTCCGAAAGTTCCTACCCAAAAGTTCTTAGAAATTTAAAAAGTGAAATTGTTTCACGTGCAGAAACGTACCTAGCTAACTATTCTGCTAGAGCAGCTACCAAAATGGTAGATATGTTAGATGAAGATGGTACCACACCCCATGCAAATATACGTATGGAGGCTGCAAAACAGATTTTAGACCGAGTTGGACTTGCAAAAAAAGAGAAATTAGACGTTAACTTAAAGGCAATACACGGATTATTCATTTTACCCCCTAAAGCACCATTAAAAAGGGCAGATAGACCAGATGAAACTAAAGAAACTAGGTAGAGTAATACCTTTTGGTTACAAAGAAAGTGCAGAACATGGATTTTTAGAGCAAATACCAGAAGAAATACAAGCATTAGACGAAGCAAAGAATTATTTAAAGACTTGTTCTTATAGAGAAGTAGCTGAATGGCTACATAGAAAAACAGGAAGATACATTTCGCATGTCGGACTTAGAAAACGGATCAAAAACAATAGAACCCCCGAAGCCAAAGAAGAAACCGAAAGTAAAGGCACGGAGATCAGTCAAAGAGATATTAAATCGGTCTAGAAAAAAAGTTGCAGCAGCAGAACAGACTTTAAGATCAGCAAAGAAATCTGCAGAATATATAAAAGATAAATATAAAAAAATAAATTCTGCATTAGATGGAAAAGAAACTCAAATAATTGAACAAAGTGTAATAGACACTGCTTCTCCTAGCATTAAGGAACATTTAGATCAGCAGAACATTGTATTTAAACCTAATGTAGGACCACAGACAGAGTTTCTAGCCTCATCAGAACGAGAGGTTTTTTATGGAGGAGCAAGAGGAGGTGGTAAATCCTATGCCATGCTTATCGATCCACTTCGATATTGTCATAAAGAGATGCATAGAGCACTTCTTCTAAGACGGACAATGCCAGAGTTAAGAGATTTGATTACTCATTCTCAAAGATTATACTCGAAAGCATTTCCAGGAGCAAAATGGAGAGAGCAAGAAAAAGAGTGGAGATTCCCGTCAGGAGCAAAGATAGAGTTCGGGTACGCAGAGAACATGACAGACGCTTTACGTTACCAAGGGCAATCTTACACATGGATAGGAATAGACGAACTTCCACAATATCCTTCGCCAGATATATATAATTTTTTAAGATCATCACTTCGATCTGTAGATCCAGAAATACCTGTGTATTTAAGAGCAACAGGTAATCCAGGCAACATAGGTTCATTATGGGTAAGAGAGATGTTTGTTGATCCAGCTATACCGAATACTACATTCGATATCAATATAGATACGCCTGTAGGTAGGAAAGTTATAACTCGTAGGTTTATACCTGCAAAGTTACAAGATAACCCCCACTTGATGCAAACAGATGACTACTATGCTATGCTTGCATCTTTACCAGAAATACAAAAGAAACAATTTTTAGATGGGGATTGGGATGCATTTGAAGACTCGGCTTTTCCAGAATTTAATAAAAGCTTGCACATTGTCGAACCTTTTGAAGTGCCTAAAGGTTGGCAGCGTTTTCGTGCTGCAGACTGGGGCTACAGTTCTCCTGCTTGTGTTCTTTGGTTTGCTATTGATTATGATAATAACCTATGGATATATCGAGAACTATATACCAAAAAGATTACGGCAGATGTATTTGCACGAAAAGTCTTAGAGCTAGAGCACGGAGAATATATACGCTACGGGGTCTTAGACGCTAGTACATGGGCAAAGAGAGGAGATATAGGTCCAAGTATTGCAGAAACAATGATTCAGGCAGGATGTCGTTGGAGACCTTCTGATAGAACACCTAAAAGTAGAATTAGTGGTAAATTAGAAATTCATAAACGATTAAAGATTGTTGATGAAAAGAAAAAAGAACCAGGACTTAGAATATTTTCTACTTGTAGAAATTTAATTCGTACATTTCCGCTTTTACCTTTAGATGATCATAATCCTGAAGATGTTAATACACATGCAGAAGATCATGCATATGACGCTTTAAGATATGGTTGTATGAGTAGACCAATGCATACAAGTTATGCAAATAGATTTAATAGAACTCCTCGACCACAATTTACTCCCTCAGATAGAATATTTGGTTATTAATTAATACTACACAAGGGACTGAATGAGAAAGAATAAGTTACCTATTATAGATAAAAAGAATTTTCCTTATACATTAGCAATGGTTTATTGGGAAGATATTGTTGGAGATGTATCTTGGGCTGATATCCATGATATTAAAAAATCTAAGACAGCAGTATGTTGTAGTGTAGGATGGATAGTACACAATAATAAAACAACTGTTGTTATGGCTGATTTTATTTTTGAAGACAATGGTAAAATAAAACAGGGTGGTGGATACACAACTATTCCAACCAAAAATGTATTGTCAATTAAAAAAATAAAACTATAGGAGATTATAATGGCAAGAAAAAAGAAAACAAGAACAGTATCAGATGTCATTGAGGATATCAGAGAGCTACATGAAAAGGAAGAAGACTTTTTAATGGAGCTTGAAGATTTAACTGAAGAATCTGATATTGATGAAGGAGAAGAATAATGGAAAATAAATTTGACCCAAAAGCTAAAGTGAAACAAGGAGATCTTGGTTCAGCACCTGATGGCAAACAGCCAAATCAGGAAGCTAAGAATATTGATTTTAATAAACATGCACCTAGAAAAGGTAAATCTGAAACTGCTTTAAGAGATAATAACTATCCTACAAAGTCAGGTAAAGAACATGTACAAGATTCACTGTTTAAGTTAGCTGATCAAAAGGATTATTAATTATGTCTTTAAAAGATTCTGATAAACGTCTAAAACGTACACCTGATAATGATAAAGATAAAATGAAAGCTAAAGCTAAAAAAGTACTTTTAGCTGATGTTCCCAGAGTAAAATTTTATGCTACAGGATCTGAAAGAGAGGAATGGTTAGCACTTAGAAATAAGTATATGATAGAATTAGATCTATCTATGGGAGAAGCTGGGGAACAAGCTACAGATGAATTAGGTTATCATATACGAGATTTAAAATAAAAAAAACTTATTAATTAATTACACAAGGAGATAAAAATGCCAGAAGGATATGGATACCCAAAAGGTAAGGATATTTTAGGAAAGATTAAACACGGTGAACTTGGACCTGATGTTGCTAAAAGACCTAATGAAAAATTAACTATAAACCCTAATGAAAAAATCAAACAGGGTGATTTAGGTAATGCACCAGATGGACCAGGAAAAAAAGAAAAAGTAGACGCATCGATTTTTACAAAAGCTGAACAAAGAGATTACTAGTCATGGCTCTAACCGAATCAGACGGTAAAAAAAATAAAAGCTATGGTAATGATAAAGCAGCTTTAAAAGCAAAAGCTGAACGTATGCTTGTTGCTGATTTATCTGCTAATGATATTAAATTAATTAACTATGGAAAAAAGCATGGTTTAAATGTATCAGAAATTAGAGAAACAGTTGGTTCGGGATTTAATAAAGAAGCACCACCTACAGATGCAGAAATTAAAGGTGTATTAGAAGGTAAAATAAAAAAACCTACAGGTAAATTTAAAAAGAAAAGTTGGAAAGAAAAACTTTTTGGGGATTAAATAAATGGATAAAAAGCCATACAAAGAAGAATATGATCCATTAGTAGGATACATACGAAATAGATTTCAACAGGCAGAAACTTCTAGATTGTATGATGAAAAACGTTGGCTAAAAGCTTACAGAAATTATAGAGGATTATATGGTTCTGAAACAGTTTTTAGAGATAACGAAAAGTCTAAAGTTTTTGTTAAGATTACAAAAACAAAAGTACTTGCATCATTCGGTCAAATTATAGAAGTATTATTTGGTTCTGGAAAATTCCCAATTGGAGTAGAGCCAACTCCTGTTCCTGAAGAAATGGCTGAGTATGCTCATCTAAAACCACAACAGATGCAACAACCTAACGGTGCTGCAAATGGAAATGGTGAAGACAAAAATCCATATGGTTTTCCTGGTGATGGTAAAGAAATTCCAAAAGGGGCAACTGCAGATATGCTCATGGAAAATCTTGCACAAAATTATGAAGCATTAGGTTTAGATGAAGGACCTGCTCCTGATCCAAGATCAATGCCACAGATTGAGCCTGCAAGACTTGCAGCAGAAAAACTACAAAAAGTTTTACATGATCAATTAGAAGAAACAGATGCAATTAAAAGTTTACGTCATGTATTTTTTGAAATGTGTTTATTGGGTACAGGAATTTTAAAAGGTCCATTTACAGAAGATAAAGTCTATCATAAATGGGATGTAGATCCTGAAACAAATGAAGAAACATATATAGCAAAAATTAAATCAGCTCCAAAATTAGAAGCAGTATCATGCTGGGATTTTTATTCAGATCCAAATGCAACTAATATGAATGATTCTGAATATGTTATTCA
>JACKQG010003440.1_pt1 | contig 19414 bp, 35 predicted proteins | sample 8237621 | NCBI WGS metagenome assembly JACKQG01 (sample SAMN15677084, study PRJNA649215) | marine metagenome | biome: marine; feature: Black Sea; material: saline water; isolation source: suspended particulate matter (SPM) from the Black Sea western gyre | collected 2013-06-09/2013-06-10 | depth... | reverse complement strand
AATGTTAAGTACTGCTTTTACAAAAACACTTTTTTCATTTGCTAAGACAAACTGGAAGGAACTTCTTTTAGTTGGATTTCTAGTTGCGGCACTTGGAAAAACGAGAGCAGACTATATGAGATTACAGGAAACATATGAAACAACAGAAATTTCTTTAAGAAATCAACTTGAAAATCTTTCTGAATTACATGATGAAGAAATTAGATTACGCAATGAGGCAATTAAAGATTATCAAAAGAATCTTGCTGATCTACAAAGACAATATGATGATAATCTGCAGCAGACCGATACTGATCGTGATACCAGGCGTGAAGAAATTGTTGATGAAATAATAGAAAATAAGCAATTTTCTGAGAATAGAGATGAATTGGCAGAACAAATCACGTCAGCGTTTGGGTTTGAATATGTTCACTAATTTTTTAATTCTATTGTTGTCATTGCCAACTTATGCTCAAGATTCATTACTTGACCCTGGTTCTTTTACAATTTTAGGCCAAAGGCAATGTGCTCCTTTTGATGGTGTTTTATTTGATATTAACGCCACAGCATCATTATTGACATTGCCTAACTATTATGCATCACAATGTAAAGCAACTATTGATTTTCGCCTTGGTGAACAAGACGCAGAACATCAATTGGAAATTACAAACTTGAATATCAGGCTTAATGTCGTTAACGAACAATATGCTACTGCTGTAACCCAAAAAGATCTTGAAATTGATGCCCTCCAAACTGCGCTTACAAAAAATTCGTTTAGAAATCACTGGTTGTGGGCTGCCGGTGGTGTTGTTGTAGGGTCTGTAGCAACAATTGCTATAGTTGAAACAGTTACTAGATGATATTTAAGACGTGAGGAATGAATAATGTCGCTTACTAAGAAAATCAAAAGTATTTTATTTGAGGATTCATACAACATGTATGGCTCTGAATATATGTCACACCCTGAAGCAGAAGAAGATCAGCTGACGGTTCACGCCGAATTGCCGATAGCACCTTCTGCTCATGCAAATATGCAATTAACTGATTCTGCGCCGCCTGTTGATGATGATGTATATGTTCCAGTAAATAATAAAGAATTAGGTTCAGCATTGACTGCCCTCGCGCTGAAGGTTCCAGATAATTTTGTTGCCAATATATATAGGCAGGTCAAAGCAACTATATTGGCCGCTGAGCAATCTGCAGCTACTTTGACCACTGAACCTGATGAAGTCCAGCCTGAAGAAGAAATATCAGAAAGACTCAATAGATTAATCTTAAAAATGTCAAACAATGCTAACCTGACTGAATCTGATTGGTCACAAATTAAGTTTGGTGCCCAAGAGGAAGTGGAAGAGGAAGAGGCGGAGGATGATGCCGATGCAGAGTCTGAACGTGAACCAGACGTTGTTAAGGGCAAATATTTGGCACAATATTATAGGGACCGTCCCGGTAAAGATCCCTCAACACATAAGGGATCTGGTGAATCAACTATGGTCACAGGTACTGGTCGTTTATTACAAAATGTTGTGAAGCCATTACTTGACGTCCCAAAAGATCAACTTCAAGATGCCGTTGAGTATCTAAGGCTTCAGTTTAGAATGTTAACTCGTGACGTTGACTCAATTCCACAGGAAGGACCTAAGACATTTTCTGGCATGTACTTAAAGAAATTGGTACCGAAATTAAATGATGATCAAATGGGTAATAAATTTTTAACAACAGTTGTTAGAGATTTTAAAGGCAGGAATGATAAGTGGTTAAATGATTTAGCAAAGAAAGCACTTGCCGAAACAGAATCAGAGAAAATAGCTTTTCAAAATCTCAAGGATACGCTTGCAAAAGAAGATCCAGCTCAAGTTGATCTAATAGACAATTTAGTCAATTAATTTGGATGGCGTAAATGCAAATAACAACATTAATGGAAAGTTATTTTAAAGATACCCGACAGCACAAGTCTTCAATGTCGGAAGGTACTTCTAAATTTTCTAAGTGGGAGATAATCGAATCTCCACAACGCTTAGTAAAAGATTTTCAATTTGCAACTAGATTAATGGCCGCTGAATTTTTAAGACAAGTCATACTGTATGAAAATAAAACATCACATTATGGCAAATTAACATTTGAAAACACAGATGTCAGGATCGAAGTATATACACACGACATTGACAGCATCACAAATATTGATTATGAATATGCTGAATTTGTAGAACAGATATTTTTTGACGTGTGTGAATATGAAAGGTAATGAATATATAGAACATTTAGAATCATCTACTGTTTTTATGAGTGATGATCTTAGATCGCGTCTTGGTTCAAGTCAACAAGCACTGTCAATTGATATGCTAATTACAAATTCGACGGGCACGAAATTACAAATACACGATGTTAAGAAGGTAAAGTGTAATGCTGATAGTCTTGAAATTTGCGCGCTTATGCCACCAGCAGCAATAAACAAGATATTACAGGTATACCAAGAATCAAACAATATAACATATGGCTCAATAAGCCATGACAATGTTTTATGTAGAGAATACTCAATTGAACACTTGTCGACAAGTGCTATGATTGTAACATTACTATTTTCTAAATAATTAAAATATAGGAGCGCCAACATGTCCAAAAAAGAAGATAAAACAAAGAATTACTTTGGTAAGTTTATTGACGATCAAGTACAGCGAGAGCTAGTAACCAAAGAACGTAGAAGACAGCGAATCATACCAGACGATTTAGATGTAAAAAGAACCCTCCTTCGCCGATACAGAGAAAATATCACACATTTGATAAGGCGGAATAAGAAAAATGGCTAATTTATTACTGCAGATTGAGAAGATGATGAGTAAAACCATAGAAGCTGCCCTATTAGAGGCAGCAGACGAAAAAGGTATTCAGTCAACACTTGTAAAGCGTATAAAGTCAGACAATAGAAAGCTTAAGGCCACAAGTAATGATAAGAATGTTGATGAAGTCGAAGATGTAGCTGCTGTTGATGATGATTCCACAAACAAAGGTTCAAAATCAGGTGGTGATATGTCAAAGCGCGACGTTATTGTTCCAGACGAACTTCCGGTGTCAATAACTGTAGATATGATAATAGATTCTATAGACGCAATTAGATCTGCCCGCTCACTTAAAAAACCTGACGTTAGAGAAGAATTTGAAGCATACTTTAACTCATTAGAGCCTGCTGAAAAGATTGCGTTACTTGCATTTTTGCATGGGGTTGCACAAACCCTTATTGGCAATGACGACGGTACAGAAGTTGATCCTTCAGAGGCTCCATACAACGTTGATATGGAAGCAAGGCCTGCACAATCGTCGTCACCAACAAAAACAAGACAAGATCCTGTTCCAGACGATCAGAAAGATTCAAATATACCAATTGTTATTGGTGGTCAATAAAAAAAGTGAAGATCCTTCCAATATGTGTTATAATATAACTATAAAACGTTAATAATAACACAGGAGAGAATAGTCATGGGAGGAAATGCTAAGCATATGCAACATATCTGGGAGCGTTACGACGCAACGTTTTCTGACGTATTTAAGTTGCTTAATGATTTAACGACAGGATCAATTCAGGTAACTGAAAAATTTGATGGTGCAAATATTCACTTTCGAGTTGATAATACTGGTACGGTTAAATTTTCTAGAAACAAGGAGACACTGTCTTCAGGCGGTTTCACGTTCAAAGATGCATTAACAATTTATCAAAATCATCCAGCGAGAGACTTGTTTGTTGAAGGATGCCGAGTTTATGATGAGGTATACACTAATAAGTGGTGGCCTTTCGGATACTCAGGTCGCGACTGGATTAATGCAGAAATTGTCTTTAAGGCATCACCTCAGCTCTTAAATTATTCTGAGAGTGCAATTGTATTACATCAGGTTGCAACATTTTTACCAAATGGTGAAAAGCTTATTGATCGTGAGAAGCAGTCCAAGATTGCTAATTTGACTGAAGCATCTAGATTTGTTAGTAATACCGGTCATTCATGGAGACTATTTGGCCCTCAAGTTATAGAGCTGTCAAACGACTCAGGGACTGGATATTTAACCGAGGCAGCAAGTAGACTGCGGCAATGTATGCATGCAGCAGGCCTTGGGGAGCACAATACCTTGCGAGATTTTTTACGTCATTCTATCTATGAAGGTTTTGTGTCAAAAATTAGAACTACCCAGCACATTAAATCAATGCTTGCTGATAAGATTAGTGGTGTAGATTCGTCTATTAGACTTGTTGATTTAAAGCGAGGCCAACCTGCTGGAATTATTAAACAAATTAGCGAGTGTGGCCAGCGGAAAAATGAAGCTAAATTGCAAAAAGCTGCTATGCGACCGATTATTAGCACGTTAGATACATTTGCGTCTGCGAGGTTATCGAATGTCACGTCAATACTAATTGACGATCCTATTCTTGAACGTAATAGAATTATGCAAGAAATTACAGATCTTGGTGTGCTTGTTGACACGTATAATGATGAGTTTTCTGCAGAAAGAAAGGTTCTGTTTAATACCTTGTTTAACGAATGGAACACTGTTGAGCGCCGCCCTGCTGCAATTGAAGGTCTCACATTTGATTTTCTTGGCACAACTACAAAAATAACGGGTGGGTTTGCAAGCTTAAACCAGCTTCTTGGTATAAGGAAATACGGCCGTGGAAAGATTCCAGCAATGACTGAATCAAACTCTAAGCAAAATATTAAATTAACTGATTTTTTTGCTCTAGAGTGACATAGTTATATGGTATAACAGGTATTTAATATGAGTAAAAAAACCGAGGATCTCCTCCGCGCCGAAATTAGGAATTGTCTTTATACGAAATATTTTTATGAAAAGCAATTACATGAAAATTATGGCATAAACATGGGTGCCGATGATTTTAAGAAAATATTTTATGACCCGTGGAAGAATGCATTTCTAAATGCCTTTAACGAATTAAAGAAAATTGCAAGTCAAGCAGTTACAACAATTAGGCTCGCCTTTACTTTGAATCAGAAAAAAGCAGAAGAAATTGTGGCGCGCCAGAAAGATAGAATGAAACATTTTGACGCAAAGACAAAAGAGTTAATGGGTAAATTAGATGCCGATAATTCAGATTTTAATATTCTATTTTTTGCCGCATCTCCCGGTGCTTGGGCTGCAAAGACTTTAGCATCAGCCGGTTCTAAAACTGGAAAAGGAGCTATTGATTTTGCAAAAGAGATTGGCTTAAGTGATAAATCAATAGCAACGTTTAAGGGTGATGAAGCTGAAGAAGATGCGCTCATAAGAAGGCGAGAGCAAGACGGCCCAATAAAGAAAGCTTTACGTGGTTTAGAACAAATATTTTTTTTAGCGCATGCATCACCTAACGGCAATTTAATTACTGAGGCTAATCTTAGTCACGAGACAATCGGAGATGAAATAATGTCCGGTCATTATGGAGATATTATACGAGAATATCGTAAGGGCTTTGAGAGTGACATGGGTACCCTTATGACACTTATAAACCAGGTAGCAGCACAAAATGCATTCCTATCATCTATTACTCGTATAGAGACAGCTGAAAATCCGCAAAGGGGTTTGTCTGAAATGGATTTTGCTTTAAGCGAACTGACCAAAATAGATTCAGAATCAGCAGCTAAATTTAAAACGTTACCTGCAGAAATAAAGAAAGAAGCGATTTCGTTGGCAAACAGCAAAAAGTTTCAAGATGCTGTAAGGGATCAGGCATCTGAAGGCGAAGATATTGATGAGAAAACTATATCTAACAAGGCGTTACTTGCAATTATGGGCGCAACATTTAAGGACAATGTAAGAGAATATATTTCTGTAATTAATGAAAACAATGATCTTGTTGATAAAACATTACAAAGTATGTTAAATACTACAGAAATTGATAAGGAGCTTGCTGCAAGTATTGATGCTACAATGCCAGGTTTTAAAAAATCAATAATGACGGCCGAAAAATTATTGCAACGAAGAATTATAGTATAGTTTACATTTAAGTTATGAGCGTTATGTTTAATCATAGAAATATTAAAGAGGTTTTTTATGTCTAATACCAATTGGTATCCAGAAATTATGTATGAAGAAGATTCAAAGATTCCATTTGTTCCTGTCCCTAAAGATGAGCAAATGCCTGGACTTTTATTTATGTTCGAAAGTCGTGAGACTGGAGAATTTGAGCCAGATCATGATGGTAACCCACTACCAATAGTTCAGATGGATTTACATCAATATGCAAATATGTCTACCCTTAAAGATACTTTGTCTCCAGCAATATTTGACGAGGTTAGAATTTCATTTGGGCTCGAACCATTACTGGCGGCCGCAGAGAAAGGAAATAAAATAACAAACAACATTAAAAACACGTTAAAAAAATGAACTTTTGATCCATACCTGTTATAATAAAAACAGATTGGAGGAAGTGTTTTGAATTGTTATGTTACGAAAGAAATGACCGCCGCTGCATTAGAAAATATGCAGAAATTTTATGTAGATCTTGTATCTCTTTATAGTCAATGTGGTATTAATATTGAGGCAGATTTAGGTCGCCGCAATATGCTTATGTCGTCTTTACAGGAAAAGATGTTTGCAGAGCAAATAAAATTAACATACCCAAGTACATATTCTGATGGTAAAACAGGTGAACCTGACATTGTTATTCCAGAAATTAATTCTGAACTTGAGTGTAAATTAACAAGTAAAAGAAAAGCAGGTAGCTGGCAATTACAAACTGATTATAACACTCTAAAGGTTAAGGGTTCGCTAGATTATCTGTATGTTTTGACGTCAAATGATTTTTCTGAATTTGCAGTATTATTCTTTGAAGGTTTATCAATTGATGATTTTTATCCACCTGCATCTGGAAGTAGAGGTAAGTCAAGAATACGCTTATCTACTGCACTAAAGAAGTGTACTGTTCTTTGTGGAGATTACACCGACAAAAGCCTTGCTTATCTAGCCGCGGCAACAAAGATACTTGACGACAGAAACAGTTCAAACTATGAACTAAAGAAAGCATCATCAAGAATTAAACACTGGACGAATACATCAAAAATATCGTTTGCACTGGAGTCAGTGTAATGCCGCACAACGTTGGTAAAATTCTATATTTGTTGTCAAACAAAAATTTAAAGATAGTTGCAGCTCGTGTTGAAGCTGTCACAACGGTCGAAACAATTTCGGGTAGCAAAACAACACATCAAGTTTCTGTCCTTGGGTACGATGATAATGTTGTTTTAGAGACATTAAAGGTAAATGTGTTTACAACCATTCAATTACTAAAAGAGCACCTCTTAAAAGTAATTAATGATAAGGTAAGTTCTGAAGTTTCTAGTGTTGTTGAACAAGCTACAATTAAGTGGCCTGTTCTTAATGAACATGTTGAAGAAAACAAAGTGTTACCGCATAAAATATCGGTTGACGAGGCTGTTGAAAATAGTGTTGACGACACTATTCACGTTGAATTGGCGGACGGCATGCGCGCTAGGGTACATATTCCAAAGGAGTTATTATGAATGTTGTTTTTTATGATGCATATAATTTGATTTATAGGGCCAAGTTTGGGTTACCCCACCATATGCAGAAAACTGATTCTGGCATTCTTCTTGCCTTTTTTCGATCTTTTGCTGCGCTTAATAGAAAATTGCAACCAGATCTTGCATATTTTGTAACTGAAGGGGTACCTGTAGAGCGATTGCAATTGTTACCAGAATATAAGGGTAATCGTGTTTATGAAAAAGATGATAATTTTGCCTCTCAACGCAAAAAGATAATTGAGTTAATGACAAAGAATATGCCTGTTATCGTTGCAAATCACTTAAGTCATGAATGTGATGATATTCTTGCACACCTTGTAAAAAAGCACGCCTCGTCTGGAGATGATGTCACAGTCGTATCAACAGACACTGACTTTTTGCAACTTGCGAATACAATTGACAACTATAAGCAGTACGATCCAATTAGAAAAACATACAAAGCTTTGCCAGAACATGACTATATATCGTGGAAGGCTCTTGTTGGTGATTCAAGTGATAATATTGCTGGCTTTAAGGGTATTGGTAATAAACGTGCCTTAGGTTTTTTAAATGACTCTGTAGCATTAGAAGATTTTTTATCACTTGATGGTAACAATGAAAAGTTTCTGCTTAATAAAAAGTTAATTTCGTTTATTGATGTTACTAATACTGAAGACATGATTACATTTAGTAAATCCAGGCCAAATTGGGACGAATTGTTCAATACGTTTTCAATTATGAATCTTAAATCAATTATTTCTAGTAAGGGTTGGACAAATTTTATTGACGCTTTTGGAGGGTGTTGTGGAACAAGTAAAGATAGTGAATAATGAAACACAGGCTGAGCTACGCTCACGTGGCTTGATTGGCGAACAGGAGGTTGTTCACGTACAAGGTGATCTACTTATTGTAGTAAACGTCGTTGAAAATTCGCGCCGAGTGTTAGGGCCGGCCGTCAATTTTTTAAATGAATCTACAAATAAACAAATCTTAAAAGGGTAAAGTATTACAATGGATACACCAGCCAAAGAAGTCATATTCAAAGATGATTCACAGGAAAAGCTAGCCAAAGGTGTTAATATACTTGCTGACGCTGTTAGGGTTACAATGGGCCCCGGCGGTGAAAATGTAATTATAGAGACAGAGACCGGAGCACCAATTCTAACAAAAGATGGTGTAACGGTTGCTAAAGCTATAGCTCTTTCGTTACCCTTTCAGAATATGGGAGTTCAGGCAGTTAAGGAAGCCGCGGCAAAAACAGCTGAAACGGCTGGTGACGGCACAACAACCGCAACCGTCTTAACACAGGTGCTTTTTAACAAGGGTCAAAAGCTTGTTGCTGCTGGTCACAATCCGGTAAAGATTAGGAAAGGTATTGAATTAGCTACGGTTGAGGTTCTTAAGAAATTAAAGGAAAATTCACATCCAGTTGAAAGTGACGATGAAATTATAAATGTCGGTGCCATTTCAGCCAATGGTGATAAGCAGATAGGCATGTTTCTTGCCGAGGCCATGTCTCATGTTGGTAGAGATGGCGTGATTACCGTCGACGAAGCTCGAGGGTTTGATACCACACTTGAAATCGTAGATGGTTTTGAGTTGAACAGGGGATTTATATCACCATATTTTATTACCGATCAAGCCCGTGGGGTCGTTGAATTTGATAATCCAAAAATCCTTTTAGCCAATAGGCGAATATCTGCTGTTCAAGATTTAGTTCCATTGCTGGAATCGGTCCGTAGACAATCTGAAAATCTGCTTATTATTGCCGATGATGTTGACGGCGATGCACTTAAGGTTTGTGTCTTAAACAATCTAAAGTCAATTATTAAGATTTGTGTAATTAGATCTCCTGGATTTGGAAATATGCGCGCTGAATCATTAAGTGATTTATCGCTTCTATTTGGTACAAACGTGTATACCCAAGGCGAAAACTTACCGGCAGATGTTTCAGAGCTTGGTACATGCGAAAAATTTACAAGTTACCGAAATTCATCAATTTTTGTTGGTACATCAACCAGCAGCATCGACGAAATTGCACTCCGCTTAGAGACAGTGATAGAAATGTCAAATAGTGCAGGAATTACTCAACAAGAACACCAGTATTTACTCCGTAGACAGGCTATTTTAAGTGGCGGAATTGCAGTGATTAGGGTTGGTGGTTCAACTGACTTAGAGCTACGGGAAAGGAAGGATCGGATTGACGATGCCGTTTGTGCCACAAGAGCAGCAGCTAACAGCGGAATTGTTGAAGGTGGTGGTTTTGCTTTAATTAGGGCAAGCAACGAAGTCGCTAAACTTGATAATGGTATTGTTGATAAAGACGTTATGGCTGGATGGAATTTGTTACTTGCTGCCGCCACGGCTCCAGCACAACAAATTGCTGCAAATGCCGGATATGTTCCTGAAATTATAATGGCTAAGTTACTTGAAGATCCAGATAAGGGCTTTAATTCTAGAACTGGTGAATGGGTAAACCTTAGAGAAACCGGTGTTATTGATCCACTTTTGGTGGTCGAATCTGCACTAATTCATGCCTCTTCTGCAGCGATGAATCTATTATCTGTTGGTTGTGCAATTGCAAACGAACAAAAAATAGACAAAAACGAATAAAAATAGTCAAAAGTGTGAAAGTGGCGCTTGCGTGTGATATAATATACATATATTGAACATAAGGCAGGGTAGTAATGTCTAAAGGGCAAACGAAGTTACGACAGTTGCAAGAGCGAATAAGAATATTATCGCAATTAATAAAAGATGGGAATTTATCAAAGGAGAAAGAATTTGAGTTACAGTTAGAGCATTGTTATTTATTACGTGAATTAGAAATTTTTAAAAGAGGTTATGGAGAAAAATGAATTTAGATGCTTTCTTTAAAGAGGTAGGTCGACACAAGTTGTTGACAAGAGAACAAGAAGTGCAATTGGCACAAGCGATCGAGGCAGGTGATAAGCATGCTCGAGACCGTATGATCCAAAGCAATTTACGCTTAGCAATTAGTATTGCCAAACAGTATAACAAAAGCGGTTGTGCACTTGAAGATTTAATTCAAGAATCAACTGTTGGTTTGATGGAAGCGGTTGATCGTTTTGATTGGCGGCGTGGCTTTAAGTTTAGCACATACGCCTGTTGGTGGATTAAGCAAGCAGTGCGTAAGCATGTAACGTCACATTCGTCAATGATTCGTTTACCGAACCATGCTAGAACTGTCTTGTGGCAAGCGGGCCAGCTTAAGAAGGACTATGTTAAGTCGTTTGGCAAGGAGCCAACGCTGGATGAAATTGCAGAAGCCCTTGGCCTTCCAACCAAGTCGCTTCGTGCTTTGTATCAAAGCGCTGGTTCAATGATGTCTCTTGATGCAAATGTTGGTTCAAGAGATGAAGGATCTCGAAAGCTGTACGAGGTAATTCCTGACGAAGGCGAAACAATTGTTGAAAAACTTACCCGCCGCGATACACAAGATGTTATTCGTAAAGCACTGGCATCATTATCTTCACGTGAAGAAAAAGTAATTAGACTACGCTTTGGTATAATAGCCAATGCAAACGACTCAGAGAACTTTCCAATTACCCAAAGTGAGCTTAAAGAGCTTGAAGGAAGAATTAAAAATGCCAATGCCTAAAGGATACGTAAGTAAGTTTGGATACGCGTCTGTTGCCTCTGATGAGGATTGTCTGACGTATCGTGAAATTGCGGAAATTATGACTGCTGATGGTGATAAAATCAATCACAGCACTGCACGAAATATTTTTCTGCGCGCAATGCGTAAAATTGCGAGTGAAGTTACGTCAAGTTATGCAGTCCAAGATAGCTGTGATAGCGATGACATTGCAGAGGATCCACGTTTTCAAGCAGCAATTCAAGAGTTAGCAACTGAAATTTTGTAATATTTACTTAGTAAAGGAGATAAATAATGTCAATTTCTTGGAATTTTTTTGTTAAACGTAGAAGAATAAACGTTGAAAATTTTGTTAAGTCTAAAAATTGTAAGACTTATGCTGAGTTTTGCGCGTCACTTAATCTACACGATGTAACACCACCGCTAGAAGATGAAGTATCGGAATACTTCATTAAGCCAACACCTGCTCCCAGGCCTCATCCTCCACAAAAGGTAAAGCCACTAAAGAAAATGCCTCCTCCGGTCGTGATTGAACCTCCGGTTAAGGTAAAAGTAGAGGAAGATAAAACACCTGTAAAGAAAAGAAATAAGAAAACTTCAAGAAGCGTAAGTTAAGGTGGGTACTGTGGAGCTTGCTCACGGTGCGACAATAGATATTGATACAGGCCTGATTAAGTTGCCAATCGGTAGCGTGACACTTAATTTTTCACTTGAAGAATGGCTTGTATTTGCAGATATCATTGACGACATAAATACGGTAGTTCAAGTTAATACGCTTGAGAATGTAATGAAGTGTTCGACATGTGATACAATTACTTCATATGTTCACTATGAGGAACCGGATGAAAGCGAAATTAATTAAAAATAATTTGATAAACTTGAAGCCAGGTGAATATATTTGTTCTGCTGATGGTCCTTCCGCACTTTTAACAATACCAACAACAACACAAGGATTAATTGTTGACGTTGTTGGAGATTTTTCAAGGTGTGATGAATTACTTACGGTTTTGGTAAATGGTAAATTAATCAATGTTTGGTCAGAAAAAACGTGAAACATTTAGCATTACCAAGCTGGTTTTGGTCAATACTAATTGTACTAAATGTGTTCGTGTTTGTTGTAGGTATCTCAGTCACAGATAGAAAATTGATGGCTACCGCATTATTTAGCGGTTTATCATGCTATTGTGTTTTAAAATTAAATGGAGAAAAAAATGAAAAGTAAGACGTTGTTAACTGAATTTGTTGAAAAGTATGTTGGTATTGAAAATGAGCGAAAGCTGCTCGGTGAAGATAGAAAGATACTAATTGCTGATTATAAAGACAAGCTCGACGTAAAGGCAGTCCAGGCTGCGATGCGAATTGTAAAGATGCGATCAACATTAGACATATCAGACGACGAGTTTGACAATATGCTTCTAGCACTTGATCGTATTACAGTGGTTTAAAATAAAATGGCTTTCCGGAAAATTTTAAAATTTCCAGATCAAAAATTATTTAAAAAGTCAAAACCAGTCGTTGATATAGATGATGATATTATAGCGCTGATTGATGATTTACGTGATACACTTAATGTAGCAGGTGGTGTAGGCTTAGCAGCGCCACAAATTGGTGCGCTACATCGTGTTATATATGTTGCATGTGATGCTTTTTCTGGTGCAATGATAAACCCTGTTATTAAAGAGACACATGATTTCGGTGCAGCTCAAGAACAATGTTTGTCATTTCCAGGTGTGTCAGAAATAATTCCAAGATATTCTAAAATTATTGTAGAATATAAGGATCTTGCTTCGCAACAACAAACCTCGACATTTACTAATTTGGCCGCACAAATAATTCAACATGAAATTGATCATCTAGATGGCAGACTTATGGTTCATCACTTAAGCCGCTTAAAGCAAAATATGATCAGGCGTCGAGTTGACAAGGTGAAAGGTAAGGTAAAAAAAATGCTAAAACCATCTAATGACTCATCTCATGGTACCCGGGTTAAAACTACTGGTCATTTAAGCAAAAAAGAAGTAAAGTTACGACGTAAGCGCCGTAAACAAAATCTTTAATTTGAATATTTAATGATATGGAGGTATTTAATATGACTGATACTGAACGTAGCAGATTTCGTCAATACTCGTTTAGAAGATATAATTTACTCGGACCAAAATCTTTAGTTATTGCAAGGAAAAAATTATGTCAAAAGATAATAGATATGACAAATATTGATGAGGAAGCATTAAACGAGATAATTAATGACACTATTATAGAAAATGACTGGTCTGAACCAGAAGCACTAGCATACTTTGAATGCACAAGCATTGAGGATAGAATTTAAATGGATATAGAAGAATTATTGGGTTTTGCAACAACAACTGAAGTCCTTCCCGCAGATATTGCACAAGAAATACTAAGTTTAGGAATGGCAGAATTTTTGAACAATGGCATAAGCTATGACGCCGCCATTGATTTAATTACAAAAGCACAATTATCAATTGCACACAGAGTCGATCAGTCGTTATCATCAGCAGATAGCGATGATGTCGAATAGGTCGAATATAGATGTCTAACTTATTACAAATCCGTGTTGACTTATTACTTGAATCATTAACAAAAACCGATAAGAAAGATATCGAAAAGATGATTAAAAAAATTGTAGCAAATGGTGATAAGGCAAGGCAACAAGATATTCAAGCTTTTTTTGATAAAGAAATAAAATCTCAGAAATTTAAAACAATGTTAAACACGGCAATTCAAGCTGAGCTTGACAAGGGTTTAAAATCAAAGCAAGCTAAAGATGTTACTGTCGATGTTGTAAAGCGTGTGATGATTAAGCTTTATCGAGAATTGGCATATAATTATTCACCTGTTATTGATAGAATTAAAATTTAGGTACGGGAATTATTACAATGATTACTTTTTTTAAGATCACTTCAACATTATCTTTTTTCTTTATTATGGCTTTGCTTTTAGTAAATTCAGATCAGGAGAAAAGACGATCGCAACCAGCGCTCGAACCAATGATTGAGAACGTGCGTTTTGAACATGTTCCCACAACAATAAGAAGAGGAATTGACAATGAGAAAAAATTCAGTCGGAACATTGAGACAAGATCTAGATGATTTGAGCATAGCCCATGCAAGACTAAATAAAAAAATAAAGTATATGAGTATAGCCGTCCTTTTGTTATTTGTGATAACAATATATAGTATATTATAATTTATGCATAAAGGTCATCTCGTCAATGTTAAGGCACACATAGATTTTCAAGGTCAAGGCCCTTATATAATTCTTAGAGGTCCTTATGAATCAGCCACGACATCAATAATGGCTGGTAATAAAATTACAGAGATAACAACCTGTGTCGATCTTCTATCGTCGACTGGTGATATTTTTGAGGCAATTGGGTGTAAAATTTTAGAGAGAGTTGAATAATGCCACAATTGATTACGGGTATTTTTATGTTTGCTGTAATGCATTTTGGCATATGGTGGTCAACAAACGCACAATTTATTGATGGTTGGGATAAGAAAACTGCCCTTACATTATCTATATTAATGTCTATTCCAATTACACTTTTGGCATTTTTTGCATCACGATATACATATTATGCGGTTAATGAAAAAATGTGGACTGTTCGCTTTTTAGCATTTGGAATGTCATACCTTATTTTTCCAGTATTAACATGGCTTTTTCTTAATGAAACACCATTTACGGCAAAAACAATTGTCTGTACAATATTATCCGTATTAATTATTTTTGTACAATTGAGATATTAATGCCTTCCCGTATTCCAGACAAGTTTTATCGTCCTCTTAACATGGCTATACTTGAGTCAAATTTTTGGTTGGAAACAAACGATTCAGATTCTGCAGACTATAACACAATTGAAGGTGAGAATGTAGATCAGACACCGGCTGCTGAGACTTTAGGTGAGGCACTTACTACCTTCTTTAAAGAATCAGGTTATTTAACAAATGTTCTTGTCCGATCACCTGATCCAGAAAATAATCCAAATTCAGCATTTGACAAAAGCCACGCTAGCTATCCTGATAAGATTGTTATTGGTGGCGAGATGGGCTTATCTTCTCGGGGAAGAAGAATGCTCTATCTCAATCTTGCAACATATACTGAGGATTTTGATGTTAATGATATCACACCACAGGTTCTTGCAGCAGAGGCAGCTGAAACCATACGCCATGAGCTGATCCACTCAGGACAGTACGATAAAAGATCACAAGCACAGAAAGTTTCTAGAGTGGCAGCTAAAGAAAGTTATTATGATGAAGGCCAAATATCGTCATCAGAAAACCGTGAACAGTATCTTTCTGCATATATTGAAATAGACGCATATGCTCATGAATTTGCCGAATACTTATTACGAAATTATGGTAAGCAAAAGGCGTTAAACATTATTAAGAAACCTAAAGGCCTAAATAACGTCAAGTTGCCCGATCAAATGAAAGAGTATCTAGATGGTGTTTCAAGTAAAAAGGCGTATATAAACCTGCTGAAGAAGATATATTTTCATATTAACGATCTCTTTGACAGGAAATTAATAGAAAACGTGCTTAAGCGCTTAATGCCTCACCATTAGGATAAATTTAGGGTAAATTTTATGTCATATGGTAATACACCCCTTATAGAAATTTCTGATGGGATTTATGGAAAGCTTGAAGCATATAATCCAACAGGCTCAGTTAAAGATAGGTTGATCAAATTTCTTATTGAAAAAGAAATCTCTGATGAAAAAATAAATTCTGACACGGTGTTCTGTGAGGCTACATCTGGAAATACTGGAATAGCCCTTGCTTCGGCTGCTGCCTCCCTTGGTGTTATTTGTAGGATATATATGCCTGCAAATATGTCAAAGGAACGTGTGGATATGATGAGTGCCTTCGGTGCTAAAATTATAAAGGTTCCTGATAATGATTTTGAAGAAGCCATACGGCAACGTGATATATTTTTAAATAAAAACAAAAATTCTTGGTCGCCAATGCAATTTAGCAATCCAAATAATATTGAGTGTCATTTTTCTACTACTGCTCCAGAAATTCACAGACAAGTTAACGAAAAGTGGTCGGCATTTATTCACGGCTCAGGTACTGGTGGAACAATCGCTGGTGTTAAGAAATATATTGATAGCTTATCACTATCAACAAAGGTCTGTCTAGTTGTTCCTGCCGAGGAAAAACACGGAATTCAAGGAATTGGCGATGGGCAAGATTTTTTAGCAACACCAAGTGAGTATGACGACATTTATATTATAAGAACTGAAGATGCAATTACGCGATCAAAACAATTTGCAAAATCCAGTGGTTACTTAGTAGGTATTAGTTCAGGGGCAAATATACTTGCTGCTGAATTGTGGAAGGAAAAAAATAAACCTGACGGAGATATTATTACTATATTGGCCGATAGAGGTGAACGTTATATGTCAATTTATAGTTAAATGAATATTTAAATACAGAGGTTTTTGTGTTAGAATATTCTATGCCATTTTTTTATGAAGACAGCGGTGTTCCAGCATTGTTATCAAAAGTCTCTCCACTTGAAATAGGTGCCACCACGTTGGGACCTTTTGTTTTTGCTAGAGGAAAAATAAACGAAGTTACACGTACACACGAAACGATACATTGGCAGCAATATATTGAGACAGGAATAATAGGCTTTCTTGTTTTATATTTATTGTTTTGGGTGATCGGATTGTTCAGGTATCGTAGTGGTACGTTGGCTTATCGTAATATGCCATTTGAACATGAGGCATATAAGCACCAAGAGAATACGTCATATTTAGCTAATAGATCACGTTATGAATGGTGTCGATTAGGATATTATAATGAATGAATTAATACTAAGACGTTATATTAAAGAGGCCCTTGTATTAGATGCCGGAGCCGCTGGAACAGCCAGCCTAGACATACCTAATGGCGTCGAAGATGTAGATATAATGTCAGTAGTGTTAGAAGAAATGAAAAAAGGTGATCCTGCTGGCAAGAGAATGCAGCAAATTTTAGCATTTAACGAAATGGTTTACAATATAGCAATTGAAGGTGGTAACAAAAACGCATGGCAGGCGATTGCTGAGAAAATGTTGAGGTATTGGGGATATAAAGTAGATGACCAGGCAGGCGAAGAAGCCAGTGAGTCCGGTGTTACTGTCTTTTACGATGCACAAAAAGGTTCAGTTTTTTATTCTGTAAAGTCTGCATTCAAGTCGTCTGCAAAAACATACGTCAATGCTACACAAAGCTCTAGCCCAAAGATTGACTCAATACTGGCATTAATAATAAAGGCACCGGACAAATCGATACTTGGAAACATCGGATGTGTATGCACAAAGGATCCTACCAACCCTGTGATAAAATGGGGCGAAGTTACTGCACCAATTTCAAGGGTTGATGTTGCAAATAAAATTAACGGGTTTTTACCTAAAGATTTGTCTGAGCGGTTTATGGCGGCAATTGCAACAAAGCCAGACAATAAAGAAGCCAATACCCTTATTAAGGAAATTAAGCAGTTTTTCATGTCGAGTGAAGGGTTTGGGATGAAGGATGCCAGGCTTAACACTTCGAATATGACAAAAATACTTGGAGATTTATCACCATCGCCGATTGGTTCACTGTCTTTAGTTGAACCGGAAGTACTTTTTCAAAAGACAATTGGTTCTGGAATTACCAATGGTGTACGGGCCGATGGAACAGAGGTTGCGTCTCAAGAAGATAGATCCGATTTCCTTCGTAGAATGAGATCTGTTGCTAGAACGCTAAGTAGTGTTGAGATGGAAGATGTTATAACGACGGCTATAGGGATGTTAACATCTGCTAAGTCTGATAAACCATTGGAGGAAACTTTAAAGCAATTTACTCCTCCTACGCAAGCTTATCTTAGAGAACATTTTAAAATAAGCGAATCAAGATTATTAAAAAAATATATTCGAAGCTTACTTGAATGTGGTGAAGAACCAGGGCAGGCTTTGCAACCTCTTATGGATCCCTTATTTAATCTTCGTGAAATAGTAAAAGAGTTAACTCTTCTAGAAGATCATATAAACAATCCGTCAAAACAGTGTCCGGATTGTATTAATAAGCACTTAATGAAATGTGAGGCCTTATCTGAAGAGGCTGTTTCTTTAGATGGTGATAACCAGTACCCATTTATTTCCAGTGTACCACAGGTTATTAGAGGTTGGCATAAGGCTGTATTAGATAGCGATGTTATACCTCCAGCTGTTCCAGCTGAGATGAGAAGATTTAGAAAAATGATTATGCCACATGTGGCCAATAAATTTGAGGTTTAATAAAATGAAAATCACAAAGAGACAGCTACGAAGAATTATTAGAGAAGCTTTTACAACGGTGTCTGATGAAGAATTTGACAGGGACACCTTTGCAGACTATAGGGGTGGACTACGAGATTTAGTTCCATCAGATCCAAAGCGTCCATGGGGATCATATGCTGGTGTTGGTGATGAGACATATTCTGATACTATTGTGATGAGTCCAAATGGAGACTCAGTCTTGGTTGATGGTCTAGAAACTTATATACAAGATGTACCCTCACAATTACACCATACTTCAGGTTTTGAAATGAGTAAGACCGATGCAGATAATTTAATATTCGCCCTTGAAACTCAGGAACAAGATGGTTATATAGAGCTTGGTGTCGAATACAAAAATGGAAAATGGAGTTGGTGATGAGAATTACAAAGAGACAACTACGAAAAATTATTAGAGAAGTTAGCGACTGGTATGATGACGAAAACGAGACGCTTGCCGACAAAAAATTTCGTGACTCCTATGAGAGTGAAAAACGGCCCCGCGATGATTTACGAAATCGAGTACATCAATACTTGATTGATAAAAAGTTTTTCAAAGGACGTAATCTCAATGGCCGGCCACAGATCGAGATATTCTGGGGACCACCTGAAGGACCAGATGTCCCAAAAGGTGCAGGATATACAAATCCCGCCCATGATTTTCTAAAATCAGCAGTTGAATCCGGTGACATTGACTGGGCCACATGGGAAGAAATTGAGCCTATCTGGCGAGAAATTGACAGATCAATTAACTGACATTAAAAAAGGAGATAACAATGAAAATTACAAAAAGACAACTTAGAAGAATCATTCGCGAAGCCGAAGGCTCTACAAAAAAATACGACGATGACTCTGCTTTAAAAGGCGATCAAAGCAAACTTCCTGATGGACTCCAAAAGGGTATCATTGATAAGACTGTTGAAGATCGCGATGAACGTGAGGAAGAAGAGAGAAAAGAGAAGAATGAATCCACACAAATTATAAAGCGACAGCTTAGAAGGACTATTC
>JACKQG010003439.1_pt1 | contig 19414 bp, 17 predicted proteins | sample 8237621 | NCBI WGS metagenome assembly JACKQG01 (sample SAMN15677084, study PRJNA649215) | marine metagenome | biome: marine; feature: Black Sea; material: saline water; isolation source: suspended particulate matter (SPM) from the Black Sea western gyre | collected 2013-06-09/2013-06-10 | depth... | reverse complement strand
AGACCTATGAACGTTTCACTTTCCGGTGCTTCAACGGAAAAGCATGGCCAGCATGATTCAAGATCAGAAACAGTTTGTGTCCAATCAATAAAAACTGGGTCAAATTCATCTCCATCTCGTAGCGCAAGGTCTACTGTCTGTACTCCGTCGCGATCAAAATCGACCCATATTTTTACGCTTGCACTGATGGCGTTTCGTAAAACGACTCTGCCTTCAGGACTATAGAGAATACCAACCATTTCTTGCATTAAGCGAGCATCTTTCACCACTGCATTTGCGGGAAGATACGTTGTCGTCCACCAAATATGGTCGGCATTGAGCCCATACCCCGGACCAGCTACGCCAATTCCAACAGGAAGTTTCTTTGGTTTATTTCCCTCAACTGGAACAAATCGATCAACTGTGTCATCTGAACCGTAACCACCGTTTAGATAATTCTGCGAATCACCAAACCACTCTGCAACGACACATTCATAGAACTGTTCGCTGCCATCACCTGATAATTTCGGGCGAAAAACAGTAATCACATAACGATTGTTTTTGATTGCATACGCACGGGCATTATCGAGCGCGGCAATGATCGTGTTCTTCGCAGTTGAGAGACGCATGTTCTTTGCAACTTTCGAATACGCCATTGCTGAAAAACCTGCGATCAATGCAATGATAATAATCACGACGACCAATTCGACGAGCGTAAAACCACGTTTCAAGTTGGATTGCAGTTGGCTCAACGCGCATCCTCCACAACAAATGGTTCGTACGAAGTCACATTGTCAAGTGTTGCATTCCAAGTTTCATCATCTCGTGAATATGGATTTGCTTGATACCGATACCCCCAAAGTCCGTCAGGTCCGGCGGAAACTAAGTACGCTCGTTTGTTCAAACAAGAACCAAGCCCATCTTCGGCTTGATCGCGAACGGTCAAGTCACCAGAAGCATCTTGGGCAAGTGCAATCAAACCAGAATCTTCAAAGTCTCCGCAAGGAAAGACGATTCCAATGGGCGAACCCCAAGCGTCAATAACGCGAGCACCATGTTCATCTTCCTCTATCAAGTCGGGGTGGATCTTTGCAAGTATATTTTTACTTGCTTCAAATTCAATGAGCAATTCCCATAGTTCTTCTGAACGAGAATCCATTGCTTCATACATGTCTTCTTGATCGACAGCTGCGTTAAAAACAGGAATGCCAAGGATGCCATCGCTTGGAATATCATAGTTACCACCAACTGCCCCTACTGATGCAAATGTAATTGATCTATCCATTTCTGTTTCCCATTCAGAAATAGCAGTATCTAGAAGAGTGATGGCATCTTTCGTTTTTCTAATTTCACTGCCCCGTAACACCTTGTTAGAAATGCCAAGTGTGAGTCCAGCAAGCAAGACAATGATTGCAATTACAATCATCATTTCGATCAATGTAAAACCACGAGTACTGTTTGTCATGGACCAATCTCCACTATGTTGTCAGCGTTAAATTCATCAGTCGCGTCATCGTCATTGTTGCCGGGCAATCCAAAAACATCTGCGCGTATTCGAGCATTCAATTGTTTATCCGCCCCTGCAGAGAAAAATGCGATATCACCTGTTTGCAACTCTAAAGTAGTAGATGGGTCGCCAGCATTGTACGCTCGGTTGTAATCACCATAACTTGCATTGATGGGACTCTCTGGTAAATTAAATGGTCGCAACACGATGTAATCGCTCAGTGTTGGTCTCGCAAAATCTGCGTTTGGAGGATAGATCCTAGAGATACCAGATTCAATATCTCTGTCCACTTCATCTGCTTGCGGGAATTGACTTTTAAAGGGGTAGATCTTTCGGTAATACCGAATTGGCGAACCCCAAGAGTCAACAAGCACCATTGGATTTGTGTAGTTGTCTGTAGAGTATTCTGGATCGCCGGGATAAAGCACAATCGGCAAACCTGTAAGAGGGTCCACTTTTGCATCTGGAGAGCCATCGCCATCGCGATCTTGACCCAACACAATTCTGCCGAGCATTTGTTCATTTTCAATTTCTATATAAGGACCGTATGTTTTTCCACCAGCTGCAATAGCGTACCCACGATCTTCTATCTCCCACGTTCCCCGATCACAACCCCAATCAGGGAACGCGCAACGATCTGTTGCACCCCACACGCCATCCATTGCGGGATGGCGAATGCCCAACGCTGGGGACTCCTCTCTATTCTGAATAGGACCGCCAAGAACTCGGTAGGAACCATACCCGTCTTCATCTCGACCGCCATAGCCAATCAAGTATTCAGCGGGCGAAGTAATCGAGTACCAGTTCTGCGCTGTTCCTCGATAACTTGACTGTTCATTTCCTTGCATTCCAAGAGGAGGAAAATTTGGGAAGTTTGCAAGACCGCGGCTGTCATTCAAAATAGGAGGGTAATACCCAATGTCATTTTTAAATGCAACCATCCCTTGCGCCATCGCAGTCATGCGAGATTTTGTTTCCGCACGTTTTGCTGCAGTTCTTGCAGCACTTGTTGCAACAACAAGCACACCAACCAAGATGACAATGATCACAATGACCATTAACATCTCAATGAGCGTAAAAGCAGAAAGCAAGTTGGTTCGACGTTGATGCACTGTTTCTTTAATCCTGTGATACCGATTCGATCATCTTCACAAGTGGCATAAAGAGAGCAAGAACGATTGTGCCAACAATACCGCCAAGAACAACAACCAATGCAGGTTCGAGCAAACTCAACATCGCAGTAACTGCAACATCAACTTCTTCATCGTAATTGTCAGCAATTTTAATGAGCATGACATCAAGGTCACCTGTTTCTTCACCAACTTCAATCATGTTGATGACGATTGAGTCGCATACTTTTGCTTCGCGTAGTGGGTCCGCAACTGTTTCACCTTCACGGATTGAGTCATGCACACCAGTAAGCGCTTTTTCATAAACATAGTTCCCCGAGGTGTCTCTTGTAATTAACACCGCTTCAAGAATAGGAACACCTGCAGCAACAAGCGTGCCGAGCGTTCGTGTAAATCTCGCAACGGAAGTTTTCATTACAAGTGGTCCAATCACTGGGACTTTCATTCGGATAATGTCTGTTGCAGCGCGGCCGGGACCAGTTTTGCGGATCAATTTCAAAAAGAAGAAAATCAAGAATGGGGAAGTAACAATCCAAATAAATCCAGGAATTGCCTGCTCCCCTTCTTTAGGTGTACCTGCTACCCACAAACTTGTTTCGATAAGCCAAAGAGTCAAACCAGGAAGCTCAACTTCAAAGTCACTGAAAATATCTTCAAACTTTGGAATCACAAAATACATGATGCCTGTCACAATTAACACAGCAACAACGATGACGCATATCGGATAAATCATTGCGCCCTTAATTCTTGCCTTCAACCGCTCTGCTTTTTCCATAAAGTTTGCTAGTCGTTGCAAAATAACATCCAACACACCACCAATTTCACCAGCAGCAACCATTTTGGAATAAAGCCTGTCAAACGCCTTTGGGTGTTTACTCATCGAATCAGAAAGACTACTTCCTGATTCAACATCTTCAACAACTTCTAAAAGAATTGATTTCAATTTACCTGGTTTTTGTTGTTGTTCTAGAATTTGCAACGATCGCAAAAGAGGCAAACCTGCATCTTGAAGCGTTGAAAGTTGTCTGGTGAATTGGCATAAGTTTTTTGTTTTTACTTTGCCAAAGGAAATGGACTTTCCTTTTTTCTTCTTTTCTTTTTTCTCTTTTTTATCTTTTTTGCTTTTGTCGCCGCTACCACCACCGACTGAGTCCTCACGAACTGAAGTGGGGAAGAAGCCTTGCTGCCGAATCGCAGAAATTGCTTCGTCACTCGAACTAGCATCGATTCTGCCTTTTTCAGTTTTTCCCGCTGCGTTTAGCGCTTCATATACATAAGTTGGCATATTTCATGCTCCAGTTTGTTACTCATTACTGATAGTTTCTCGAACCACTTCATCGATCGTTGTTTGCCCATCAAAAATAGAAAGCATTCCACACTCTCGAAGAGATCGCATGCCACGTTTTTGTGCTTCTACCCGAATCACCGCAGTGGATGCTTGGGAAAGAATCAATTCGCGAAGAGAATCGTCGAATTCCATAATTTCAAACAATGCAAGGCGCCCGCGATATCCACTATTGTTACATGCCTCACAACCACTGCCTCGGAAGAACGTACGACCAACGACATCTTCACGATGTAATTGCAACTCTAGGAGTTCTTCGAGACTCGGTTCGTATTCTTCCTTACATTTTTCACATATTTTTCTTACTAGACGTTGTGCAACAATCGCTTCAACTGTCGCAGTAATCAAGAAGCTTTCAACACCGAGATCGACCAAACGAAGAATTGTCGAAGGCGCATCGTTGGTGTGAACAGTTGTAAAAACCAAGTGACCAGTGAGAGATGCTTGCACAGCAATTTGCGCTGTTTCAAGGTCACGAATTTCACCAACAAGAATAACATCTGGGTCTTGACGCAAAAAAGATCGAAGCAATTTAGCAAACGTTAACTTTTGGTCCGTGTTGACTTGGCATTGGATCAACCCATCGATATCGTATTCAACAGGATCTTCTGCTGTCAAAATTTTAGTTTCTGGATCGTTGAGTTCATTAAGGGCAGCGTAAAGCGTTGTTGTTTTGCCAGATCCTGTTGGCCCTGTCACGACAACAATACCATTTGGGCGTTTAATGACATCAGACATTTTGTCATAATCCGTTGCACGCAAACCAATCTTGTCCATACTCAATTGAACATTTGACCGATCAAGCACACGCATTACGACGGACTCGCCAAACATTGTTGGAAGAACTGAAACACGAAGATCCACTGGAGATGCTGCAACAGTCAATTCAATACGACCATCTTGTGGGAGTCTGCGTTCAGCGATGTCGAGATTCGCCATAATCTTTATCCTCGAAACAATTGGCATCGCCAAGTGCATTGGCGGCGGAACCATTTCGTACAATACCCCGTCAATTCGATACCGCATTTTAAATTCTTCTTCGAATGGTTCAAAATGGATATCAGATGCCTTGTCTTTGATTGCTTGTAAGAGCACAAGATTGAGCAGCCGAACAATTTTATTGTCTCCCGCTGCAGACGATAGATCATCTAAATCAACGGAATCACCTCGTCCACCAAACCGTGAAAGATCGTCAGATTCGGCAAGTTGATTCATCATGTCGGACATCGATGGACCGCCAGAGGAATACTTCGCTTTCACCACTTCATCAACTTGCTCGGGCAATGCTACAACTGCGTTTACCTTAAAACCCATCAACAAGCGGAGGTCATCTACAGCTCTGAAATTATCTGGAGTTTTAAGTGCAATCGTTATAGTTTTTGTTTTTTCATCGTAGGCCACAGGCGCTATCGAATACGTCGTCGCTGTTTCCATAGGAAGCGCTTCTACTGCAGAGTCTGGAATTGAATCAACATCTAATTGAATGAATTTGAGACCAGCCTGACCAGACAGTGCTTGGAGCACATCGTTCTCTTTGATCAACCCCATCTCGATCATAATTTCACCGATTTTACGACGATCACCCTTTTTACGAGCAACTTTCTGTACCTGGAGGGCCTCATGGACCTTTTCCCGAGTTACTTTTCTCAGTTTGGTCAATACTCGCCCAAATCTCCGACCCTTGAGTTGCCCTGGATCAACAGATTTTGATGATTTAGAACTACTTTTAGAAGAAGTTGTTTTTTTTACTTTGTCCTGCGCCATAGTATTCTTACTCCGTCGATATCCTGATAGTTCGGATATCTGCAATTACTCTTAGAAGATCATTGGATCTTTTACACCCATTGACAACAGTGGCAAGGCAGTTTTTTGCATTTGCCACCTAGATTATTCTCTATTACTACTAATAAATCAAGGGCAGATCTTGGTTTTAGCCCATTACCCCTCATCTAACTCTGTTCTACCTACCGTACCGCCCGAACTGTGTACTTTCTGTGTCAAGGAATTAGAATCTCTGCCCTTATCAATCATCTCCTCAGCACCAATCATGCCTCGCTCGTAGAGTGACCAGAGGTGGTCATCGAGGAGCTGCATACCAAACTTCCGCCCAGTTTGGATCGCAGAGTCAATGCGGAAAGTTTTATTTTCACGAATGAGGTTTGCCACTGCTGGTGTCACGACGAGGAATTCGTATGCAGCAACACGACCGGACTTATCAATTCTTCGTAGAAGTACTTGGGAAAGAACCGAAATGAGTGATGTGGAAAGTTGCACCCGAACTTGCTCTTGCTGATTAGTTGGAAACGCATCAACAATCCGGTTGATCGTGCCAGCTGCACCAGTTGTATGCAACGTTGCAAAAACCAAGTGACCAGTTTCCGCGGCCTGAATAGCCGCTTCAATTGTTTCCAAGTCACGCATTTCGCCAACGAGAATCACATCAGGGTCAGCGCGCAATACACGACGGAGCGCTTCTGAAAAGCTCGGCACATCATTGCCGACCTCACGTTGATTCACAATTGATTTTTTGTGGTAATGGTAATACTCAATCGGATCTTCTGCTGTCACAATGTGACGTTCTAAATTCGTGTTGACGTAATCAATCATCGTCGCAAGCGATGTTGTTTTACCAGAACCAGTTGGACCAGTGACAATGAACAGTCCCCGTGGTCGACGAATCAATTCTTTCAAAATTTTCGGTAAGCCAATTTGTTCAAAAGTCAGCAATTCGTTTGGAATTAAACGGAGAACTAACGTGATATCGCCGCGTTGACGAAAAATTGCGACTCGAAAACGAGCTTGTGTACCAAACGCAAAACCAAAGTCGCAACTGCCCTCTTCCTGCAACTCTTGCTGTGCTTTTTCTGGAGTAATCTGCTTCATCAATGCAACACAATCGTCACCATCTAGAACTTTCGTATCGAGATTCTTTAAACCACCGTGCAATCGAAGGGTAGGTTTTCGACCAACTGTTAAGTGAAGGTCAGAAGCTCCAGTACGAACTACTGTGTCGAGCAATCTATCTATTTGTATCGTTGACATATATCTAGGTTCCGTCCAATGTTAAATATCCACATTACCTTCAAGAAGCGCTTCTGCCTGTGCGAATTTAGCAATCTCTTCAGGTGTTGTATCACCTCTGAGCACTTTAATTTTCCCGTCCTCAACAAGCGTTGTCATACCCCCGCGAACTGCAGCAGCACGAAGTTGCCCAAGTGGAGCACGGTTAAAGGCGAGTTCTCTTGTTTCATTATTCATCACCATCATTTCGAATATCGCTTTTCGACCTTTGTATCCTCGGTTATTGCAGACACTGCAACCAACAGGTTTGCAAATATCTCCATTGGCAGCTTCTTCGGGAGTAATATCAAGAAGTTTGAGGAACTTTTTATCTGGTGATTTGTCTGCTTTCTTGCATTTTGAACAAAGCATTCTCGTTAGGCGCTGCGCCATAATTGCTTGAATTGAACTTGCTACAAGGTATGGTTTCACACCCATGTCAATCAAACGAGTGATCGCCGATGGCGCATCATTCGTATGCAACGTAGAAAAGACCAAGTGACCTGTCAATGCGGCCTGAATTGCAATATCCGCAACTTCACGGTCACGAATTTCACCAACAAGAATAATGTTTGGCGCTTGCCGGAGCATCGCTCGAAGAATAGAGGAGAAGGTTAAACCAATCGAATCCCGAATTTGGCACTGGTTAATCCCTGCAAAACTATATTCAACTGGATCTTCGGCGGTGATAATTTTTCTGTTTGGTGTGTTCAGTACGTCCAACGCAGAATAAAGTGTGGTTGTTTTACCTGAACCTGTTGGACCTGTCACGAGCAGAATACCATTTGGTCTACGAATCAATTTGTTAAAACGATCGAGGTTTGCTTGTTCAAAGCCAAGGTTTTTTAAACCAATTCGAACAGAGTCTGGACGCAAAATCCGCAACACGATCGACTCGCCATGGTATGCAGGGCATGCACTCACACGAAAGTCGATTTGGTCTCCGTCAACGCCCATTTTAATACGACCATCTTGCGGGATACGTTTTTCGGCGATGTTTACACCAGCCATCAACTTCAATCTTGCCAAAATCGCAGATTGCATTCTCTTCGGTAAATTGTCGCGAACGTGACAAACACCGTCAATGCGGTATCGCAACACAACACGATCTTCCATTGGCTCAATGTGAATATCAGAAGTGTTGTTTCGAACAGCTTCTGTAATCATTCGAGTGACAAGTTTTATGATAGGTGCTTGATCGCTGTCAACATCAATTGATGTGTCAACAGACGTATCAACACTTCTGTCAACGGTTACATCTACTGAATCTGTAACAAGGGATGCGTCAGTAAACAGTGTGTCAGAACCACCAGAATCACCAGTAATAAATGCTTGGATTGCAGATTTGGTTGACAGCGCTGGTTCAATTTCACAATTAAGCCTGAAGCGTAAAAGGTCTAGTAACTCCAGATTAAGTGGATCATGAATGATTAATTTTAGTTTTCCACCTTCTTTACTCAGTGGTAAAATTGCGTGCTTTTGGATGACATCCTTCGGGATAAGATCCATATCAGGCGTTGGGCTCCCGTCGCTGCCATCGAGGGCGATGTAGTCCATGTCAAATTGTTCAGCCAATGCCTTAATGACCGCTTGCTCATCACAAGCACCTTGCTCGATCAACACTTCGCCAACACGCTTTGCAGTGCCTTCTGCCGCTTTCAATGCAGTTTGGAATTGATCCTTGGTAACAACTCGCTGTGAGACAAGAATCTCACCTATTTTTTTTCTTCGTTTTCGTGCCATAAAACCTTTTTAGATATGAACGGAGTTTTCACGCCGTTAAAACGGTAGTATGATCGCCATCCACGCCTACCGCAAGGCTCTCACCACAATGTCACCAACTATTCTTATCACTGCAGGAGCCACAAGAGAGCAAATCGACCACGTCAGGTTTCTCGGAAACCGCTCTTCTGGGCATCTTGGATGCCAACTTGCGCTTGCTTTTGCAGTTGAAGGTTTCCACACAACCCTACTTTTAGGTGCAGGCAGTGAAAGTCCTTCTTGCCACCCTCGCCTTGAAACACACGTTTTTTCATCAACTCGCGATCTTGAAGCACTCCTCCATCAGCATTGGCCGAGCCATCAGTACTTGATCATGGCAGCGGCAGTTGCAGATTTCACCCCAAAGGGTGGGGCTGCTCAAGAAAAAATCCCTCGTGAAGCTGAGATGATCCTTGAACTTGTCCCAACTCCAGATCTTGTTGCAGGCGCGGCGAAGACTGCAAGGGATGATCAGAAGATAATCGCGTTTGCACTTGGAGAGATGCATACCCTCGAGCAAGTTGCCAAAGATAAACTAAAACGTAAGTGCGTTGATGCGATTGTTGCAAATCCATTGCAATCGATGGATGCTCAGAATATTACCGCAACGGTGTACACCAAAGATGGCAGAACTTTTTCTCCGCCTCCTACTATTTCTAAATCGAATTTCGCCAGATGGCTGATTCAACATTTGAGTGAATTGTGCACATGAATTGTTTCATTTTTATCACATTACTTTGTATTCCACCTGTGTTCACACCTGAACAACGCACACTCATTCAATCGATGGCGAATCCTACGTTTGAATTGGATACTACAAATGCGTATGAACAAAATGAGCAAGCAGCGAAACTTGGGCAACAAATCTTTTTTGATCCTCAGTTTTCTTCAAACGGCGAAGTTTCGTGCGCGACTTGTCATAAACCTGAATTGTATTTCACCGATGGTGTAGCAGTTTCCACAGGAATTTCAGCAGTGACTCGCAATGCACCAACTGTATTAAATGCCGCGCATCAACGCTGGTTTTTCTGGGATGGACGAACAGATACTTTATGGGGCCAACCAATTCAAACGTTTGAGCATCCTGCAGAAATGGGCGGTGACCGTAAAGACATTGCAACTACAATGACAAGTGATCCTGTATATGCAACACTGTGGGAGGAAGTCTTTGGAAACACAAAGAATGTACCTGTTTCTGTTACTGCAGCGAATGTTGCAAAATGCCTTGCTGCATACCAAACAAAATTAGTTGCACTCGATTCACCATTCGATCGGTTTGCACTTGGTGACAAAAATGCAATGAGTGAATCTGCGCAGCGAGGTTTGCAATTTTTTATTGGCGAAGGCGGATGCTTGCGGTGTCATTTTGGACCTTGGTTTACTGATGGCGCATTTCATACGGTAGGCGTCGGACCTCTTGATGGCGGAGCACTCCGAGACGCAGGCAGATTTGATGCAATTGCAATATTACAAACAGCAAAGTTTACTGCTGGGAGTGAGGAAAGCGACGACAAACTTGGCACACGCGCAGTTATTTCTAAACACATCGCTCGACGGCGTGAAGATTGGGGGGCGTTTCGAACTCCAAGTTTACGCAACGTCGCCAAGACACCACCGTACATGCATGCTGGGCAACTTGCTTCGCTCGAAGATGTCGTAGAACATTATTCCACCCTCGAAAACTTCGTCACTGCAGACCACCACAGGGAAACAATTCTCGTCCCCCTTGAACTTGACGCACAAGGGAAAGCTGACCTCATCGCATTCCTCGAATCCCTAACGGGCACACTGCCTCCGAGCCACCTCCTCGCACCCCCAAAATAAACTCACCCCCGGTGAGTTTTCTTCATTTCACTCCCAAAACCAATAAACTCACCGGGGGTGAGTTTTGACCCAATTCACTCCAAATCTGAATAAACTCACCGGGGGTGAGTTTATCCGGGGGTGAGTTTATTTTGGGGGTGAGTTATGGTTTTAAATACAAGGGAACCTGAGCCCGCTCGATAATATCATTTTCATAGCGGATATCAAAGTAAATTTCCCAGTCGCCGGGCATATGAAGCAGCATGCCAGTTGTGAGAAATGAGCCATCTGGTTGTAATTTCGTTTTTGGATCGGTCATCATGCCATGCCCATGTGCAGGCATTGCCGCGTCAACACGCAAAGAATCGATTTCGCCTTCACCCTGCACCCAAGAAGTAATTTCAAACACTTCGTTCAGCGGCATCTCATCCGGTGCCGGCGTAAAAGACACGTTCCAATTTTGCGCATTACTCGAAACTTGATGTTTCGCCGTTGCGCAGCCAGTAAGTAAGAGGATTAAAAAGAGACTATTTTTTATCATTTTTATTTGTCCAAAATCTACCCCGACCAAAAGTTGCGAGCCACGTACCATCTTGTGCGTAGATTTGCGCACGGTGATTCCCCCAATCTACAACAACAATCGTACCGTTATCTAAGACTGTAATTCCAGCAGGTTTATTCATTTGATGTGGATCAAATCCTTTTTCGCCAAATGTAAGAAGGAGTTTACCCTCTGGTGAAAAGCGTTTGATATGCGACGCGCCAATGTCAGAAACAAGAATGCTTCCGTTTTTTTCAATAGCAATTCCTTGCGGTTCGACGAAACCAGTAATCGTCATTAATGGTTCAAAATCAGCCGTAGAAAGCAATCGAACAGATTCAGCAGCACGATCAACTGCCCACATTGTCTTGCCATCGTTTGCAACTTCAATATCAGTTGCACTTGGCATTACCTTATTCTTATCAAGTGGCCCAACAAAACACTGATTGCTCACTGATTGTTGAAATTTTACCATTCCCGGAATTGCACGCATTTTACTTACAGGATCGTGTTCAAATGTAAATGTTTTCAAACTTTCATTCCCAATTGCTTTCACAACACCTTCGCCGATCCACAACCCATCTACCCAGTTAAATTGGTGCGGACCATCGCCTTCACCGCCAAAACGAGTAAGTTGAATTGGAACTTCCAAACCTGTGCGAAACAAATAAATATCACCGAGTTCAGGTTCTGCAATAACAATAAGATCACCATGCGAATCGATGTGCTTTCCAAAATGCGCAATGTTTGTAATTGGCGGCGGCGCTTGTGGCTCACCTTCACCAAGCTCAAATATTTGAATACGCCCTTCAAACCCTTCGCAAACAATGATTCTTTTCCCATCTCGAGTAAGCGAAACTGAATCTGGATAATGTAATTTTCCGTTTCCTTCGTGTGGCAAAACAGCGTGGACACCCCATTTGCCTATCCACTTTCCTTCTAGATCGAAATGGTGAATTGCATGTCCAAGTCGATCAGGAATAATCCAACCAATATCAGTTTTTGCACCAACTCCTGGGGTTCGCATTTCGACTCCAGACCATGTTGGGTACACCGTTGGAACAGAATCTACGACGAGTTCACCTTCGACAAAAGAAAGATGCATCGGTGCAGCATGCTCGCCTTCTAAAAGCCCAATTCGATTGCCATCGCTGTCAAGGAGAACCACTGCATCGGCCATCCTGTCTGCGACTGCAAAACTGCCATCTGGCAATTCGATTGCATGCACTGGCTCAAGAAAACCGTCTATTTGTTGGACAAACTTGCCGTGTGGCGCGGCAAGTGTAATAAGTAATAATGAGGAGATCAACATCACAACACTGTACACGACATAGCGTGTATTCTGTGCCCCCTTATTGATTATGCAACAAGTTCACTACAAAAAATCAACACTTCCAATCGTTATTTTTACGGTTCTTGTTTCATTGGGAATCGCGACATGGCTTGGATGGTTTCTAGCCGGACATCATGAAGGGCATGGAGGTGAACATATATCGCACATGCCACACCTCTGGTACGTAGGTATTCTTCCATTTATTGCAATTCTAGGCGCCATCGCTGTATTGCCACTGTTGAACTTTACAAGACATTGGTGGGAACACAATATAAATCGTTTCTTTGTTGCAATGTGTTGTTCTGCCGCAACAATAGGTTACATGTATTTCACTTCGGGAAGTGCGTCGATTGGTCCAATGCTTGATCATTCGATCATGAAGGATTTCATCCCCTTCATCATTTTACTTTTTAGTTTGTATGTCATCAGTGGCGGAATTTATCTCAGCGGCGACTTGGCTGCAACCCCAAAAGTAAACACAACCTTCCTTGCAATCGGCGCGGCGATAGCAAGTTTTATTGGAACAACGGGAGCGAGCATGTTATTGATTCGCCCTTTGTTAAAAACGAACTCACAACGGAAATACAAGGTACACACAATCGTAGTCTTTATTTTCTTGGTGAGTAATATTGGAGGCACTCTTCTTCCAATTGGCGATCCGCCATTATTCCTTGGATATTTACGTGGTGTTCCGTTTATGTGGACTCTAGGGCTCTGGCCAATGTGGGCAACAGCTTGTGGGATTTTGCTCGCCGTTTATTTTGTTTGGGATTCTATGTTGTGCAAAAAAGAATCAGCAAAAGATCACAAACGAGATGAGTCGAACCAACAACCTTTGCGTCTTCAAGGTGGAGTTAATTTTCTTTGGATTGGCGGAATCGTTGCAACAGCAGCCCTCGTTGATAGTGCCAAGCCATTCATCGGAACCGATTGGACACCGTTCCCTTATTGCCGCGAATTAGTCATGTTGTTTTTTGTTCTGCTGTCACTTAAAACTACGTCCAAAGCATTACACAGAGCAAACAACTTTACATACGCTGCAATTCTTGAAGTCGCAGCACTGTTTTCTGGCATTTTCATTGCGATGCAAGTTCCACTCGCCGTTCTTGAGGCAAGTGGCAAAGCAATTACAGGAACTTTAAATCAACCATGGCATTTCTTTTGGTCAACAGGAACGCTTTCCAGTTTTCTTGACAACGCACCAACCTACGTTGTGTTTTTCAAACTTTCACAATCACTGCCAGAAGGCGAAATGCTCGCCGTGAACAACGGAAGCGTCCCAGTTTCGCTGCTTATAGCAGTGAGTCTAGGCTCTGTTTTTATGGGCGCTATGACATACATCGGCAATGGTCCTAACTTTATGGTGAAGGCAATTGCAGAACAAGAAGGCACCGAAATGCCATCTTTCTTTGGGTTTATGTTCAAATACAGTATTCCTGTATTGGTTCCAATTTTTGTTTTAATTACAATTTTCTTCCTACTCTAAGGAGGCCATACAATGATCAAACGAATTCTAGTCGCGCTCAGTGGAACACCATGCACCCAATCTGCAATTGCACATGGTGTCGAACTTGCAAAAGCACATGATGCTGAACTGTCTGGGGTCACTGTGATTGATCCAGATCGGTTACACGATGTTGGCCCAATCCCAATTGGGGGCGCAGCTGCAGCGCACGAACTCGCCGAACACCGAGTGCGATTGGCTGGGGAACATATCGAAGAGGCAATTGGGCAATTCGAGAAAGCTTGCGGCGATGCCGGTGTAACTAATCGTGTTCTCAGAGAATCAGGAGATAGTGCCCAGCGCTTACTTGCTGATTGGCGGTATCACGATCTCACTGTTATCGGTTTGCGTGGTTTGTTTGAATACGGTGTGTTGCACGATCACGGACACCTTGTCCTTGATGTAATTGGCGCTGGGCTCCGCCCTCTGCTTGCAGTAAACGAAACGCACCGACCAATTCGTTCAGCGATGGTCGCCTATGAAGGATCTGCTCTTTCTGCGAGAGCGATGAAAGCATTTTGCATGCTTGGAATTTGGAAACCAATGCCCGTCACTATTGCATGTTTTAAGGGACAAAATGGCGATCCAGAAGAATTACTCACAGACGCTGCTTCATATCTCGAAGCCCATACATTCCCTGCAACAAAAAAACGAGTTGAAGAAAAACCACGTCATGCAATTTTAGACACAATGGAATCATGCGATGCTGATTTGCTTGTAATGGGCGCTGCGAAACGAACACGAATAGGTCGTAAGATGCTTGGAGATACCGCGAGATATGCGTTAGAAAATTCAACGCGACCAATTTTCCTCCATCACTAGCGGTACAATTCAATTGTGATCACTGTCAATGGAAAAAATATTGAGGTTAAAAATCTCCTGCTGAGCGAATTGCTTCTGCAGATGGATCTTGGCAATCAGTTATGTGCTGTTGAGGTCAACAAAATACTTGTGCCACATAGAGAACGAGACTCGTACAAACTGCAAGAAGGTGACACTGTTGAAATTGTCACACTTGTAGGAGGAGGATAAAAATTGACAACAATGACGACCAATGCAATCCCACCACTGCAACTTCAAGAAGTCACTTTAACGAGCAGACTTGTTGTTGGAACTGGCAAGTATCCAGATTACGAAACCATGCAAGCAGCGCTTGATGCAAGCGGTTGCTCAGCTGTGACTGTTGCAGTCCGCAGAGAACGACTTGTTGATAGCGAAGGTCGATCGATTTTAGATTTTATCGATTGCGACAAGTACACTATTCTTCCAAATACTGCTGGTTGTTTTACCGCAGAAGATGCCGTGCGAGTTGCAAGACTTGGGAGAGACATTCTTGAACAACTAAATAATGCCGGCAGGAGCTGGGTAAAACTTGAAGTGCTTGGTGATAAAACAACGTTATTGCCCGACCCCGTTGGCACATTAGAAGCGTGCAAAGAATTGGTTACCGATGGTTTTTCGGTCATGTGCTATTCAAGCGATGATCCAATTATGGCAACTCGTATTCGTGATGCGGGTGCTACCTGCGTCATGCCTGCGGGAAGTCCAATTGGCACTGGTCGTGGTGTTGCGAATCCTTGCGCGATTCAGTTGTGTATTGATTTGTTAAAGAAACCAGAACATGGCGGCGATCCAAACTATCCCGTTATTGTTGATGCAGGCGTTGGTACGCCAAGTGATGTGACCGTTGCAATGGAACTCGGCGCAGACGGCGTCTTGCTCAATACTGGAATTGCGCATGCAAGCGATCCTGTCCGTATGGCAACTGCGATGAAACTTGCTTGCGATTCGGGGTACCACGGGTACAGAGCTGGTCGCATTCCACGAAAACTCCACGCAACGGCTTCATCCCCATGGGACGGCACAATCGCAGGAGAATAGGTAACTCACCCCCTGAAATAAACTCACCCCCGGTGAGTTTTCTCATTTTACTCCCAAAAACCAATAAACTCACCGGGGGTGAGTTTATTCCGTCAATATCGAAAGTTGATTTTGACATACGCCGCAATCTAGATTTTTCTTCGGTCTACCAAGTTTTCTTATCGTATGCTCTAAGCCATGCTTTTCAATCATTCGTTCACACCAAGCATCATTTCCATACGGAGCTTCTCTTTCAAGTGATTTTTGTAGTTTCGCTTTATCACGCTTGGATGTTAACCAAGGCGTATAAAGAAGCTGTGATAGATTCTGATGTATGGGTTTTGGACCCACAGACAAATTGATATCTGATGTGAAATGTTTGTATTTTGCTCTTCTAGCAGATCCCCATTTCCATTGCCAAGGATGATTCACAAGTCCACCCTCAACTGGATTCATGGCTAAATAATTCCGTAATCTGTGTAGTTTAGTGCCAGAACTAAGAATAAAGGCTTTGTACCCTTGGTAAAGGGGTCCCTCTCCAACTGTATCATTTTCTGCTCTCCAGATTTTTGCATGCGTCCCAAAGAGCCATTCCATAAATTTTGGAAACTGGTCTTTTTCCTCTGGCCATGCAAGAAAATGAACATGATTTGGCATTAGAACCCATTCTAAAAGCCGAAGGTCGAACTTTTCGACAGCGGTGCCTAACAAACTTCTAAAACTGGAATAATCTTCGTCATTTTTAAAGAGAGTTTGCCTGTCTACACGCCTATTCATAGCATGTACTACGTGTCCTGCATAATTTGGTCGCTTACTCGTCATGCACGACAGTATTTCATACTTTCTAGCAACTCTTCAAAAAAAAGCCTTAATTCTTAAAAATAGACAAAAAAAATACTGATACAAAAACTCACCCCCGGTGAGTTTTCTCATTTCACTCCCAAAAACCAATAAACTCACCGGGGGTGAGTTTCTGCCATTGAATGTCTAATTTTCAATAAACTCACCGGGGGTGAGTTTATTTGAAGGGGAGAGTTTTTCGGGGGTGAGTTTTTCTGGGGAGAGTTTAATGATCGACGCGGGTGCCAAGGAGCTGTGAGACTTCCTCAACACGGGCGGCAACATTTTCTGGGGTTGCCGCTTCTAGATTAAGACGAAGGAGTGGTTCAGTATTTGACGCACGCACGTTACACCACCAGTCACCACAATCAACAGTCACGCCATCGAGGCGATCGACCGTTGCATCTGGAAATGCAGCAACAAGCATCGCCATCGCACCATCCTTGTCATCAGCTTCAAAATTGATCTCACCGCTCTGTGAATATTGTTGATGCGGTGAAATCTGTTCGCTTAAAGATTGTTCACAATTTGCAATAGCAGTCACGACTGCAGCAAATGCCATCGCCCCACTATCAGCATAAAAATTATCGCGGAAGTAAAAATGCCCGGAAAGTTCACCACCAAATGGAGCATTATGTTCCGCCATCGCTTGTTTCATAAACACATGGCCAACGCGACTTCGAACAGAAGAACCACCCGCTGATTCGATTGCTTTCGCAACTGCATGGCTTGAACGTAGGTCGTACACGATCGACCCGTTCTCTTCGTTCGCTAAAAACTTCGGTGCAAGCCAAGCCGTTATCAAATCACATCCAACGATCTTGCCTTTCTCATCAACAACCATACATCTATCAGCATCACCATCAAAACAAATACCCAAATGGCAATGGTGCTCTTTCACCGCATCAATTGTCTGTTGCAAATTTGCATCAACAAGTGGATTTGGCTCATGCACAAAGGTTCCCTTGTCGTTTTCAAAGTTAATCTCGATCAGTTCAAGCCCCTTAACATTGCGAAACAACTTTGGAACCATTGTCCCAGCCATACCATTTGATGCATCTACTGCAGCACGGATTACGGTTTCACCAGTTTGAATTTTGGGATCAAGATACGTGAACACATGATCTCTATATGCTTCCCACAAATCTATTGACTTTTCTGTTCCGCGTACCGCAGAAATTGTAGGATCATCTGTATCCTCTGCCATCATTTGTATTTTTTCTAAACCCGTCCCCATGCCAACTGGTTTCGCTTTTGCTCTACAAATTTTAAACCCGTTGTACTGTGCTGGATTATGCGATGCAGTTGTTTGAATTCCGCCAATCGCATTCAAATGATTTACTGCGAATGCAATAAAGGGCGTATCAACCAACCCAACATCAATGACTTCGCACCCTACTTCAAGCAGACCATCCTTCAATGCTTCAACAAGCGAGGGGCTGCTCAGACGCATGTCATGCCCAACGACAATCGTCTTCTCACCATCTGCCTCAGCGAGCATGAGCCTCCCTGTTGCTAAACCAATTTTTCGTGCAGTTTTCTCGCAAAGCGGCTCTGGGTACACCGCGCGAACATCGTAGGCTTTAAATACTGTCATAGTGACATTCTACTAGAAGCAATCTTCCGCTGCTAAGTCAACTACCTCGACACCTTCAGGTAAAGAAGCGAGAAATGCACCACCATAAAACTTTCGAACAACTCTTGAATCCAAAATCGAAACATCACCGCGATCGTTACTGCTCCGTATCAAACGGCCAATCCCTTGTCGAAAACGAATGATCGCCCGAGGAAGTTGATCATCCATGAATGGATTCCCCCCTTCCTTTTTAATTATTTCTTGGCGCGCCTCTACAATTGGCCGGTCAGGTACTTCAAAAGGAAGACGCGTAATTATCACATTTCGTAAATTTTCGCCACGAATATCAACTCCTTGCCAAAAACTTGAAGTTCCAAAAAGAACAGCGTTTTCATTCAATTTGAACTGATCAAGCAACGCTGTACGAGTCACTGAAGAACCATGCTCCAATAACGTCATCCCTCGGCCTTCAATATCATACCGTGTCAACTCTGCAACTTCATTGAGCAACTTATAACTCGTGAACAAAACAAACGCGCCACCGTTTGTTCTCCCGACAAGATCGACAATTCGATCAGCAAGTTTTTGTGTGTATTCACCGCTCGATGGTTCTGGCATTGTCGTGTCAACCCACGCTCGCATTTGCCGAGCAAAATCGAAAGGACTACCAAGACGCAATTCATCGACATCCTCACAACCAAGCCGAGATTTCATCAATGAAAAATCACCACCACCTGTTGCAAGCGTTGCAGAAGTTAAAACAACAGACGCAGACGCGTCAAACAAATGTTCTTTCAGGACTGGCGTACATAAGGTACGGTGCCGTGTTTCCCTCGAAGGACAACATGCTGGACCAGTCGAAGATGTAGTCGCTGGTGCGGTTCTTCGAAAGGTCGGAATACTTCACGGCGGCGATGCCTACCTTGTCGGCGATAGCCTGGCGCAGGGTTTCATCGAGGTCCGGATTCTTTTCCGACACCAGTGGAAATGCCCTGCGTACAGCCTCGTCCAGTAGCTCGATCAATTTTACGGTATCGCCGGACCTGGTCTTGAAGGGCTTGCCATCGCTTCCCATCATGGTGCCATAGGCGATGTGTTCCAGGGATATAGTTGCCGATGCCAGTCCAGCAGCGCGGGCTACCGCGAACACCTGTTGGAAGTGCAGGGATTGCCTG
>JACKQG010003438.1_pt1 | contig 19424 bp, 13 predicted proteins | sample 8237621 | NCBI WGS metagenome assembly JACKQG01 (sample SAMN15677084, study PRJNA649215) | marine metagenome | biome: marine; feature: Black Sea; material: saline water; isolation source: suspended particulate matter (SPM) from the Black Sea western gyre | collected 2013-06-09/2013-06-10 | depth... | reverse complement strand
AGGTAGAGACCTTGATATCAGAATTTCGAGTGATGATTTACAAACAATGAAGTATGCTGCATTAGCATTGAGGAATGAACTAAGAGTATTACCAGGCTTGCTAGCTGTGGAAGATGATTTTCCTTATGGCAAGCAAGAAATTCTCTTGGAAATCACACCCGAGGGTGAGGCAATGGGCTTTACAGCAGAAAATGTGGCTCGGCAAGTCCGTAATGCTTTTTCAGGCTCTATTGCCAAACGTTTTTCTCAAGACACAGAAGAAGTATTGGTTCGGGTAAAGCTTCCCACTGAGGAAACAAAAAATCAAACCATTCGAGATATTTATTTACTCACTCCAGACAATAATAATGTATTACTTTCTGAGGTTGTTTTATTAAAGCAAAGACTTGGTTTTACAAAAATTAGAAAAGAAGGAGGGATTAGGAAAGCCTCCATAACGGCTGATATAGATCCATCCATAACAACAACAAATCAAGTTTTACAATTGGTTCGGAAGGATATTGCCCCAAAGATAGAAAAAGAGTTCAATGTTAAAGTGGAGTATAAGGGCAAAGCTGAAGAGCAATCTAAAGCTTTTGTTGATTTGAGTTTAGCCTTGGTTATCACACTCGCCTCTATTTATATTATTCTTGCATGGCTATTTTCAAGCTATACCACACCCTTCTTGATCATGACGGTTGTGCCTTTTGGTTTAATTGGGGCCATACTAGGACATTACATCTTAGGCTTTAATCTTAGTATGTTTAGTTTGATGGCATTTTTTGGGCTTACTGGCGTCTTGGTCAATGATTCCATTATCTTAGTAAAGACCATTAAAGAATCTATATCCGATGGCTATCCACTTAGCCAATCAGTTGTTGAAGGAGTTAGAGAGCGATTGAGACCAGTAATTCTAACCACCATCACCACCATTGTGGGCTTAATGCCAATCTTGTTTGAAGAAAGCTTGCAAGCTAGATTGGTACAACCACTTGCTGTCACCTTTATTTTTGGAATGTTATTTGTTCCTTATCTAGTCCTAATTTTTATTCCTTCTATGATGGGCATTGCTGAGGGATTGAAAACAAGAATTAAGAATGTAGCTAATTATCTTGGTTTCTATAAAGGTCAATACGAGTAGCCAAAGCAGATACTGATCAGTAAAATAGAACTATATATTATGAGCTCTATTAAAAAACCATTAGTTGGAATTGTTTGTTGTAAACGCAATCAAGACGGCCATTATTTTCATATGGTTGGAGAGAAATACATTAATGCTATTAATAACTATTCAGGTTGCACTGGTGTTTTAGTGCCAATTGACCAAGAACAAGATATTAATCTCTCAGTCATAGAAAATATGGATGGCTTTTTATTAACAGGAAGCTTGTCAAATGTTCATCCTAAGATGTATCAAGAGGACCTCATCAATCCAGAAATGATGCTGGATGAACCTAGAGATCAATTTGTTTTTTCAATGATTACAAAAATTATAGAAAAAGGTATACCGCTCTTAGCAATATGCAGAGGTTTCCAGGAAATGAATGTGGCTTTTGGAGTAAAACTTTATCAGGATCTTGAGCGTGATTCTAACCATAAAGGGCATGACTTTGATCGGAATCAATCTCATAATGTTCAATATGGTCTCAGCCATGAAGTAGAATTGGTGAAGAATGGATTGCTTCATAATTTAAATGGTCTTGATAAGGCTGAAGTAAACTCGCTTCATACACAAGGTGTTAAAGAATTGGGACAAGGACTCACTATTGAAGCAGTCAGCCATGAAGGTTTAGTGGAAGCTTTTACTATCGATAAAACTGAGAGTTTTAATTTATCTGTTCAATGGCATCCTGAATGGAAACCTGGCAATAATTTATTCTCTCAAGCAATCTTTGATGCTTTTGGTATAGCCTGTAAAGATTTTCAGAATCAACCATGAAAGATGGAGAATTGTCCAGTTGGTTTAATGAGTACTCTATCCAGGAAGTAGAGGTGATAGTGCCTGATATGGCTGGGATTGCTAGAGGCAAAATGCTGCCTAGTGAAAAATTTATTTCTCAATCTGAAATGCGTCTACCAGAATCTGTTTTTATCCAAACTGTAACGGGTGAGTTTATAGAGGAGCCAGTCATCAATCCTGCGGATAGAGACATCATTGTTAGACCTGATCTGAATACACTCAGAAGATTGCCATGGGTTAAAGAACCAGCAGCATCTGTCATCAATGACTGTTTTTATGAAGATGGATCAGCAGTGGATATTTCACCAAGACAAGTTTTAAAAAATGTACTGCAAGCTTATAAAGATTTAAATATGATTCCAGTGGTAGCCCCAGAATTGGAGTTTTATTTAGTAAAAAGAAATACTGAACCTAATATGGAGGTTGAACCTCCTATTGGTCGTTCGGGCAGGCAAGAAACCGTTCGCCAGCCTTTTAGCATAGATGCATTAGATGAATTTGAACCAGTTATTGATGAGATTCATAGATACTCTGAGGCAATGAATATTAAGATTGACACTTTGGAACATGAAATGGGCACAGCTCAACTAGAGATTAATTTTGAACATGATGATCCATTGTATATTTGCGATCAAGTCTTGATGTTCAAGAGAATCGTTAAAGAAGCTGCAATGCGTCATAACATTTATGCCACCTTTATGTCCAAGCCCATGCAGTTTGAGCCTGGGAGTGCAATGCATTGGCATATTTCTGTTTTAAATAATGAGAGTAATAAGAATATATTTAATGATGACAATGATCAGGAGACTGATTTATTTAAACACTTTATTGGTGGACTACAAAAATATATTCCTGAATCCATAGTTTTTAATGCACCTTATGTAAACTCATACCGTAGGTTTACAAGGTGGCAAAATGCACCCATTAATCTTTATTGGGGCTATGATAATAGAACCACTGGCCTCAGAGTACCTTCTTCCAGTCCAGAGAATCGACGCATTGAAAATAGAATCGGTGGAGCCGATGTGAACCCATATTTGTCTATTGCGGCTTCTTTATCTTGTGGTTTTTTAGGAATGAAGGAAAAGATAGAGCCAAGCCATCCCGAGGATTCTAATGCTTACAATTTACCTTTTAAATTGCCTCAGAATTTATCATCAGCTACTGATATGCTAGAACAAAGCGAGGCTATGCAAATGCTTATGGGAGATCGATTTTTGCAAGTCTATATTGCGATAAAAAGATATGAATACAATAAATATTTTGAAGTGATTAGCCCCTGGGAACGTGAATATTTACTATTGAGTGTATAGATATGAAGAAAGAACTGCATGATTGGCAAAAAATGGACAGTAATCATTTCTTGCATCCATTTACCGATCATAATGATTTATCTAAAAAAGGCACAAGAGTTATTACAAAAGGAGATGGAATCTATATATGGGATTCAGAAGGTAATAAAATTTTAGATGGCATGTCTGGTCTTTGGTGTGTCAGTTTGGGTTATGGCAATGACGAACTCATTCAGGCTGCTTATGATCAAATGAAAGAGCTACCTTATTACAATAGTTTTTTTCAATGCGCTCATCCGCCTGCCATAGAATTAAGTCAGAAAATTAGTGATATTGCTCCAGACTCTTTAAATCATATTTTTTTTACTGGCTCAGGATCAGAAGCTAATGACACTATGGTCAGAATGGCAAGGCGATACTGGCAACTCCAGGATAAGTCTGAAAAACAAATTATTATTGCAAGAAAAAATGCTTATCATGGCAGCACTGTTGCAGGAGCTAGCTTAGGCGGAATGTCTGGTATGCATGAACAGGGCGGATTACCAATACCTAATATCCAACATATAGCTCAGCCTTATTGGTTTGAAGAAGGCGGTGACTTGGATCAAGAGTCATTTGGTTTGAATGTAGCACAAGAGTTAGAAAAAGCCATTGAGCATTATGGCATTGAGAATATTGCTGCATTTATTGCTGAACCAATTCAAGGAGCTGGAGGTGTTATTGTACCTCCTGAAACTTACTGGCCAGAAATACAAAGAATTTGCGATCAATATGAAATACTCTTAGTAGCCGATGAAGTGATCACTGGCTTTGGTAGAATGGGAGATTGGTTTGCTTCAGAAACATATAATTTAAAACCCGACTTTATTCCATTTGCAAAAGGAGTAACGTCTGGTTATTTGCCACTTGGTGGTTTGCTGGTGAGTGACAGGGTAGCTGATGTCATTATCAGTAAAGGAGGTGAGTTTACTCACGGTTTTACTTATTCAGGACACCCTGCAGCTTGTGCAGTTGCTATTGCAACCATTAATTTTATTGAAAGGGAAAAAATACTTGCAAAGGTCAAGGATCAAACAGCGCCTTATCTAAAAAAACAATGGGAATCTCTAATCAATCATGAATTGGTTGGTGAAACGAGAATCAAAGGCATGGTTGGAGCAATTGAATTATCAAAGGAAGGCAGAGAAAGATATCCATCAGCAATAGGAGCGGGCTCAATTTGTAGGGACTTAGCTATGGATCATGGAATCGTTATGAGAGCGGTAGGAGACACTATGATTATAGCACCACCATTGATTATCAATTCACAACAAATTGATGAGTTAATGGATAAAACAAAGAACACACTTGATGCAACATTGAAGACTATACAGTCTTCATAAAACTACTTTCCCAGATGATGAATGACAAATCAGAATATCCCGATTCATACTATCTATATTCAGCTAATAACATCGTATCCAGAGATCAATTGACAGAATCAATTTCAGCAGATGTTTGTGTTATAGGAGGAGGCTACACAGGATTATTAACAGCGTTAAACTTAGCAGAGAGAAACTATAAGGTTATTTTACTGGAAGCTCATAAAATAGGTTGGGGGGCATCTGGAAGAAATGGAGGACAAGTTGGAAGTGGACACAATAAGAAAATTGCTGATCTGGAGCATGATTATGGAAAAGCTTTAGCAACAGACTTATGGAATTTAGCTGAAGATGCAAAAGGCATTGTTCGAAATAGAATTAAACAACATGAAATTGATTGCAATCTTAGTTATGGAAATATGGCGGTATCAGATGACATAAGAGATCAAAGGGAGCATCAAGAATACGTCGAAAAACTGAATAATGATTACAATTACGATTCAATTTCCTACCTTGATGAGGAGGAAGTATATGACATCTTCCACAGCCCATTCTTCAAAGGAGGAGGCTCTCTAGATAAAGGAGGAATGCATTTGCATCCACTCAATTATGCACTAGGACTTGCGAAAGCGGCGGAACAAGCTGGGGTTATAATTTTTGAAGAATCAAAAGTTATTGATTACCAAGGCAGTGATAAGAAAGTTATCAATACCGATAAAGGCCAAGTCACTGCGAACACAATTGTATTAGCTTGCAATGCTTATCTTGAAAGGCTTGAAACAAAGATTGCAGGTAAAATTATGCCCATTAACAATTTTGTTTTAGCCACAGAGCCCTTAGATGAGGACGAAGCACGTTATATTAATCGGGACAATGTTTGTGCTCATGATAACAAGTTTCATGTACATTACTTTAGGATGTCTCAAGACAATAGGCTTTTATTTGGTGGTGGTGAAAACTACACAAGGAAGTTTCCCAGTAATCTTAAGTCTTATGTCAGAAGAACAATGCTTGATGTTTTTCCAAAACTTGAGAATAAGAGAATTGATTTTGCTTGGGGAGGGACTATTGCTGTCACTGTCAATCGGATGCCACATATTGGTAAACTGGATTCAGGAGTTTATTTTTCTCATGGGTTTTCTGGACATGGTATTGCACTTGCATCACTGGCAGGAACGATCATGGCTGAAGCAATAGATGGATTTTCAAAACGGTTTGATGTTTTTAATGAGGTAAAAATTCATAGTTATCCTGGGGGAACACTTTTGAGATGGCCAGGTTTTTATTTAGGGATGCTTTACTATTCTTTAAAGGACAGACTTTGACTAAATTAAAAGCAGTATTTATTTTAATCTTGTTTATGACAATAAACTCCTTTGCCATCCTCGCAGAGGAAGTCAGAGTCTATAATTGGTCTGATTATATTGATAATTCTGTTATTGATGACTTTGAATCCACTACAGGTATTAAGGTTATTTATGATGTATTTGATAGTAATGAGGTGCTTGAAGGAAAATTACTGGCCGGTAATACTGGTTATGACATAGTTGGACCGAGTATTGAATATTTAGGTCGTCAGGTTATTGCGGGAGTTCATCAAAGACTGAACAAGGAAGACATTCCAAATTTACGACATTTAGAACCAGAGATGATGAAAATGTTAGCGACAATGGACCCAGGGAATAATTATGCGATTCCTTATTTATGGGGCACAACAGGGATTGGTTATAACAAAGATAAAGCAAAAGAAATCATGGGCGAAGATTTTAAGATGGATAGCTTCAATGTTATTTTTGAACCAAAAATAATCAAGCAGTTTAAGCAATGTGGTGTAGCATTTCTTGATGCACCCAGTGAAGTTTTTAAAGCAGCTTTATTTTACTTAGGGCTGAACCCCAATACAAAAAATCCAAGAGATTATCAAGGTGAAGCGTATCAGCTTCTTAAGGATATTCGACCATATATAAGATACTTTCACTCATCTAAATACATCAATGATCTTGCCAATGGGGAGATTTGTTTAGTATTCGGATGGAGTGGTGATATTTTACAATCGGGTGATCGTGCACAAGAATCAGGCAATGGTATTAAGATTGGCTATGAGATTCCAAAAGAAGGTGCTCAAATGTGGGTTGATATGATGGCAATTCCTAATGATGCACCAAATATTAAAAATGCACATTTATTTCTTGATTTCATTCTACAGCCAGAGATGATGGCAAGGATTTCTAATAAGGTTAAATTTGCTAATGCAAATGAGCAATCTAAAGACTTTATTTCTCAAGACATTTTGAATAATCCAGCAATTTATCCTAGCCAAGAGACAGTCAAAAAATTATTTATAGCTGAGATTGCAAATCCAAGAGTTGATCGTATGATGACTAGACAATGGATTAATATCAAAACAAACCGATGAAAAAAGTCAATATCAGATATATAGCACTATTTGTCTTTATTTTTTCATGCCTGACTTTTGAAAATGTATTATCAAAGACACAGTTGAATAAAGTAGCCTATATCAACGGCACAATACATACTTTCAATAAGGACTTGTCTATCGTTGATTCACTTTTGGTGGAGAATGGACTTATTACTAAAGTGGGACCTAGAGATTTAATTATTAATGAAATCGATGAAGGTTTCAAAATTATCGATCTAAAAGGAAAAATGATGATGCCATCTTTTCAAGATGCACATTCTCATCCAATTTGGGACGGTATTAATCGTCTAAAATGTGTACTCACTGATTTATATGATATTAAAAGTATTCAGAATGCACTCAATGAATGTTTAAACAGTGAGTTAACGAGAACAACAGGCTGGATTGTGGGTTCAGGATTGAATATAGGACTCTTCCCTGCGGGTAACCCAAATAAATCTTTATTGGATGACATAAGTAAAGACATTCCCATTATTCTTTGGGCAAATGATGGGCATAGCGGGCTTGCAAATAGTAAGGCTCTTGAATTAGCAAATATTACAACCAGTACACAAGACCCAGAGTACGGATTGATAGAAAGAAACGCTATAACTGGAGAACCGAGTGGAACATTAAGGGAGTCAACAGCGATTAATTTAGTACTAGATCTTTCTCCAAAAGACAGGGACTCTGATTATGATAAAGGTTTGAGTATTGCTCAAGAGATGGCTCATAGCTTTGGTATTACTTCAGTATTAGAAGCGGCTGTGGGCCAACGACATATGGCAACCTATAAGAGAGCTGCTGATCGAGAAGAATTAGACTTAAGAGTATCGACTTGTCTAGAATATGGGAAAACTAACTTTGTTCATGATGCGAGTACTTTTGAGGATATTTATCTCAAGCTAGAGGAATTTAATCACCCTCGTATTAATGTCAATTGTGTAAAAATATTTGTTGATGGAGTCCTAGAAGGACAAACTGGTGCATTGCTTGAGCCATATTTGGATTCAGGAAATATAGGGGAGCTTATTTTAGAAAAAGATTCTCTCAATAAGGCAGTTGCACGTTTTGATTCTGAAAATAAACAAGTTCATACACATGCTATTGGCGATCGTGCTGTTCGGGCTGCACTAGACGCATATGAATACGCTCTTAAAGAAAATGGATCTCTTGATAATCGCCATCATATTTCTCATTTACAAATGATCAGTAAAGCCGATATACCAAGATTCTTTGCATTGAATGTAGCAGCCACATTTCAAGCTGCATGGGCTATGCCTGATGAATATATCACTGGAATAAATATTCCTGAAATTGGTATTGAGAGAGTCAATAGGATGTATCCTATTCAAAGTGTATTTCAGGCAGGAGGTTTAATTGTTGGTGGCAGTGATTGGGCTGTAACAACTATGAATCCGTTAATAGCCATAGAGACTGCAATTAGAAGGCAAGACCCTGATGACAGGCTGAAGGGCACTCTGAATAAAGATGAGAGGATGGGACTAACTGAGATGTTGAAAGCATATACCATTAATGCTGCCTACATCATGCATCAGGAAAATATTACAGGCTCAATCGAGGTAGGTAAGTTTGCTGATCTAATCATATTAGAGAGGAATTTATATGACATTCCATCGAATGAAATCAGTGAGGTTAGAATTATGGAAACAATTATAGAAGGAAAAACTGTTTTCAAAATAGAATATTGATGTAATGAAAAATAAGAATAAAATTACAAGGAGAGATTTTATCAATGGCGTGAGTTATGGTTTGGCATCTTCAGTTGTTCCCATTGATTTTTTAAACGCTAAAAATATTAATCCTTACAGATATCCTCCAGCTCTAACCGGCATCAGAGGGAATCATCCTGGTTCTTTCGATCATGCTTATAGGCTGGCCTTAGCCGGTGGTAATTTCTTTGATGAGGTGATAGATCTTGGCGAGACCAATGACTTAATTATTGTGGGAGCAGGCATATCGGGTTTGTCAGCATCACACTTTTATAAAGAGCGAACAAGCGCTAATCAAAAGATTCTTATTTTAGATAATCATGATGATTTTGGAGGCCATGCAAAACGCAATGAGTTCCAAGTGAATGGAAGGCAAATGTTAACCTATGGAGGAAGTCAATCAATAGAGTCCCCGAGTTATTACCAAGAGATATCTAAACAATTATTAGTCGATCTTGGTATTGATGTTCAAAAGTTTTACAGCGCCTATGATTTTGACTATTTCAAGGAAAGAAATCTCAGATCTTCATTCTATTTTGATAAGAAAACATATGGTCAAGACAAGATTGTTAAAAATGTCCCAAGCTATAGATATGACAATGCCTATAAGACAAACACTAAGCCGGAGAATATAAGAAAAGTTGTAGCTGAGATGCCAATATCAGATCAAGCAAAGAAAGAATTTACCCAACTATTTTTAGACAAAACTGATTTTTTCCCCGACATGACTTTAGAAGAGAAATATTATTATCTAGAGAATATCAGTTATGAAGATTACTTGAGAAGGTTTCATAATGTTGGTGATGAGACTATTGGGCTTCTGCACAGAATGCTTTGGGCATTATGGGGTGTTGGAACAGAATCTATACCTGCTTTCGGTTGCTTTTCTGATGGCTTGCCAGGCTTCGCTGGCCTTGGTTTTACAGAACAAGAAGATGATTCACCAAAACCTGAAAATGAAATGTACGATCTTCCAGCCTACGATGAGACCATTGAAGAATATATGAGCAATAATGAAACTTCTGATGAGCCCTATATTTTTCATTTCCCAGACGGCAATGCAAGTATTGCAAGAATGCTTGTGAGAAAGATGATTCCAAATGCCATACCTGGAAACACGATGGAGGATATTGTGACTGCTAAAGCTGATTATTCTCAATTAGATTTACCCAATCAAAACATAAATATTCGCCTCAATAGTACCGTTATATCTGCAAGGAATGTTACAGATGGGGTAGAGGTGTTATATATAAATCAGGGCAATTTATATAAGGTTTTGGGTAAGAAGTGCATTTTAGCTTGTTACAATGGAATTATTCCTGACCTTTGCCCCCAATTACCCGAGAAGCAAAAAGAGGCTTTAAAATATAACGTTAAAGTGCCGCTGGTCTGGGTACAAGTGGCTATGAAAAACTGGCATATGTTTGTAAAAAATGGAGTTTCTAGAGTAATTTGTCCAAACTCATTTTTTAATAATATGTATGTAGACTTCCCAGTCAGCATTGGCGATTATCAATACCCCCAGTCTTTTGATGAACCCGTAGTCTTCATGATGAATCATGTTCCAACGAGGCCCTATGAAGGATTAACCAATAGAGAGCAACATAGAAAGGGTCGATACGACATCCTGAAGATGAGCTATCAAGATTATGAAGATAAATTATTTGATCAATTAAAAGGTATGTTCGGTTCAGACTTTAAAGAGGAGAATGTAGCAGGAATCACTATCAATCGCTGGGCACATGGCTACTCATATGAATACAACAGTTTATTCGACAATGCTTATTTTGGAGGACGAATGCCCGATAGCATGGATGATGAGAGGTACCCTCACGTGGTTGGCAGAAAACCTTTTGGAAATATATCCATTGCAAATTCCGATGCTGGTGGCTCTGCCTATGTAGATGCTGCCATCGTCCAAGCCGACCGAGCCGTGAATGAATTACTTAGTTAGAATACTAATTAATTCTTAGCCAAATTCTCATTGAAGAATGTTTGCATTCTAGAATAGAGTTCAATTCTGTTTTCTTCCAAAACAAAACCATGACCTTCTTCTTTTTTGATTAAGACTTCATAGGGGATATTTTTTTTATCCAATGCATCCATTAGTGTTTCAGCTTGTTCAATTCTGACATTGTAATCTTTTCTGCCATGCACAATAAAGAGAGGTGCTTTGATCTTATCTATATGGAAATTAGGCGAAGTTTTTTTCAATTGATCGATATCTTCTTTAGGGTCAATCACATGATTTTTAAACCACCGATTTAAACGCTCTACCCAACGACCATTTTGCTCATAGAGCATTTTCATATCCCAAATACCAACATAATTAACTGCACAACGATACAACTCAGGTGTTAGAGTAATGCCAGCCATAGTGGCATAACCACCATAACTTGCTCCATAAATACAGACGTGTTCAGAATCAGCTATGCCTTGATCGATTGCCCATTGTACTCCATCACTGATGTCGTCTTGCATTTCAAGACCCCATCTTTTATAGCCAATTTTTTCGAAACGTTTGCCATAGCCTCCTGAACCCCTGTAGTTAATTTGCATCACTGCGTAACCTTGATTAGCAAAAAATTGTGTTTCAGCATTGAAGCGCCATTGATCCTGAACTCCAAATGGCCCTCCATGAGGGTTTATAATCAGAGGTAGATCTTTTCCATCACTATTAATAGGCACTGTTAGAAATGCAAAAATAGTTTCCCCATCTCTTGCTTCATAAGTAATAGGTTTCATTTTAGACATGGTTTTTGGATCAATCCAAGGTCTTGTTGAACCCAAGTACACGATACTGTTCTTATTACTATCGTAGAGATAGTATTCCCCTGGATTAATGTCGCTCGAAATAGTAAGTATCATTTTCTCTGCATATTCACTCATTGATTCAATTCCCACATAATCAACACCAAAAGCACTTTTGAAGCCTTCAATAAGGTTTTCCCATTTAGGATTTAAGTAATGTCTTTGAGGTTTTGTATTGATGTCATTATAAAGAATTGTAATAGGTTCTCCTGTTGGGGTGAACCCTAGATTTGTAACATCGGTGCCTTCATTATAAAAAATATCTTCCATGTCTCCAGTTTGAGGATCAAATAAACTGATGGAATAGGTGTCTTGTCCTAGGTTAGAGGTCACATAAATCTTTTCATTGTTCTCTGTAAATCCCAGTAACCCCCAACCGCTTTGTATTCCTTCAAAGCGATCGATTTCCTTCCATTCGGATTCTTCATCATCTCGGTACATGATCTGTGTTTCAAAGTTGAGAGATTCCTCATCTTGCATGGCAGCCAAACGAACAACCCCATCATTATCGGAACCCCAGCTGATTACAGGTCCTGGAGGAGCGATAAGTCTCCTAAATTTACCGGTGTAAATATTCATTCTATAGACGTCCATAATGCTTCTTTTTCGTTCATTTCTCATTACTAGAATATGTTCAGGGTCAAAAGGCAGCATATTTAGTATTTCAGTTCTAATCACTTTAGAGCGAGTGACAGCATCTTCTGGTCTTACCAATTGTTTATCTTGAGTGCCATCCTTGTTAACTCCATAAATACCAATTGAATCTATGGATCCTGTCATATCATTGAGTTCATCCCCACCTGTGGTAAAGATAATGCGATCATTATTGGCCCAGAAGAAGTTAGTCACATTCTGACTTCTTAGTTGAGTGACTCGAAGTCGTTCACATTTGGATATGATCCCATTTTGACAATCTTTATTGCTATCATTTAAAGAAAAAACGATGATATTTCTTCGACTGACATCACAGAAATCAACGATACCAGATTTTCTTCTTCTATTGTTTTTCTTACAACGAGCAACCGTTTCTTTGTTTATATTCAACGGCGTTAGTGCAGCCATATATTGGCCATCTGGAGATAACTGAGGTCCAAGCATTGCTGGATCTTTAAAGAAATGCTCAACTGCAAACTCTTCAACTGCTACTGATGAAAAACTAAATGATATTGCCAATATTGTTATTAAATATTTCATAATATTTCCTTCATGGTTACGAACCTTAACCAAAAAAATAACAAAGATCTAGTTGATCTATAAAAAATTAGTTAGTAACTCTAATGTATGTTCAGGTGATATTAACTATCCTTACCTCTATTCCAACGAACTAAATTTTCCCTCTTGATTCGTCTTAAAAATACTTTGTACTTATAATCTTCTTCTTGCCATTCCTTTAGCCATTTTTCACCATTCCTTTCTGCATCTATAAAGACTGCATTAGTAATCATCATCGGAATTAAAATTGATGCATGAATAACTATACTTGTTAAGATACTGTAGTTAATAAAACCCATATAAAATATGGCAATCAATCCGAAAAATACACACCAGATGGAAAAGAGTACTAGCATGAAGTATGTTTGTAGACTTGGACTGGTTATATGTTTTAATGGATTGTATTTGACATTCATAACACTTCTCCAAGTGTTAAGTATCAACATTATTGTTCTTCTAAATAAGTTTGGTTTATTCATTTAAGTTTATATTCTCCTTGATAAAAAAATGATAAAGATCTAGTTGTTGATGCTAGAATAATTGGATATTATTTTAACTATGAAATATCCCAAACTCTATACATCAATATTTTTCCTATTTTTAATTGAGAATACATTCGCTCAAAGTATCTCATTGGATTGCTTAGCATTGATAAAAGACAATCAATGCCAGGAAGCTGTTTTGGCATGTTCTCTCCTAGCAGAAGAGGGGGATCCTAAGTCACAGACACTCCTGAGTCTACTTCTATCTGGAACCAGTGACGGTGACTTTAGAAGAAATTACAAACAGGCCTTCAACTGGATTTCTCAAGCGGCTGATCAAGGCTATACCAAGGCAGAATTAGCATTGGCAGAAATGTATATGAATGGCGAGGTCATTCCTATGAATGCTAAAAAAGCTAAAGTTTGGTATGAGAAAGCAGCAGCAAAAGAAAATATGGATGGAATTAATGGTCTTGCTAGATTGTATCGTTATGGAACTGGTGTCAGAAAAGATTATGAGAAAGCTTTTTCACTTTATGAAAAAGCAGCTCTTAAGAATCATATTAGGTCTCAAGTAGGACTAGGGTTATCCTATCGTGATGCTAAGGGTGCAAAAAAAAACTTAGTAAAAGCCTATGCTTGGCTGACTATAGCTTCTGAGAATATCAGCGATTCCTCTTTCAAAAAAATTCAGAAGGATTATGAGGATGAGAGAGACAGCATTGATAAATCTAAACCTCAATGCAAATATATTGCAAAAATAGATGAGTTCAGTGAGAGAATGGCTGTAGGCTATGCAAAAAGAGCATTGTTTGATTTAAAGAAAAGAATGAGCTTAAATCAGATTAAAAAAGCAAAAAACTTAGCCATAGAGATAAAAAAAGAGCGGGTGAGAGCCCGCTCTTTAGATTGATCCAACGATTTTTAATTAAAGGCTTTGATCGTATCGGAAATAAACAATCCTTCCCCTTGAATCATAGAGAGTGAAGTCCCAAGGCTCAAACCCATAGATGTCCCCATCTATCTCAGGGTCTTCATTGGTTAGATTTACAGCACCAATTGAAATAGATGCATTCCATGGGAGTTGATAACCTACATTTAAACCCATTTCAAAGTGACTTCCAATAACACGTTTTGTACCGGCAACCTCATCTTCTTGGCCTGACATATAATAACCTGTTAAGGCAGCCGACCAATCGCCTTTACCCCAATATAGATGTGGGTTCACTCTTAAATCAGGCAATCCTAATTCTCCTTGATACTCTATTTTTGGACTATCGGCAAAGCGTTGCGAGATATATTTGGTGTATTTCGCTGCATTTAGACCAATATCAAATCGTCCCATATTATCAGTCTCAATGATGTAGGATACATCAAAGTCGATACCTTCAGCCTCTACACCTTCAAAGTTATTTCTCTCAATAGTACAGTAATCAAGTGTTCCATTGGCTTTTCTTACACAATCATTGGGTAGCCCTGCTGCTTCAGCTGTAAGCTCTCTTTGCAGAGTATTGGTTGAAATCAGATTGGTAAAATCTGTATGCCAAAACCCTACTTGAATGGTTAATGTTGGCAACGGAGACATAACAACACCATATGTGTAACTCGTTGAGAGTTCTGGTTTTAAATTTTTATTACCTGTATTGATAATTCGATACTGTCTTCTACTACAGGTGACAATACCTTCAGCACACCCCTTGACATCAACTGCATAAGGAAAGCTTTCTGATGCATTGCCATACAAGTCATTATAAGCAGCTGCACGGAATCCTTCACTATACGTTCCTCTAAGCATAACCCAGTCGATAGGTTTGTATGAAAATGTGATCTGAGGTGAGAAATTACTACCAGCTGAATCACTGTAAGAGTCATTTCGGCCTGCTAGGTTTAGATTTAATTTTTCAGTGAAAGGCAATCCTATTTCAAAGAATGCACTTTTTCTACTTCGATCTGCTTTGATGTTATCTCCACCAGCTGTTCCTGCAATAAGCAATGCTTTTGATGCAGCATCATTTACTTGCTCATAATAAGTTTGAGTATAATCCGCACCGATAGCAAGTCCAATAGGACCACCTGCTAATTCACCAATATCAAAACCCATTACAAAATCAGCAGTTTGAGATTTAATTTCCGCTGAATAGATCTTTGTGTGATTGGTTTTTTTCATTAACGGTGTAATCTCATCAAATGTAGTGCCATTAACGCCAAAAATATCAAGCTCACCAGCATCGATCATGCTTTGTAGAATAGTTTTATTAACAAGATTCATCGTAATATTATTAATTTTATTATTCATGATTTGAAAATTAACTTCCCAATCGGCTCCACCCATGATATCCAAAATGCCTTCAAAACCAATTCTTAAATCTTGTATATTCTCTGTGACATGATTATCTCTGGTACCATTTGGAACCGATCGAATAAAAACATCAACTTCACCACAGTTTATAGCACTACAGTCATATCCCATACCAATGAGTGGATGATTAGGGTTATCAGCTTGCATAGTTGGAGCTGGGCTTACAGGCGTTCCAGCATATCGTGACATACCTTCATTTTGAGAAATCATAAGTACTGTGTTCATTGTCACATCAGGACTCAGGTCATAAGATGACTTCATCAGCATAGAGTTTCTCTCAGCTGATGGTATGGAAATAATATCTCTTGCGAAATCATAGCCACACAAAGTCATAGCATCATATGCTGCTCCATAACCTGCACCTGCAAAAGGGTACCATTTATAAGAATTGGGATAGTCTGGGTTTGAGTTTGTTCCATCATCAGCATTAGATCCTACAGGCACATCTGGGCACCGTGAATCCGCTACATAACCAAAATAATCAGACCAGAAACTACCAGGAAAGCCATAGGATGAAAACCCTTCATAATCATAAGCTGAGTCAGCATAATCAATATCTCTATAGTATTGTGGTTTTCTATCATAGTGTTGGATGGTATAGAATGTATTGCCTTTAGAACTAGAGGTTCCACCAGTAATGGTAGCCGTATTATATTCAGAACCCTTTTGATTAGGTTTACCTTGTGATACGGAGATATCCATTCCATCATAATCTTTTCGTGTGATAATATTGACTACTCCAGCAATCGCATCGGAGCCATAAATCGCTGATGCACCATCTCTTAGGATATCCACTCTTTCAATAATTGAGGTTGGTATCTGATTCAAGTTCGCTGCAGCACCACCAGAGCCACCCGTGGATGATACTCTTCTGCCATCCAAAAGCAGTAATGTTCTAGCTGAACCTAATCCTCTGAGTGAGATTTCATTAACAACAGCTTGTCCATTTGCATAACCAGAAGTTTCTTTAAATGAACCAAATGAATTGTAAGGTGTTGATTGAAGTACTTCTGCTACAGTGGCAAAACCAGACAATGCAATTTGCTCACGAGTAATAACTGTTACTGGTTGCGCTGTTTCAATATCTGTTTGTTTTAAACGAGAGCCAGTGACTTCTATTTTACTGAGTTCAGCTGCATCTTCATCTTCTTCTTGTGACATTACAGGAGTTACAAAAATAACTGCTGTAATACTTAAAGCAACAAAAAATCCTGTTACTTTTTCTAAAAGGTTTACTTTCATTGCAAATCCCCACATTTTATTAAAAAATTTGTAGGTAGTATTTTGAATGCACTTACCAATTTATTGATAAATTCATCTTTCTTCTACCATCTCTACATTATTCTCATAGATATTATGGTTATAAGCAAGTCTAAATTTTCTTTTACAACTATTAGATAAAGATTGAATCACTTATTAAATATGAGATATTCGGTATATTGTTGTTACTCTACAACTTTATTATAGTTTTAATTATTCTGCAAAGACCTTCATACAATATACTTTATAGTTATTGAACTGATCGAGACTGACTGTATGATGGATTATCAATTGGGCTTTTTTAAATGAAAAATTATACTAAAAATTTAGTTTTACTGTCTTTCACTCTGATGTTTTCAGTTTCAATTAGCAATCTATATAGTCAAACATTAACCGAACAACTAGATGCATGCAAAGAAATCAAAGTCTCACTGATCCGCTTACAATGTTATGACCGTATATCTAAACAAGAAAATAGGACAACAGCAGTCAAGCCAAAGAAACGATTATTCAATATAGGAAGATCTCAAAAGAATAACAGTAATGCTGATAAAGATGATCAGATAAAAGATACTAATGACTTAGAAAAAGATGAACAGCAAAATGTTTCAAATGCAGACGAAGAATTTGGGCAACCCAAAGATCTGAGTGAACCAGATGAGATTAATACTAGTGTTGTGGGTGTATTCAATGGATGGTCTGGAAAGACAGAGTTTACTCTTCAAAATGGCCAAGTATGGAAGCAGTCGGGCAATGGAATGTTAATAGCAAAAATAGAGAGTCCTAAAATTAGAATTCGAAGAGGTTCGTTTGGTTCATACATTCTGACTGTTGAAGGTTTTAACTCAAGCATTAAAGTGAAGCGTATTAAATAATTCAAAATCAATGTTCTATCTTTTTCTTATAGTAATTATTTTAATTATCATTGTTGCACCATCATTGTGGGTTACTAGGACTATAAAAAAATTTAGTGAACCCAATGATCGCTATGATTTTACTGGTTCTACTTTTGCAAGAAAGTTACTCGATGCACTTAACCTTCAAGATATAGATATTGAGTCTACAGAGCTTGGCGATCATTATGATCCTACATCCAGAACAGTCAGGTTGACCGCTGATAAAATGGAATCCAGATCATTAACTGCAATTACTATTGCCGCTCATGAAGTCGGGCATGCACATCAGCATGCAACTGGTTATAAACCGTTTAAGCTAAGAACACTTTTGGTTAAAGCTATGGCACCTGCAGAGCGTTTTGGTGCCTTGATACTAATCGCTGCACCTATTGTGACTTTATTAACACGCATACCACAATCAGGTTTGATCATGTTTCTGGGAGGCTTCCTAACCTTAGGCGTCTCTAGCGTGATCCATCTAGTAACTCTGCCTACGGAATGGAATGCTAGTTTTGATCGGGCTTTACCGATGCTAGAGAAAGGAAATATTTTAAAGGATGGCGATGAACCACATGCAAGGGAATTATTGACAGCAGCTGCAATGACCTATGTGGCTGCTTCTCTGATGAGCTTAATTAATATTGCTCGTTGGTGGGCCATTCTTAGAAAAGGCCCCTTATAAAAAAAGGGCGCTAATTTAATTAGCACCCTTTCTTATGATTTGATTTCGAAAAATCTATATCTTAAAAATCAAATTGCATACCAAGTCTTACTTTTCTCGGAGCTTGGAAATTAACAGGCAATTGATAGTTTGGATTAGGTGCGCCACCTGATTCACCGTACTCATTCATGTCGGTTACAGCTTGCGAATCCAGGACATTAAACATATCAAGTCTGAAAATTAATCGTTCAGAAAACCGATATGATAATAATGCATCAAGGGTCGTAATTGTATCACTTTCAAACGCACTCGCTCTTGGTGTGAGTTTTCCTTCGCAATACCAAGATGAATCACCGTATGCAGATGCAAATACATCCGTAGGATGAGTTCCTATACAACCAAATTTTCTTGGTGATTCTGCTCTAAATGCCATACCAAAAGTCAGCTTGTCATTAATTGCTTTCGTACCAAAAACTTTTAACAAGTGTCTTCTGTGATTTGGTAGATAACCGTATGAACCATCGGTCAAACCTGGTTGGTCAAAATCTTGAGTGATACCAGCATCGTCTTGTCCATTATCAGACTTAACGGTCCCTTCATAGTTACCCTTAGTGCTTGACCAAGTATACGATGCTTTTAAACCCCAATCACCATCAAATGGTCGATCAAGGGCAATTGCAATCGCTTTATATTCCCTACTAACCTCAGGATAGTTAAGGTCTGCTGCTGAAAGGTCCACAGTAGTGCCTAATTCAGGAAGATAGACATTCATGTCAGATCCTGGATTAGTTAAAACGTACTGATGGAATCCTGTCCACTCATCTGCACAAGAATTACCTGTATCAGTCACTGTAATTCCATTAGCATCGCAGTAAGCAAGAACAGCTGCATCAATTGCAACGTCTTCAATGGTTGAAGCTAGGTCTCTTGTAGTAAATGTGATGCCAAGATCAAAACCTTCTAGCATTCCACTTTCAAGAGTTTGAGCGTACCCAAGGA
>JACKQG010003437.1_pt1 | contig 19432 bp, 17 predicted proteins | sample 8237621 | NCBI WGS metagenome assembly JACKQG01 (sample SAMN15677084, study PRJNA649215) | marine metagenome | biome: marine; feature: Black Sea; material: saline water; isolation source: suspended particulate matter (SPM) from the Black Sea western gyre | collected 2013-06-09/2013-06-10 | depth... | reverse complement strand
GCGTGCGCGGCCCAAAGGCCTTGTGCCATCTGAGGAAGGTTGGAGTCTGGTTCAATCTTTGCATTCGCAATTGCATAGTGCCGACCGCCTTTCCGAAGTACTTGCCAGCGGGGCATGAACACGGCGAGCGGTGCGGGGTGACCCTCGTTCACGTCATTGTTTTCTTCAAAGGTTGCGGCGAGAGCGAACATGGGGCCGGCACCGCCGGACGCTAGGTCGCCCGTGGCAATGGTTCGGGAAAATACTTCGGCGGCGAAGCCACGGGCCTCGGAAAAACGAGCGTGACCCGAAAATTCTTGGTATGCGACTGCTTCTCCACACGATAGCGCGAATTCCTCCGATGGGCGCTCGACGTACCACAAGGGCTTTCCCTCCTCACTGATCGCCTCGAGGATAGCAAGTGGGTCGATGAAATTAGTTTCGACCGTGATGGAACCGAAATATGGAGAATCTTTTCTTCGGGCTTCACTTTTGCAACGCTCCAAAAATGCGACAAGTGCCGCTTCATCGCGTGAGGGAAAGTTTTCGACGGGGATGATGCGCACGGGTCAATTGTTCTTTTGGGACCGGCGATCCTCATCATCGCTGATGACTGGGTCATAACCACCCGAGTGAAGAGGGTTGCATTTGGCTATTCGACGGATGCTTTTCCAGAGAGCCATAGGGAGAGGGAATCGTCGTAGGCATTCCAGTGTATAGGCCGAGCAGGTGGGCGCAAAGCGGCAACCTGCCGTCGGTCCGAGCAAATATTTTTTGAAAGGCGAGAAAAAACGATAGACATGCACGAGAATCACGATAGGAAACGCGACAATTGCGTTGGCAATGTGGAGGAGTGATCGTTTCGGCGTGAGCCGGTTCTCAGCCATTCTCTTTCTGTACTTTGGGCCTAGGAAGGGCCTTGGTTTTTACTTCCTCAAGGAGTTTAGCCAGACATTCGTCTACGGTCATGGGGCCATCCAGTTCGGGGTTGGCTCGTGAACGGACGGAGATTTTCCCTTCCTCAGCTTCGCGTTTCCCGAGAACCAGCATGTGGGGGATCTTGTCGTTTTCGGCGTTGCGGATCTTGGCTCCGAGCTTCGCTGCATGTTTATCCACGCTCCCTCGAAGTCCGGCGGATTGGAATTTTTCTAGAATTTCTTGAGCCTGAGGAACCAGGTCGTCGTTCATCGGGAGCAGACGCACTTGCTCGGGTGCAAGCCAAGTCGGGAAGCTTCCAGCAAAGTGCTCGATGAGAACGCCGCAGAATCGCTCCATGGAACCGAACGGCGCTCTATGAATCATGACGGGGCGATGCTCCTTGTTGTCGGAACCCACGTAGGAGAGATCGAAGCGCTCGGGCAGGTTGTAGTCTACCTGCACCGTCCCGAGTTGCCATTCACGACCGATGACGTCCTTGACAATGAAGTCGATCTTCGGGCCGTAAAACGCTGCCTCGCCTGGTTCCTCAACGTAATCTACGCCCATGGCCTTGACTGCTTCACGGAGGTCGGATTCCGCCTTGTCCCATGCGGCGGGATCTCCAACGTACTTGTCGGATTCGGGATCACGCAAACTAACGCGAACTCGATAATCGTTCATTCCCAGAATGGAGAAAACTAGCTTCACCAATCCCAGACAACCTTGAATCTCATCCTGAAGTTGATCTTCTCGGAGAAAGAGGTGAGCGTCGTCCTGAGTGAAACCGCGAACACGAGTCATGCCGTTGAGTTCGCCAGATTGCTCCCAGCGATAGACCGTACCGAACTCGGCGAGGCGAACAGGGAGATCGCGGTAAGAGTGCTGTTCGGAGCGAAAGATGCGGATATGCATCGGACAGTTCATCGGTTTGAGCAGGTACCCCTCGATTTCCCCTTGATCTAGCTTGTTGGAGAGTTCTGAGCAGGAACAACCTTCTTCAGCTAGCGCTTCGAGGCATTCGCGATGAACGATTGGCGGGTATTGCGATTCTCGATAGTATGGGAAATGGCCCGAAGTGCGGAATAAATCTAGTTTCCCGATGTGTGGAGTGTATACTTGCGAGTAGCCTTGCTTGGTGAGTTCTTCGGAGATGAACCTCTCAAGCTCTTGTCGAATGATAGCACCCTTGGGTTTCCAGAGGACCAAGCCTTGCCCTACCATTTCGTCGATGTGAAATAGCCCGAGTTCGCGACCGAGTTGGCGGTGGTCTCGCTTCTTAGCTTCCTCTAATTGTTCAAGGTATTGAGCTAATTCATCCTTGGTGGGAAAGGCAGTCCCGTAAATTCTTTGCAGTTGCTTGTTCTTTTCGTCTCCTCGGTGGTATGCTCCCGCTATGCTGAGAAGTTTGAAGGCTTTGAGCTTTTTCGTGTAACCGACATGGCTCCCGGCGCAAAGGTCTAGGAATTCCCCGTTCCGGTAAAAGGAAATGTCTTCCCCTTCCGGGATGTCCTGAAGTCGACCTAACTTGTAGGTTTCCTGTCCCATCTCGGAGATCAGCTTTATGGCCTCGTCCCGATTTACCTCCATTCGCACGAACTTCTGGTTTTCTTTCACTACTTTTTTCATTTCGGATTCGATGGATTCCAAATCCTGAGCAGTGAAATTGTGATCGAGATCAAAATCGTAGTAGAAACCGGTGTTAGTCGGAGGACCTATATCCAGTTTGGTCTCGGGGAAAAGACGCAGCACAGCAGTCGCCAAAATGTGAGATGCCGAGTGGCGGAGTTCCTCAATCGGAGTAATTTGCTTCATTGTTACTAACGGTTTTTCAGGGTCGACCAATTAATGCAGGCGGGCCAACACCGGCAACGCCAAAGCAAATACCTCCTCGCTATCCCTTTAGGTGGCAAGATTGGGCCTAAGCCACTTTTCCGCTTCCGCTACAGTCCAACCTTTACGGGCGGCATAGTCTTTCACTTGATCTTGGTTTATGCGACCCAAGTTGAAATAGTTTGCTTTAGGGTTGGAGAAATAGAGACCGCAAACAGAGGACCCCGGATTCATCGCCCGAGATTCCGTCAACTGAACGCCAGTCGATTGTTCCGCATCCAGAATGTTCCATAACGTGTCCTTCTCGGTGTGGTCGGGTTGGCAGGGGTAGCCTGAGGCGGGACGGATGCCTTGGTATTTTTCCGCAATGCGGGCATCACTGTCGAGATTTTCTTTTTCTCCGAACCCCCACCAACAGCGAATCTTGTGGTGCATGTATTCGGCCATCGCTTCCGCAAACCGATCTCCCAGAGCCTTGACGATGATTGACGAGTAGTCGTCTCCCGTATCTTGAAAAGTTCTGGCAAAAGTTTCTACTCCGGATCCTGCTGTTACGGCAAAGCCGCCAAGGTAGTCCGTAATGCCTGATGACTTTGGGGCTATGTAGTCAGCCAAGCAGTATTGGGTCTTTTTGCTCAGGATTTCTTGTTGTCGGCGAAGGAACCTAAAGGTGGCAAGGGTGGTGTCCCTTGACTTTCCGTCATATAATTCGACGTCATCCCCAATGGAGTTGGCATGCCATAGACCTACCGCGGCGCGGCATTGAAAACGTTTTTCGGAAATGATTTGATCGAGGATTTTCCTGCCATCGTCATAAAGTGATTTGGCTTCTTTGCCTAAATCCCCTTTTTGGAAAATATCGGGGAATTTGCCTTTTAGCTCCCATGACCAGAAAAAGGGTGACCAATCGAAATATTCCACGACCGTTTCAAGTGAAACTTCTTCGAAAACACTTACTCCGAGCCTATTCTCTGCCGGTTCCTCGATTCTTTCGGAAGACCAGTCCAGCGATAATTTTCGGCTTCGGGCCTCTTCGAGTGAAAGTAGTTTCGGTCCGTTTGCAGTGGCATGCTTTTCACGCAATTCCGCCTGTGTCTTCCTTAGCGATTCGACAAAGTCCTTCTTCTTTTCCGGATTGGTCAACTCATTGCAAACATTGACCACGAGGGAGGCGTCGGCGACTTGAACCACAGGCTGGTCATAGTGTGGAGCTAGTTTTATGGCAGTGTGAGCTTTGCTTGTAGTGGCGCCCCCGATGAGTAAGGGGATGGTCCATCCTTGCCGCTTCATTTCGGCGGCATTGCTGGCCATTTCGTCAAGAGATGGTGTGATTAAGCCGCTCAAGCCGATAATATCGGCATTTTTCTCCTTTGCCGCCTGTAGAATCTTTTCGCAGGAAACCATTACTCCGAGGTCTTCGACTTCCCAGTTGTTGCATGCGAGAACTACGGCGACTATATTTTTGCCGATGTCGTGGACGTCTCCCTTGACGGTGGCAATGATCATTGTGCCCCGTTTGCTGCTTGCGCCAGCTTGTTTCTCGGCGTCCATGAACGGCTCCAGATAGGCGACTGCACGCTTCATGACTCGTGCGCTTTTCACTACCTGTGGAAGGAACATTTTACCGTCTCCAAACAGCTTGCCCACAATCTTCATGCCATCCATTAGCGGTCCCTCGATGACCTCAAGGGGGCGACCCAGTTCCTGTCTGGCCTCTTCGGCGTCTTTCTCGACGTAATCGCCGATGCCTTTAACCAAGGCGTGGGCCAGTCGCTCCGTTACGGATAATTCTCGCCAAGAAAGATCAGGTCCCGAAGACTTCTTGCCCGAGGCTTGATCTTTTACCTTTTCGGCATGTTCTAAAAGTTGATCCGATGCATCCGCCCTGCGGTTTAATATGACATCCTCAACCCTTTCACGCAATATGGGATCAATTTCGTCATAGACCTCCAGCATGCCGGCATTGACGATACCCATGTCCAAACCCGCCTTGCGCGCATGATATAGAAAAACAGTGTGCATGGCCTCGCGGACAGTATTGTTTCCTCGAAAAGAAAAGGAGACGTTACTTATTCCACCGCTCGTTCGAGCATGCGGGCAACGTTTCTTGATCTCGCGTACTGCCTCGATGAAGTCTATGCCGTATGAGTCGTGTTCGGATATACCTGTGGCGACTGTTAGGACGTTCGGGTCGAAAATTATGTCTTCCGGTGGGAAACCGACCTCCTCCACTAATATTTTATAAGCCCTTTCACAGATCCGGATTTTGTCGTCCAGGGTGGCCGCTTGTCCTTTTTCATCAAAAGCCATGACCACGATTGATGCACCGTAGCGAAGGGCAAGGTGTGCTTGCTTCCTAAAGGAATCTGCCCCTTCCTTTAAGCTGATCGAGTTTACGATGCACTTTCCTTGAGTTACCTTCAATCCCGCCTCGATGACAGACCATTTCGAACTGTCTATCATTATCGGTACTCGAACAATGTCGGGTTCGCCTGCCACTAGATTGAGAAAGCGAGTCATACAGGCTTCGCCGTCCAGAAGAGGGGCGTCAAAGTTGACGTCGATGACGTTGGCCCCGGTGTCCACTTGTTGCTTGGCCACGGAGAGAGCTGCTTCGAAGTCCTGGGCTTCGATGAGCTTACGAAAACGGGGAGATCCCATGACGTTCGTTCGTTCACCGATCATCAGAAACGGGGCGTCGTTGCCCTTTAGATGAAAGGGTTCTAGTCCGCTTAGCCTTAGGGCAGGCTCGATTTTAGGCGCATGCCGAGGAGGGTGCTCGGAAAGCTTTTCCACGATGGCGTGGATGTGTTCAGGGGTTGTTCCGCAACAACCACCCGCAATGTTTAGCAGACCTTCTTTGGCAAAGACGGAAAGGGAGTCGGCTGTGTCATCCGGGGTTTCATCGTAACCCGTAGGGGCTAGTGGATTTGGTAGTCCGGCATTCGGGTAACAGTGTATGAGACAGCTGGCGTTACGGGAGAGTTCTTGGAGATAAGGACGCATCGCGTCCGCACCTAATGCGCAGTTGAGACCCACGCAGAGTGGGTTTGAATGAGAGATGGAATTCCAACTGGCCTCGGTTGTCTGACCGGAGAGAGTTCGACCTGAGGCATCCGTGATCGTTATGGACAAGATGAGCGGGAGTCGTCGACCGATCTCGTCAAATAAATCCTCGATGGCAAAAAGAGCTGCCTTTAAATTGAGAGTGTCAAAGGTTGTTTCGGGCAAGAGCAGGTCGACGCCACCTTCAATTAAGGCTTTTGCTTGGTTGCGGTAAGCGGTTACAAGTTCGTCAAAGGTAACGTTTCTTTTGGACGGGTCGTTGACGTCGGGGGAGAGTGAGGTGGTGCGGTTTGTGGGTCCGATGGCACCGGCCACGAAACGAGGTCGACTCGGGTCCTTTTCCATTGCTTCGTCTGCTGCGGCACGAGCGAGCAGAGCCGCTGCGACATTCAGGTCATGAACGATTCCCTCTAGAGAATAGTCCGCCATTGCGATGGAGGTTCCGCTGAAGGTGTTGGTCTCCACCATGTCGCTTCCCGCCTCGAAGTAGGCACTGTGGATATCCTTTATTATGTCAGGTCGCGTGAGGCAGAGAAGATCGTTGTTGCCCTTCAGCTCTTTGTCGTGAGCCTTAAATAAGTCTCCACGAAAGTCGTCCTCCTCCAGCTTGTGTTGTTGGATCATGGTGCCCATGGCACCATCCAAGTAGACAATACGTTGCTCTAGTAATTGTCGAAGGTCGGCTTCGCTTGGCTTGTCTTTTGAAAAATTCCTCATCTTTTTAAACGCATCAACATATCATGATGCGTTGATGCGTTTTTGGCAAACCCAAACGATGATTATGACTGAACGATCAATATTTTGAAGATTGATTGGAATTGCTTTGCTTGTCTCCTTGAAATATCTATCATTTATTTCTTTGTTTCGGGACGTAGCGTAGTCTGGTTAGCGCGCCTGCTTTGGGAGCAGGAGGCCGAGAGTTCGAATCTCTCCGTCCCGACCATTCCTGCTCACTTGAATAATGACCGCCAGGGAAGTCATCGAAAGCCTTGAATTGGAACGGCATCCTGAAGGTGGTTGGTTTCGCCGGACTTTTGAATCAAGTAGTAAAATTCCCACGCCACATGGTGCACGTGCACTGGGTTCTTGCATTTACTATTTGCTAGCTGGGAATGAATACTCGGCTTGGCATCATTTGAGGAGCGACGAGACCTGGTTCTTTCACGCCGGTTGCGGTCTACAGGTACATATGTTTGGGGTTGATGGTTATGTGAGCCAAACTCTTGGACCTGAAATGTCTACAGGCGCTAAACCACAATTCACGATTCCAGCCCAAACCACTTTTGCGGCTGAGCTTTGTAACGTCGGTGAATGGTGCCTTATTGGTTGTTCAGTCTTTCCGGGGTTCGATTTTGCCGATTTCACTTGGGGCGATATTGATGGCTTTTGTGAAAGTTTTCCCGAGCAAACCGAGCTCTTGCTGCGTTTGGGGAGGAAATAATTTCCAATTCCATGGAAGGATTCGAAAAGTTGTCGTTTGCCGGAAGAGACATTTTTCGGGGGCATTTGCCCGATCACGCTCAACGAACTTCTCGTTTGTTGCATGAATTGCATGCTGGAATGAAAGACTTTTCTTTTTCTCACAAGATTGGCGGACGATGGGAAAATTCCTACCTACCCATAGAAAAGGTTCCCAGTGTTCGCGACATTGTACGTCCTGCACGGGATTTGGCGGTGAACCTTTATGGGGATCCGTTGGTGGCGTTGTACGATCCACCCTCTGGACTTGAGCACCCGCCTTTCTGGTTTAACCTTGCTGCCACCGGAGAGAGTACCGGCGTACACAATCATGCCCGAGATTCTGTGGTTTCCGGTGTTTACTATCTTAATACGCCTATTGATTCAGGTGAACTCTTCTTCAGGTCCGAAGGAGCGGAGGACTTAACTCTTGCTCCTGAAACAGGAGTTTTAATCCTGTTCCCTTCGGTGCTGCGCCACGGTGTACGAAGAAATTATGCATCCGGAAAACGCATCTCCATGGCGTTCAATTTATTCGCTTTTCCTCTGCCAATCTTCCGGATGGAAACATTTGGGGCTGAGGTCCCTTGATCTTTTCTCGTGCGAGATCACGAAAATCTTGTTTTCAAGCTTGAAATTACTGCAAAAAAGCTACATTTCGGAATATGTAAATTGTAACTATTTTGTTCGCTCACTTCGTCTGCTAATCTGACTTTTCGTTGCCCATTGTTGCTATGGCTCAAGCCAAAGATAGTTTTATTGAAATCGAGTCGGCGGTCGTCCGTTTCGCGGGTGATTCCGGTGACGGTATGCAGACTGTGGGTGAACGCTTTACGGACAGTAGTGCATTTGCCGGAAACGACATTGCCACATTGCCTGATTTCCCTGCTGAAATTCGAGCCCCCGCTGGAACCTTGGCGGGTGTTTCCGGTTTTCAGGTACAGTTCGGTAGCCGGGAAATTCTTACACCCGGCGACGAACCCGATGCACTTGTCGCCATGAATCCGGCTGCTCTCAAGTCGAATTTAGCCGATTTGCCGGCTGGCGGCATGCTGGTAGTCAATACGGCAGCCTTTAAAAAGATGAACTTGGCCAAGGCGGGTTATGAAACTAATCCGCTGGAAGACGAGGACTTGCGGAATAAATATCATCTTGTAGAGATTGATTTCACGAGCTTGACGAAGGAAGCGCTTTCCGAAAGCCCTCTCAAGCCTACGGACAAGGCACGTTGCAAGAATTTCTTCGCTCTCGGCTTCATGTACTATGTGTACGGACGTCCCTTAGACCCCACTCTCAAGTTCTTTCAAGACAAGTGGGGCAAGCGCCTGCCGGACTTAGCAGAGGCTAATACACTTGCGCTCAAAGCCGGTTTCAACTTGGGCGACACGATGGAATCGGCCCGAAATCGTTACCAAATCATCAAGGCTCCCTTTGATTCAGGTGTTTACCGTAAAATTTCAGGGAACGAGGCATTGGTATACGGGTTAGTCGCTGCATCTAAGCAATCCAAGCGCGAATTAGTCTACGCAGGTTATCCCATAACCCCTGCATCTCCGATCCTGGAAGGTCTTTCCGCACTCAAGCATTTTGGCGTAAAGACAATTCAAGCCGAAGACGAAATTGCTGCCATGGGCATGGCCTTGGGCGCTAGTTTTACAGGCAAGCTTTCTGTATGCGCCACCAGTGGTCCGGGAATGTGCCTAAAGAGCGAGTTTATTGGTTTGGCTTCGATTACTGAATTGCCCTTGATCATTTGCAACATTCAGCGTGGTGGTCCAAGCACGGGTTTGCCTACTAAAAACGAGCAGAGCGATCTTTTGCAAAGCATGTTTTCTCGAAATGGCGACAGTCCGATCCCCATTATCGCCGCCCATTCTTCTTCCGATTGCTTTGATTGCGCTATCGAGGCGGCAAGAATAGCCATTACATACAAAACGCCCGTCATTCTCTTGAGCGATCTTTATATCGCTAATGGAGCTGAACCTTGGCTGGTACCGAATGTTTCCGACCTGCCTGATCTTGAGGTTCCGTTTGCCGATTCAAGTAAAGAGTACGTTGTTTATAAGCGAGACCCTTCCACCCTTGCTCGCGAGCAGGCTATCCCCGGGCAAGCCGGATTGGAGCATCGAGTTGGCGGTTTGGAAAAAAATGAGGAAGGCGGCGTCAGTTATGATCCCAACAACCATGAAGAGATGACGCGACTAAGGGCAGACAAGGTCAATGCCATCGCCAACTCCCTCCCGCCATCCGAGTTGTTTGGCGATGCTGAAGGCGGAGAACTTCTGGTTCTTGGCTGGGGCGGCACTTATGGCGCAATTACTTCTTCGGTTCGCAACTTACGAACCGAAGGTTTTTCGGTCAGCAGTCTACATCTCCGCAATCTGAATCCCTTTCCCAACGATTTGGGTGATATCCTCTCCAGGTTCAAAAAAGTTCTGATTCCTGAACTGAACATGGGGCAACTGAGCCTCTTGATCCGTTCGAAGTATCTCATCGATGCAATTTCTTATTCAAAGGTGCAGGGTCAACCTTTCAAGGTTTCTGAGCTGAGTAATAAGATAATTGAAACGATTCGCTAATTACATTCTTTCGCCATCACGATGAAAACGGCTCTGCCCAAAGAGGAACACGCTCTTAATAAAAAAGATTTTGTTGCACCCAACGATGTCCGGTGGTGCCCGGGTTGTGGCGATTACGCTATTCTCAACGCCATACAGCGCACCTTCCCCGAGCTTGGAGTACCGAAGGAAAATTTTGTGGTCGTCAGCGGGATTGGCTGCTCCAGTCGGTTTCCTTATTACATGAATACTTATGGTTTTCATACCATTCATGGACGAGCACCTACCGTTGCCACAGGCGTGAAGGTCTCCAACCCGGAACTCTCCGTTTGGCTGGTGACGGGCGATGGCGACGGTCTCTCCATTGGCGGCAATCACCTCCTTCATCTCCTCCGGAGGAACCCTGATGTAAACGTACTGCTTTTCAATAACCGCATATATGGACTGACCAAAGGCCAATACAGTCCCACTTCCGAGGTTGGGAAAAAGACGAAGAGTACGCCTTTCGGTTCGATAGACTACCCCGTTAACCCGCTTCTCTTTGCACTAGGAAGCGAGTCTACCTTTGTGGCTCGTACTAGTGACACCGATATGAAGCACATGGTGGAGACTTTTAAGGCTGCCCATGCTCACAAAGGTACCTCATTCATCGAAATCCTTCAGAATTGCGTAATATATAACAACAAAACATGGGAACCTGTAACAGGGAGAGAGGGCAAGAGCGAACAAAGCCTGTTTTTGGAAGAAGGTAAGCCGTTGCTTTTTGGAGCCGAACGCAACAAGGGAATTCGAGTAAATGGTTTTGATCCCGAAGTTGTCACTTTAGGTGAAGATGGCGTCAGCGAGAGCGATCTTTTGGTTCACAACCCCAAAACGTCCAATCCGGCCTATCCGGCATTGCTTTCCCAGTTGAATTATCCGACGTTTCCGACGCCATTTGGTATTTTTCGCCAACTAGAAGGTCGGGAAACCTACGAGAATGCCCTTACCCAGCAGTTGGCGGCCTCCCAGTCAAAGCAAGGCGAAGGCGATCTCCAAGCCCTTCTCACCGGCTCGGATTCTTGGGTGGTGGAATAACTGGAAGTAATGGGTGCTCCTTAGGCGAGCTCTTTTCTTACTTTCTCCAGCAGCTTCTTTGTCGCGAGAATACCTGCGTCTTCAGATACTCCCCTTCGTACTCAATACCGACCCAACCGCGATACCTTGCCGCCTTTACTGTTTTCATCATCTTGAGATAGTCGGTTTTTGTTTCGTTGCCCTTGATGTCGAAATCGTGGGATTTAGCACCCACGGTCTTCGCGAACGGCAACAGTTCGCGCACTCCTTCGTAGCGATCGTACCATTCGTCTCCTTTTAGGCGAAAGTTCCCAAAGTCGGGAAGGGTGCCACTTCGGGCATCGTTGACGCTCTTGATGACCGTGGCAAACCACTTGCCCGTTGTAGCAGAGTCCGCCATGGTTTTCCGCGATAAGTTTGATACCGTGCTTGTCTCCATATATGGTTAAGCGAGCCCGTCCGTAGCGAATTTCACTTGTTCGTCATAGCTTTCCTTGAAGCGAGCATTTACACGGATGGAGTGACCACGGAGGAATTTAGCGCATCCACCCATTTGTAATGATTCTCTATAACCTTGCATCGGGTATTCTCATCCGGTTCGCCAAGGTTGCCCTCGCCATAAATCATAATAAGCAAGTCTGTGACTCCCGAGCCCTTCGATCGCTTCTTTATTTCCTCTAGGTATTTCTTGTCTTTCGCCTTATCCTGGGAGAACTGATTTAAGTATTCCACGGCCTCAATTTCGAAATCTTTTTTTGCCTTAGCCGCGAAGTCGAGGTTGCCTATGACCTTATTCACACCCACGAACCAGTGATTTAAGAAGCGACCATTGGAATAAAGAAATGCGGATCCATGGTTCATTCTTTTTCTTTGCCGATAGAGATGAGGATAACGCTACAGATACAACTCCGGAAACCTTAGTGGTAAGGAAACAGCGACGAGAGAATGCTCAGGTCATGTCAAGATATGTTATTTGAAAAAACTTACTTTTAACAGACTTACGAATTTATCTTTACGGTCAAGCACTTCAATATTCCTTCTGGGTTGACCAGAAGGACGGATTCAACCACAAAGAAAGCATGGATTTTATAGATGATCCCATAATTGGACACACGAAGTTTCGACTTCCGATCCTTCTCGTTCCGGTATTAATGTTTGCGGTTGTGATTTTGGGTATTGCCGCATCGAAGCTCTTTATAGCATCCGTGGTGGATCATTCACCGACGGCTCATCATTGAGGAACTGGTGAAGATGAGTGAAGACCCTATCGTTGCTTCCAAGACCCCCGCCGTCCTCAAGTTGGAACCTGGCGAATACTGGTGGTGTTCTTGCGGTCGTTCCGCGAAACAACCTTTTTGCGACGGATCTCACAAGGGTACTCGTTTTTCCCCCGAAAAAGTCGAGATTACCGAAACTCGCAACATTGCCCTGTGCAACTGCAAGCATTCCTTGCAAGGTGCCCTCTGCGATGGGTCGCATTCAAGCCTCTGATTCGGATCTAACCCGGCGGGAGAATCCGGCCCTCAATCAGATCAATCCTGCCAAGGGTCTGGAACCTGTTTTGCTCCCTGTCTCGTCCGTTGGAATCTTGTTGTACAAGTTAGACGGAACGTTCGCAGGTTAGGGCGACTTGAGCATGGCCCGCAGGCGGGCTTGCGGACTGTTCCCTGCGATTGCCTTGTCGCCTTCCCACAAGCCCGAGAATATAATGAAACCTTGTGCTGAAAAATGCGTGCCGTATCCGTAGGGTTTCCCCTGTTTGAATTCTCCGAAGAACCGCTCGCCGTCCGGTGATTGTATACGACCATAACCGTGAGGAAGCCCGTCTTTTAAATCACCAAAGTATTTGTGCTCGTTTTGAAAAAGATATTCGCCCCGTTTCTTGGTAGGAGAGGGTGGGGTGGGGCTGCGTTCCTTGAGATGCAGGATTTCCCCTTTTATTTCCTTCAATCTTTCATGGGCGAGTGCCAAGGTCTCTTCCGACATCCCCTCGGCCAGTCGGTCTCGTCGTTCCGTCCATGCAGTTTCCCCGTTCTCCACGGCTAGGGCGTACCATGCGTGAGCCAGTACTTCATCAGTATTGTTTTCCTCGTCCACTGAGATCAAATCACCCAGTTTTGCCATGGCAGTCGCACACCCTCTTAAGGCGGCATTTTCGTACCAGAATTTCGCTAACTCTAGATTCAGAGGTGTTCCTCGGCCGGTGGCGTAAGCCTTGGCGACATAATGACAAGCCGAAGGTGCTCCCGCCTTTGCAGCCTTCTCAAACCAAAAGAAAGCTTCAGCAAGGTTTTCATTGGCTGAGGAGTAATGGAAGCCCAAGCGAAATTGTGAGCTCGGATCTCCCCTTAAAGCCTTCAGTTTGATTTTGCCAAGATCGTTTAGATCGTTCGCATTTACTGCAGTGACAGCTATTGATACGACGAACCAGAGGAAGACCAGTAAAAATTTAGTCACTCTTTGCTTTCCCGCCCGAAAAGTCTTCCGAAAAACCCTTTACTTTGGGTTGGGGATTTACCTTTTGACGGTTTTTTCTCTCTGCTAAAACCCTCCCCCCCCTCGAAAACCCACAATTGCACCTTGTCTTTCGTGGGGGCGTTCCCGATCAAGGCGTCGTATTTCCCCTTTAGCTTTAACTCCTGCGAGTAAATGGCCAGTCCAATACGTTCAAAAGTGGGCAGGGGATCGGGAAAAGAGTTTATTAGAAGACTCGAACGTAGCATAAGCATGAGATCAATGTCGTAGGCATCACCGAAATTAGATGGGTTATCTACGACAAACAACAACTGCCCGGCTCTGGCTTCCTTTTTTCCATCTTTAGCGGTGCTGAAATATCCTTTGGCTTCCAAGGGTATCAACTTGAAACCTCCGTTTCCAGTGGTTTCAAGAATGATCGTTCCTCTTCCTTCGAAGGTGGCGGATGACTGGAGGGATGAGAAGCGAACGGTGGTGGGGACGGTGGAGCAAAAAAGAAGGCTTCCGGAGTGAATCCAGTATGAACCGCTTTCCTCCTCCTTGGCCACTGTGTTGGCTCCGAGGCGAAGGATTGTATTCCCTTCGTGGATTTCAGTCCTGGAACCTCTTCCCGTGCAAACTATCCGCTTGGGAGCAATAGTAGAGTTGATCTCCAATAGCGAAATCGACTCATCACCGGACAAAGTGGGATCGATGACCTCCACTTTGCCGCCGACATATCTCGTAGTGGCGGCATTTGAAAATGCCGCACTCAAGAGAAATGCAGTATAAAAATACTTTGGCTTTATGCTGATCAATAGATTTATGATCCTCAGCAAAAGATAAAGTGGAGGTGGGTATCATCCGTCGGACCTAAACCTAGGCCGATCTGGAGGATGAAACTTCTAGAAACGGGCGTTCAGCGAAAGACCGGCGCCGGCATCTACGTTTTCGAAGTCGAGATCCAATCCGGACGCTACCCCGGAGGTGGCGCGCTTGGTGTATGCAGTCGACAGATCAAGTGTTACTGAAGATGCCAACTCGTAGGCAATTCTCAGTGATACCATGTTGGTGAGATCATCTCGATCCTTGTTAGAGCCATCGTCGTAGACCTTATAGCTCAAGCGATACTGTGGTCCAAAAGAAAGCCTTTCACTAGGTCTCCACCTTAGTCCGTATGATGCAGACATCTCCCAATTATCGAGGGTCCCAGCATCGGTTCCCTTTACTAAGTCGAAAGAGTCAGTAATGTGCTTGCCGACAGATGCGTCGAATATTCCGAGAGTGGAATCACTGAGCGAATATGCTTTCATCACCCCGATGCTAGGAAAGAATTCCTTGTAGTCTTCAGTATCGTTTTCTGTGCTACGATCACTGGCGTAGCTTACTCCGGCACGAGTCGACCAACCATTTCCATATTGAGCCATAAGAAGCGCGTAGGCACCGCTGGAGTTGTAATTAAATGGGGACAGTTCCCCTTTGATGTAATCATTGATTGTCCAACTGCCACCAACATAAGGGGTGATTACCGATGAATCGGTTTCTATCACACCCAAGCCCGCTCCGGCAAAGAATGTATTGGTCCACATGGCTGATTTTTGTTCGCTCGCTCCGCTAGTCATCAGAGCATTGGATCGGTAAAAGTACTTTGAGCTGTAGCCAAAGTAAGTCGATACGCCTTTTTTCTTCAGCTTGACTGGGCGTTGAGCTCCCGCATCGCTGGCTGCAGTTCCAGCAGCTTCTCCGGATGCGACGGTTCCGTTAGCGGGTTGACCAAGATTTGCGGGAACGCCGGGGCGATCGGTCGCTTCTAGGCTACGCTTGTCTTGGGCAAAACCAACTTGAGCTACGGATAAGCCGATTGTGGCTAGTACGAGTTTATTAAGAGTATTTAGCTGCTTCATGGGTAAAATTATAATTTTCAGGAATTGTATTTATCTAGTTGGACAAGCCTCAGAAACCACGAACCTTGATGGCGGCTTTTCCGTTGGGTAAGGTAAGTTCTGAGGAGTCCCAGTGACCAGCTGCACCGTTGAACTGACCGGCGGATTCGATGGCAGTAGCGCCGTATTTGACGTTTTGTATGAAATTAACACTGCCTACGGCTCGGTCGGTTGCGCCGAAATTCATGGAACCATCTCGACTGCGGAGCATTACATCGGAGTTCTGTGGAAAGGTGACATTGCTGAGGTCGATGGTTATGGCGTCCATGTAAATGTCGTCCATGCCCGAGCCGAACTCAAGACCGTTGATACTGATCAGGTTGTTGGCGTAGAGATAGACATTGTCTTCAACTCCCACTTCGAATTTGGAGGTGCCATTGGTGGTGGAATAGTTTATTCCGTGGGTTTGACCTTGGTCTCCGCCATCCTTGATGGAACCGGATCCTACGTACAGCTGATCGAGTGTACCTATTGCCAGATTACCTCCGGTCTTGATGTCCACGTTTATGAGCCGCATCGTATCATTGGAACCCAATCCCAAGTTGGAACCAGTATATGTCAGTGTGACTTTTTCGTTTTCAACATAGTCTTTGTCCTGACCTCTCAACTGTAAGTCATCAGCTGCACCAATTACTAAAGCGTGGTCCTCAACAGTGTTGGTGTTGGTGAAGGTGACGTCACCCGCGATGGTCAAATCCTTGGCTGCTCCTAGAATGGCAACCTTACGTTCCTCATTCGAGTTAGCCTTGGTAAGGACATCTGATACGTCGATCGTGGAAGTCGAACCTGAAGCTCCAACGGTAATATTGGCGCCAGGCGCCAAGGTGACGTTGCTCATTGCGACTTGCAAAACGGTGGAATCTTGAACGCCAGAGGGTAGGGTGCGAGTCCCCAAGCTGGTCTTGAGTTGTCCGACGTGACCACTTGTATTGGAACCCAAGAAGCTAAGCAAGCTTGTCCCCATTTTTGTCGAGGAGGCAAAGTCGGTGCCAAAGAAAGCACTGGCTAGTGTGTCGGAAAGAGCTGAAGCGTCGGAACCGATGGCTCCGTACTTACCTAAAAGGCGAATGAATTCCAATGTTTGAGGGCTTGCAGTAAGACTTGCTACTGAAACTTCCGGTATACTGTCAAAGTCGGATGCCGAGGTGATTGTCCGGTCGGTAAGGACAGTGTTGGCAAAAGTCACGGCACTTTCCAAGTAAGTCTGAAAGTTGGTAAAATCAGTACTTCCTGCGACAACATCACGCGTAGATTGTTTGAGATCCTCGATTGAGGTTAAGGCTAAAGCTGAATCTAAAAGTGTGTTGTCGATGCCTGTAGTTTTACCATCCAAGATATCTTTAAGGTCGTAACCAGATTTAATGTCCTTGGAGAGCTTGTCGAGATAATCGGAGTCGCCCCCTTCTTTAGCTTCCTTTGATGCCTTTGCCGTCTTTTCAGCATCATCTATATCGAGCCCAAGATCTAAAGTAAAAACCAAATCATCAGCTGTATAGGTTTTTGCTTCAATTGCTTTTGCAATTGATATAAGCTTAGTTATGCTTCCTCCAGCCGACGCTATTTTTATTAAATCACTAATTTTAATTGATTTGGCGCTCTGGAAATTTAATCCAGCCCTTACCAGAGTGACTACAGGGTTACTTTCAATCGATCCCGATGCTGCTGCTGCTGGTTGAGCCGAACCGCCCGAAGTTACGGCAGCCTCGGCAGCAGAACCACCTCCGCCGGCATCTCCGCCTGCATCGTCACCTCCGCCTGCATCGTCACCTTCTTGACCCCAAAGGGCGATGCCAGGCAAAGCCAACGCTAAGAATGAAAGGATGAACCATTTTTTAAATGTGTCTAGTGGGTTCTTCATAACCGTAATAGGGATCGGAATTTATAGTTTGTTTTATAGGGGTTGGAAAAGAATGGTCGAAAAGTGACTGGCAAATGATCTGTGCGCAAGCTTTTTTTAGGTTTTTTTGGCAATGATCTTGTGGGGTGGTGTACTGAAATGGTGGCTTGGTGCCGAGGGCGGGACTTGAACCCGCACGTCCTTGCGGACACTAGGTTCTGAGCCTAGCGCGTCTACCAATTCCGCCACCCCGGCATAGAGTAAATTGGAGAACATGAAGATTTTGTGGGCTATGGTCGAGCAAAAAGCTAGGAGGAGCTGAGCGGTTCTCAAAATGGTAGGGGGATTCGCTTGGCTCTTTCTCCTGAGGGGAGGCGTTCAAGGTATGGGTCGGTTAGGTCGGAGTCTAGGTCTTCCTCGAGATCGAACACCTGGGAAATACGTCTAGGGGTGAGGTCGAGTATTATTGCAGGGTTGGCGATACGGTCTTTGCGAACGTTCTCGACGAGGAATGGCATTCGCATGGATTCGTAACGCACCTTGAACTCCTCAATTAACTTGCGATTTACTCCTTCTCGGCGATTTAGTAGTGCGATGTCGGCGAAGTGTGCGCAGGCGTCGTGCCACTCTTGCAACCGGGGTGAGATTTTCTCTAATAGTCCGCAGTGGACGACGAAGAGAATGCGAGCGAGAGTTATTCCCTCATCTGCGTCGAGGAGGTCGAGCGAGGCTTCGATTTGTTCGGCGAGATCAAGGTAGGGCGAAAATATCAGGAATTGGTGGGTGGCTTGTGATTCGTTTGTTTCCTCGGGAATCTGGAAGGTGTCGTTTTCCCAATGCCATGAGGTGAATCCTTTCATGTCGTGAGATTCCTCGTTGGTGTGGGTGAGGGCGGATTCTTTATCTGTGAGTCCTCCATCGATTAAATCTTGAACGATGGCTCGGCGACCCGAGTCGGGAGCCCCGAGTACGAGGTAGAGGAGGCGTTGCACTTATATTGGCCTTAAAACGAGAAGGTTTCGCATTGGGCGGCGTGGCGCATGCGATGGTCGATCAGCACGAGTGCGGTCATGGCTTCGACGATGGGGACTGCTCGGGGGAGGACACATGGGTCGTGACGTCCACGCCCGATAAGTTTCGTTTCGTTGCCATCGACGTCTACGGTGTCTTGGGACTGGAGCACGGTGGCGGTGGGTTTGAAGGCAATGCGGAAATAGAGTTCCTCTCCGTTGCTGATTCCACCTTGGACGCCGCCAGATCGATTCGTTTTGGTGCGTATGAGGCCCTTGCGGTTTTCGAAGGCGTCGTTGTGTTCGGATCCCTTGAGCAAGGTGCCCGCGAATCCGCTGCCGACCTCAAAGCCCTTTGTTGCGGGAAGCGAGAGCATGGCTTTGGCGAGATCGGCTTCGAGACGGTCGAAGACAGGGGCGCCGAGTCCCGTGGGCATTCCTTGAACGCGACAGCGTATCAAGCCACCGACGGAGTCTCCCGCTTTTTTGAGGTCCAAGATGTGGGCCACCATCTTTTGGGCTGTTTTGGGATGCGGGCAACGCACGGGTGAGGCGTCCACTTCTTCCAAAGTGGGAAACTTTTCGATCTCAGGCGCTTCGATTTCGTGTACCCGCTCGACATAGGCTCGAATCGCGATGCCGGTCGAGATCAGAATCTTCTTGGCGATTGCCCCTGCAGCAACGCGCCCGATGGTCTCACGGGCAGACGAACGCCCTCCGCCCTCGTGGTTGCGAATGCCGAATTTCTCTTGGTAGGTGAAGTCGGCGTGCGAAGGACGAAACTTTTCTTTCATCTCGTCGTAGGCTTGCGGGCGGGCATCCTCGTTCCTTACTAGCATGGCAATGGGGGTGCCGAGGGTTACTTCCTCGAACACGCCTGAAAGGATTTCGACTTGATCGCTCTCTTTGCGAGGGGTGGTGATCTTGCTTTGCCCGGGGCGTCGTCGCTCCAAGTCGACTTGAATGTCTGCAGCCTTTAGCGGTAGTCCGGGCGGGCAGCCATCGACGACAACGCCGATGCCGCCACCATGGCTTTCGCCCCAAGTCGAAATTCGAAAAAGTGTACCGAAAGAATTGCCCACGCCATTAGAGAGTGAAAATGAGGGCGAAAAGGCAAAGCGAAAAATCGCCGAGAATTTCCGGGACAGGTTTTGCACCTAAGAAAAATGTTTGCTTCGAGTGCCAAAATTTTAGATAAAGGCAACTAAAGGTCGGGTCCCATGCGACTACGGACTAACGAACCCCGTCAGGCCCGGAAGGGAGCAGCGGCAGTTTCGTTTGTGTGCGCTGTGGGGTGCCTGGCCTTTTTTTGTGCTCGGATTT
>JACKQG010003435.1_pt1 | contig 19440 bp, 13 predicted proteins | sample 8237621 | NCBI WGS metagenome assembly JACKQG01 (sample SAMN15677084, study PRJNA649215) | marine metagenome | biome: marine; feature: Black Sea; material: saline water; isolation source: suspended particulate matter (SPM) from the Black Sea western gyre | collected 2013-06-09/2013-06-10 | depth... | reverse complement strand
CTGGGCTATGGCCTAAGATACCAATTCCTGTTTTAAGAGCTGCTAAACATAGATTAGTTATCAATCCGATTGTGATAGCTAGGTTGCTTTTTTGGGCTCTGTTACGAATATCGATAGTTTTATCCATACTAACTCTTGAACGATCTATAAATCAAGGGACATATCTTCCTTCTTCTCTCAATAAGCATAGAAAAATATTGTTATAAGTTTCTTTAGTCCAGCGTAATGTCAATTCCATTTAAACCTTGTATAAGCACTGCTGACATTATTGCGCTTGTTGCGAGACAATCTCAAGCTGACAGGTTCTAAGAACGGTTGTGAAAAGGGCGATTGTGGATCCTGTTCTGTGATTGTCGATGGTGAATTGAAAAATGCTTGCATATACCCAGCTCGCCAATTGGATGGGAAAAGAGTTCTGACCATAGAGGGCTTATCCGCTCCCGATGGCTCTCCCAGTGATCTGCAGGAAGCCTTTCTCGATTACGGTGCCACCCAATGTGGCTACTGTACACCAGGGATGATTATGGCAGGGGAAGCACTGTTGATCAATAATCCCACGCCAACTCGAAGTGAAATTCGGAAGTATATTGTTGGTAATCTTTGCCGTTGTACGGGATACCAACAAATAGTTGATGCCATTGAAGCAACAGCATTGAGTCGGCAGTCTGGGGGCGAATTATGAGCGAGGCTCTTAATTTCGTTGGTAACGCGGATGCCGTTGCGGTCGATGGTTTGGAGAAAATTTTGGGGACGGCCAAATATGTTGGTGATATGGTTCTTCCCGGAATGCTGCATGCCAAAGTACTAGCTAGCCCTGTCCCTCATGCCAGGATAGTTGAATTGGATATCCGACCAGCACTAGATGTAGAAGGAGTTGTCGCCGCAATTACGTCGGAGGATTTCATCGACCATGGACATTTTGGTTGGCCGGTTAAAGATGCCTATATACTGGCCTATCAGAAAGTGCGTTATGTTGGCGACCCCATTGCCGTGGTGGCTGCCGAAAGCCTAGCCGCGGCAGAAGCTGGGGTGCAGGCCATCATGCTGAAGCTAGAAGAGCTTCCTGTTGTAGGGGATATGAACCATGCTCTGGATGCGGAAGCCGCCCTGGTTCCTTTGGAAGCTCCACTAGGTCAAGGGAATCTACTAAATACGCACTTGGTTCGTAACGGTGATCCTGAACCCATCCTCACAGGGTGCGATTTTGTTGTTGATGAGTCCTATACTTTCCAGGCGCAAGAACATGCATATTTGGAAACTGAGGGTGTTTTGGCCATTCCTGAGCCGGGGGGAACTGTGACGGTTTTTGCAAACAATCAAAGCCCTCACATTAATCGTGACAATGCCGCAGGGATTTTGGGTCTCCCCGCTGAGGATGTACGGATTATTCAACCCCCCGTAGGCGGTTCGTTTGGTGGCAAGGACGATCATGTGTACCAGTTCACGGCCCACACGGCCAAACTTTCCCTGTTGACTGGGCGGCCGGTGCGTTTGCTTTTGAATCGTGAAGAATCATCGATCATCTCTTACAAACGAGCTGCAGCCAATACGCGTTTGCGAATGGGTATGACTGCCGATGGCACGCTGCGCGCAGCCAAAATTGAGTACTTGACCGACAGCGGAGCCTACGCCTCGATGACGCCACTTGCATCCTGGCGAGCAACGATGCATTTGGCGGGAGCATATCGCTATGAAGCAGCTACGGTAGATACTAAATCGATCTACACAAACAATGGATATGCTGGAGCTTTTAGAGGATTTGGAAATACTCAGGCTGCAGCAGCATCTGAGATTGCCATCGATGAATTGGCGGAAATAATTGGTATGGATCCAATTGAATTCCGTCTGAAAAATTGTTTAAGGACAGGGGATCGAGCCTTCACTGGGAATACTTTGCAGCATGACGTTGGTTTGACGCAATGTTTGGAATGGGTGAGAGATAAATCAGGTTGGATTGATAAACGGGAGTCATTTTCTAGAAACGAAGCTGAAGATAGCCTGAAGGGCATTGGCGTAGCCTGTTATTTTCATGGCAGTGGATTGGGTGGCGAAGGAACCGATTATGCCCGTATTACAATGACTGTTGAACGTGATCATTCCGTTACTCTGCAAACGGGTCTCACTGATTATGGCCAGGGCAGCCGAACAGTATTTACTATGGTTGCTGCTGAGACGTTGAGCATCAATCCAGAGCGCATTCATATGCTGCGACCCGATACAGATACAGCTCTCGAATCTGGTCCTACAGTAGCGTCGCGTGCATCGATAGTAGGCGGAAACGCTACCCAACTAACCGCGGAGAAGATCCGCCAAAAGTTAGAATTGGCAGCTGCCGATTTGTTAGAATGCAGCCCTGACCAACTTCTACGTCATGGCGAAGCTTTCATTGGGCCTAATGAAGAACCGCTATCCGTAGAAGATGTTATTGACCATGCTTTCGAGATGGGCATGCAGATGTCATCACAAGGTTATTGGCAAATCCCTCAAATCCATTGGGATTTTGAAAAAGGTTCAGGTATTCCCTATTACACGTACAGTTTTGGTGCGCAAATTGCAGAGGTATCCGTGTCCAAGTCTTCAGGCAAGGTCAAAGTCACTGGAATTTGGGCCAGCCATGACGGTGGCACGATCATCTTCCCCAAAGGAGCGCGCGGCCAACTTTTGGGCGGGATTGCCCAGGGGATTGGTTACGCTCTTACCGAGGGATTCTCATTTGTTGATGGCTATCCCCAGAAAAAAAATCTCAAACAATATAAAATCCCCACTGCGCTAGATGTCCCAGAGATTGAAACCTACTTCGTGCCGACGACCCTGCCTGAAGGCCCCTTTGGGGCAAAGAACCTGGCCGAACCAGTAATGATCGCCACTACACCGGCAATTGCCAATGCTGTTTTTCATGCTACAGGAGTACGCTGTCGGGATTTCCCCATTTCGACGGAGTGGCTGCGGTCGCAATTTAGGAAGTGAAACTTTTTCGATAAGTTTCACTTCTGGAGTTGAAATGACAAATATTTTGATTATTAACGGATCGATTCTTGCCGAGAATGGCTGGGTCGATCCAGGTTTTTTGTGCATCCGAGAGGGGAAAATTCGCCAGATTGGTGCAGGAACTCCATCCCCAGGGCAAATAGATGAAGCCAAGGAAGTACTCGACGCCAGGCATTGCGCTATCTTGCCTGGGTTGACGAACGCGCATACACATCTTAGCCAAACCTTTATGCGAGGCTTGGCCGGGGGAAGGACACTAATTGATTGGCTCAAAGATGTCATCTGGCCGATCCAAGCTGTAATCTCGCCTGAAGAGATGTATCTTGCCGCGCTGTTGGGATTGGTGGAAAACTTGCGCTGTGGCGCGATTCGGGTGACCGATCATCATAAAATCACAGGCACCCCTGCACATACAAACGAGGTACTGAAAGCTGCCCGAGAGGTCAGTTTACGTTTTACGCTAGCGCGCTCCTGGTCAGATCGGGGCAAGAATCCCGAATCCCTGGAGAATATACTTAGTGATTTTAGGCGTTTATTTGACCTATCTAGGGATGACGATCACATAGAAATCGCCAACGGTCCTCTGGCACTTTGGCGCTGCTCGGAAGGGGCATTGCAAGCCACGCACCAACTCGTTTTGGAGCATGGTGCCTTTACACATTTCCACGTGTCCGAGAGCCAGGATGAAGTTCAGATGTCGCTGGATGAATACGATCTGCGTCCGGTGGAATGGTTGGAAACAATTGGAGTTCTCGGCCCAGACACTCAGATCGTTCATGCTGTTTGGGTTGATGATGACGAAATTAAGTTGATCGCAGACGCTAACGCGCAAGTGATCCATTGCCCAGTCAGCAACGCTGTGCTGGGTTCGGGGGTAGCTCCTGTTGCTCAAATGCTAGGGCATGGTGTTGACATTCTTCTGGGAACCGATGGTCCTGCGAGTAATGATACACAGGATATCTGGGAAACCCTCAAAGGTGCGGTTAATTTTGCACGGGCAACCTCGCTGAACCCTACCATTTTGCCACCCTCCCAAGCCCTGAAACTTGCCACCGGTGGTAAAACGCTCAGGGTGAATGATCCAGCAGATGTGATCGTCGTGAATCTGGATCATTCCCGAGTTGTCCCTGTTCAAGATATTAATTCCGCCCTGGTTTTAGGCACTCATGGCAGCGATGTCCAAACAGTGATTGTGGGGGGAGAGATCCTTATGAAGAATGGGAATATAGCCATCGTAGACGAAAAAGCCCTTTATGATGAATGCCGGGATGCAATTCAATCTTTGCGGAAACGAGCTGAAATTAGTTAATGAATTCAAGAGAACGTGTTCGAAGAATCATCAACCGCCAATCTGTGGATAGGATAGCCATCTTTGATTCTTTTTGGAGTGAAGTGCGAGAAGATTTCCACAAACAGGGTGTACCACTTGATATTGAGCTAGAAGAGTTTTTTGATTTTGATATCGGCATGTTCTGGTTTGATCAATCCTTTCTCTTATCCCATGAAACGGTTGCTGAAGATGATGAATATATTACGTTTACGGACGAGTGGGGCACGTTAAACAAACAAATCAAAGATAAACAAACCACACCTGATTTGATTGATTTCCCCATAAAAGATCGTTCAACCTGGGAAACAGAATTCAAACAACTATTACAGTATTCGCCCAATCGCATCGATTGGCAGGAAATGCGGAGCCGTTATGACGCGCTAAGAGCCAAAGATAGGTATATTGTTCTCTCCATGCTGGATCCCTTTGAGAGCACCTGGCATAAAATCGGTCCCGAATTCCAGTTCATATACCTGATCGAACATCCAGATTGGATGATAGATATGTATGATACCGACACCCGGCTGATCGAAGATGCCTGGTCAGATATGTGGGCGAAAGGTTTACAGCCAGATGCACTGTGGTTGTATGGAGATATCGCCTACAACCATGGCATGATGTTCTCGCCAAAGCATTATCAAGAACTTCTGCTGCCATTCCACGCGCGCTTGTGTGAACTCGCCAACAGACATGGTTCGCAAGTGATCTACCATACCGATGGAAATATCACAAAAGGGATACCTTTACTGATCGAAGCTGGAATTGATTGTCTGCATCCTTTGGAGGTCAAGGCCGGTATGGATGTGCGGCGCCTCAAGCAGGATTTTGGCGATCAATTAGCCTTCATGGGCAATATCGATGCGCGTCTCTTTCAGGAAAATGACAAAGAAGGGCTTGAAAATGAGATTAGTGAAAAATTACCTGTGGCAATGCAGGGTAGTGGGTATATCTTTCATAGTGATCATTCGATTCCACCTGGTACAACTTTGGAGACTTACCGATACACCCTGAACCTTGTCAGAGACCTTGGTAATTTTTAATTATTGCATGATATTCCAAAATGTAAAGAGAGTAATTAGTGAAAGTTTCGATTCAACCAATTGAGTCTTGTTAATAAGGGTGAGTGTATCTATTGTGGATATTGTCTATCCTGTCTCTAGAGTACTTAAAAAGATGCAGTTTTTGATTATATAGTGCCAAAATTGCACCCGATTTGCACCAAATTGCACCGAGAATCAATAACCCACCAATACTCCCATCCTTATGGTGCTAACCCTTAAATGAATGGAGAAAGGCGAAGCCGTTCTCCGGTAAGCAAGGCGGAGCCTTGCGACAAGAGCTGATCCATCGGCTGTAACATGCTTATCTACAGTGCTGTTTTGTCGCGTAGTGCTGTAGATGGGGTCAAAACTGAGCATATTTTGGCATTTGTCTATACTGAATCCGGAAAATTCCACCAAATTTGCACTTGATTTACTTAGGAAGGGCGATTCAATGCATACAGCTAATTTTGAGCTAAGCAGGAAATCCAGATTTCGAATCTTATCGGGATGAATGCCAATTTAATAATAGGATTCACGATCACACCCCGAGGGTCGAAGGATCGGGTCTAATACCGCCCACCGATAAAAATTCTAATATTGGTTGTTTCATGATTCTACTGTTCAGTCTAGTGCTGTTTTCCCAAGGACTTCCATATTTGCGAATCAGGGGCGGATGAGATATGTAGCCAGGACAGGAACTTCTTCAGAACATCTAAAACCACTTGTATTCACAAATTGTTAGTGATATTCGTCACATTGCGCTTGACACAAGTGAGCGGATTTGCTACGATATATGTTACCGGTCACGTGACCGGTAACATATTTTGCTTACTAGATGCATATGCCACGTTCCCGAGTAACCATCCGAGATGTAGCTAAACACGCAGGGGTTTCCCACCAGACCGTTTCGCGCGTGATTAACAAAAGCGAACGTGTCAAACCGGAAACACGCGCCCTGGTGGAAGCCGCTATCGAGGAACTGGGTTACCGCCCTAATGCCATTGCTCGCTCTATGGCACGCGGACGAACTTGCACGTTGGCCTGCATCTCCCCCAACCTGACTGACTACACCTTTGCCAGCATCATCGAAGGGGCCGAGGCCGAAGTTCGCAAACACGGGTATTACTTAGTCTCCTCTTCCGCACCAACGGAGGAGGAGTTTTCTCGTCTGGTAGAAGAGTTGTTCACCAGCCGCAGAGCTGAGGGGTTATTTGTCATCAACCCATATGCAGATAACAGGCACAACCTGCTTCCACCTGTCGCTCCGACGGTTTTTGTAGGTGCCCGGCCGCGCCAACGAGATCGAGTGAGTTCGGTGGCTTTGGATGACGTCGGCGTTGCTCATCAGGCTACACAGTATCTGATTGAACTGGGTCATCGCCGAGTTGCGATGATCACGGGCCCCATGGTAGAAGATTGTTCTCAGGATCGCTGCGCCGGATACGAGGCAGCCCTCGAGGATAACAGCATCACCCCAGACCCCAGTCTGATTATCACAGGGGACTGGGCAGCCACATCGGGATATTTAGCCCTCCAGCAATTACTCGATCTCCCTACCCCTCCAACAGCTATATTCGCTCAAAATGATCGAATGGCCATCGGTGTGCTGCGGGCTGCCCGAGAAAGAGGCATCGCAGTACCCGATGAATTATCTGTCATGGGAGTGGATGATATGCCGCTGTCATCCTATTTTGATCCCCCGCTGACAACCATGCGCCAAAATCCGCTTTCCATTGGTCGAGATGCAGCACAACTGCTGATCGACACATTGGAAGAGCGTGTAACTTCTCCAAAACATTTATTACTGCAGGCCCAACTCATTCAACGTCAATCTACTGGGCCAATTTAAACATCATAGGAGGTGCAATTCCAAAAGAAATAAAAACTGACTATCTGCTAATCTGTCCTATCAAATTTCTACTCTAGAGGAGAAAGATTAAATGAACCGCAAATCATTTTTGATCGTTTTAGGCCTGTTGACCATCATGGCATTGGCTTTGACGGCCTGCCAGCCTGAAACCGTCACCGTTATTGAGACCGTCATCGTCGAAAAAGAAGGCGAGACGATCGTCGAGACCGTTGAAGTCGAGAAAGAAGTCACGGTTGAAAAAGAAGTTGAGGTCCCCGTTGAGAAATCTGTGGTGATCTATAACTCCTACATGAGCGACCCTGCACCCCGTGAAGCTGATGCTCAGATCGTCAGCATGTTCATGGAGAACAATCCTGATGTCGAGGTGATCCACAGCACTGTGGCCCACGAGGATTTCAAGCAGGCCATCCGAGCTTACTTGACCGCCTCCACCCCTCCGGATGTTCTGACCTGGTTCGCTGGCAATCGCGCCCGCTTCTTCATCGACAATGACCAGATCCTGGATATCAGCGATGTTTGGGAGAGCGAAGGCTGGAACGAGAGCTATCCCAAAGGTTTCCAGGCTATGAGTTCTGTTGAAGGCAAGCAATTCTTTCTACCGACCTCCTGGTACTGGTGGGCAGTTTACTACCGTGTCTCTGTATTCGATGAACTGGGCCTAGAACCCCCCGAAACCTGGGAAGAGTTCCTTGATGTGTGCCAGGTTCTGCAAGACAACGGCAAAATCCCCATCACTATTGGTACAAAGTGGCGCTGGACTGCCGCAGCTTGGTTCGATTACTTGAATATGCGCGTCAATGGTCCACAGTTCCACATCGACCTGATGTTGGGCAAGGAAAGCTACGATGATCCGCGCGTGCGCGATGTCTTCACTTACTGGCAGGATTTGCTGGATAAGGGCTACTTCATTGATGATGCCGCAGCTTACTCCTGGTCCGAGGCTTTAGAACCCCTGATCACTGGCGATGCCGCCATGTATCTGATGGGTGACTTCATACGAGACAACCTCCCCGAAGAGACCGTTGCCGATCTAGACTTCTTCCGCTTCCCCATCATCGACCCCAGCATGCCAATTGGTGAGGATGCCCCCACCGATGGCTTCTTCATTGCTGCCAATTCCCAAAATGTCGAAAACGCCAAGGCCTTACTTGGACACTTGGGATCAGTCGAAGTTCAAACATACAACGCTGTAGAACTCGGACGACTGCCTACTAATGGTGATGTTGATCGCAGCATCTTCACTGAGACCCAGCAGAAGGGTATGGCACTGATCGATGGTGCCGACTTCGTTGCCCAGTTCTATGATCGAGACACCACCCCTGAAATGGCCGACGAAGGCATGAATGCCATGATGGCCTTCTGGGATGATCCTTCACTAATTGACGATTTGTTGGCCGATCTGGAAGCAGCCCGCCAAGAAATTTTCGAAAGCGAATAGCCAGCCTATTCTCCTTAATCTGTGGGGCGGCGGATCACCGTCGCCCCACAAACTTTACTGCGGAGGAAGCAGATGATCCGATCCCGACGCGATATTGTCCCCTATTTATTCCTTGTCATCCCTGTCATTATTTACATCGTTTGGGTTATTGGTCCGATGTTTTACACGTTTTATCTCAGTCTCACAGATTGGGATGGTCTGACAACCCCTAATTTCATTGGTCTCAAAAACTATGTAAAACTTTTCGATGACAAAGTGTTTTATATCTCCATGGCAAATAACTTGAAATGGCTTCTGGCCTTCATCACTATTCCAGTGGTATTTGGGCTGGGATTAGCGATGGTATTGAATGTCGCCATTCCGGGGGAGAAATTCTTCAAGATGAGTTTTTACATGCCCATGGTGCTAGCAATGGTGGTCAGCGGCCTGATTTGGGGGTGGATGTTCCATCCATCTGGAGGGTTGATCAACAACTTTTTAGTTTGGACTGGCCTGGTGGAAAAGGGTCCAGGCTGGCTCAGCGACCGTGATCTCGTGCTCTGGTCGATCATTGGCGTGGCCATATGGCGCCAGATTGGCTACGTGATGGTGCTTTATCTGGCAGGTTTGAAGAGCATAAATCCCCAACTTCTGGAGGCTGCCCATGTCGACGGTGCCAACCAATGGAATACCTTCTGGAAGATACTGCTACCCTTGCTAACACCGGTGACCATCATCGTGCTGGTAATTAGTGTGATCGACTCCCTGCGAGCCTTCGACCTGGTTTCCGTAATGACCCGCGGCGGCCCAGCACACGCATCGTCCGTTTTGGCCAACTTTATGTATATCGAGGCTTTCAATAACTACAAGATGGGTTATGGGGCTTCGATAGCTGTGATGTTATTCTTCCTGAGCTTGATCTTCATTTTCGTTTATCTCAGGCGTGTCATGCAGGATGAGATGGAGTATTAAAATGGAAACAGCAAAAGCGTATTTCAAATCACCCTGGCGAGTACTTATATATTTGGCTTTAGTAGTTGCCACGTTTTTGTGGCTTGTCCCAATGTTAACCGGATTGGTCACTTCTATCCGCACCTTCAACGATATCCTCTACAACGGTTTCATTTCCTGGCCTAAAGAGGTCACCCTGGAGAATTTCAAAACTGCCTGGGAGCGTGGTGGACTGAGCCATTATCTACCCAACAGCTTCATCATCACGCTGCCATCCCTGGCTCTGACTTTATTCCTATCTTCATTAGGTGCCTATTCGTTAGCCCGGTTCAAATTCAAGGGAAACAATCTGATCTTTTTCACCTTTGTGGGTGGCATGCTGCTGCCTTTCCAGGTGCTCATGCTCCCAGTGTTTAAATTAACCGATTGGTTGGGGCTTTATGATACCTATTGGGGCTTGATCTTCTTCCATACAGCGTTCCAGTTAGGGTTCTGCACCTTCATGCTGCGCAACTATATGCGCACCGTCCCAGGTGAAATCCTCGAAGCGGCGCGCATTGATGGCTGCGGTGAAATCCGCATCTGGTGGCAGATCATGCTGCCGCTGACACTGCCCGCAATTGCGGCCATCGCCACATTGGAATTCACCTGGATCTTCAACGATTATCTTTGGGCCATCGTTCTGCTGCGCAGTGATAAGCTCAAACCCATCACCGCCGGGTTAGCAACCTTGCAAGGCCAATATGTCACCGATTGGCCTGTTATTGTCGCCGGAGCTTTGATCGGCACCTTACCGACGTTGCTGGTATTCCTCTTCCTGCAGCGCTACTTCATCGAAGGGTTGACCCTCGGCTCAACGAAATAGAAACAAGTTTACAAAGAGATCAGGGTATACGGTATACGATGTATACTTAGCACCATTCCGTGTACCCTTTTCTTTTAGCAAACTAATTCCTGAACACAAGACCATTTTTGCTACTGAATTCCTGAAATCACGAATGAAGTCGAATGGCACAAATTTCACGAATTTACATTTATATTCAAAGAATTCGTGTCATTCGAAAAATTCGTGCTAATTTGTAATAAATGTATCCACTAATTTTCAATGACGTTTAACTCCAAAACAAAAACCTCCTCAACAAAACCACGATGAACCTTGGAGTTTGCTACTATCCTGAACACTGGCCTCGTGAACGCTGGCCGCTTGACGCCCAACATATGCGTGAGGCTGGAATTTCCATTGTGCGCATCGCAGAATTCGCCTGGGCATTGATGGAACCTAGTCAGGGGAAATATGACTGGACCTGGCTTGACGAAGCTATTCAAGTATTGGTTGCGGAGGGACACGAGATCGTTCTTTGCACACCGACTGCGGCTCCGCCCGCCTGGCTGATTCAGTCGCATCCTGACATTCTGCCCGTTGACGAAGACGGTCGCCGACTACGATTCGGCTCACGGCGACATTACTGCCCTAACAACCCAACCTTCATTAAACATACTGAGAAGATTGTACAAGCTATGGCCGAACGGTATGGTAATCACCCCTCGGTCATCGGCTGGCAGATCGACAACGAATTCGCCTGCTATATCCCCCGCTGCTACTGCGATATCTGCGCTGAGAAATTCCGTGAATGGCTCAAAGAGAAATACGGAACAATGGAAACTCTCAACGAAGCCTGGGGGACAAATTTCTGGAGCCAAAACTATTCCGGGTGGGCGCAGATCGAACCCCCTAACCTGACCGTTGCCGAACCCAACCCAAGCCATGTGCTCGATTATTATCGATTTTTCTCTGACACTTGGGTAGCGTACCAAGACATTCAAATATCCAATCTCCAATCTCGAATATCCAAGCACCAATTCATCACCCACAACATCATTGCCAGTCTTACGGATATCGATTATTACGACCTTGCCAAAAACCTAGATTTGATATCCTGGGATTCATACCCCACAGGATACGCCGAAATGGGCGGCGATGATCTCTATTTCCCCGGAGAAATACGACCTGAATATTCTTACGATCTCGGCGATCCGATGATCACTGGGTTTTTCCACAGCCTGACGAGAGGGTTGAAGGGTGCTCCCTTCTGGATTATGGAGCACCAGACCGGCATGATTAACTGGAGCCGCACCAATACCGGTGTTCGTCCAGGCGCACTGCGCCTGTGGACTTGGCAAGCCTTGGCCTCGGGTGCTGAAGCAGTGGTCTATTTCCGCTGGGGGGCTTCACGCTTTGGGTTGGAGCAGCACCACTCAGGGCTGCGGGTGCATGACGGCGGCCCAGATGTTGGGTATGGGGATTTGCTCTCTATGAAATCTGAGCAAGAACTGATGGAGAAAATTGGGGCAGAACCGCTCAAAGCGTCGATTGCCCTTTTGGTGAATTATGACGATCTCTGGGCTATCAATCACCAACCGCATCGTGAGGGGTTCAACTATTTCCGCTACCTATTCGTTTTTTACAGGGCTTGTCAAAGGCTGGGCCTGAACGTTGATCTAGTTTCTCAAGAAGCAAACTGGAACGAATATAAGATACTCCTTGCGCCAATGGCTCATCTCGGTTTTTCTCAACTGGCCCATAAGCTGAGCGTTTTTGCATCTCAGGGTGGTTCTGTAATGTTGGGAATCCGCTCAGGGTTTAAGACTCCCTCAAATGTAGTCACCGATCAACCCCTTCCTGGCGAATTCAAAGACATTGTCGGGGCAGAAGTTGCCCAATGGCACGCCCTACCTTCAGGGGTCAGCTACCCACTCCAGAGCGAGATTCTGAGCAGCTGCGGCGAAGTCACATTTTGGGCAGAATCCTTAATCCCCGAACCAGGAACCAACGTCTTGGCATCCTACACAAATGAACCCTTTGCCAATAATGCTGCCATCACCCAAAAGAAACTTGGAAAGGGGCTTATTTATTATTTCGGGATTTACCCCTCACTTGACCAGGCGAGCACTTTTGTAGGATATCTCGCATCCCAACATGAGATCGGTTTGCTTGATGATCTCCCACCGGGTTTGATCGCCATCGCACGGGGGGATGCGACACTTTTATTCAACTTTACAGACAAAGCCTTGAACACGCGCATTCAAGGCCATGACATCCAGGTCGCACCGCGCGATCTCAAAATTTTTAATGGAGCAGCACTATGAAAATGGAAGACGGCAAATTCGTCGTTTATGGCAACAAGCTCAACAAAGCACAGTCCCGAAAAGCCATCCAATGGGGCAATATGCTGGCCAAGAAGTTCGACTATGACCCTAATGAAAAATACTCCCTTTCGCTGGAAGATAACCCTTACGGCGGAGAAATCTTTGGGTTGAAAGACATTTTGCGACACGACCAGGGAGAGCCGATCCAGAGGGAAGGTTCGGTAGTGATCAGCACCATTCGCATGGGATTTGGGCACTACCGCATTGCCATGGCTGGGGCTTCTGCAGCCAGAGCGATGGGCTTCACACCATTATGGTTAGATTTGCTTTCCATCCCTGGCATTACTACCGATGTTATCAACTGGTGCAACACCTGGTACAGTCGTTTCTCCCGCATTTCTCAGCGCAGCGAATTTTTCAACAAGCACGTCTGGGAATCTGTCACGACAGGCAACAAAACGCTGCCTGGTTTGAACGCCTTTTTGAATGCCTGGATCGTGGGCTGGCCATGGCGCTTTCTAAAAACCAATGTCAAAGATTACAAAATGAGCGAGCTTTTCAGAAACCTGCATGAGGCACTGCCTCAGGATATCCCAGTACTCACTTCGCACATGTGGAACTGCATGGGTGCTGTGTCTGCCGGGATGACCAACGTGGTTGACATGATGTTCGACAACTGGCCGATGGCATTCCAACTCACCGAAGGCGCCAAACACGGGGTGCAATCCCCCTCGGGATATTACGGCTTCAGAGTAATGCGCGGCTTCGATGACAAAGGCAGGATTATGAATCCTGTGGACTCAGATGAGTTGTATTACGTTGGCCATCACATCGATCACGAACTGGTCCACAACATCGAGGTCGATTGCGATGCCCGCCTGAAGCGTATGAATGATAATGCGCCGCGCAGATTCCTGGTCACTATGGGCGGAGCCGGTGCACAGCGAGAACTCTTCAAAGCCATGATCGAGCACTGCATCCCACTGATCAAACAGGATAAGGTGGCATTATTCGTAAACCTTGGTGATCACAAAGACAACAGGGATTGGTTAGAGGTAGAATTATCAGAGTACAAAAATCTCATTCAAACGCATTTCTCATGGGAAGAAACCCGGAAATTTACTGATTCCATCCGAGATGGATCAGCAAATGGGTTACACGTATTCCTGTTCGACAACACGTTCCATGCCGTCTATGCTTCGAATTATTTAATGCGCGTCGTAGATGTTCTGATCACCAAGCCCAGCGAATTGGCCTTTTACCCTATCCCCAAGATCTTCAACGAACGCGTCGGCGGACACGAGATGTGGGGTGCCATTCGTGGGGCAGAGTTGGGCGATGGCACTGTTGAAGTTCGCACGATCCCCGAGACACTGCAAGCCATTGATCTGCTCACGCACGAAAACGATCTTTTAGAGATGTACTGCGATTGCATCGTCAAAAACAAAAGCATCGGCATATACGACGGTGCCTATAAGTGTGTAGAATTAGCCACGGGAAAGAAATTCGAACGCAAAAAATAATTCAGGAGTAATTACGAATTATCCGAATGACACGAATATAATTGGATTTATTCGTGTCATTCGTGGTATACGCCACCATTCGTGATAAAGTAGGAAACCATTCAAATGATAAAAATTGCGTTTATCGGTGCTGGCAGCACAGTTTTTGCAAAAAATCTATTGGGGGATATCCTCAGCTACCCTGAGCTAGCCGAATCGACAATCTGTCTGCATGATATCGATTCTCAACGACTTAGGGATACAGAAAAAGTCGCCCAACGAATCATCGAGAAACTGGGAGTTAATCCTACGATCGAAACTACCACAGATCAGCGGGCTGCCCTGGACGGTTCGCTCTACGCCATCAACATGATCCAGGTTGGAGGATACGAACCAGCCACGGTGATCGATTTCGAGATCCCCAAAAAATACGGCTTGCGCCAGACTATAGGGGATACGCTGGGTATAGGCGGAATTATGAGAGCCCTGCGCACTATCCCGGTCATGCTGGAGATGGTGCGAGATATGGAGGAGCTTTGCCCGAATGTGCTGCATTTGAACTATGTAAACCCCATGGCAATGATCACTTGGGCACTCAACAGGGCCAGTGAGATTAATACGGTTGGACTGTGCCACAGTGTGCCGCACACTGCCTCTCAATTGGCCGAGGATATTGGCATCCCGGTGGACGAAATCAACTACCTCGTAGCTGGGATCAACCATTTGGCTTTTTATCTACGCTTCGAGCGGGGTGGAGAAGACCTCTACCCGCTGCTCTACAAAGTCATCGAAGAAGACCGCGTCCCAGATTGGAATCGCGTACGCTACGATCTTTTCAAAAGATTAAGCTACTTTGTCACCGAATCAAGCGAGCATTTAAGCGAATATGTCCCCTGGTATATCAAGCGCCACCGCCCGGACCTGATCGAACGCTTCAACATCCCTTTAGACGAATATCTGTTTCGCTGCCAAGCACAAATCCACGCCTGGGATTTTGCCCAGGAATATCTTGACGATCCTGACAAATCGCCGCTCTCATCTCTCGAAAAAAGGTTAGCCGAAATTCCTGGGATGCCCACCATTCGTCAAGAATCCATTCAATCTTATCAAAAAATAGATGGGGTTTCTCACAGCGTCGAATACGCAGGGCAGATCATCCATAGTATTGAGACTGGCACACCACGTACAATTTATGGCAATGTGCCCAACCTTGGCTTAATCAAAAATCTACCACAAGATTGTTGCGTCGAAGTGCCTTGCCTTGTCAATCAAAATGGCGTTCAGCCCACACAAATTGGTTCTCTTCCTCCACAACTGGCAGCGCTGATGCAAACCAACATCAATGTGCAAGCACTGACTGTCGAAGCCGCCTTGACGGGCAAGCGCGAACACATTTACCACGCCGCCATGCTCGATCCGCATACCGCTGCCGAACTAGATCTGGATCAAATTTGGGCATTGTTGGATGAGCTGATCGAAGCACACGGAGAATGGTTGCCAGATTACCATTAGAAAGGTTGTCTCATGAAATTTGATTCCACAGAACACCCTCATCGGCGATACAACCTATTGACAGGTGAGTACATTTTCGTTTCTCCCCATCGCACCAAACGCCCCTGGCAAGGGCAGGTGGAAACAACTATACCTGACCAGCGCCCCGCTCATGATCCCAAGTGCTATCTATGCCCTGGCAACGAGCGTGCTGGGGGGGGAAATAACCCGCAATACGAGCACACCCTTGTCTTCACCAACGATTTTGCCGCACTACTCCCTGATGTATCTTTCGAACACCAATCTGATCAGCAATTATTTCAAGAACAACCTGTTCGTGGCACATGTCGGGTGATTTGTTTTTCGCCGCGTCACGATCTCACTCTGCCTGAAATGGCAATCGAAGACATCCGTAAGGTTATTGATGTTTGGGCTGAACAAACTACTGAACTGGGTCAACAATACCAGTGGGTACAAGTTTTCGAGAATAAGGGCTCCATGATGGGCTGTTCCAATCCCCACCCACATGGACAAATTTGGTCGTTAGATGCTCTGCCCAATGAGCCAGCGAAAGAAGAGCTTCATCAGGATGATTATTTTTCAAAATATCAGCGCCCTCTACTGCTTGATTATGTAGATGCAGAATTGGGAAAAGAAACACGAGTGATCGAGCAAAACGATCATTGGGTATTCGCAGTCCCCTATTGGGCCGTCTGGCCATTTGAGACTCTGCTACTCCCTCGAGAACACGTTTTGCGTCTTCCGGATTTGAACACTAACCAACGCGACGCCCTGGCTGATATTCTCAAACGATTGCTCACGCGCTATGACAATCTCTTCGAGACATCTTTCCCTTATTCCATGGGCTGGCATGGCGCGCCATTCAACGATGAGAATAATCAGCACTGGCAACTACACGCTCACTTCTATCCGCCTCTCTTGCGTTCGGCGACGGTGAAGAAATTCATGGTCGGTTATGAAATGCTGGCCGAGGCCCAGCGTGATATCACCGCTGAGCAGGCTGCGGATCGATTGCGTGCAGTATCAGATGTGCATTTCAAACTTGACCCATTATCATAACCTCTGACAACAACTCAAAATCGTGCAATCAATAATTACACACGAATTTAATTCGCGCTTCAATCAATCTCCCCAATTCATCGTACGAGCCCCAGGAAGAGTCAACTTAATCGGGGAGCATACAGACTACAATGATGGTTTCGTGCTACCTATGGCCATCGACCGCGCCATGTGGATCGCGCTTAGGATAAGAAACGATCGACAGGTAATGCTCCATTCTCTTGATTTTTCTAGCCCTGCAGAATTCTCATTGAACGATATTAATCATGGATCACATTGGGATGAGTACATTCGTGGAATGGCTTGGGGACTCCAAGATGCAAATTATGATTTAAATGGATGGGATGGTATTTTAGGGAGTAGTATCCCTATCGGGGCGGGACTCTCCTCTTCAGCTGCGCTGGAGATGGTCTCTGCAATGGCTTTTTCCGTGGTTGGAAATTGGGATTTCAAACCCAATCGTATGGCAAAAATTGGTCAAACAGTAGAAAACGATTGGATTGGCGCAAATACCGGCATTATGGATCAGATGATCTCAGCGTCTGGAAGGGCAAAACATGCTATGCTGATTGATTGTCGGAAATTACTTTCCCAACAAATTCCTTTTCCGTCAAACATTGCAGTGGTAGTCATGGACACCACCACCCGACATACCCATACCGACTCTGGTTATAACGAAAGACGTGAGCAATGCGAGTCAGCGGCCAGAATTTTTAAGGTCTCACATCTGCGTGATGTCACCATGGATGAATTCAAACTGCGCTCAAGTGATTTAGATGAGATACTGATGCGTCGTGCCCGTCATGTAATTAGTGAAAATGAACGTGTCTTAAATGCAGCAAAAGCTCTGTTCGTTGGAGATGCGATTGAAATTGGACGATTGATGAACGCCAGTCACACGAGTATGCGCGACGATTTCGAGATCACCAATGATGAACTAAATATTATGGTACAGATTGCTCAATCTCAACCAGGATGTTTCGGTGCCAGGATGACTGGGGGTGGATTCGGCGGCAGTGCGGTGGCATTGATCCAAGAAGATGTGACGATTTCCTTCGATAAAAACGTTTATAACACTTATCTAGAAGCCACAAATCGAGAACCACAAATTTTTATTTGTAAAGCAAGTAATGGAGCAGAAGTAGTATTAAAATAAGAATTTCTGTGATTTACCATAAAACAACCTTAACGTTGAAATTACGGAAATCTATATAAAATTTCATTTCATTCAAATATTCTTGATAAATTTCGGCATGAATTCAAGTATTAAGTGCAACTGATTGAGTTTAGAGAAAATACCATTGCGGGTGCTTGGAAGTCAAGGCATTTTCTAGGACGAGCATTCAAACGATCATTATCAAATAATATTTGATCGTCTGTAATGGATAGGAAGTCTGATCCTTTTGGGAAGTACTGTCGAATTAGGCCATTTGTATTTTCATTTGTGCCACGTTCCCAAGCAGCATATGGATGAGCAAAAAACACATCTGCTTGAAGTTTATCGGCGATGCTCTGATGGTTGGCGAATTCCTTGCCATTGTCGAAGGTGATCGTATGTACAGCAGCTTGGTAAGGAGATAGCAACTCAAGGATTGTATCTTCAACCAATTGAGTCTTGTTAATAAGGGTGAATGTATCTATAGTAGATATTGTCTAACCTGTCTCATGTGTCTCTACAGTACTCAAAAAGATGCAGTTTTTGGGTAAGATTGCACCTACTTTGAGCCGGGATAGGAACGGTGGTTCACATATTTGCTTTGATCTGATTTTAGATCTGAGTTTACATTATCTGCTCTACGCCACTGGTTGCCATGGAAACAAATACTTTAGGCTGCAGGCTGGTTTTATCCTGGTAACGGCTGTGAATATTTTCCACAAATATCCCAACGGTTTCATCCCGCACTAGCGCCACAGTACAGCCTCCAAAGCCGCCCCCGGTCATGCGCGCGCCAAAACAGCCGGGCTGCGATTGTGCTAACTCGACCATAATGTTGAGCGCATCGTTGGTGATCTCGAAATCATCACGCATGCTAACGTGGCTGTTGTTCATCAATTGCCCCATCTCGACAGCATTCCCGCAGGACATGGCTTCGGCTGCCTGTACCACGCGTCCATTTTCGCTGATCACATGGCGGGAGCGGCGGCGCGAGAGATCATCCATCCCGGGCGCGCGGCGGTTGAACTCGTCCAGCGAAACATCCCGCAAATGGGAGACTCCGAAGTATGCTGCCGCGGTTTCACATTGCGCACGTCGCTCGTTGTATCCGGAATCGGTGTGCGAGTGCCGCGTGGCCGTGTCCATAATGACCACCGCGGTCCCCCCTGGGATGGGTATTTCCCGCGCGGACAAATCGCGGCAGTCAATCAGAAGGGCATGATCGGACTGCCCGGCAGCAATGATCATCTGATCCATTATGCCTGTGTTAGCGCCCACCCAGTCATTTTCTGCTTGTTGCCCGATGCGCGCCATTTTTAACGCGCTAAAGGGCCACGATCCTACTATCGAAAAAGCTTTGGCGACCGCCATCTCCAGAGCTGCCGAGGAAGACAGCCCCGCGCCAATGGGTATGTCACTGGTCATCACCCCTTCCCATCCTGAAAGTGGATAGCCCGCTTCCCCC
>JACKQG010003433.1_pt1 | contig 19447 bp, 18 predicted proteins | sample 8237621 | NCBI WGS metagenome assembly JACKQG01 (sample SAMN15677084, study PRJNA649215) | marine metagenome | biome: marine; feature: Black Sea; material: saline water; isolation source: suspended particulate matter (SPM) from the Black Sea western gyre | collected 2013-06-09/2013-06-10 | depth... | reverse complement strand
GCGGAGGACAGCTTCAGTTGGCTGCCGCTGTTCCGGGGCGGTGACTGGGCCAAGCCGCGCGCGCCGGTGATCAACCACAGTGCGGCCGGGATGTTCGCGCTGCGCAGCGGCCAATGGAAGCTGGTGGCCGGCAACGGCTCGGGCGGCCGCGAGGCGCCGAAGGGCAGGCCGTTTGCCAATCCGTACCGTTTGTTCGACCTGTCGAGCGACCTGGGCGAGCGCAACGACCTGGCCAAGGCCAAGCCGGATCTGATCCGGAGGTTGACGGCGCAGCTTGAGGAGATCCGAAGCAGGGGTCGCAGCCGATAGCGCTCAACTCACCGGGAGCTGGGGATCGAACCACGCCGGGCTGTCGCCGGGGAGTGGCCGCTTGGCCAGGCGCTTGGCCTGCTTGGCCCGCTGATACGCCGCGGCATCGAACACACTGCTCCTGTCGCGGGTGAGACGATCTTGGCCTCGCGTGATGGATGCGGCGTCGGCCGGCCGGCCGGTGGTTTCCGACGCCAGCCTTGCAATCTTTTCAACGACATCGTCTGTCGGGGCGAACTCGTGCATCTCGTGCATCCGCTCGCCGGGTCGTTTGAAAATCCTGAACAACGCCCTCACGCCGGGGCCGACCGTTCGTATTCGCCCCGCGAAAGTCAAGATTGCCCGGCGCCGCAGTGTGGGCTTGGCTCTCGTTGTTTTGGCTTGCGCGGGCTTGGCCAAGCGGTCAGGTTGACCGGCCCGGTCGAAGCCCTTTAGAACTTCCGTCGGTTAAACACGTTACACGAACCAGATTATCATGAAAAAGTTACTGACCTTATTGGCCATAGTTGGAATGACATTCAGCGCCCAGGCGCAGGTGTCGCTTGCGGACAAGATCGCCGAGGCCGGCACCGATTGGCTGATCGGCAGTTGGCAGGCAGAAACGGATGACGGCACCACGCTGACGCTCGCCTACAGTTGGGTGATCAAGGATCGCGTGGTGGCTGCCCACTTCAAGTCCAGCGACAACGAGTCGTACAGCCTGATCGCCGTGAACCCGGACACGGGCGAGATCGAGCAGATTGGCTACGATTCCCGGGGCCGAAAAAGCAAGGGCGCCTGGGGGCCGAAAGGCGAGATGCCGATGGTGAAACTGGAGAGCAAGTCTGACTCCGGCGAGACCCAGGGCTTTGCCGTGGCGTTCCGCAAGATCGACCAAAACAACATCGAGGCGCAAATCTTTCAGCTCGACGCGTCGGGCGAGGTGGGCGACTTCTCCGCCTTCAGCCTCGATTTCAAGCGCAACAAGGCGACGAAGAAATAGCGCGCCACAACCCTTTCGATGCACTACAGGCTCCCGCTCGCGGGGGCCTGTTTTTTTGCGGCCAAGCGCTTGGCCAAGCGGAGCCGCCGTTACCGACTGTCGCGGAGGAAGCCGGCGGCTGAATCCAGCACCTGCCCGACCGTTGGCAGGCAGCACATGCGCTTGGGTTCGGACTGAACGCATTCGCCTCCGCTTCCATGCCATGACTGACAATACTGTTTCTCGCAGGTCGAGTGCACGATGGTCGTGAAGGCGTTGGGTTGGTTGTCGCGAATGCGGGTGCGAACGCGCGGGTCAATGTCCGTGAAGATGGCCAGCACATGGGTGTCGGTGCAGTTGGCCACATGCAGCACGCCACTGTCGACGGTGACCACCAGGTCGCAAAGGGCGATCACCTCGCGCAGTTCGTGCAGGCTGGTTTGATTCGTCAAGTCGAGCAGCGAGGGGTGCTCAATGCCCAGGTCAAAGACGCCCTTGGGGATGTTCTGCTCGGTGGCGCCGATGTTGGGAACATCGCTGCCGACAACGACCACCTGCATCCCGAGCCCGAGCAGCCCGTGCGTCAATTGCCTCCAGCGTTCGATTGGCCAGGTGCGAATCTCCCAGCTGCGGTTGGGGTGGAGCACCACCCTGGGCGCCTCGCCCAGCGGGCGCAGCAGTTCGGCGGCGCGTTGCCGGTCCGCATCGGTCGTGTAGAGCCGCACTTCCTTGTCGCTGGGCTGCAGGTCGACAATCCCGCGCGCCGGCTGCTCGACGATGTGCAGTTGGTTGCGGTTCGGCAGCCCTTCGATCTCCACCGGGCTGACGATCAGCATCCGGTGGTTTTCAGACAAATACGCCGTCAACGCCTCATCGTCGGAGCGGATCGGGTTGAGCAGCGGATGATTCGCGAACACCTCCGGCCGGCGCGTCCAGACATCGAGCCGCTTGTCCAGTTGCTCGGCCGTTTTCCGCACAGTGGGCAACAGGCAGATCATGTCGCCAAAGCCTTCGCCGAATAGAAAAAATCCGGTGACGCGCCCGCGCTCATCCGGCATGAGTGGACGAATCCCCTCTGCGTCCCGCACCATGCAGATCGGTTGAGGCGTGTCCATGTTGGGCGGCTCGATGGCCGTTCAGAGTTCGATCTGGCCGCTGTAAACGAACTCCGCCGGGCCGGTGAGCTGCACGTTGGTGAATGCGTCGCCGTTCGGCTCGAACGCCACGGCCAGGTCGTCGCCGCCGAGCACGCGCACGCGTACCGGCGAGTCGCAGCCGTGCAGCTTGGCCGTGATCAGCGCCGCCGCCGACACGCCGGTGCCGCACGCGAGCGTCTCACCCACGCCGCGCTCGTAGGTGCGCACGCGGATCGAGCCGTCGCCGGTGCGCTGCACGAAGTTCACGTTCGTGCCGGCCGGCGCGTAATGGTCGTGATGCCGGATCTCGTGGCCAAGCTTGGACACCATCGCCGCATCGGCGTCGTCTACGAACAGCACCGCGTGCGGTACACCAGTGTTTACCGAGTGGATTTCAAGCTCGCCGGACGAGGTGGCAACGCGCTCGCCGATCCGAAAATCGAGCGGCGGCGTGAGGCCGACCGTGACGCTTTCGCCGTCGAGCCGCGCTTTGATCACCCCGGCGAGCGTTTCGAACGAGAGTGCCTCCCGGCCATCGAGGTGGCGCTGGGCAAACCGCGCGAAGCAGCGTGCGCCGTTGCCGCACATCTCTCCCTCGCTGCCGTCCTGGTTGAAAAAATCCCAGCCGAGATCGGCGTCGCCCTTGGCCAAGCGCAACAGCAGGATGCCGTCCGCGCCGATGCCGCGCTGGCGATGGCAGATTTTTTGGATCTGCCCCGTCGTCAACTGGAGGCCGAGCTTGCGATTGTCGATCATCACGAAATCGTTCCCGGCCCCGTTCATTTTTGTGAAGTCAACCAGCACGCACACAGTTTACCCAAGCTTGGCCAAGCCGGCAAGCAGACCGGCCTACCGGTAGTGATCGCGGCGGCGGGTCACTTGGTCGATGTAGCGGCGGGTCGAGGGGAAGTCGATGTTCTGGAGGAAGGCTGCGCTGTTGGTGCGGGCCGCCTCGCCGGCCCAGCGAACCACCCGCGCGCGGCCGGCGTTGTAGTCGGCGAGTGCGTACGGCAGCGGATCGTCGGTGTGCCGGTAACGGGCGAGCCGCGTCTTGAGGTAATACGTCCCGGCGAGGATGTTCGTGCGCGGATCGTAAACGTGCGCGTGCTCGAAGCCGCGCACGCCGTGGTCGTCAGCCCACTCGTAAGCCGCCAGCTCCATCAACTGCATCAACCCGATCTCGCCGGCGTCGCCCACGGCGTCCTCCCGGAAACGGCTTTCCTGCCAGATGACCGCCTTGATCAGCGCATACTCCACGCCGAGTTCCGCCGCCGCATCGCGGATGATTCCGTTGTAGCGCCGCTCCGCCTGGTTGCTCCACCACCCGTAATACGCTGCGGCGTCGAGCACCGCCAACAACAGCAGCCACCGCAGCCACCGGCGTTTGGGGCGTCGCCGGCGCACCGTCAGTAATCCTCCCCGGCGGCGCTGGCCCGGCAGGAGGCGCGCCAAGCGGCGAGTTCATCGGCCAAGCGCTTGGCCAAGCGCGGCCGAGCCTTGGCCAAGTCGGTTTTCTCGGATGGGTCCGCGACGAGGTCGAACAGCTTGAATTCGGCCGCGCCGCCATTGCGGTAAAGTTTGTACCGGTCGCCCACCCAGGCGAGCTGCCCCTTCGACTCGAAGCCGATCGGTCGGCCGCGCTTGGCCAACTTGCCGTCGAGCAGCGGCACGAGGCTGATCCCGTCGATCGGCCGGCCGGTGACCGGCTTGGCGCCGACAAGGTCGAGAATCGTCGGCAAATAATCGCTGGTGACGCACGGGATGTCCGTGTTGCGGCCGGCCTTCACGCGTCCCGGCCACTCGACGATGCCCGGCACGCGGATGCCGCCCTCGAGCAGCGACCGTTTGCGACCGCTCAAGTGCCCGGCCGTCCCCGGCGCGCTGCCGGCTTGGCCTTCCGGGCCGTTGTCGCTGCAGAAAAAAAGCAGCGTGTCCCCGGCGACGCCAAGCGCCCGCAGCTCCGCCCGCAGCCGCCCGACCTGTTCGTCCAGTGCCGTGATGCAGCCGTAATAATGCTGCGCGTATTTCGGGTACTTGGCGTACATCGCCGCGTGCCTCGGCCCGGCAACCACCGGCAGGTGCGGCGCGTGAAACCACACGATGCCGAAGAACGGCTGGCCGCGCTTGGCCGCGCCACGGATGAACGGGATGGCGCGATCCATGATGACGCGCGAGTTGTCGCCGCGGGTGTTCTCCGTGACGCTCTCACCGCGCTCGTTCCAGTAAGCCGTGCCGTACGGCTTGGCTTCGGCGGCGTCAGAGACGGCGTCCCACCACTTGTTGGAGTTGTTGCCGTTGGGCCGGAGCAGCGGATCCCATGTCGGCACCTTCGACTCGGTCGAGAAACAGACGTCGAAGCCGTTGGCCTGCGGCGGCGAAAAATGTTTCTTGCCGCGTGGGCCGCCCCGGTTGGCGTCCTGCACGGTTTTCGTCAGTGTGCCAAGGTGCCACTTGCCGAAATGCCCGGTGGCGTAGCCTTGTTTTTTCAGCAGTTCGGCCAGCGTCAACTCCTCCGGCTTCATGTGGCCCGAGTTGGCAAACGGAATGCCGTAGCGATACGGATGCCGCCCGGTGACACAGCTCCCGCGCGTTGGGCTGCAAACCGGTGCCGCCGCATAAAACCGGTTGAACTTCAGCCCCGCCCTGGCCATCGCGTCGAGGCTTGGCGTGCGGATGATTTTATTCCCGTTAAACCCCACATCCCCCCAGCCAAGGTCGTCGCACATGATGAGCACGATGTTGGGCTTCTCCAAGGCCAGTCCACCCACCAAGCCCAGCACAAAAAACAGGGAACAAAAAAATCGTCTCACGCCCCGACAATAGGCAGACGACACGCCACAGGCAAAATCCTTTTGACGATCGGAAGCGGTTGAATTAAATTAGCAGTCGCTAAAGAAATGAAACACCAACTCACCACAGCCATCGCCGCCGCGCTGCTGTCCGCGCCCGCCGCCTTCAGCGCCCCCATCCACGATGCCGCCTACAACGGGAATCTTGAGAAAATGAAGGCACTGGTCGATGAGGGGGCGGATGTGAATGAAAAGGACATTTACGGGCGGAGTCCCCTGCGTTATGCCACCAAAAACACAGAGGTGGTGAGGTTTCTTGTTGATAACGGAGCGGACACGGCGGCGCAGGATAAATATGGCGTTGCTCCGTTGCACAATGCGGCTTGGGGAGGGCATACGGCGGTGGCGGAAATTCTCGTGGCGAATGACGCTGATGTAAACGCACAGGATGATCACGGTGTTAGCCCGTTGCATTGGGCAGCGTGGGGCGGCTCCATGGGCATCGTTGAATTGTTAATCACTCACGGTGCGGAAGTGGAAACAAGGGCTGATCATAAGTGGACTGCTTTGCATTACGCCTCGCATGGTGGGCACTTGAAAATCATCTCGTATCTTATTGCCAACGGGGCAGAGGTTAACATCAGAAGCTCTAGCGGCGAGACGCCGGTTCATTTGGCCGCTGGGCAAGGTCATATCGCTGCAGTAAAATTACTCGTGGACAAAGGCGCGATGATCAATTTGTTGGATAACGAAAGCAACACGCCGCTCGACTATTCATTATGGCAAAGCAATAAGGAATTGATTGCTTTTCTCCGCGAAAAGGGAGGCATTCATGGCACGATTTTTAGTGCTGTTGTGGGAGACGACATCAGTTCCGTGGAGTTTTATCTGGATGCAGGTACGGATGTGGACTCAAGGGGTGCGCACGAATATGCGCCGTTGCATTATGCGGTTCTTTATGACCAGACGGAAATCATGAAGCTGCTCATCACTCATGATGCAGACATTAATGCTCAAGACGAATTTGGACGGTCGCCATTACATTTGGCCGCTTATCGCGGGAATCTCGAATTCGCTGACCTGCTCATTGCCAACGGTGCGGACTATAATTTGATAAACAACGATGGATGGACTCCATTGCACGTTGCGGTTTATGAACGACAACTCGAACTGGTCGAGTTTTTGGTCGAGCAAGGTTCCGAAGTGAACGCTGTATTTAGGATACCCGGATTCAATGGCTTTGAAGGCCCCAAAGTTACTGTATTGGATTACGTGAGAAGCGTGATAAGAGACAAACAACTCACCCAATTCATACGGGATAACGGTGGCCTCCGATTGGAGGAACTGCAACCGCTTCATCCCCGGTTAAAATTCGATAACGGGCAGCTGATAATCCAGGCGAAAACCATGGAAGACTACGATGTGCTCCAGAGTGCCGACCTCAGAACTTGGAAGAAACTCGACACGATCACGATCAAACGATCGCCCGAAGTTTACGAGACCCCCACCGCCCCGGACGCACCCATGCGCTTTTACCGGCTGCGGCTGGTTGAGTAGTTGGGCCGCCCCGCACTTGGCCAAGCGCTTGGTCAGTAGCGGCGGCCGCCCCGGCCGACTGTGGGGCGGCGGCCGGGTGACTTGAGGCCGCTGCCGTAAATGTCCTTCTCCATCATGGCGCGCCGCCGGCCGTAGCGGGCGTTGAGCTGCGTGACTTTTTTGTCGTGCTCGGCCTTGTCGATCTCGCCGCTTTTCAGCGCCGCGGCGTATTCCCCGAGCTGCGCCTGATAGGCGGACTCGAGTTTTCGCAGCTCGCGATCGGAGGTGGCGCAGCCGGCGAGGAGCAGTCCGGCGGCCAGCAGCACGGCAAGGTTGTACACCGATTTCATCACGCGCGCAGGGTTCGCTTGGCCAAGCCGGTTGTCAAGCAGCCAAGCTGGTACGCCGTATTTTCCGGTGGATAATGGCATCCAAGATGCTGTTCTGGGCCGGTTTTTCCGATTCGTTCGGGTCATCGGATTTGATCCCGCTGGTTCAGCGGCAGCGACCGGCAGGGTGGGACGTGTGGGAGGCGGCAGCTACCATCGACGACTCGATTGAACCGACTCAAAAGAATGAAGATAGCGATTGCCATCCCGACCTATAACCGGGTTGAGTATTTGAGAAAGGCGGTTCAGTCCGTGCTGGATCAGGTGCATGACCACGGGGTGGAACTGTACGTCGTGATATCCAACATCGCCTCCACAGATGGGACGGGCGGTTACCTCGATCAACTGAACAGTGACCATGAAACGGTGATTGTTTACAATCAACCGGAGGACAACCGCAAATACCCGAACCCGTACTTTTTGGCCAGTGTGATTCCCGAGGACATCGACTGGGTGTGGTTGATGGGGGACGATGACTATCTGATGCAACAGAACTCGGTGCAGGTTGTGTCCGAACACATTAAAGGGCACCAGGAGAAAGACCTTTGCTTTTTGCATGCCTGCCAAGGGCGAAGGTCGCGCTCAACAGGACAGGTGAGGGTCGCGGAGATCTTCGATTTGTGCAACGAGTTTGGATACCATGAGATGTTGGGATGGTTTTCGAGCATCGTGCTTCGCAGAAATGAGTTTGTTGCTTCGATGAATGACCTGAGGGAAATACATCACTATACGCATTCAGATACGCTGGAAGGGAGATCGGAGTATTCTTCATACGCGCACTCTGCGAAAATTCTAAAAAATTGCGTAGGTAAAGATGGCCTGTTCATCGATCTGCCGCTTGTTGAACCGCAAGACGAGGAAGGGACGGCAGAGACGGACAGGCGATGGAAAGCTGAAAACACACCCGAACGCACTCTTTTTGTGGCGGACGATCTTTGCAGGTTGAACGAAATGGGCTTGTTCAAAAAAAAGTGTTCCCGAGTTTTTTTCAGGTATCTTACGTACCATTTTTGGGATTTGTGGTTTAACTATTTGATGCACGAGTTGATCGATGGAAATAAAACTGTTTCAGAATTGAGTTCGAAAATGTTTTTGAATGAATGGACAACGAACGTAGAAAGAATCATGAAAGTCACCGACTTGCTCGACGATCCAGATGACATCAAGCAATTGTCGTATAAGCGTTTGTCCCTGAAGTATCTGGCGAACAGACTGATCGAAAGTCATTTCTCCGATCCATCGATTGCATCCATGATTTCAGATCATGCCAATTTGATTACCTTGTCCTGCTACGACTATGAGATGTTGCAATGCCAGTAAGAACAAGATGATTCGCCAAGTTACCACTGTCACCGGCGCAGCCTCCCGCGGAACTTTTATCTTTTTGTGGCGGCCAAATAACGATGAACGAATCATTGGAATCCTTTGAAAGAAGCCGAAGGGGGTCAACGCAAGCCTCCATGGCGAATTTCAGGAAGATGATCAGCGGCAATGTTGCGTTGCAGAAACAGCTCCAGGACGGCATCGATCTGGTCGAGCTGGGCAGGAAGAACGGCTATTACGACATCCTTGCCGAGTTGCGATTGATTCAACGGGCGAGGGCCACCCCGACCGTGCCGTCCGCGGGGGAACAGGGCGCACGCGGCTGATTCCAACGAGCTGGCTTAACCCAGCGCGCACGGCGCGAGGATGGCGTCGCTCATGCCGTGGATGATTTTTTTATCGGCGGGACAGATGGTGGCCAGCACGCCGCCCAGCTTGGTCTTGGCCGAGTCGAATTCACCGTGGACGAAGTAATACGGGCAAAGCCGCACGCGCCCCTGCATCGGTTGTGCTTGGCCAAGCTCGAAATCAAACCACTCCGCCTCCACGCGCGCGGGGCGGTGGTAGCGCTGGAGGATTCGCGGTGACGTGTCAAAGCCGTCGATTGCCCGGTCGACCGCCGCCGCCCACTCGTCCCGGGACAGGTCGCTGCCAAGCCAGACGCCGCGCGCGCCCCAAGCCTGCTCGGAGTAGCCGGAGATTTTCAGGATCAAGTTACGCTCTTTTTGCGAAAGCGTTTTGAGTTGCTGCCAGTCGGTCAGGTCGAGGCCGGGGTAGGCGGCGTGCGGCGGCAACGGCGCCGGATCGACCACCCACGTTTCCGGCAGGAGCGCCCGCAGCGTGCGCTGGAAACTGTCGCCAAGCTGTTGCCGCCACGTCTCGGCGAGGTTGCGGTTGTGAAACAGCGCAAAGAGCATTTTCTCCTCGAGGAACGCCTTTGGCGGGGGCGTCACACGGGTGCGCTTGTCGGCGGCGGCGGCGAACAGCGGCGCGGCGGCCGGCACGTTTGGGAGATCGAACAGTTCAAAAAAACGGTACACCGCGTCGCCGTCCGCGACGCCATCGAAATCCTGCCCGTGGACGCTGAAGCGGCCGGGGTCGATCTGTGTCGCGAGCCACTCCATCTCCGGCCGGTACGTGGCTGACTCGTCGGAGACGACGAGGCGCACATTCGCCGCGTCGCCGAAGATGCCGGCGAAGCCGTCGGGCATGCCGGTCGCGCCGCCGATCACCTCCGCGCCGGCCCCGGCGTAGGCCTGATTGAGCCAGGCGGTGAGGCCGATGCCACCGGGCACGCTGTCCAGTTCGGTGATGCGCAGCCCGTCGTCGGTCAGCAGAATGTCGGGCCGGATGACGCGCGGCAGCTCGGCGCGGAAGGCGCGCTCACGTTGCAGGTCGATGACCGGCTGCGGCTTGCCGCGATCGAGCCAAGCGCTTGGCCAGGCGGGGAGCCGGCCCTCGGCGCTCCAGTGGTAAATCGTGTTGGCGGCCTGATAAAACTTGAGCAGGACGCGGCCGAGTTGCTCGAGTTGGCGGACGGTGTGTTGATCGAGCGGGAACGGCCGCGTGGCGATGCGCCATCGGTGTCCGGCGAATAGCCCGCCGTCGGGCAGGCATTGCCGGACGTGTTGCGCGGTTTGCTCGGGGGAAAGCTGGGCGTCGGTTCCCATCTGCGGCGGCCAACGTGAAGCCTTGCCCGGTGGCGGGTCAAGCCCCCGGTGGCGGCACGCTCATCATGCCGGAGAAAATGGTCACGGCCCGGCCGCCGAGCAGAACGCGGTCTCCGGCCAGCGTGCATCGCACGAAACCGCCGCGCTTGGAGGCCTGAAAGCCGACGAGTGTGTCACGGCCAAGCCGCTCCGCCCAGAACGGCGCGAGGCAGCAGTGGGCCGAGCCGGTGACCGGATCCTCGTCGATGCCCAGCGCGGGGCAGAAAAAGCGGGAGATGAAATCAAACCGGTCGTCATCCGCCCCGGCGGTGACGATGACCCCGCGCGTCTCGAGCTTGGCCAAGCGCGGTAAATCCGGCGCGCACCGGCGCACCGCCTCGGCGCTGGGGAGTTGCACCATGAAGTCCATCCGGTTTTTGCCGCACCACACGATCTCGGAGCCAAGCGCGCCGGCCAAGCCGCCGACGGGGCAGGCTTCGCCCGGTTCGGCCGGGAAATCCAACTGGATGGCCTCGCCCGCCTGGCTGGCGGTGAGTTCGCCGCTGCGGGTGGTGAACCGTGCCGGTTCGCCCTTGGCCAAGCGGCCGGTCCCCCAGAGGGCGTGCGCGGTGGCGAGGGTGGCGTGGCCGCACAGGTCGACCTCGGCGACCGGCGTGAACCACCGCAGCCCGAAGCTGTCGCCGCTGGGCCAGGCGAACGCCGTCTCGGACAGGTTCAGCTCGGCGGCAACCTGCTGCATCCATCCGGCCGGCGGCTCGGTGCCGGGCAGGCAGACCGCGGCCGGGTTGCCGGTGAACGGCGCGTCGGCAAAGGCGTCGATCTGCAGGATGGGGATGTCCGCCCGGCTTGGCATGGGGCGCGATGATTGCCGGGTTCTCCCGCTGGACAAGTCTTTTTGCAAACTTGTTTCACGGTGCGGCTGGCGGCATGGTCTGCCGCCGCGAACACGGAACGATGGGCGACTCGGAGTACAGGTATGGCCAGGGCGGCTGGGGCGGCGCAGGGTGGCTGTTGCTGACCCTGGGGGGGGTGGCCGGGCTGATGTTTTTTCTAGACCGCGAACCGGGCGACGGCGGGCAGGCGCTGGTCGTCTACTGCGCGACCGGCGTCAAGAAGGCGGTTGAGGAGGCGGCCGGGAAGTTTGAGCAGGAGACCGGCGCAAAGGTGTCTCTCGAGTACAGCAGCAGCGGCGTGCTGGCGAACAAGCTCAAGCTCGACAAGGAGGGCGGGGTGCCGAGGGCCGATGTCTACATTCCGGCGGACTACGTCTACGCCGAGCGCGCGCGCGCCGACGGGCTCACCGCCGAGTCGTTGCGGGTGGCCACGTGGAAGGTCGTGCTCGGCGTCAAGCAGGGCAGCGGGTTGGCCCCGGCCAACTGCGACGCCGTGCTGGCACAAAAACTTTCGTTCGTCATCTGCGATCCGCTGGCCGGGGTTGGCAAGAAGACAAAGAAAATGCTTGAGCACTCCGGCCATTGGGCGGCGGTGGACGCGGCCAAGGCGGCCTCGTTCCCGACCGTGACCGAGGCTGCGCTGGCGGTGAAGGAGAACGCCGGCACGCAGGCGGCATTCGTGTGGGACTCGGTCGCGCGGCAGTTCGGGCTGCGGGGGGTCGAGCTGCCGGAGCTGGCAGCGAGCCGGGCGGACATCTCCGTGGCGGTCACGGCGACGACCGCGCGGCCGGCGCTGGCGCTGAAGTTTGCCCGCTACCTCGCCGCGCCGACGCGGGGCGGGGCGGTGTTTGCGCGGCACCACTACGTGCCGATCCCCGGCGACGCGTGGGCGGACACGCCCCGGCTGCGCATCGACTGCGGCGGCGTGAACCGCGAGGCGGTGGAGCTGACCCTACGCGAGTTTCAGCAGCGCGAGGGGGCGGAGATCGACGTTGTCTACGCCGGCTGCGGCACGCTGGTCGGCAAGATGCAGGCCAGCCGGCAAGGTGTGCCGGACATTTTCATGACATGCGACGCGACCTACCTCGACATGGCGCAGGCGAAGATGAACCACCCATTCGGCCCCGACCTGAAGGTGTCGAGCACGCGCATCGTGATGCTCGTGGCCAAGGGCAACCCGCACGGGCTCCGCTCGCTCGCCAGCTTGGCCAAGCGCGGCCTGCGGGTCGGCACCACCGATCCGAGGGCCAGCACGCTGGGCGCGCTCAGCCATGAGCTGTGCCGGGAGACCGGTCAATTTGACGCCATCGAGGCGAACATCGTGATGATGGCCGACACCGCGCACACGCTCATCCAGACCATGGAGGCCGGTGGCAAGCTCGACGTCGTGCTGGTGTACGAGGCGAACATCCAGCACCTCAAGGATCGCTTCGACACCGTGCCGCTCCAGCCGGCACGCGCCCTGGCCGTGCAGAACATCGCCGCCCGTAAGACCACGCCGTATCCGCGCTTGGCCAAGCGGCTGATGGCGCGGCTCACCTCGCAGGCATCGCGCGAGCGGTTCGAGCAGCTCGGCTTCAGTTGGGAGGCCAACGGGCCATGAGCGGCCCGGTACCAGTCGGTCACCGCGTCGCCTCTGACAAGCCGTTCCTCATCGGACTCGGTGTGCTGGGCGGGAGCTATCTGCTCATCATCGCCGCGATGGTGCTGGCCGACCTAGTGTTCCTCGACTACGGCGACCGGTCGGTGCTTGGGCCGGAGAGCGTGCAACAGGGCCGGTACACCGGCGGCGAAGCCACCGTGGTGGTCGAGCCCGGCCGGGATTATTTTTTTCGCAGGGGCGAAAACGAGGCCGGGCTGAAGGTCGGCGGCCGGTCCGTCACCCGTGACGGGTTGTTCCGGGCGGCCGGCGGCACGGTCACCCTGCTGCCGAGGGCTCCGGGGCAGGCCAAGCCGGTCACCGCCTCGCTGCGACCGAAGGCGCGCGTGCGGGGCATCGCCGTGACGAACGGCGTGGCGACCGTGACCACCGACGTGGCGCACGGCCAGTTGTGGGGTGAGTTCATCCGGGTCAGCGGGGCGGATGCGCCGGGCTGGGACGGCGTCCGCGAAATCACCAACACGACCACGAACCAGCTTTCCTTCGCCGTGACGGAGGGCGCGGCGGCGGCCGGCTCGCTGTCACTCTCCCGGCCCAACCCGCTTGTGCAGGCGTTGCGGAGCCGTGACATCCGTTTTTCGATCAAGCTGAGCCTCATCAGCTGCACGCTCACGACGCTGTTGTCGCTGTGGGTCGCGGTGCCGATCGGCTACCTAATGAGCCGGTTCGAGTTTCGCGGCAAACCGGTCATCGACACGCTGCTCGACATCCCGATCGTGCTGCCGCCGCTGGTCGTCGGGCTGAGCCTGCTCATCCTGTTTCGCTACGTGCCGGAGTGGCTCAGCGACGCGGTGGTGTACAAATGGCCGGCGGTGGTGCTGGCGCAGTTCATGGTGGCGTGCGCGTTCGCCGTGCGGACGATGCGCGTGACATTCGACCAGATCCCGAAACGCTTCGAGCAGGTCGCCCTCACGCTGGGCTGCAACCGGCGGCAGGCGTTTTGGCGGGTCATCATGCCGCAGGCCCGGGGCGGCCTGCTGGCGGCCGGCACGCTGGCGTGGGCGCGGGCGCTGGGTGAGTTCGGGCCGATCCTCGTCTTCGCAGGGGCCACGCGGCAGAAAACCGAGGTGCTGCCGACGAGCGCCTTCCTCGAGCTGCAGGCCGGGCGCACCGAGGGGATGCTGGCGGTGTCGCTCATCATGATCGCCGCCGCCGCCGTGGTGTTCCTCATCGCGCGGACGCTGGGCATGAAACGGATTTTCGCATGATCGCCCTCGAGAACATCGCGCTGCGGCAGGGCAGCTTTGAGTTGAGCGACCTCAGCCTCGAGTTGGCCGGCGGCGAGTACGGTGTGCTGATGGGCCGCAGCGGCTGCGGCAAAACCACGCTGCTCGAGGCAGTCTGCGGTTTGCGCAGAATCAGTGGCGGCCGGATCATCCTCGGCGGGCACGACGTTACCGAACTGCCGCCGGCCGAGCGCGGGGTTGGTTATGTGCCGCAGGATCGCGCGTTGTTCCCGACGATGCTCGTCCGCGAGCAATTGGCGTTCGCGCTGGTGCTCCGTGCGCTTGGCCAAGCGGAGATTGCGAGTCGCGTCGATGAATTGGCGGATCTGCTCGGGATCACCGGATTGCTCGACCGCACGCCGGACAAGCTCAGCGGAGGCGAGGCGCAGCGCGTTGCGCTTGGGCGCGCGCTGGCGCACGCACCGGCGGTGCTGTGCCTTGACGAGCCGCTGGCCGCGCTCGACGAGGAGTTGCACAGCGAAATGTGCCGGCTGCTCGAGCGTGTGCACCGCGAAACCGGCGTGACAGTTTTACACATCACGCACAGCCCCAGCGAAGCCAAGCGCTTGGCCGGCTGCCACTTTCGCCTCGCCGCCGGCAAGGTGACCCGCGATGAAAATGGGGACTGTGATTAAACGCAGAGGGCCGCAGAGAGAAAAACAGGGAACTAAAAAAGGGAACATCCAATATCGAACAAGGAATGTCCAAATTTGAAGTGGGGTTTTCTGAAACGCGGCCGCGTCTTGGGATGCGGAAGTCCCTGCCGCGTTGGAAGGTAACTGTTCAACTCCCTCTGCGGCCCTCTGGGTCTCCGCGTTCTCTGCGTTGAAAGGAAGGGTGACGCGATGAGTGACTTGCCGGAGCTGACCGATGTGGAGCGCGAGGTGTACTCGTGGCAAACGACCGTCGCCGGCTTTGGGGAGGAGGGGCAGCGCAGGCTCAAGGCGGCCACAGTGATGGTCAGCCGCGCCGGCGGCGTGGGTGGCTTGGTGGCGTACGAACTGGCGGCGGCCGGGGTGGGGCGGCTGGTGCTGGCCCACGCGGGCACGCTCAAGCCAAGCGACCTGAACCGGCAATTGCTCATGCGCCACGATGCGCTTGGCCAAGCGCGGGTCGACACCGCCGCCGCGACGCTCACCGCGCTGAACCCGCGGCTCGAGATTGTGGCCGTGCCGGAGAATGTCAGCGAAGCCAACGCTACCGAACTGGTTGCACAGGCCGACGTGGTGGTCGACTGCGCCCCGTTGTTCGAGGAGCGGTTCGCGATGAACGACGCCTGCGTGCGCTTGGCCAAGCCGATGATCGAGTGCGCGATGTACGAGACCGAGGCGCACATCACCAGCTTCACGCCGGGCAAGACTGGGTGCCTGCGCTGCCTCTATCCGGAGAAGCCGGACGACTGGCGGCGGCGTTTCCCGGTGATCGGCGCGGTGTCGGGCGCGGTCGGCTGCCTTGGCGCGATGGAGGCGATCAAGATCATCGCCGGGCTGGGCGAACCGCTCTTTAACCGTCTGCTCACCTGTGATTTGCGGGCGATGACTTTCAACACCGTCCGGCTGCGGCCAAGGCTGGATTGCCCTGTTTGCGGGGAATAGCGCGATTTTTTATGCCAAAAATGCGTTGGCATTTTGAGGGAAACAGCGTTAGTTTTGCGTGCGAGAAATAATGAATCCGCTAAAAACCTTTCAAAAAAAACAGGGCTTCACGCTGATCGAACTGCTCGTCGTGATCGCCATCATCGCCATTTTGGCCTCCCTGTTGCTGCCGGCCCTGGCCAGCGCCAAGGAGAGCGGGCGCTCCGCAAAATGCCTCAGCAACATGCGCCAAGTCGGCTTGGGCATTTATATGTACAAGGATGATCATGAGGATCATCTGCCGTTCGCCGGCTCGACCGACCGGAACTGGCATGAGGACTGGGTGTGGGGCGGCCCGGGCGATGCGGTGCTGCAGAAAAACAGGGACTGGAACCGGTACGACCGGAACATCGCGTTCCATGCCGAGGCTGGCTCGATTTTCACCCACGTGACCGGTCAGGACATCATCCGCAAAAACAGGGCGCCCGACACCCGGAACAAGACGGTGTACGGCGTTTACCGCTGCCCCAGCACGGGGCCGATCGGGCTGGCGCTGCGGGTCAACTTCAGCATGACCAGTTTCATGAACGGCCAGACCGGCGGTGTGCATCCCGGGGTTAAGTATTCGCTTGTCCGGAATCCGTCCGAGAAGTTCCTTTTACTGAATGAGGATCCGCACTCAATGCGCAACGCCAGCTTCCACCCGCACGGCACGGCGTTTGGGAACCGGGCCGGCCAAGGGGTGGGCGTCAACGCTGCTGGGGAGAAAATTCACACCATGCACAAGACCGGCATTAACGCCGGCTATTTCGACGGCCACGCTGAGAGCGTGAAGCATGAGCGGATCATGGAGATACAGAATAACCCGAAGTTGATCGACAAACATTTCAACCCGTTCAAGTGAGGGTCGCTTTAAGGAACGATTTTTGCCAAAAAGGGCCGGGCTGAAACCCGGCTCTTTTTCATAGCCGCCAAACCCAAAGCCGTATGAAGCAACCCTTAGTATCCGGGCGAGTTAATGGGACTCGTTTATTTCCTCAAAAAAATGGCAGCCGAATGTTTGTGCTGCTCCTGTTGTTCTTTGTGGGCGTTAGTGCCGCATTTGCACAGCAAAACATGCAATCCTCCACTGGGGAGTTTGTGTATCCGTTTGAGAAGGCAGAAGAAAAGGAAGAGAACATTTTTCTGAAGCAAGTGGATTTGTTGGCAGGAGATTTGGTTTCTGAAATTGCGGATGTTTTCTTTTACCCAATACTCACTTTCGAGAAAGTCGGCGATCAGCCTTCGCAGTTTGTTGTCAACTACAATGAAGGGTACAAGGAGGGTGATATCATCACCTTTGATGGAGGTAACCCTGCCAATGATCAGGAAGGAAACCGGACGAAATTCGTGTTTCGAAAATCTCAGGATGGAAAAAGTTTGGAATTGAAGCTTCTCAAGCAGGGATCGTATTCGGATCTGCCGGCCAACCCGGTCAAACTGACAGGAGGCAACGGTCAAGGTGCTTTTGCTAATGTGTCAAAAGCGACCCCACAAATTCCGCAAGTCCCATTGGTTGTTGCGTGGCTGGTTGTCGGGGCGATCTTTTTCACGGTTCGGATGGGCTTCATCAATTTCCGTGGCTTCAAGCACGCGGTGGACGTGGTGCGCGGAAAATTCGACAGTAAGGGGGCCGAGGGCGAAGTGAGCCATTTTCAGGCATTGTCGTCCGCACTATCGGCGACGGTGGGCTTGGGGAACATCGCTGGCGTGGCGATCGCGGTGAGCCTAGGCGGCCCGGGTGCTATTTTTTGGATGATCATTGCAGGGTTTCTCGGGATGTCCTCCAAGTTCACCGAGTGTACACTCGGACAAAAGTACCGCACAACACGCGCCGATGGCCGCGTCATGGGCGGTGCGATGTTTTATCTGCAAAACGGCCTAGCCGAGGTGGCCGACCGAACTGGTGGTGTACTTTTCAGGCCGTTGGGAAAGTTTCTTGCCGTGACGTTTGCGATTCTCTGCATTGGCGGATCTTTCGGTGGTGGCAACACGTTTCAGGTTAACCAATCACTCAATGCGGTTCAGGAATCGATCCCGTGGCTGGGCGATCACCGCTGGGTGTTTGGCCTGATCATGACCCTCCTTACCGGCTTGGTGATCATTGGAGGCATCAAGCGCATCGCCCAGACGGCGGAAAAAATTGTCCCGACGATGTGCGCTGTTTACATGCTGGCCTGCATTGTGGTGCTGCTGAAACACACCGCGGAAATCCCGGCTGCGTTCGGGACTATTTTTGATAGCGCGTTCAACCCGGGCGCGGCCTGGGGGGGGTTCATCGGGGTATTGGTCCAAGGGTTCAAGCGTGCGGCATTCTCGAACGAGGCCGGTGTCGGCTCGGCGGCGATCGCCCACTCGGCGGCCAAGACCAAGGAGCCGGTGCGTGAGGGGATCGTTGCGTTGCTGGAACCGTTCATCGACACCATTATCGTTTGTACCATGACCGGGTTGGTGATTGTGATCACCGGGCATTATGAGGGCGGCAACGCTGCCGAAGTCGCCAAGCCGTATGCCGATATAAACAATGGAGCCGGATTGACTTCCACGGTGTTTGCCACCGAGTTTTCTTGGTTCCCACACATTCTCTCCGCTGCGGTGGTTTTGTTTGCGTTCAGCACAATGATCTCGTGGTCGTACTACGGCGAACGCTGCTGGGCATGGCTGTTCGGTGACGGTTCCTCTATGGTGTATCGCATCTTGTTTTTGGTGATGGTTTTTCTTGGCTCCATCATCACCTCCACAAACATTCTTGATTTCGGTGACCTGATGATTCTCGGCATGGCATTCCCGAATGTGCTTGGCCTCTACTTCCTCGCGGGTGGCGTGAAAAAGGATCTAGACGCCTACATGATGAAGTTGAAAAAGGGCGAGTTTGAACACTCTCAGTAGAGTTTGGCCAAGTGTCGCCGAGGGCGGATTCATGGGCTTCAATCTTGAAACTGAAAACTTGAAATTCAGGAGGTGAATCCGTTTCCCATTGTTGGCCGTGAGTTGCTGGTGGCCTCCCGCCGGAGGGAGACCCAGCTCATCCGCTTCATCACGGCGCTGGTCGGGATCGTGGTCCTCGCATGGATGTTCTTTGTCATGTCGATGGGCAACGAGCCGCCGCATCAGTTCAGCCAGGTCATTTTCGGCGTGATTGCCGGCTTTGCTTTTTTCTTCTGCAACCTGGCCGGGGTGCGGCTGACGGCCGACACCCTCAGCGCGGAAAAGCGCAACGGCACGCTGGGCCTGCTGTTCTTGACGAACCTGCGCGGGCTTGACGTGGTGCTGGGCAAGTTGAGCGCCTGCTCGCTTCAGGCGGTGTTCGGCCTGATGGCGGTGGCACCGGTGATGATGGTGCCGCTGCTGATGGGCGGGGTGGCCCCGGCGGAGGTGGGCCGGATGGTCGGGGTGCTGTTCGCCGCGCTGTTCATGTCGCTCTCGGTGGGCATGGCCTGCTCGGCGCAGTTCAAGGCGTCCAAGACGGCGATCGGTGTGACTTTTTTCGTCATCCTCCTGCTCAACTTCGGATTCCCGATCGTCACCATCGTGTTGGATAATTATCAATCAACCAACACTGCACGGGTGTTGGCAAGTTACAGTTCGGGGGCGATGTTCCTACTCGCATTCGATGGTAATTTCTCTGGAAATCCCCATTTTTTTTATCAGTCTCTAGCGACAGCACTTGGCGTTGGCGTGGCGGCGCTTGGCTTCGCAGTCTGGCGGACGCCGCGCGCCTGGCAGGATCGTGCGGCGAAACCGCGCGCCGATGCAGGACGGCGTTCCCCCGGCGCGGCGGCCCGCCGCGCCGGGGTGCTCGGCGGCAACCCCGGGTTCTGGCTTGGGGGGCGGCGGCGCTGGCGGCCGGGGGGGGGTTGGGGGGGGTTGTTTGCCGGCGTCCTGCCTTGGGCGTGGGGGCTTTTGGGGGGGGGGCGTGGGGGGCTGGGTGGGGGGGTGTGT
>JACKQG010000043.1_pt1 | contig 19449 bp, 17 predicted proteins | sample 8237621 | NCBI WGS metagenome assembly JACKQG01 (sample SAMN15677084, study PRJNA649215) | marine metagenome | biome: marine; feature: Black Sea; material: saline water; isolation source: suspended particulate matter (SPM) from the Black Sea western gyre | collected 2013-06-09/2013-06-10 | depth... | reverse complement strand
CAAAAATCTTGGCGTCTTTGGGCCTTGGCGGTTCAATCCTCTCCGTCATTGACTTGAATGGGTAGCTTGTTTAACGTCTGCGCTTTCCACGGCGGGGTAGCCAAGTGGTAAGGCAGGGCTCTGCAAAAGCTCTATCACCGGTTCGATTCCGGTCCTCGCCTCCAAATTTACTCTTTTTCCGGAAAACCCACAAAAACAGCCCGTTTTTGGAGCTTGTGAAAAAAATCACAAAATCGCTTGCAAGATGCCGCCGGATACGTAGGATGCGCGCCGGAGCGGTTCTTTTGGATGTCTAACGTCTTCCCAAAATGGACCAATCGCCTGCCTTTAATTGCTTTGGTGGGCGGATTGGTGATGGGCGCCTGCGTAGTTGCAGGTGTTACGTATTATTTTACCCCCAAATATTCGCGGGTGGGTTATCAGCCGGTTCAGCCGGTTTCCTTCTCGCACGAGGTTCACGCGGGGCAGCTCGGAATGGATTGTCGTTACTGCCATGATGGCGTGGAGAAATCGTGGTTCTCAAACATCCCCGCCGCCGAAACCTGTATGCGCTGCCATACCTCGGTGTTGAAGGATGATCCCCGTTTGCAGCCGATCCGCGATGCGTTTGAAAACAAAAAACCCGTGAAGTGGGTGCAGGTGCATAAGCTGCCGGACTATGTTTATTTTAACCACTCGGTGCACGTGAATCGCGGGGTGAGCTGCGTGAAATGCCACGGGCGCGTGGATCAAATGGACGAGGTGAAGCACGCCAAGTCATTGAGCATGGCCTTCTGCCTTGATTGCCATCGCAGCCCGCACGAGCAAGTTCGGCCGCAGGGTGAGGTCTTTAATCTCGGCTGGGAGCCGGGCGAGGATTGGGTGGCCGAGCGCGAAGGCGCTGCATTGGTCAACAAAATGAAAGTGCGAACTTCCGAAAGCTGTTCGGCCTGTCATCGATGAACCAGATGAACGACGAATCTTCAATCCCTCAAACTGAATATTGGCGCAGTATTGGCGAAGCCAATGGCACGGCCGAGCACGCGGATTGGAGCGACAAGGAATTCCCCGAGGGAGCAATGGAGTTGCCCGAAGATTTTTCGCGGCGCGATTTTCTTAAGTTGATGGGTGCCTCCGCCGGCTTGGCGGGTGTGGGTTTGTTGGGCGTCGGTTGTCGGCGTCCGGTGGAAACCATCATTCCCTTTGGTAAACAACCCGAAGGATACACGCACGGCGTGCCGCAATTTTTTGCCACGGCACGGCCAACCGCCACCGGCGCGGTGCCCTTGGTGGTGAAGTCCGACGAAGGCCGCCCCACGAAGGTGGAAGGCAACGCCGATCATCCCGACAGCAATGGCGCAACCGATCTTCACTCCCAAGCCTCCATTCTGAATTTGTACGACCCCGACCGCGCGCGGGAATTCACCAAGCTCGGCGCAGCCATGAGTGACGGCCGCGCCAATGCCATTGAGGAACTGGACAATTTGGTGAAAGAAAACGTGCCAACCGCCTTTTTGATGGGCGCGGGCAACTCGCCTTCACGCTCACGGATGATTGCGAAAATCACCGAAAAAATGGGGTCGAACGCGAAGTTTTATGTGCACGAGCCGGTGGATTATTCGGTTCACACACGCGCGGCTTCGGCGGTTTTTGGCCGTGCGGTGAAACCGTTTTGGAAGCTTGATAAAGCGGAAATCATCTTGTCGCTCGATTGCGATTTCATCGGTACAGAAGAAGATTCCAGCCGCCATATGCGCGACTTTGCGCGTGGCCGTAAGCTGGCCAAAAACGAAGGCCGGATGAACCGCCTTTACCTCGCCGAAGCGTTGATGAGCCAAACCGGCGCCAACGCCGATCATCGCCAGCGAATGAACGCCAGCGCGGTGACTAATGCTGCGGGTTATCTGGCGGATAAGTTAGGCATCGCGGTAAACGGCTCGGTGGCCAAGCCTTCCAATTCGGAATGGCTCGATCAATGTATTGAAGATTTGAAGGCGCACGCCGGTTATGGTTTGGTGATGGCCGGTTATCGTCAGCCGCAAGCGGTGCACGAGTTGGTGAATCTCATCAACGAAAAACTCGGCAACCTCGGTCACGCGGTGGAGATTCGAACGAGTGACGCGGCTCCTGTCCAAGGCAACCTCCACGACCTCAAGGATGATCTCGGTAACGTTGAGCGCATCATCAACCTCGGTTGCAATCCGGCTTACGATGGCGGTGCGGATTTGGATTGGGCGAGCAACGCCAAAGGCAAGACCGCTTTTCGTCTCAGTCATTTTGCCGAAGACGAATCCAGCGAGGCCGCCGGCGTGGTCGCGCCGCGCGCGCATTACCTCGAAAGTTGGGGCGACGCTCGCACCAGCGATGGCACGCTTGTGCCGGTGCAGCCGCTCATCGCGCCGCTCTTCGATGGCCTTTCGGAACTCGAAGTGCTTTCCGCCTTTGCATACGGCATTGGTTCCTCCGGTAAACAACTTGCCAAGGAAGCGCACGAAATTGTGCAAGACACCTTGGCGCTGGAAAACAGCGATGCGAGTTGGGGGCACTTTTTACACAGCGGTTTTCTGGCCGAAAGCGCCGGTGGAAAACAGGATGAACTTTCAGGCAAGCCGGCCAGCGAATTGCCTTCAGCTGAAGCCATCAGCGAAACCAATCTTGAAGTCGTGTTCACGGCTGACCACAGCGTGGGCGATGGTGAGTTTGCCAACAATGGTTGGTGCCAGGAATTGCCGGATCCGATCACAAAAATCACGTGGGACAACGTGATGAGCATCAGCCGTGTGACCGGTGAAAAGCTCAAGCTTGGCAACGGGCAAGTGGCGAAGTTGACGTTGAATGGCCGTTCGGTGGAAGGCCCCATTTGGATTCAGCCGGGGATGGCTGATAACACAGTTTGTTTGCCATTGGGCTACGGCAAAAAACACGGCCGCATTGCGAATTTCAAGGGCGAAGGCGTGGGTTTCAACGCGTACGCGGTGCGCGATACGGATTTCCCAAACATCGCCATCGGCGGTAAGCTCGAGAAGACGGGCAAAGCGTATTCACTTTCCAGCACGCAGGAGCATTGGAGCATGGAAGGTCGGCCGATCATTCGCGAGGCAACGTTGGCGGAATATAAAGAGACTCCAAAATTCGCTCTCGAGATGGGCATAAAATCCCACGCGCGGAACGAAGGCAAAATTTACAAGCACCCTTATAAAGAACGCCCGAGCCTCAAGAGCGATGTGCATCAGTGGGGAATGTCGGTGGACCTCAGCAGTTGCACCGGTTGCAGCGCGTGCGTGGTTGCGTGCCAAAGTGAGAACAACATCCCCATCGTCGGCAAGGAACAAGTGGCCAATGGCCGCGAGATGCACTGGCTGCGCATCGACCGTTATTACACCGGCAAAGGCCACACCCCCAATGACAACGCCACGGCGGGTGATGACGAGCAGCATCTCGAGAAATGGATTGACGATCCGCAAGTTGTCAATCAGCCGATGATGTGCCAGCACTGCGAGAGTGCCCCGTGCGAAAGTGTCTGCCCCGTGAACGCCACGGTGCACGACGAGGAAGGCCTCAACGTCATGGCCTACAACCGCTGTGTGGGCACACGGTATTGCTCCAACAACTGCGCGTGGAAAGTGCGCCGTTTTAATTTCTTTGATTACAACAAACGTCCGCTCGACAAGCTGTACGATTCGCCGATGACCAAGCCTTCGTTGTTCTTCGATTGGATGAAGAGCCGCGAAAAGAGCAACCGCCCCGAGGACGAATGGGATTTGTTGAAGCTCGCCAAGAACCCGGACGTGAGCGTGCGGATGCGCGGTGTGATGGAAAAATGCACGTACTGCGTGCAACGCATCGAAGGCGCGAAGATCGCGCAAAAGGTCAAAGCCAAATCCGGCAACGACGTGCAAGTGCCGGCCAACGGAGTGAAGACCGCCTGCGAACAGGCTTGCCCCGCCGAGGCGATTACGTTCGGAAATTTATTGAACGACGCCGACGATGTAAACGCCGAGAAAGCCAACCCGCGCAATTACGAAGTGCTTGGCTTTCTCGACAACGTTCCGCGCACAACTTACCTCGCCAAGATTCGCAACCCCAACGCGGCGATGCCCGACGCGTACGAGAAACCGTTTAGCACTTCGGAGTATCATCCGGAAGACGGGCACGGGGGCGATCACGATAGTCACGATGGCCACAAAGACGGAAAGGCCGATCACTAAATGAGCGACGCCGCCGGACAATCCGCTCACGTTGTTGAGACGCATACGCCAAAGGAATTGGAACGGCAGCCGTTGGTGCTCAACAATCGTCCGTTGGGATGGATCACCGAGCAGGTGTGCGGCATTCTGGAGGGCGAAATGCCGAAGTGGTGGAACGTCGCCTTCGTGGTGAGTGTCCTCACTATGCTGATGTGCTTCGGCTACATCGGTTATTTGATTACCACCGGCGTGGGCGTTTGGGGCCTGAACCATCCGGTGGCCTGGGGATGGGCGATTGTGAACTTCGTTTTCTGGATTGGCATCGGCCACGCGGGCACGTTGATTTCCGCCATCCTCTTTTTGTTACGCCAAAAATGGCGGTGCTCCATTAACCGCACGGCGGAGGCGATGACCATTTTCGCGGTGATCTGCGCCGGCATTTTCCCGGGCATTCACGTGGGCCGCATTTGGCTGGCGTGGTGGCTCTTCCCCATTCCCAACGCCCACGGCATTTGGCCGCAATTCCGCTCGCCGCTGTTGTGGGATGTGTTTGCGGTGTCGACTTATTTTACCGTGTCACTGCTCTTTTGGTATATGGGCTTGATCCCCGATCTCGCGACCATCCGCGATCGCCTCCGCATTGCGGGCAAGAAACTCAATTCCGGTTTGGACTGGATGATCAACCGTTTCAAACAATTCGCCTACGGCTTCTTCGCGATGGGTTGGACCGGCAGTAACCGCCACTGGCGCAATTACGAAAAGGCGTACCTCCTGCTCGCGGGCCTGAGCACGCCGCTCGTGCTTTCGGTGCACTCGATCGTGTCGTTTGACTTTGCGGTGTCGCAGGTGCCCGGCTGGCACACCACCATTTTCCCGCCCTACTTCGTGGCCGGCGCGGTGTTCTCCGGATTCGGCATGGTGCTCACGCTGATGATCCCAATGCGGGCGCTCTTCAAGCTGGAGGAAATCATCACCATCCGTCACCTCGAATTGATGTGCAAAGTCATCATCGCCACCGGCACCATCGTGGGCTACGCGTACGGAATGGAATTTTTCATCGCGTGGTACGGCGGCAATCCGTACGAGCTGTACGCGTTCAAGAACCGCGCCTTCGGCCCGTATTGGTGGGCGTATTGGACGATGATTTCCTGCAACGTCATCAGCCCGCAACTCTTCTGGTTCAAGTGGTGCCGCACGTCGCCGTGGTTTATTTTTATAGTCTCCATTTTTGTAAACATCGGAATGTGGTTCGAGCGCTTTGTGATCGTGGTCACCTCGTTGCACCGCGATTATCTGCCCTCAAGCTGGGGATATTACAGCCCCACGCGCGTGGATATTTTGACCTTCGTGGGCACATTCGGATTGTTTATGACGCTCTTCCTGTTGTTCGTCCGATATTTGCCGACCATTGCCATCAGTGAAGCCAAAGGCGTGACGCCACAGGCCGATCCGCATCACAAGTTGGGCGGCGCAAAACCAGATCAGGAAGGCGCGCACTCATGAGCCAGCCGTTCGCCATCATTGCCGAGTACGATACACCCGCTGACATCATGGCTGCGGCAGAAAAAGTGAAGGCTGCCGGCTACGAAAAATGGGACGTACACACGCCATTCCCCGTGCACGGTATGGACGACGCGATGGGCTTGGATAATGCGAAGGTCGGTTGGTTCACATTCTTCGGCGGCATCACGGGTCTGACGGCCGGGATGTTGATGATTTATTTCATGAATAAGGTCGACTACGACATCGTGGTCGGCGGCAAGCCACTCTTCAGCGGATTCTATGCCTTCCCGGTGGCCTATGAAATGACCATTCTGCTCGGCGCATTCGGGTCACTCGGCGGGATGTTTATTTTGAATCGACTGCCGCGCCATCATAATCCGTTGTTGGCGAATGACCGGTTCGCGGCGGTGACGGATGACAAATTTTTTGTGGTCATCGAATGCGACGACCCCGCCTACGATGAAGCCGCCACCCGCGCGCTGCTCGAAGCCACCGATCCGCAACACATCGAAATGGTGGAGGACGCACAATGAGATACGTGCTAATCGGCATTGCGATGGTGGCCTTTATGGTCGTGGCCTTGGCCGGCTTCCGCGGAGACATCTCGCGCAAACCGCCGCTGGAAGTGATTCCGGATATGGATCGCCAGCCAAAGCTGCGGCCGATGGAGCCGAACGCATTTTTCAAAAATGGTCTCAGTTCGCAGCCATTAGTCAAAGGCACCGTGGCGCGCAGTGAACCGTTGGTGACCACCAGCGGCAAAAAAGTGTATCCCTTCCAAACCGATCACGCGGTGAATAAAGGCTACACGATTGAAGATGGCGCGACGAATTACGTTTCCATTCCGCTGCCGGTGACGATGGAATTTGTGGAACGCGGTCGCGAGCGGTTTAGGATTTCCTGCGTTCCCTGCCACGGCGCGCAAGGCGATGGCAATGGCATCGTGGGCAAATTCGGCTTCAGCGGCATCCGCGATTTGCACGGCGAACCGGCCTTGAAACTTCCCGATGGCGCCATTTTCAAAATTATTTCCGAAGGGCAACAATCGTCTCCAACCGAAGCGGGAATGTTGGGCTACGCCTCGAACATCGAAGTGGCCGATCGCTGGGCCATCGTGGCTTATGTGCGCGCGCTGCAGCTGAGCCGATTGGGCGATGCAAAAAAAGATAACGTGCCCGCGCGGTTTTTGATTCAGGAAAAAGCGGCCGAATCCGCTGAAGCAAACGGGGAGGGCACTGAATAATGAGCACCGAAACCGCCACCGTGCCTGTGCAGCAACAAGAAACTCAATGGCGCAGCATTCCGCAAATCGCGGTGGTGTTCGGCGTGTTGCTTTGTATTTATGGTTTCATCGATGACAAGCAGCAGTTTGCTTATTCCTATCTCACCGCGTTTATGTTTTTCCTGAGCATCGGGCTCGGCTCGTTGTTCCTCGTGTTGGTGCATCACCTGTTCGATGCCGGTTGGTCCGCACCCATTCGCCGCTATCTTGAACACTTGTCCTGTTTGCTATTTCCCTGGCTGGGCATTGCGTTTATTCCCATCGGATTTCTGGCGATGGATATTTATCCGTGGATGCATTTGGATCCGCACGCCGATCACGCATTACACGCGAAGGCCGCGTTATTCAACAAACCGATGTGGTACGCGGCTTCGGTGGTTTTGTTTTTAATTTGGGGTTGGCTCACGCATCGGTTGCGTTACTGGAGTTTACAGCAGGATAAATCCGGCACCGAAGCGTTCGAGGGCAAATTGGTTTTCCCGGAAAACCTGATGGCCGGTTTCACGCGTAATTTTCAAGGGCTCTCGTTTGAAAAAGACAACCAACAGGTGATGTGCACGCGGATGATGCGCATTCACGCGGGTTACGGCGTGGTGCTCTTTGCCTTCTCGCTTACGCTCGGCTCCATCCTTTGGATGAAGAGCATTCAGCATCAATTTTTCAGCACGATGTACGGCGTATATTATTTCGCCGGCAGTGTGTGGCTGAGCATTTCCACCGCGTGGATCATCGGTCGCGTTCTCAAAGCGCGCGGGCATTTGCCGCAGCTGCATAAACTACAATTTTATCACCTCGGCACCATGCTGCTGGCGTTCACGGTGTTCTATGCGTACATCCATTTTTCTCAATATTTTCTGATTTGGAATGCAGCGGTGCCGGAGGAAACCTTCTGGTACGTAATGCGCGAAAAAGGCACGTGGATGTACGTCGGCGTGGCGCTCATCGTCGGACACTTTGTGATTCCCTTCCTCGCGCTGCTGCGCATTGATGGCAAACTCACCAACAAACTGATGGTGCCCATTTTCGTCTGGGTGGTGCTGATGCACTATATGGATATGACATTTAATGTGATGCCGGAAATCCATCCCAACGGCCCATCGCCCGCGTTGGCGGATGTGGGCGCGTGGCTGTTGATCGGCGGCTGTCTTGCAACGATTTTTATCCGCAATCTATTTGACCATCCGGTTTGCCCGTTACGCGATCCGCGTATGGGCGAGGCATTGGAACGACACTGATGAGCCACGAAACACCACAAACTGAAACCACCGATGCCGCGCGCCCCAGTTGGGCCACGCACGAGTTGGCGGCGTTGGCGCTTACGGTGGTGCTCGCCGTGTGGGTGGTCGCCAAATGGGGCGCAACGGTGCAGCCGGTGGCAGACACCGAGCGTGGCGAAAAACGCGCAGAAGAATTGGCCAAGCTGCACGCTGCAGATGAAAAAGTGCTCAACAATTTTGGGGTCGCGGATGAATCGCTCAAGCGCTATCGCATCCCCATCCAAAACGCGATGACATTGGTGGCTGAATTGGGTGCTGAAAATATTTCAAAAGAAGTTGCCGTACGCACTGCGCCTCCGTCGGAATTGAAATTGGTGGAAATTCCGGATCCGGATTTTTTGGCGGATGTCTCGGAGTTGGACAACCCCGGTCTCATCACGCAAGGCAAGATACTGTTTCAGACCAGGATTTGTTTTACCTGTCACCAGACTGATCCGGCCGTACCCGCGCCTGCGGGGTTGGCTCTTAAAGCACCCAATTTCATCGGGGATTTTTGGGGCAAGGAACGGTTGGTGCACAAAGGCATGGGCGGCCCGCTGGAGCGGGTAATAATGGGGCCGGGATATTTTGCGGAGTCCGTTTCGGCAACAGGCTCGGGTGCGCGCGTGGTCAAGGGTGCGGTCAGCCCGATGCCGCCGCCGCCGCCGGTGACGGAAGAAGAAGTGAAAGCGCTGATGGCCTACGTGCGCAGTTTGAGCGCGGAATAAAGATGAACGTGAAATCGATTATTTTAATTGTGACCGTACTTGCAACAGTGAGTGCGCGTGCGGATGAGAAAGCACTGATCGCCAAAGGCAAAACGTTGTTCCTGTCGAAGATTTGTTTTACCTGCCACCAAACAGATCCGGCCGTGCCGGCACCGGCGGGATTGGCGTTGAAGGCACCGGCATTTCTTGGCGAGTTTTGGGGCACGGAACGCGAAGTGGCGTTGGGCCTGGGTGGCAAAGTGGTGAAAGTGAAATTGGATGATAAATATTTTATCGAGTCGGTGAAAATGCCGATGGCCAAAGTGGTGAAAGGCGCGCTGGTGCCAATGCCGCCTCCCCCGCCCATTACCGATGAGGATATCGCGGCGCTGATGGCTTATGTAAAGAGCCTGAGCAAGCCTGAGAAAAAATAATTTGATGAGCGAGTTGACTGACAATATTGCACCCGAAGCGACGCCGGAGGAAATCAACGCCTCCTGCCGTTGGCCGGTGATGTTTCTGTTTTTCAGCGCGGCGCTTTGGCTTCTGAAAGCGGCGGTCATCGGTGTGATGGGTTCATTCAAACTGCATATGCCGGAATTTTTGTCCGACATTTCCTTTTTAACCTACGGCCATTTGCAGGCCAACGCGTGGGTGGCATTTCTCTTTGGCTTCGGCGGCAACGCGGGCCTCGGCCTCACGCTGTGGATGCTCAGCCGCTTGCGCGGCGCACCGTTGGCGCGGCCGGGCTTTGTCATTGCGGGTGCGGTGCTTTGGAATGTGGGTGTCACCGCCGCATTAGTGGGCATCACGTTGGGCGATCAAAGTGGTGTGGCAGGATTAGAACTGCCGGTGTACGCCGGTCGCGTGCTGTTGATTGGGCAGGCGTTCATCGCGTTCAGTGCGATCCTGACTTATTTCTCGCGCCGACACAAACAGCTCTACCCGAGCACGTGGTATTTAATGGCGGCGCTGATTGCTTTCCCTTGGATCGTTGGCACGGCGCATTGGTTGCTGGCGGCAACGCCTGTGCGCGGCGCGGCACAAATTCCCGTGGGCCATTGGGCGGCGACGAGTTTGCTACAGGTGTGGATGGGCTGTCTCGGCTTGGCGGCGGTGTTGTATTTTATCCCAAAAATTATCGGCCGCGAATTGTTCAGCCGCCAATGGGCGGCGTTTGGGTTTTGGATGTTGCTGCTTTTGGGCGGTTGGGTGAATTTGAATTCGGGTTCGCCCCTGCCGGTTTGGCAAATCAAGCTGAGCCAACTGGCGTCCGGCCTGTTCATCTTTGTGGTCATCGCCGTCGGCTGGAACCTCCGCCAAACCGCCCGCGGAGTGCCGTTGCTCGGTTCGGAAAATGTGACGCTCAAGTTTATGGGCTTCGCGCTGGGGGCGTGGGTTGTTTCGGGACTGTTCACCTTCTGCAACGTGTGCCCTGAGTGGAATGCCATTTTGCAATTCACGTACGCGAACACCGCACTGCGGCAACTCTTCGCGTGGGGCTTCTTCGCGATGGCGATGCTCGGCGGAATTTATTACGTGGCACCGCGTTTGCTCGGCTCGAATCTCGATTGGCCCTGCGGAGCACAGATAATTCGAGTCTTCCAATTAAACGCTGTGGGCGTAGTGATCATCACACTGGCAGGCGTGGGAATGGCTTGGGGGCACGGACAGGCGTTGCAACAAACCGGCATCGACGCCGCGGCATTGCAAACCAAAGCGATTATGCCATTGCGCATTGCGTTTCTTGGCGAGGTTTTATTTATGGTGAGCAGTTTGATTTTTCTGGGCAGTTTAATGTGCCTTTTGTTTCGCAACTGTTGCGGTGAATTGAGCCCGATGGCACTTTGGCGGCAGATTCGCGAAGGCGATCAAAATGAAACTGTTGAAACGGAAGGAAGCGCGCAATGAACAAAGCCCCGTGGATTTTCTTGGGTGTGCTTTTCACGCTGAGCCTTTCGTGGTGGGGAATGGTGTTTGGCCCCTCCGTACAGCTCGCCGGGCAATCGGCGGATAAAGGAGACGGCACGGCAGTGTTGCATCGTGTGGGGCTCGCCAAACAGGGCGAACAGGTGTACCGCGAAAACGGCTGTTATTATTGCCACACCCGCACGGCCACCGGCGGCGAGTTCGGCTACGAATTGCGTCTTACGCAGCTGGGTGATGATCGCGAAATTACCGACGAGGTTTTAGGTGATTCCGTTAAAGAAGGAGATGATAATCATCGATTGATTAATTTGGCGTTTGCTTTCAAAACCGTTGCGAAATCCAGGAAAGCAGTCGTCGACGCCAGCCAAGCAGCAACCGAAGCCAAGGATGAAGAGAAGGCGGAATTGGAAGCCGCCGCCGCAGACGCGGAGAATGCATTAGCTTCCGCATACGCTTCGTTCAAAACCACCTTTACCAACGCTGCCTCGGGGATCAGTGACCAGAAGGGGAAAGATAATCTGTTGTTTGCCGCGTACGGATTGTCGGGCGTTGAGTTGAAAGAAAAAAGCGTGATGACGCGGCTGGGCATGGGCGAGCAAATTGTTGAGGCTAACAAAAAAATTGCCGATGAAGCAGTGATCAAGCTCACTGACGGAACCGCCAAATGGAATGCACGCATCAATCCGAAAAGCGCGGTGCGGTTGAAAGATTTGGTGCGTGGATTAAAAACCCGCGCCGGCGCACAGTTTAAGCTCCAACCGGTGGTTATCAAATGGCCGGATGTGCAAAACGGCGTGGCCTTAAGGCAGTCTGTTTCACGCGATTTTATGCACGATGCCCACGCGATGCCGGGCGTGATGCGGCTGGGGCCGGACCTCGCCAATGCAGGCGGCAAGCCGGCGCTTGTGAAAGCAAATCAATTTTATCTTCACCTGTATCAGCCGCGCCTCATCAGTGAAAAATCGGCGATGCCGCCGTATCGTTATTTGTTCCGCAAAGTAAAACTCAACGCCGGTGAAGCCGCGCCGGACAATGCGTTGAAGCACGCGGACTTGGAGGAAGGCTACGCCATCATCCCCACCGAAAAAGCGGAGGCGTTATTTGAATTTTTGAAAAGCCTCCGCACCGACGCGCTTCCCGAAGCGCCCCTCGTGGATAACCCACAACCGGTTAACGACCAATGAGCGAAGATTTTTCCAACGTGAACGAGCAAAACGAACCCAGCAGCGGGGGCGCGCAAATGCCGATGGGGATTTTCATTGGGCTCATCCTGCTCGGCTACATCGGCTGTTACAAAGTGGATCAGTTGAATGCAAACTTCGCGGCTAACGTGCACGCGCCGTTTAGCGAGCCGGATGAAGTGGCTTCGCTCGCGCCTTCCGCCCAGGAATTATTGGTGGCGCGTGGCAAACAAATCTATGCCAAAAATTGCGTGGCCTGTCACCAAGCCAATGGCGCGGGCTCGGGCACTGATATCCCACCGCTGGCGGGTTCCGAATGGGTGAAGGGCGATCCGGCAACGATTGTGGCGATCGTGCAAAAGGGATTGATCGGACCAATCTCCGTGGCCGGTAAAAACTATGGAGCGGGGACGATGACCCCTGCCGGCGAAACGCTTAGCGCGGATGCATTAGCCGCTGTGATTTCTTTTGTGCGCACCGAATGGGGCAATGGTGGAGACATCATCAGCGCCGACGTGGTCAATGCCGCCCGCAAATCTGTAAACGACAGTGGCCAAAGCGGGCAATGGACGGTGGAGGGTTTGAAGGCCGCCGGATTCGCAATTCCGGAGTAGCCATTTCGTTTGGCAAAACGGCTTTGCCAAACCGTGCTGCGTCTGGGAGCATCCGGCATGATCCATTGGCTGGCGCTTTTTCTATTTCTCCTGTGCCCTTTGCAATTGCTTCGCGCGGCGCATTTTTCCATCGCTCCCTTCACCGCGGACGTCACGGTGCCCATCGGTCATGGGATGATGGGTGGATTGTGGCAGGCGAAAAACGTGGCCGATCCGTTGTATGCAAAAGGTGTGGTGTTGCTGGGCGGACAAAGGCCGGTGGTATTCGTCTCGGTTGATTGGTGCGAAATTCGCAATGCCGCCTTTGATCGTTGGCGCGAAGTATTGGCCAAAGCCGCCGGGACAACGCGCGATTACGTGTTGGTCAGCGCCATTCATCAGCACGAGGCACCTGTGGCAGATCTCGAGGCACAACGGATGCTGGCCCGTCTCAAACTGAAGGGCAGCATCTGTGATTTAAAGTTTCATGAAACCGCCGTGCAACGCGTGGCGGCGGCAGTGCGGGCGGCGATGAACAATCCAACCCCGATCACACACCTCGGGCTGGGGCAGGCGAAAGTGGAAAAGATTGCCTCCAACCGGCGTTACGTTTTGCCCGATGGCAAGGTGAGCTTTGGTCGCGGCAGCGCGAGTGGCCGCAATGTGTTGGCGGCTAATGCCCCGGAGGGCGTCATTGATCCGTGGCTGAAGACGATGAGTTTCTGGAATGGCGATCAACCGCTTGCCGCGCTCAGCGGTTATGCGACCCATCCGATGAGTTATTATCGCACGGGCGAAATTTCATCGGATTTCCCCGGGTTGGCGCGGGCGCGGCGGCAGAAAGATACGCCGGGTTGTCTGCAAATTTATTTCAGTGGCGCCAGTGGCAATGTGACTGCCGGCAAATACAATACCGGCGCGCGCACGAATCGTGCTGTGCTGGCTAACCGGCTCTACGACGGGATGGCGGCGGCGTGGAAGAACACGAAACGACAGTCGTTGACGAAAATGGGGGTGCGCATTGCGCCGGTGAAGTTTGCCCCGCGAAATCACAAGGGATTCACGGAGGCGGATTATCTGGCCAAACTTAAGCCCGGTGTGGATCCGTGGCAGCAATGTTTGGCGGCAATGGGACTGAGCTGGCGTCGGCGGTGCGAGCGTGGTCAACCGGTGGAAATTCCCATTGTGGATTTTGGTCCGGCGATGTTGCTGTTGTTGCCGGGTGAGAGTTATGTGGAGTTCCAATTAGCGGCACAACGGTTGGCCAAAAACACCTTCGTGCTGGTGGCCGGCTATGGTGAGAGCGGCACGGGTTATGTGCCCACGGCAAAACACTGGCAGGAAAAAGACGGCAATCTGCACGACTGGTGCTGGGTGCACCCAGGTGCGGAGGAGGCGCTGCTCAACGCGTTGGCGCGCGGGATGCACAGGAAAAAGTAGTTGTTGAAACTTATGCCTCCGCGTCGAGATTTTGACGGGGCTTGGTTTCCAACCGGTCAATGGCTTGGAATTTATGTTTTTGGTCGGTGGTGACGATGAACAATCCATCGATGCCGTCTTTACTGATGAAGGGGTGCAGCACTTTGAAGGGGAGCTGTACCGTGCGCCCGTCGGCGGCGTCGGCGATGACCCAACGGGTTCGGCCACGATAATAATTTTCCACCTGCTGGGTCGTGAGCCGGATGGAAACGGTGATTCGAATCATCTGATTGAAGTCAGCGCCATTGGCCGGTGAGGGTGAAGGCGGCCCAAAAGTAAGGGCTGGCAGTGTCTTCGTTTTGGCGTAATTCGCGTTGGGCGCGGCGCAGGGCTTCGGCGCGCGGCACGCCCGATTGCCAGTGGGCCATGAAATTTTTCATCAGCGATTGCGTGGCGGCGTTGCTCACGGGCCAATGACTGGCGAGCACCGCTTCGGCGCCGGCGATCCGGAAGGCGCGCCGGAGTGATATCACCCCTTCGCCGGCGTGAATTTCGCCCACGGAACTTTCGCAGGCGCTGAGGATGACCAGCTCGGTTCCGTGTAAATTGAGTTGTGCGGCTTCCAATCCAGTAAAGAGCCCGTCATCGGCCATGCCAATGGGGCGGGCGGTAAGATGGTTGATGCCGGCGAGGGCGATCCCGCAACGGAGCAGTGGATTATGGGCGTGGAGGCTCGGGGATTCGCCCGCGGGGAATTCGATTGCGGGCCGGCTGCGAAAGTAAACTGCGTGTGAGGAAAGATGGAGTACGCTCGGGTGGGTGATTTTCTTGAGGCGCGCTTCGCTCGCTTCGGTGCCGGTGAGCAAGAGGGTGTCTTTCCCGAGGGCCTGCGCGATGGCGTGGGTTTCGGGTATTGAATGGGGCAGGGGCCGGAAGTGGAGGTCGGTTTTAAGAGGTGGCTTGGGCGAACCAAATTCAACGGCGCCGAGCACGACGGCGGGGGTGGGTTTGCTTTCGGATGGCCCGCGCTCCTCGATGGTCTTTGTCAATCGCGCCAGTTCACGACCGCTGCTAAGGTAACTGATGATTTTATGATCAAGCCAAAATTTGTTGCCGGTTTTGAGCAGTTCGAAGGGCAATCGTCCCAGTTGGGCGTCGGGGCAAATGAGCAGGTGTTCGGCGTCGCGGGTGGCTTTCCAGAGGGGTTGACCGATGAGCTGGCTGAGGGTGGCGAGGACGGGATCAAGTTGCCGGGGCGCGATAAGTTTTTGATACATTAAACGGTGCAATTCGGTGATGGCCTGGTCGATGGGCGCGGCGGGGCCGAGGTCGAGGCGTTTAACATTGGGGAGGGTGTCGGGCTCGGGCGGTGGGGGAAAGGTGAGGTAGGCGGCATAGCGGGAGTGGGCGGGCAGATCATCAGTGGCGAGCTGCCGGTAGCGAACAAAATCGATAAGCACCCCGCGCGCGGGAAGTTGGCGGGCCAGATCTTTGAGTTGCGCGGAATTGGCGGCGAGTTGGCGGGCGAGTTGGGCGTCGCTTTTGGTTATGAGGCGGGCGAGGTTGGCTTTGGCCGTGCGAAGTTCGGCTTCCAGTGTGGCGCGTTGGCGGATGGTTTCGGCTAGGGCTTCGGGCTTTTGATTCGGTCGGCGTTCCAGTGCCTTCAGGCGCAGTTGCAGGCGGGTGATGCGTTCGGTCAGTTGGGAAATCCCGTTGGTGCGGGTGGTGCCCAGGGTGCGGATGCGGCTTTGGGCCCAGCGAATTTCCTCGAGGCTGGCTTTGCTGAGGGTGAGCTGGTCGGCCCCGAGGCGCACGGCTTTGGGTGAATGGGCCGCGGCGGCAGCACAGGCGGATTGGAACAGCGTGATACTGGTTTGTTGGCTGTGCAGGTATTTGAGGGCGGTGGCTTCGCTCAATTGGCCAAGTACTTGTTGGAAATGGGATTGCTGGCGGGTTAACATTTCGGTGAGCACGTTGAGCTGGAGTTCGGGCTCTTGGTTTTGCCGGTGGAATTCGGCGAGGTTGCCGAGGTGGATGAGGAATTCCGGATCGTTTTCCAGTTTGAGTTTGCGGAGCAGCTGAAGGGCTTTCTGTTGGCACTCGGTGGCGATCGGATATTCTTTAAATTGAAAATGCATTCGGGCGAGGTTGCTGAGCACGGTGGCCACTTCGCGGTGTTCGGGGCCGAGGCGCTGACGGGTGAGGGTGAGCACGTTGCCGTAAAGATCGGCCGCTTCATCGCGCCGACCCAGCTCGCCGGCGGTGCGAGCGAGGCGCATCAGGTTTCGGATCCGGGCGGGCTGATGTGTTGCCTGCGGGGTGTGATCGGCAATTTGGATTTTCCGGATGAGGGTGTATTCTGCGTGGGCGTCGGCTATTTTCTTATTCATTTCCATCAAAAACGCGCGCTCGCCGCGGATGGCCAGCGTGCGAGCGTGGTCGGGGCCATACCATTTTTTGTGGATTTCCAAACTACGATCGAGCAGCGGCTCGGCCGCAGGAAGGTCGTGCATCGCTACGCGCAGCTCGGCCAACGAGGCAAGGATGAGCGCGGTTTCCTCATGATCGGCGCCCAGCGTTTTTTGGGCGATTGCCTGCGCGCGTTTGAGGAGTTTGAGTGCCTGCGGGAATTGCCCTTTGCGCTGATGAAGCTGGGCGAGGTTTTGCAGTGAGGCGCAAAGGATGGCGTTCTCGGGCCCGTGGGTGAGGGTATAAATCTGAAGTGCTTCCTGATACAGGGAAAAGGCGCGGTCGGCTTGTCCGATTCCATCAAAGATTTTGGCTTGGTCGGATAGCATCTGGGCGAAGCGCGGATGGGTTTTGCCTTGGGTATTGGCGACTTGCTGCACGGCCCGGTTAACCGTTTTGAGGGCTTCAACGAAGTTTCCCTGCCTGAGTTGTTGACGGCTGATGAGGGACAACAGATTGGCGTGCATCGGGTGCTTGGGCTCGTTGAGGGCGGCGAGAATTGTTTGGGAGCGTTGATAAAGCGGCATCACCTTGGCATCCTCGCTGCGCGCAAGGTGGAGTGAGGCTTGCACGGTGAGTGTGATGATCAGGTCGATGCCGGCCGGTTGTTTTTCCAAAATCTTCAGGCCGGATTGGAGATGCTTGGTGGATTCCTGATGTCGGCCGAGATTGATGAGGTTTTCAGCCATTCGTAATTGCAACCGCGCCAACCGGATAGAATCCGCCGGCAAAGTGGCTTGTGCGGCGGGCAGGTTTTTTTGCAATAGCGCGACTGCCTCGGGATAGTGGCGGAGGTCGCGGTACACATCGGCGAGCGCGCCGGCGGAGATGAGCAGGGTGAGATGGCCGGCGGGCAACGTCTTGGCTTTGGTTTGATAATATTGTTGCAGATAGGGCAGGGCGCGGGTCAGCTCGCCACGGTTGCGGTGAATACGGCCAAGTGCAAGCCAGTTGGAAGTGAAGATCGTGTTCGGAATTTTTATGCCGGCTTTGGCGCATTGGCCGGCGATGGTAAGGCTGGCTTCGTGCGCGCGCCGCGCTTCCTGCGCCGCGTTCAGCCCCGAGTGCGCGACCCCAAGGTACAGGAAAAAAACGGCGGTATTGGGGGTGTTGAGTTCACCGATTTTTTCCTGAATACGGTTGCATTCCTCGAGCAGCGGAATGGCGTCGCGATAATTTTTTTTGTTGAAATTGACTGTCGCCTCTTGGCTGAGGGTTTTGCGTTGGGCTCGAAGTTCTGAGATTTCCGCAGGAGACAGGGGCTCAGCCGCCTCACACGGCAGGGCCAAAGCTAGCAGCAGCAGGATGTGACGGGACAACCTCACACGGGGATTTTAGGCAATCTTTTTAGCATCGGCAAGCATGGCTTGTGTGTTTGCTTTTCTCGGGCTATGGTATGGGGAATGAACCTGCCTCACATCGGACAATTGCAAGATGGCGATTCGGAGGCGTGGGACGTGGTATTCAATTGGCTTTGGCCCAAATCCCTCAATATTTCCAGCCAGATTTTGGGGCCTATTGCGCCGGCCGATGTCGAAGATGTGGCGATTGAGGCATTCACCCACTTGTTCCGGAAAATGCACAAGATACAATCCACCGAAAGATTACCCTCCTTGATGGTGGTGATTACCAAGAATTGCGCCCGAAGCCACCTTCGCAAACTGAGTGCGACCAAACGTGGATACTTCAATACCGTCCCCATGAACAGTGTGTTGGAGGAAGAGATACTCGTCGATGATGGAAATCCATTGGAATCCATGAAAAACCGCGAATTATTCGATTTGCTCGAACACATCCGAATGGAATTACCCGGTCGAACCGCCCGATTCATTCAGGAATACTACCTAAAAGGCCTCTCCCATCGGGATATCGCGGCCCGCTATGGTTTGCCTGTTTCGACCGTAAGCAGCCGTATTTGCCATGGTTTACGGACATTGCGCGAAGCATTAGAAAAAAAATCTATTTTTTTCAACGATTTGCCCTCTAGAATGCGTATTAATTAATGAAGGGCCGACGTGCTCCTGAAGACGCAATTAACCGCCAACAATTGATGCGAGACGAATTACTAGAACTGGTAATGAACAAAGCCACCGGCAGAGCCTCCGAGGAGGACCTGAACCGGATCGATGCCATTCTTGAGCTGGAACCCAACCTATGGGACGACTACAACCAATGGCACCGCGACATGCCCGCCCTGCGCGGCGCGATGTGTTTTGCCGCCGCCGCCGCGGAAGATCGGCATCAATTGCCCGAGCACATCCGCAAAGAACTTCGCGCCCGCATGCGCGCCGTCCTCCGCAAGCCCCAGCCCAATTACGACCGGCTGATGGAGCTCGTCAACAAACCGCCCAACCCCCAACCCTCCTGGCGCTGGGCCGTGGCCCCCGCCGTAGGCTTGGCTGCCATCATGGTGATCTCACTCGTCCTCTTCAATAATCGCCCCGAGGAAGATCCCCCAGCACAGCCGGAAGTGGTCAATCTACCCCAACAACCGGCCGCGCCCGTCATCCAAGTGGCCCTGCTCGACATCGTGGGTGCCACCCGAGGGCCGGAAGATCCGACCCTCAAACTATTCCAAACCGAGTGGCCCGAAGTACAAGTGCACCAATTCAGCCGCAGCGCCAAATCCCGCGATTGGCTCACCCAATGGCCCCTCAGTGCCCGCGGCCCCGTTTGCAAAATTTTCTACAATCAATCCGCCGGCGAACTCCAACTCATCGCCATCGTGAACCAACAAAAACACGAAACCCGCTTCGAGCTAAACGATGTTTCCGAGCTCCCTCAACTCATTCAAAAAGCAAAAGATCAGCTTATTGAATGGTTGAAATGATCCTGACGATCAATTGAAAAAGATGGTACCGGAGGAGGGACTCGAACCCACACTTCCTTGCGAAAAGCGGATTTTGAATCCGCCGCGTCTACCAATTCCGCCACTCCGGCATGC
>JACKQG010003432.1_pt1 | contig 19451 bp, 13 predicted proteins | sample 8237621 | NCBI WGS metagenome assembly JACKQG01 (sample SAMN15677084, study PRJNA649215) | marine metagenome | biome: marine; feature: Black Sea; material: saline water; isolation source: suspended particulate matter (SPM) from the Black Sea western gyre | collected 2013-06-09/2013-06-10 | depth... | reverse complement strand
TGCCGGCAAGAAATAGTCCTACAAATGTTGTTGGGAAATTAAGCACTACAATGAACCACGAGTATATTGTTGTAATGCAAAAGTATTGAGTCAGAATAAAATCACAACTGCTTTCTAACCACCACTCCACTTGGAACAAAAAACCACGAAAGTGGATACTATGTATGTAAATTCAGCGTATAATCTTTTTAAACACTTTTTCCTCAAACCAATATCTTTGTAACTTTGATTCGTCGTTAGGGGTGTCAATTATAATATAACAATGAGATAATTGACTGAGAACATACCCTTGAACCTGAACTAGATAATACTAGCGGAGGAAAACTAATGAATAGTTTAAAATCCATATTGCAGACAATGTTTGTCTGTTTCTTAATAATAACCACACAACTGTTTTCAGCAACAATCACAATCAAAGGTAAAGTCGTTGATGAAAACAACAACCCGATTTCTGAAGTAAATATATATTCAGGCACAATCGGGACAGAAAGCGAAACTGATGGCACATTTATGCTTGCAGTTGATAATGGCTCAGTTGTTTCGTTCAGTCATATCGGATATAATGATATTTCTGTTTCTGCAGAAATGTTAACTTCTATTGTGCAAATGAACTCAACAATGATTAACGGAAAAGAGATTATTGTCAATGCTGAATTTGGTAATCAAAATCTCTATGAAACTCCATCTTCAATTTCCATAATTAGCAATCGAGAACTGGAATTCAGAAACGAAAATCACTTTCAGAATATTCTTGATGCAATTCCAAACTTGAATTATTCCGGCGGAACATCTCGCCCACGATATTTTCAAATTCGTGGAATTGGTGAGCGAAGTCAGTATGCCGGTGAAGGTGCACCAAACTTTTCCGTCGGTTATATGGTTGATGGTATTGACTTTAGTGGAATTGGAATGGCTGGAATGCTTTTTGATGCTCAACAGATTGAGGTGTTCAAAGGTCCACAATCTTCCATTTACGGACCCAATGCAATGGCAGGTCTGATAAATATCACATCAGCAGAACCTACACCTTTTTATACTGCAAAGAGTTTACTTTCCATAGGTTCTGATAATCTGCAGACTCATGGACTTGCGTTTGGTGGTCCTCTATTTTCCAATTTAACATTTCGATTGGCTCTTCAAAAACATTATCAAAATGGATTTAGAGAGAATACATATCAACACAAAACCAACACCAATAAGCGGGATGAACTATTCACACGAACCAAGTTAAATTGGACCATATCAAAAAATATCAATTTGAGTGTTGTGAATTTTACAACCAATCTTAACAACGGTTACGATGCGTGGGCGGTGGATAATAATATAGATTATATCACATATTCTGACCAACAGGGTATGGATTCACAAAATTCAGAAGCCACTTCTATTAAACTCAATTTTAGTGACGAAACTGGAGAAAACGCATTTTATCAATATACCACTTCAACAAACGAAATGGAACACAGCTACGATGGTGATTGGGCAAATAATGATTATTGGTTGGAAGAACCATATGATTTTGATCCTGACACTACTGGTTGGGAATATAGTTTTTATGATAAAACTATAAGAAACCGAAATAAAGACACACACGAAATCAGATTTTCAATAGACTTTAGTGATAAAATTGCAATGACTTTTGGGTCTTACTCTTCTAACACAACGGAAAATGATGTCGCTGAAGGATGGTTATTCGGTGGAGAAGCAACTTCAATGATTAGTGATTTCACTATTTCTAATTTATCAGCTTACACTCAAATAAAATATACACTTCTCGATAATTTGAAAATTATTACAAACATCCGATCTGAACAAGTTAAAACAGATTATGTTAGCAGTGGATTAAACTGGGATTGGGATGCTTATGATTATGTTCCTATTCCGGTAGTTGCAAAAAATGTGAATCATTCATTCGTTGGAGGTAAATTTGCTGTGATTTATAATTTGATGACTTCAACAGAGTTATTTACAAGTATTTCAAGAGGTTATAAAGCAGGTGGTATCAATCAAAATCCATATTTGTCAGACGATAGTAGATTTTATGAACCTGAGTATAATACTAATTTTGAAATTGGTATGAAAACTATTGAAGATAATTTTACATCGAATATAACTCTCTTTGCAATGCAACGGACTGACCAACAAGTACAAATTTCAAGTCAACAAGATGCTGGGAACCCTAACAGTTTCTACTTCTTCACATCCAATGCGGCAACAGGTACAAATATTGGTGCTGAGTTCGATGCGAAAGCAAAACTTGCGTCTGGTTTAACAGCGCGATTTTCTCTTGGGCTACTCAAAACTTTCGTAGATGAATATGAATTTTGGGAAGATGCAGACACAGTAATTATTTTAGGAAACCGTGAACAGGCAATGGCTCCATTGTATAACTTTAGTTTTGGAGTAAATTATCGTCATTCATCTGGGGTATTTGCAGATGTTGAATTTACAGGGAAAGATGAATACTATTTTTCGGATAGCCACAACCAAAAATCAGATGCATATCAATTGTTAAATCTAACAACTGGATATTCAAATGATAAATGGACGATATCGCTTTGGGGTAAAAATATAATGGATATCAGATATGCTACCCGTGGATTCTACTTTGGAAATGAACCAATTTGGAATTCAGATATAGATATAAGTGATCACGAATATCCTGATAAATTGTATCTTAGCTACGGAGACCCATTGCATTACGGAATGACAGTTAAATATCAGTTTTAATGTTCTCTTTCTCAATAGATCAGGGCTTAGTTTGTTTGTATCTCCTTGGTACGCTAAGCCTTGGTCTGTTTAAACGCTCAAAAACAGATGTAAATTCATATTTATTTGCTGGTAGAAAATTAACAGTCCCTGCATTTGTTGCTACTTTAGTTGCTACTTGGTACGGCGGAATTTTAGAAGTTGGCAGATTCTCATTCGAAAATGGTATTGTAGTTTGGGTAATCTTCGGACTATTTTACTATATTGCCGCACTTATTTTTATCAAATTTATTGTTCCAAAAATTATTTCCAAACACATACGCACTATACCAGAATTCATTCAAAATACTTATGGTAGAAACTCAGCATTAATTGCTACTGTATTTGTTATACTGTTGGTCTCCCCTGCACCGTATATCAAAATGTTGGCAACATTACTTCGTCATTTATGGGAAATGCCCGAATTATTAGCTCTTGTCATTGGTTCTGTTTTTTCTATGATTTATGCATTTTCAGGTGGATTTTCATCGGTTATTAGAACTGATAAATTGCAATTCTTCTTAATGTTTTCAGGATTTGCACTAATTTTGGGAACTGCAATCTCAAAGTATGGTGGGATTTCATTCTTGCTAGAAAATGCACCTGATTACGCTTTTGAAATTCCAGGTAATTTTAGTTGGACATTTATCTTTGTATGGGGATTTATCGCAATGATTACTTTTATAGATCCAGGATTTTATCAAAGATGTTTTGCAGGAAATTCTGTGCAAACTGTTAAAAAAGGGATTTTCATTTCAATTATATTTTGGTTCATTTTTGATATGATGAGCATATTTACTGGAATTTATGCATCGGCAATTTTACCTTCAAATATTCTAGGAAACCCTTATCTCGAACTTGCAGACTTTGTCCTCTCACCCATCTCTCGTGGATTTTTTATGGTTTCTCTTTTGGCAATTGTAATGTCAACTGTAGATAGTTTTACATTTATTTCGGCATATACTTTAGGAAAAGATTTACCGAGTGCAATTAAAGGAAATTTCTCAGATTTAGATTCATTTACAACTCGCAATACAAGATTTGGACTACTCGCCACAGCAATTATTTCAATTATTATTGCTCTATGGTTCCCAAACGCAATTGATATTTGGTACACTGTTGGGACATTGGCAATTCCTGTTTTACTAATCCCAATTATTTCTGCGATGTATGGAAAACCACTAAAATATCCAGCGTTTTCAATGATAATCTCTCTCACAATTTCATCAATTTGGTTTATCTTTGGAATGTTAAACAAACAAAATTGTTGGCCAGTTTATCCTCTAGGAATCGAACCGTTGTATCCTGGATTATTAACTGGAATTATTATCTATTTTTCTAGTTATTATCTAAAATCAACTTCTCGTAAATAAATTAGATACTAAAGTCTTATATTTGACACATTAATTTTTTAGTAAATAAGGTGAGATAAAGTCTATGCGTGAAATTACAATAAAATCAATCATATTAGGAATTCTCCTATCAATGCTTTTGGCTGGTGCCAATGCATATCTCGGATTATTTGCCGGAATGACAATTTCTGCATCCATCCCAGCAGCAGTAATTTCTATGGGAGTTTTGAGCTTATTCAAAAAGTCCAATATTTTGGAAAATAACATTGTTCAGACGGCTGCTTCTGCCGGAGAATCTCTTGCAGCAGGAGTGATATTTACAGTTCCTGCCCTTATTTTAATGGGATATTGGACAGAATTCGATTATATTGAAATCGCCAAAATTGCTGGTATTGGTGGAATAATTGGAGTTTTATTTACAATTCCATTACGCAGAGCATTAATTATAAATGCTAAACTTCGTTTTCCAGAAGGTATCGCAACAGCTGAGGTTCTCAAAACAGGTGAAAAAGCTCGTACACACGAAGGTAGTTCCGGGCTTGGATTATTGAGTATCGCAGGAATTTCTGGTGCTTTAATGAAACTTGGGCAACAAGGATTCTCTATGTGGAATTCCGCAATAGAAGGAGCCAAAAATATTGGTGGTTCAGTTTTTGGAATAGGTTGCGATATCTCTCCAGCTCTAATTTCTGTAGGTTACATTGTTGGGAGAAATATCTCAATTCTTGTTCTCGTTGGTGGGTTAATCTCATGGGCAATTGCAATTCCAATTTACTCATTTCTATATGGATTTGAAGGAAATCCAATGGATGGAGCTTGGGAGATTTGGAATACTAAAATCCGCTATCTCGGAGTCGGTGCTATGGTAGTTGGGGGTTTATGGTCACTCATTAAATTGTTTAAGCCATTATTAGAAGGAATAAAAACAAGTATATCTGCATATTCTAAAACTCATAGTAGCAGTGAACTTCCTCGTGAAGAACAGGATTTCCCTATCAAATATGTTGGTTTAGCATTGTTGGTTTTATTGATTCCAGTTTTTCTATTGTATTTTGATATTATTCAGTCATATTCAATTGCATTTTTCCTCTCAATAATTATGCTTATTTTTGGATTTTTATTCTCTGCTGTAGCATCTTATATGGCTGGAGTTGTGGGTTCATCAAACAACCCAATTTCTGGAGTTACAATTGCAACAATTTTGTTCACTTCGTTATTATTATTACTTTTGCTGGGCTCTGACTCCCTTGTCGGAGCAGCTGGAGCAATAATGGTTGGTTCCGTAGTTTGCTGTGCGGCAGCGATTGGAGGAGATAATTTGCAGGATTTGAAAACAGGCCATATCGTTGGTGCAACTCCGTGGAAACAGCAAATTATGCAGGTAATTGGGACACTCAGTGCTGCTGTTGTACTCGGTTTAGTCTTGGATATTTTACATACAGCTTACACAATCGGTTCACCTGAATTATCTGCTCCACAAGCTACATTAATGAAATCCGTTGCAGAAGGAGTTTTTCAAGGAAATCTACCTTGGGGAATGGTAGCTATCGGAGCTTTTATTGGAATTATTATTATTATCATGGATATTCGCCAAGAGAGAATCGGTTCTGATTTTAGACTACCGGTTTTGGCTGTAGCTGTAGGGATTTATCTTCCTATTGAACTTTCAGTACCAATATTTATCGGTGGAATGATTTCGCATTTCGGCAAAAAACTCGGCTCAAACGAACATACAGAAAAGAAAGGACTTCTTTTTGCATCGGGACTTATTACTGGGGAAGCAATTATGGGAATTCTCGTTGCAGTACCTATTTTTATAACTAATAAACCAGACTGGTGGATTTCTATCGGAGGATATTCTTGGTTGGGGCTAATTCTGTTTATTGGAATCATAGCTTGGTTTACAAAAATATTAATAAAGAAATAAAGGAATAAAATGAACATTACAGAAGACTTAATCAAAAAACTTCCAAAGGCTGAATTACACTGCCATTTGGATGGATCGTTACGAGTTGACACTATTATTGACCTCGCCAATAAACAAAATATTGATCTACCAACTTTTGACAAAACTAAATTGAAAGATATTTTAGAAATTAGGGATAACACAGGTAGTCTGGAAGAATATTTGGAAAGATTTGCTATTACTCTTTCTGTTTTACAAACACCAGATTCATTAACAAGGACTGCTTATGAATTAGCCGAAGATTGCCACAAAGAAAATATAAGATATTTAGAAGTTCGGTATTCTCCAGTTTTGCATACAGATAGCGGGATGACGGTGGAAGAAGCTGTTGATTCAGTAAAAATAGGATTAGATAAAGCAGAACAAGATTTTGGTATCAAAACTGGAATCATTATTTGTGGAATAAGAAATATTTCACCGGAAGTTTCTCTAACTTTAGCAAACTTAACTGTTAAGTATAAAAACAAAGGAGTAGTTGGATTTGATCTTGCCGGTGCAGAAGAGAACTTTCCTGCAAAAGATCACCGTGAAGCATTTTATACAATTTTAAACAACAACATTAATGCCACTATCCACGCTGGAGAAGCGTTTGGCCCTGAATCAATACACCAAGCAGTGCACTATTGTGGAGCTCATAGAATAGGACACGGAACTCGCTTACAAGAAGATATAGATTTAATGAATTATATCAACGATCATAGGATTGCTCTAGAAATTTCATTAACAAGTAATTTTCATACTAATGTAGTAAGAAACTTGCAAGAACATCCTTTTAAGTACTATTTAGATGAAAATTTGCGAGTAACTCTATGCACTGACAATCGATTGATATCTAGTACAACTTTAAGTAATGAGTATTGGTTAGCTACAAAATTGTTTAATCTCACTTATGATGATATTTGTACAATTATCATAAATGGATTCAAGAGCTCATTTTTGCCCCACAAGGATAGAACAGCTTTGGTAAAAAATGTAGTTAATGAACTACAATCTGAGTTTGGATTTAATGAAAAAGTTATTGTCTGATAATAGCTAATTTTGTTACTGCATTACCTTTTTCTGTATGGTGGACTGTAACCAGATAAACTCCAGAACCAAGGTAATTTCCATTCTTCATACTACCATCCCAATTTAATCGATTTTGGTTAGATGGAAGTTGTTTCTCAAACACAACTTTACCAGATAATGTCATAATTTTCACAGTAGAACCAGCGTAGAAATTGCTAATTTCAAAATAACTATCTTGCTTAATAATAAACGGATTAGGAGAAATTGAGAGTTTGGTTTGAATAGTAGGATTTATTGAAAATGGAATATCTAGTGTGGAAACACCTTTATTTGTCGCTAAATATGCAATTCCATTAACATTATCAAATGCAATATCGTAAATGTAATTTGATAATAATCCACTGTTACCTTCTGTTATTCCCTCTTCCGAATTTACATTATCTTCTGGATGCCAAAATGATAAATTTTGCTGAATTATCCACGCTCCTGACTTTGAAATAATCCATTTATTATCCTGAGCGTCAATTCTGATTTTATCACCTTTATCGAATGATGCATAAGAAAGAAACATTAAATTGACTTCATTCCCGTCGGTATCATACGCCTTTCTGATTGCGTCTAGTTGAATATCTCCATTATAATTATAAACAAAATATCCTTGCACGCCTTCATCTGTTAAAACCCATAATTGGTCGGAATTATCAAACTCTAAAGACCAAACAGTAGTGTTGTTTCCATCTGGTAAATCAGATAAATCTATGTCATTTCCAATAAACCATTCATCATCTGTTTCATCTTCCAGATTATTATAATCCAAAACCTTTATAGCTCCTTTGGAAAAATCAAATGATGATTCACCCATTGTTTGTAAATTTCCCAAGCCAAACCATACTCTATTTCTGTTATCAAAAGTAATCTCGTGCGGATAATACGATGTGTTATCAGGTGCAGTAATGTGAATCCAATCATCCGAATTTGCAAGTTGTACAGCGGCAATGTGATTATAAGTTTCAGAATATGGATTAACAACCCAAGTATTGGTATAATTATCTTCTTTAATTTGATGGACAACAAGATAACTATTAGTCCAACTGCTATTGTAGATTCCATTTAATCCATCTAAAACTCCATTTGTAGTGTCATAAACTGTACATTCAGCTGTTTCTGGATTAATCTCAATAACTCCACCTCTATTAGCTGGATTTGAAGGTCTAATTCCACTATTGCTAAAGACTAAATTGCTTGAGTTGTTTTGGATAATGCTCCAAGCATCTTTGCTTCCAACTACGAAATCTACTTCATAACCGATGAAATAATTAAATTCACTTTCAATGTTAATCGGGTACGATTCAGCAATAGTAGATGGAATAAAATTAACAAATTGTTCAGAATTTTGTTGTATGAATGAGCCAGACTCTCCAACACCTATCAATTCATTATTTTCTGTTGTGCTAATTGCTGTATAAATATTGGAAGCTAGAGTATTTGGTACATAATACTCATAATCTGTTGTTTGTGAGTCAAAAAGTAGAAATCCGTGATTGTTGATTCCCAAAACAATCGTTTCATCTTTTTTATCAAAGCAAGTAAATTGAGATGATACAGGTACGGCAAACGATGTTAATACATTGCCAGATAAATCAAATTCGTAATATTGATGTGTTGTGAGTAGGCAAATTTGGTTATTTATTATTTGTGCATCAATTGGATTTCCATTAAATCCTAAGTTATAGATGTTACTACCTGAGAAATCCATTATTTCATTGGATGTTATGATAAAGTTGTCCACTCCCACAACCACTTGTTTTGGATTATCGTTTGCAAACGATACTTCCCAAGATGATGGAATTTTCAAGTTATCTGATAGTGAGCCAGTTAGAATTCCTCCATCTGTAGTCACAAATACTGAATCTGAATTGTGGTCTATATCTACAATTTCTTGGAAAGAAATAGGAAAATTATTGTAATAATCTATGTAAACTGGAATTTCATCATCAATAAGAAGTTTTATTATTCCGAATGTAGTAGCGTTTCTGTAAATCGCAAAAGCAAGACTATCTCTAATACTAAACTTAATTATCTCATCAATATCCAAATGTTGGATATGTTCTACTAATCCATTGCTAGTATGATATATTTGGATTGTTCCATTTGGTGAATTACCACCAAGCCAAAATTGGTTGTAAGAATCCTTTGCCATTGTGGAAATATCGAGGTGCTCCAAACCTTCGTAGTGTTTAATAAACGAAAATTCGTTTGTTACTCTATCAAATTTCAGAAGTCCACCAACAGTTGATGCGTAAATATCATTTTCTTGTATGGTAATTCCTGTAGGTGTAAGCATTGAAGTTAGAGTATTCCAATCACTTGCAGTGCTTAGTGAAATTAAGGTTATAACATAAAAAAGGAAATAATTAGTTGGTTTAAAAAGTTTCACTATCAGATATTTGCTCATAAACAGAAATTGTTTTCAGTGCAGATTCCATTACTTCCCATCCCTTATTAGCAGCTTTAGTACCTGCTCGCTCTAATGCTTGTTTCAAATCGTTGGTTGTTAAAATCCCAAACATTACAGGGATATTGTATTTTAGAGATAATTCTGAAATTCGTCTAGATGATTCAGTTGCGACAAAATCAAAATGAGGAGTACCCCCTCGAATGATTGCTCCAAGTGTAACTACTGCATCTGGAAATGAATTTTCAACTGCAATTTTAACTGCTCCAGGAATTTCAAATGCACCTGGAACTTTGATTATAGTTAAATCATCTGGATTTCCACCAAAATTACAATAAGCATCAACTGCACCATTTAAAAGAGAATCGGAAACAATCTCATTAAACTCACCAACAACTATATGGATTTTCTTACCTTTAGCAAATGGTTTTCCAACAATGATGTTAGTCATTTCCAGATTCCTCTCTTTTAAGAATCAAATGCCCAAGTTTATCTCTTTTCGTTTTGAGATATCTTTCATTGACAATATTTGTTTCAATTTCGATTGATTCTCTACCTGTAACTTCTAAGCCATGACCTTCTAAGCCAACTATTTTTCTTAGATTATTTGTTAGCAGTTTCATTTTTCTAACACCGCACTCTTTCAAAATTTGTGCACCAATTCCGTATTCTCGCAAGTCATCCGGAAATCCAAGACGAATATTAGCTTCAACAGTATCTAAACCCTCATCCTGAAGTTTGTATGCTAATATCTTATTTTTTAAACCAATCCCACGACCCTCTTGACGCAAATAAACAACTACACCTGAGCCAGATTCATTTACTTTCCTCATTGCGCTATGAAGCTGATCTCCACAATCGCACCTCAGAGAACCAAACAAATCACCTGTAAGGCATTGAGAATGCACTCTAACCAAAACTTCTTTGTCTTCTGATATATCTCCGTGGACTAAAGCAATGTGGTGATCTCTATGAATTTTATCTTCAAACAATTTTAGAGTAAAATCACCATACTTTGATGGAAATGGAATTGAAGAAAGCTCTTCAACAAGTTTTTCATTTTTTCTACGATATTTGATTAAATCGGCAATGGTTACTATCGGAATATTGTGTTTTTCAGCTATAACTTTTAGTTTGTCTCTTCTTGCCATACTTCCATCTTCATCAACAACTTCAACAAGTAGTGCACTTGGTTTTAAACCAGCTAATCGTGCAAAATCTACTCCAGCTTCTGTATGGCCTGTCCTTTGGAGAACTCCACCTTCTTTTGCAACTAATGGGAACATATGTCCCGGGCGAACTAAATCGGATGGTTTTGCATTATCATTAATAATTACTTGAGTTGTTTGCCATCTGTCTTTTGCAGAAATACCGGTTGTTGTATTTTCCACCGCATCAACGCTGACTGTAAAAGCTGTTTGATGTAATGATGTATTACTTGACACCATCGGTGTTAACTCAAGTTTATCCGCACAGTTAGGCAGTATTGATATGCAAAGCAACCCTTTACCTTCTTTTATCATAAAATTGATATCTTCGGGAGTTGCTTTTTCTGCTGAAATTAAAAAATCACCTTCATTTTCACGGTCTTCATTATCAACTACAATAAGCATTCCCCCATTACGAAAATGTTCTATAGCAGTTTCTATTGTATTAAAATCTTTCATTAACTTTCTCCAAAACCCCAATTCATTATGCTTTCGGTATATGATTCACCTTCTTCTAAATCTTCTTCATCAAAGCTCATCAACCGTTCAATATGTTTCCCAATAATATCTGTTTCGATATTAAATGTATCCCCTTTTTCTTTTATACCCAAAGTGGTCTCTTCCAGTGTGTGGGGAATAACAGCAACTGTAATCAAATTTCTAGATATAGAAGCAATTGTCATTGAAACTCCATCAAGAGCAATTGAGCCTTTATGAATACAATAACGCATCCATTCCGGGCTAATGCTAATTGTCAATTCTGCACCATCTCCTACAGCTTGTTTATCTACTATTAGTCCAACTGTCTCTACATGACCTTGGAGAATATGTCCACCTAATCTGTCAGATAGTTTCAAAGCTCGTTCCAAATTGATTTTAGAACCTTCGACTAAATCTCCAAGATTAGATCGTTTAAGTGTTTCATAAACTAAATCAAGTAAAAACGATCGTTTAGAAATATCCACAACCGTTAAACACACTCCGTTAACTGCAATGCTATCACCAATTTTTAGATCTTCAGTCACATATTTAGCAGATATTTTGAATTGTTTACCTGATGATGTTTCTGATATTTTTTTGACTTGTCCTAATTCTTCTATGATTCCTGTAAACATACTTTTTTCTTTCGTGATATTTTTAGTTTGTCTTGTCCTAATTGACGGGTTTCTATTAGCTCCCAATCTTCATTTAATACAAGTGGATTTTTTAGATTGGCATTGTTAAGTGATTGTGATGAAGTATAGACGAAAACTTCATCTATCAAATCTTCATCAAAAAAAGATTTTAGCAATTTTGCACCACCTTCTATCATCAGAGAGTTAATTCCCTCTTTAGCAAGTGTTAATAAAATATGATCAGGTGATAATTTGTTATTCTCTTCTTTTATAGTTAGATATCTGCAATATGTGGTTTTATTCGGGTGATACAATTTTGCTGAACATAAAACAATAGTCTCTGCTTTTTGGTCACGGAATATTTCTAAATTCAATGGTAAAGTACGGTAAGTATCTGATATTACTCGTATTGGATTTTGTCCGCTAACTTCTCTTACAGTTAACTTGGGATTATCAACCAATGCCGTTTGCTTACCAATCAATACTGCATCAACTTCAGCTCTAAGTTTGTGGACATCAATAATTGCATCTTTGTTGGTTATTTGAGTTTGAGTCTCTGAGTCAATTCCTAAATATCCATCTGATGATTCTGCAACTTTAGCTATTACAAATGGACGACCAGTTGTAGCTTTTTTGATATATGCTTTGTTCAACTCAACTGCTTCATCTTCGAGAATTTCCGGATGAACCATGATACCTGCTTCTTGCAGTTCTCGAATTCCATTACCATTTACTTCCGGATTTGGATCTCTCATTGCGATATATACTTCTGCAATTCCATTTTCAATAAGTAGTTTTGTGCAAGGAGGAGTATTCCCAGTGATATTACAAGGTTCCATTGTTACATAAGCTGTAGCATCAACAGGATCTGTTATTGAGTTGCTAATTGCATTGACTTCAGCGTGTGCACCACCATATTGTTGATGATAACCTTCGCCGATAATTTCTCCATTTTTTACCAATACGCATCCAACCATAGGATTTGGAGATACTGAATTTCGTCCGAGTTTAGCCAATTCAAATGCTCTCGACATAAAATCGAAATGTACATTGTGTTGGTAAATTTTGTTCATTTCCATAGCCTTAAATTTACGACTGATTTCAATACCCTTTTAAATAAGAAGTTTTTCATTTGGAGAATTATTTTGAGTTTAATGTAATTTATTACAAACAATTAATGGTTTTGTTTCATTAAAATTCTCGCAAATTGAAAAATTGGGATTGCGAAAAGAGTGCTTAAATGCTTTTACTTTTGGCTTTCAACTCATCTAAGTTTTTGAAACAATCAAGTGCTTTAGGATTTGCAAGTGCCTCTCGATTAGCAACATCCTCTCCGTGGATAATTTTCTTAACAGCTACTTCAACTTTTTTTCCATTAATAGTATATGGGATATCTTCTACTTCAATAATCTTAGCAGGTATATGTCTCGGACTGCAACCTTTACGGATATTTACTATGATTTCATTTTTCAAATTGTCATCCAAAACTGCACTGTCATTAAGTTTCACGAATAGAATAACTCTTTCGTCATTCTCCCAATTTTGACCCGCAACTACACTATCGGAAATTTCAGAAATATTTTCAACAATTCGGTATATCTCAGAAGTACCAATTCTTACACCACCGGGATTAAGAGTCGCATCTGAACGCCCAAACATTTGAACTCCACCATTTTCGGTAATCACAACATAATCTCCGTGTCGCCAAATATTAGTATATACATCAAAATAAGCATTATGATATTTTCTTCCATCATTATCGTTCCAAAAGTAAATCGGCATTGATGGAAACGGAGCAGTACAAACGAGTTCAGCTTTTTTTTCGAATACAGTCTCACCAAGTTCGTTGAAACTCTCGACTTTCATTCCAAGTCCACGACACTGAATTTCACCTTTGTAAACTGGTAAAGTTGGATTCCCAAGCATAAAGCAGGATACAATATCAGTTCCCCCAGCTATTGAGCTAAGCTGAACATCCGATTTCCAGTCGCGATAAACATACTCAAAACTGTCTTCACTAAGTGGAGAACCGGTAGAGAGTATTGTTTTTAGTTTTGAGAAATCAGATACTTTATTTGGCTTAACACCTGCGGATTCCAAAGATGCAATATATTTAGCACTTGTCCCGAAAATTGTAATATTAAGCTCATCAGCCATTTTGAGAAGAGCTTCAGGATTTGGATAAAACGGATTCCCATCGTATAAAACTATAGTACAACCAACTGCCAAACCACTAACTAACCAATTCCACATCATCCAACCACAAGTTGTAAAATAGAAAATTGTATCGTCTCTTTTAAGGTCGGTATGAAGAACCAATTCTTTCAAATGTTGTATTAGAGTTCCGCCTGCTGAATGCACAATGCTCTTTGGTTTTCCTGTTGTCCCAGAAGAGTACATCACATAAAGTGGATGACCAAAAGGTAATTGCTCAAATTCTAATTTGTGAGCATTTTGTGGTAGAAATTCATCCCAAGTTGTTGCATTTGCAAAGTCAGATAAATTGGCTTTTTGTGTATATTCTGTAATTACAACTTTCTCAACTGATGGCAATTGATTCAGAATCTCCTTTAATTTTTGCAACGAATCAAATCGTTTTCCTTTATAAAAATATCCTTCAGTTGCAAAAATGACTTTTGGTGAAATTTGAGAAAATCTATCGAGAACTCCTTTAATTCCAAAATCCGGTGAAGACGATGACCAAATCGCTCCAATGCTACTCGTTGCCAACATTGCGATGATTGTTTCTGGTAAATTTGGCATAAAACCAGCGACTCTATCTCCTTTTTCTACACCGACAGATTTTAGTGCAAAAGCCAACTTTTCTACTTGCTCGTAGAGTTCTGAGTAAGTTAGAGTTCTGCGAATTGAATCTTCTCCATAAAATTGGATTGCAATTCTGTCATCTCTATATTTCAGCAGATTTTCAGCATAATTTAGTTTGGCATTAGAAAACCATTTTGCTCCAGGCATTTTAAGTAAATCATCAATAATTTGCGTGAAATCTGCGGAGTGAATGACATTTGTAAATTCCCAAATTGCTTCCCAAAATTCTGATATATTTTGAATTGACCAATCGTATAATTCGTGATAGTTTGTCAGCTTTAGTGAATAATGTTGATTTACAAATTCACAGAATTTGCTCATTTGTGAATTTTCTATTCGTTCTTTCGATGGTTGCCAAAGTTGTGGATTCATAAACATACCTTTTGATTGAAAATAATGATTGGTAATTTATTAAAGATTTAGGTCAGAGTAAAAAATATTTGGCAAATTTAATTTCATATCAAATTATTAGTACTCTATTGAATTTTTGCCTTACTCAATTTGCATATAAAAACAAAAGTTGAATTTCTTTTATAAATGAAAATAGTTGTTTTAGCAAATTGAGTGTAGTCTTGACCTCTTTGGTTCTTTTTCTGTCAAGAGAAAAGAACAAGTAACTAAACTAATAATTTGGATAATCCCGTTATCTCTTTATGGAGAAGTTATTTTGGAAGGTTATGACTTTACTTAACAAACTTAGCAACTATTTTCTTACGAACATTTCCAGTAAATTGGACAGTTAGTTTTGCATTTTCACCTGCTCCTTCGACCCTAAGTACAGTTCCAGTACCGAATATTTTATGCGAAACAACATCACCAACCTGATAATTAGATTTTGATTCACTTGAAGGTGAATTAGATATTGACTTTCGATAATGAGTTGATTTATTTGTCTGATAAATTGGTACATTGCGTTTTCTAGTTGACTTAAATTCAACTAATTTGTTAGGTAACTCATCTAAAAACTGAGAACGAATACAAGAAACTGGCATTCCGCCAAATCGTCTTCGAGAATTTGCATAAGATAAATACACTTTTTCTTCCGCTCTTGTAACTCCAACATAAAATAATCTGCGTTCTTCTTCCATATCTTCTTCGGATTCCAAACGACTTGTAATTGGAAACAGTCCATCTTCCATTCCTGCAATAAACACTATAGGAAATTCTAATCCTTTAGCGCTATGTAGGGTCATTAAAGTTACAGAACTTCTAGATTCGTTCCATTCATCAATATCTGAAAGGAGAGAAACCTCTTCCAAAAATTCTTTTAGTCCGACATTTTCATTTCTCTCGCAGAACTCAGTAATGCTAGAAATCAACGCATTGACATTTTCCCATCGTTCCATTGATTCTTCAGTTTCTTGAGTTAAGTAAAATTCTTCAAGTCCAAGATTATCAACAAGAGAGTTAATTATATTGTCTGCAGTTTCTTTATCAATTTGATTTCTATAAAACTCAATTAACTTATGGAATAACTCAATACTCTGTTTTTGTTTTTGACCAATCGGTAATTCGTTTGAATTTTGCAAAGTATCAAATAATGATTTGTTATTTTCTTTACCAAAACTTTTGAGTTTGTCAACAGTTGTTTTTCCAATACCTCGGACAGGGAAATTGATGATTCGTTCAAAAGAGATAGAATCCAATGGATTTACAATCAACCTAAGATAAGCCAAAACATCTTTCACTTCTTTTCTGTCGTAAAACTTTACTCCACCAACAATTGTGTATGGAATTGAATTTCGCCTAAGTTGATCTTCAATTGGACGGCTTTGTGCATTAGTTCGATACAGAATTACAAAATTGTCAAGGTCTTTTCCATTTTTGGAATATTCCTTTTGAATTGTATCAAGTATTTTTCGAGCTTCGTCTCGTTCGTCTAATGATTCGATAACTGTAATTAATTCACCTTTTTTGTTTTCTGTCCATAATTTTTTCGGAGCTCTATTTTCATTTTGCGAAACCACTGAAAATGCAGCATCTAATATGTTTTGAGTAGAACGATAATTCTGTTCCAATTTTACGATTTCTACATCTCCAAATGATTCTTCAAAATCTAATATATTTTTAATATCCGCACCACGCCAACCATAAATTGACTGGTCATCATCTCCAACAACACAAATATTTCTATGCTTTTGAGAAAGAGCGTAAACAAACTTGAATTGTGGTTTATTTGTATCTTGATATTCGTCAACCAAAACAAACTCATAAAGCGATTGATAATAATTCAATCTTTCCGGATACTCGCGGAATATGTCAAGCGGTAAAACAAGTAAATCGTCAAAATCAACTGCATTATTATTTTTGAGTTCAATTTGATAACCGTTATAGATTTCAGCAATATTTTCTTCGCGAAATCCATTTGCACCATTTTGGATTTCTTCTGGAGTTTTCATTTTATTTTTGAACCAACTAATGATTGTTCTGACAGATTTAGGTTCAAATTGTTTTACATCAAGATTATGATTTAGAATAACTGATTTTATTAATCTCTTTGAATCATCTGAATCGTAAATAGTAAAATCGTTAGAATATCCTAAACGATGGATTTCCTTACGCAAAATTCGTGCATTTATCGAATGAAAAGTTCCAACACTCATTCGAGACACATCTTGGTTTGGGAGTAAATCTTGAACTCTATCTTTCATTTCAGATGCTGCTTTGTTTGTAAAAGTAACTGCAAGGATATGCTTAGGAGATATTCCTTTTTCTTCGACTAGATATGCAATTTTATAAGTGAGAACACGAGTTTTTCCACTACCAGCCCCTGCAAAAATCAACAATGGTTTATCAGTTGATTGAACAGCTTTTTTTTGTGTGGGATTAAGATTGTTTATATTAAATTTCACGAATTACTTTCTACGATTTTTCTTAACATTGTATTTTGCTTGGTTATGTTCTGCATTTGTTTTGCTAAAAATATGCCTTCCGTTTCCATCTGCAACAAAATACAAATATGGAGTTGTATCAGGATTTACCGCAGCAAGCAATGCAGAAATCCCGGAGTTGTTAATAGGACCAGGAGGAAGACCTTTGTGCTTGTAAGTATTGTATGGCGAATTTGTTTTCAAATCTTTATGATACAATCGACGATTTTTCCCTGGAGTAATATACTGTATAGTTGGGTCAGCTTGTAATGGCATATTTTTCTTTAAACGATTGTGGTAAACAGAAGAAATTTTACTCATTTCGTAATCATATATTGCTTCACCCTGAATAATTGATGCTAAAGTAGAAACTTCCAATTTATTCAAATGAATTTGTTTAGCTAACTTTTCTATTTGATTTTTATAATTGTAATTAAATTGATTGACAAGAAGTTCGATAATATCTTCTTCTGTGTAAGATGAAAGTAAAATGTAAGTATCAGGAAATAAAAATCCCTCCAAAGATGGAGCATTAATTCCCAAAGAGTGCATAAAATTATAATCCTTACAAAGCTGTGTAAAATGATATGTATCAATATTCAACTTAAAAGATAACTCATCAGCTATATCTTCAATTGTCCATCCTTCAAGTATAGTTACCCTAATTCTTTTTGCTGTAGGAGAAGTAATCATCCTAACTAATTCACCAATTGTTCTTATTCCTTTTAAAGTGTATCTTCCAGCTTTAATATTTCTTTCATTAAAAGTCAACTTTACAGCTGTTACAAAAATAGAAGGAAAAACTAAACAGGATTCAGTTTCTAATAATTTAGATACCGAATAGGCAGTTGCTCCGTTCGGGATTGTAATGACTTTGGAAGTATCCTTACAATGGATGTCTGTCGATAATACTATAACTATAAACGACACTATTCCAATCAGTAGCACAACTACTGAACTGAGAATAATTTTTATTAGTTGATGATATCTTTGAAAAATGGTCTTCATACCGATTGTGAAATTTACTTCGCATATAGAATTTGAGAGAAGAACAAAATTATTTTTGATATTTTTATTCTAATGCTTGTATCAGATTATTTATTTATCCTAATTTACGAGACTTATGGATGACAAGAAAACACAAGAAACAAATTTATTTCAATCGTGGTCATTCACAAAAGTTAATTATTTGCTTTTTGGAATCGGGATACTCACAATTATTATTGGCTATATTGTGATGATTACAGGAGAAACTACTAGTTTTCAATCAGTTAAACTAGCACCTGTGATATTAGTCGTAGGATATTGTGTTATTATACCTACTTCGATTTTGTATAAATCGAAGTAATACAATTATTTACAAATTCTGTATTTGTAATGATATTGGGGTGGTAGTTCAATTTGGTTAGAGCACCGGCCTGTCACGCCGGACGTTGCGAGTTCGAGTCTCGTCCATCCCGCTCTTTTAAAGCCCTTTGCATAGTGTAAGGGCTTTTTTGTATTTGTTACAATACAACGCTTCAATGGTTTTATCAAATTTTATTGTTTTATTTTTTTCAATCATCATTCATAATTGATAATTCTACTATTTGTATCTCCTCTTCGGTCAAACCATACAACGCATAAACTAATTGGTCTATTTCGGATTCAATTTCGGTATCGGTTTTATTCCCCTCTGGTAGAGGGGCTTCACGGAGTGAAGGGGTGTTTTAAGTGTTTTTTAACACCCCGTCAGACTGCGTCTGCCACCCCTCTCGATGAGGGGAATTTTTCATTCACAATTATTGTGTGCTCTCCTCAACAATTGCAATCTCATCTTCCGACAAACCATACAACTAATACACCAATTGGTCTATTTCGGTTTCACCCAACATTTTTCACTTCATCAACAAGTCTCCATAAT
>JACKQG010003431.1_pt1 | contig 19451 bp, 19 predicted proteins | sample 8237621 | NCBI WGS metagenome assembly JACKQG01 (sample SAMN15677084, study PRJNA649215) | marine metagenome | biome: marine; feature: Black Sea; material: saline water; isolation source: suspended particulate matter (SPM) from the Black Sea western gyre | collected 2013-06-09/2013-06-10 | depth... | reverse complement strand
GGAAAACCGATTTCTCTTGCAGGCTATACCAAGAGAAAAACCCCTCAGCTTATGGGCCAGGTGAGAGAGGCGATGTTGAAACAGATGGGGGGTGGAGATTCTGCCCCGGGAGTCGGCTTGAAGTCCAGCTCCGGGAAGCATCTTCTGCTGATGTTGATCGTCGCGGCCCTCTTCTGGGTGATGCCAGGTCTTTCGGCAGGCTATATCATGCCAGTCGACCAGATTATTGACAAAATGAGTTCCAAATTCGCCAATATCAAGACATTGATTATTGATCAGTCCACTCACGTGTTAAACCCTCAAGATAAAGAGGCCGCAATGGTTTTTAAGGAAAAGATATGGCTCAAAACCCCGGGATATTGCCGCTCGGAGGTCACCGGGCGGCCGGAGAGCCAGAGCCCTGTTGATGTCCCCCGGGGAACGGCGCTGGATGGGCTGGAGGTCGATACAGGGCAGGGAAACCGCGACACGACCTTCAGGCGGCTCCTGATGGCCAATAGAAAGGATGACATGCTGGTTTTTCTGTCTCAAATGGGGATTAATGTCACCTCTGTCGGCCTCACCCGGCTTGATGGGGCCATTGCGTATCGAGTTGGAGATAAGGACCCTGATCGTCCAAGGCTTCTGATTGACAAAGAGAGTTTTCTTCCGCTCCTCTTCAGTTATGTGGCGCCAGGGTCTTCAAACCAGAAACTGACGGTCGTCCGGTTCGACAACTACAAGGCGCTGGATTCCGGGTGGTACCCTTACGAGATAGGGTACACCATTGAAAAAGAGAAAATGGAGCGCTATTTTGTCCTTGATCTGAATGTAAACCCGACTATAGAAACCGCTTTTTTTGAGATCCCGGAAAAAAAGACCGGAACCCCGCAGATGCCGGGAAGTCACCAAGACGGGGAAGAAGATGCGCGGTTAGAAGAAATTATCAAAGTCCTTAAAGAGAAATATGGGAATTGAAGAATTGAGGGATTTAGGAATTTAGGTATTGAGGAGTGGTTATCATAACTTTAGGCGCTTTAGTTCACCTCAGATACTTTTCCGGTTTATCCGGGTGAAGGCTCATATGACCTTTGATTTCAGTATGGTGAGCGATGAAGACATCCGGCGGGAGAAGGAGAAGGCGCGTCGTCTGAGACGGACGCACTGGTGGTACAGCAGAATCGAGAAGGGGGTTTGCCATTACTGTCAACGCCAGGTGGGCTGGGAGAACCTGACCATGGATCATGTGGTTCCCCTTGCCAGGGGGGGGCAGAGCAAAAAAGGGAATCTCGTCCCTGCCTGCAAGGCGTGTAACAACAAGAAAAAGTACCTGTTGCCGGTGGAGTGGGAGGAATATCTGAGTTCTCTGGATGCCTGTCAGGAATGATCCTCTAAGCTTCGGTTTACTTCAACCTGCGTCCCGATGATCTTTGTGTCGTCAACTCCGAGGAGATCAGCGGCCCGGCCCAGGTTGACACCTATTTCAAGATACCCCGAACTCCCAAACAGGGCCAGGGTCTCCCCCTTTCCCTTTTGGGCGTAGGTCTTCAGCATCCCTTTGATAATCAGGTCTCCAAGTCTTATTACCGGTGTCCTCCCCCCTGTAAATCCCTCTATCTCTTTTCTGTGAATATTGGTGATGAGATTTCCGAAGTGGTCCACCCGGACGACCTGGCCGAAAAGGGTGTCCCCCTTCTGGTATGGAGCAGGGCGTTTCAGTTGAACAGGGTTATCAATGACCGAGCCCATCTTAAAAGGGTCAACGCCTCTTGAGAGATGTCCCGCAACCGGGGCAAAGATATCCCGTCCATGAAATGTGTGACTGACATGAGGAAGAAAGTACCGGGTCTCTGTGAGGTGGATGATGTTGATATCCGGATGGGCGTCCATGATCGGCCAGAAAATGCCATTGTCCGGGCCCACAAAAAGATGAGATCGGGTCAGTAAAGCGATTCCGCGTCTTTCGCTCCCTACCCCCGGATCTACTACCGTTACGTGGACGGTACCTTCCGGAAAGTACGGATAGGTCTCCTGGATGATAGCTGCGGCCTGGGTAATGTGTCCAGCCTTGACGTCATGGGTGATGTCAATGATGCGGGCTGCTGGATTGACAGATAATATAACCCCTTTCATCATTGCCACGTAAGGATCTTTGTAACCAAAATCGGTGAGCAGGGTAACGATTCCAGACGGTTTCACACGCATCCCTCCACGAGTTTCAAAGCCAAATTTTACATAATTTACATAGAGCTGTCAAAAAAAACACGAAGCCTCCCCTCACAGTCCCTCGCCTTGACTTGGCTACAGATTGTGCTATATCTCTTGTTGCCCCGTGAGTAGGATGCCTGTTGACCCTCAAGGGGGCCGCCTTTGAGGGTCCTGCAGTTCCAGACCGGCTGCAACTTAATTGGATTTACGAATCCACGTTCCTTATTAAGTGTTGACGAATTCGTAAAAAGTCGCAATCTGTGTTTTCAAGCATCATAACTAATTGATATTGCACTATTAAAATTCTGCTTTTTGTGTGTTTTGCGCCTTTTTGCGGCTATATCAGTGTTGGAGGGGGTTGGTGACAAAGCGGCCGTTGAAATGTTTCTGACGGAGGTATTTAGTAATGAAAAAATGCGTTTTTGTTTGTTTATGTTGCTTGTTTTTCATTTTGTGCTCAACGGCCATGGCTACCGGTGTGCAGGACGCTCAAACGGCTTTGCCTTCTCTGTTTTTCCCTGAGCCCGAGTACGAGTTCGATGCCGTGTTTGATGGCATGTCCATCCTGCACGATTTTGTGATTCAAAACAGGGGTACAGCCACCCTTGACGTCCAAAAGGCCTCAGGCGGGTGAGGGTGCATCATAGCCTCCTTCACGAGGCAAATTCCTCCCGGTGGCGAGGGAAAGATATCTGTCAAGGTAAACACAACCGGTTATGGCGGGAGAATTCTGAAAAAAACCATAAAGGTATATACCAATGACAAGAAAACCCCGGTTTCAGATCTTATAGTCAAAGGCGATGTAAAGAAATTTGCAACCATTTCTCCAAACAGGGCCTCCCTGAACGGCGAAGTCGGAAAGGATATAAGGATTTCGGTAAAGATCGCTCCCGCAACAAGGGACCTGTTTGACCTGATAGAGGCAAAGGCGGATAGCGGGGAGAACATCCGTATTGCCCTTACCGCATCCGGGGAAGGTGATAGAAAAACGTATATCCTGACGGTGGAAAACACAAGGACAACCCCGGGCAGGTATCAGGACACGATCCGACTAATTACCACAAATAGCGTCCGAAAAGAACTGACCATCCCGGTATACGGCAATATCAAAGCCCCGCAGATTGTTGCTATTACGCCATCGGCGAATGTGCGGTTGAGGGGATATGCAGGAGAGCCGTTAAAGGCCTCGGTCAGGATCACTCCCAATGATAACTCCCATTTTTCAATCCTGGAAGTGAAACCGCGCGACGGGAAAAACATCAAATGCGACCTTCAGGAAGTCAGGGAATCCGGGAAAAAGGTCTATGTCCTGACGGTGGAAAACCTGAAAAGGGAAAAGGGGCGGTATTACGATACGATCAACCTGAAGACAGACAGCAAACAGATGCCGGAAATACGGATTGGCGTTTCTGGTCGCATCAGCGATAAGCCCAACCAGTGATCAGCGTTGGGTTCATGGGAATTGAGCGCTTAACAAGCTCATACCGACAATTTATTGTCGAACAGCCTCCTTGGTGCGAGGCGCGGGTTGCTTGAGATCGTACAACACCAGTCTGCTTTGAGGCAGCCCTATGAAATAGCTTTCGCTGGTGACAGAAGCGATTGCCAATTCCAATTGGCCGTCATTATCCACATCCGCGATCTGATAACCAGCCACAGTCCCTGACAACTTCTGGGAGGTCCACTGGGAGACGAGGCCTGCACCGTCCCAATCCATAAAATGGACCTTGCCGCTGCCAAACCAGCGGAAATCCCCGAATATCCGGGCGACCTTGGAATGGTTCTGGCAGACGACGATCTCCTGCTTTCCATCGCCGTTGATATCAAACAAGAAAATGGGCGATGGGATAAAAATCCGCACGCCCGTATCAGCCATTCGATCAACATCTGGATCCATATATACCATATATGTTAAGTTCCCGCCAAAGTAATCGTCGCTTTTCCAGAGCTGTTCCCCTTCTTGGTTGTACACGAGGAGATGCTCCCAAGGACCTAACAAGGTGGTGTATATCCCGCCCTTTCCTGTCAGGTCGTTCTTGACAAAATTAAATACATTCCCGTGCCTCGGCAGTTTTACAAGCTCGGTGTCAACAAACCCGTTCCCCTTGCGGGCCAAGATATAGACATCTCCGTGGTATTTCCCCTCGGTCGACCGCTTTTGTCCAACAAGCGTCTTCCCCCGTCCGGGAAGGTCAACAACTCTGATAAGCCAGCTTTCTCTGCTTACTATTTCCTTGAACTTGCTGCCGTCCCATTCAAGAACTACGGTGGAGGCGTTTGTTGCGGTGAGGTTGCTCACATATATCTCGGCCCGGCCATTGCCATCTAAATCAGCAACACTCACGTAGATGAAATTCGGCGACCAGCTTCCCTTAACAGACTGGAACTGAATGAGCCTGTTTTTTCCCCACTTGTAGACATAGACCGTGTCTTTATCAATAATGACCAGTTCGTTCTTGCCATCTCCATCAAGGTCCCCCGCATCCAGGCCCCTGATTTCCAGCTTAAAGCGCTGAACAAATGACGGTTTCTGAACAGAGGCGCCGGAACCCTCCCCCACTTCAATAAGGGCGCCAGCTTCCTTTTTCACTGTTTCAGTTTCAGAGGGATAGCCTGGTCTTGCGATCGCTTTACCCATGATCTTGGCGTTGATGTCTTCGGCAAACTGGTTGACGGTGGGGATCACCCCGTCCATCCCTTTTGATTGGTTAAAAGCGGTGACCAATTCATCGGACTTGGCCACATCCAGGATCTTTGCGTCAATACTCACGCTGTCCCCAAAGACGGTGAGGCTTCCCATAATCACGTAGTCAGCTCCCAACGCCTTGCCGATCAAAAGGGCTTTTTCCTTGTTCAGCGGACCGGGGAGGGAGGCAACCTCCTTCTTGACCGTTCCCTTTTCAATAACCTGCACCTTTCCTTTCCAGGCCAATCTCGAGTTGAGCATATCCATAATGCCGGTCTGCAAGAAGGTGAGGTCTCGGTCAGCGTTCATGGTAAAAGGGAGGACGGCAAGTTTCTTCGGAACTTCAGCAGCGGATGGGTAACCCTGAATAAAGCAGAGACTTACCAAAACAATAAACATAACCAGTAAAATCGTTGCCCTTGATCTCATGATATATTTTCCCAGATTGGCGGCTTCACAGTTTGTTGTAACCCGCCCTTTTTGCCGGGTTGATTCCAGAAGCCGGAATTGCACATCGATTCCATCAGCCTCTCAGAACTCGATAAAATTGCCCGGAACAGTCGGTTTTGTCTCCCACTTTAGTGCCACAGTATTTACACTGGTATTCGTACCTGTCTCCGTCCGGAAGGACCAAGAGAAGGGATTTGTTAACCGGAACAGCGCACCCGCATTTCGGGCAGTAGAGTTCGGTGGCATCCAAATCCTGAAAATGTCCCTGAGGTTGCCGCCCGGCGGTTGCGGCGGGAGGACGCATGAAGTCGACATGGCCGTTTTTCATTGAGAAAACCTTGGATTTGAGATGGAAGTTATGATACTGTTAATAACATTATATTCGAACATTTGCCGGTTTCGTAAAAAGCCAAGCTATCCCGCCCGGGATATCCTCCAGAATAATGACTTTTTACATGATCGTCACGATTTAAGGCATAATAATCTCACAGCCCCCTAAAGGCAAGGGCTTTTAGCAGAGGGCCATGAAATTCGTCTTAATTCAAGAACGGAAAAAGAAGGCGGGTAGCATTGGATGAGGGAATATTATCGGATTAGACCCGCGGGAATCCCGCGATGTGACTTGATAGGAGGAGATTATGAAGGTAAAACAGATCGACCATATAGGTGTTGCAGTGAAGGAGATTGGGCAGGCAGGAAAATTCTATACGGATGTCTTGGGGCTCAAGATAGAGGATGTTGAAAATGTGGCGGATCAGAAGGTAAATGTGGCCTTTATTCCAATCATGGGGAGCGAGGTCGAATTACTGGAGTCCACCGATCCGGATGGGCCGGTTGCAAAATACATTGGCGCGCGCGGAGAAGGGGTACAGCATATCGCCTTTCGAGTGGAGAACATTGACCAGGCCCTTGAGGAGCTGAAGGAAAAAGGGGTTCGGCTTATCGATCAGCAACCGCGAAAAGGGGCCGGAGGCGCAAGGATCGCATTCATCCATCCAAAAGAAACCAATGGTGTCTTAGTGGAGATCTGTGAAAGGGATTGATGCGGGGCTACTGGTTCTCAAAAACGATAGGTGATTAATCCATGGGATGTATCATAGGGGGAGACGCTGACCTGGACCCGGTCTCCGACCATCACCTTGATCCGATGTTTTTTCATTCTGCCAGAAAGCACACCCCTTACCGTGATGTTGTTATCACATTGTATTTCCATGGTACCGCCACCAAGGACCTTGGCGATGATTCCCTCTAACTGAATTAAATCGTTTCGACTCAAGATACTCCTTTCCCGGCACAGAGGCCTGACTGAAAATTTTGACAACCATATCATTTTATGGGCTGATGTCAATCAAATGTGAGATTTTTTTTGACCTGGCCCCTGTTCTGGCATGTCTAAGTGGAGATAAACAGTGGAATTAGATGAGACCTACCTGACTTTCCGGTCTTTTACCCGGAATGGAGACAAGATTTCCCGGGAAATGACTGATCTTACGGTAGAAGCTCCCCTCCAGATCATCATCAATGACCAACGACATACCCTTATCATGTTTACGCCCCAAAAGGTCAGGGAGTTGGTGTTTGGTTTTGTTTTCACGGAAGGGCTGATAAATGACCTCAAAGAAATAAAGGACTTTGAAGTCTCTGTCGTCCGCGAAGAAGGCGGAGAAGAAATCATCGAGGCGCGTGTTGAAATTGCCGCCAAAGGATCGTTTTCCCTGGCGGCAAGCGGGAAACGGGTTTCCTATTCGAGTTGTGGCATTTGCGGGACTGAAAACTACTATCAATTGAGGAACGGATTGAAGCGGGTAAAGAGTAACCATCGATTTGCCATGGATATGCTGAACGAGGTCTCCCACAGGCTGGAGAAATTTCAACCTCTCTATAACAGGACAGGGGGGGCTCACGCTGCCGTCCTTTTTGACTCCATCGGTGGTCAGGTCCTTCACTGCGAGGATATGGGGCGACACAACGCATTAGACAAGGTAATCGGATCCACGCTGATTAACGGAATCCCGGCAGAAGACAAGGTGTTAGTATCGAGCGGTCGTGCCAGCCTCGAAATGATTCTTAAGACAGCGAGGATCGGATTCCCTGTTTTTGTGGCAATGTCTCGTCCCACCTCAAGGGCAGTGGAAGCGGCCAAATTCTACAATATAACCCTGGTAGATCTGGCCAAGGATACCAACCGCATCTACAGCCATGTCCGACGCATAGAAGGCTCTTGATCATGGCGGCACATCTTGTGAAAGATGTTTCGGGCGTTGTTTTAGCGGGCGGCAGGAGCATTCGTTACGGGAAAAACAAGGCCCTGGTGAAGGTTCGTGGCGTCCCTTTGATTGAGAGGGTTCTCGATGTGATGGGTTCTGTCTTCCATCGGGTCATTATTATCACCAACATGCCAAATCAATATTCTTACCTCAAACTTCCCATGTACGAAGACATTATCAAGGGCCTGGGGCCTTTAGGAGGCGTTTTTACCGGTCTGAAAGTGATCCCGGATGATGCGGGCTTTTTTGTGGCCTGTGACATGCCGTTTCTCAACCGCGATCTGATCCGATATATTATCGAGGTCAGGGCTGATGCTGATGCGGTTGTACCGAGAATCGCCGGCAAAATGGAGGCCCTCCATGCGGTTTATGCCAAGAGGTGTCAGGAAAAGATTGAAGACCTGATCAATTCCAGGACATACCAGATAATCCGGTTTTTTCCCCAAGTTTCTGTTCGGTTTGTTGATGAGGATGAGGTCCGGTTATTTGACCCTGACTTTAAGTCTTTTTTAAATATAAACAGGCCCGACGAGCTAAAACGATTTTGACACTCCATCTCGAGGTGAAATGAATTATGATTGAATTGATCCTTGCCGTAAGTCTTGCAATTTCAATATCGGCTGTATGTTCTCTCTTCGAGGCGGTTCTTTATTCCGTGCCCTTGAGACAGCTTGAGGCGATGGTCCAGGCCGGGAAACCCGGGGGCAAAATATTAAAGGCGCTACGTCGCAATGTTGAGCGGCCCATATCTGCCATTCTAACCCTCAATACCATCGCCAATACAGCAGGAGCAGCTTTTGCCGGGGCAGCTGCAACCGCTGTGTTCGGGCATCGATGGCTCGGATATTTTTCCGCTCTGTTCACTTTAGCTATTCTAATATTTTCTGAAATCATTCCCAAGACAGCGGGGGTTGTCTACGGGAGATCCTTAGTTAACGTAGTGGCCTATCCCATAAAAGGGCTTGTCTGGATCATGGCGCCTGCCACATGGTTAACCCGTTTGATAACACGCTTGATAAGCCGGGATAAACGCGAAGAAGCCATAACCGCCGAAGAGATCCAGATCATGGCGCGTTTAAGTCTCAGGACCGGAGGGATTTTCTATTACCAGGAGCAGACAATCGAGAGAATTTTGACGCTCCAGGAGAAAATGGTCAAAGATGTAATGACGCCCAGGACGGTTGTTTTTTCGCTTAGCAAACATCTTACCGTAAAAGAAGCGATTTCGGTTGCCAGAGGATGGGAACACAGCCGGATACCTGTTTACGCCCAGGGTATAGAGGATGTGGTGGGTGTCGTTCACACGAAAGATATCTTAATTGCGCTTGCAAAAGGTATGGAGGCTAAGAATTTGACGGAACTGATGCGGCCCATGCATTTTGTGGCTGAAACAGCCAGGCTGAATGAGGTGCTGGCAGAGTTCCTGGAATTGAGACAGCATCTTTTTGCCGTCATTGACGAATACGGCGGCCTGTCCGGCATTATATCTTTAGAGGACATTTTAGAGGAGATCCTGGGAAGGGAGATTGTTGATGAATCGGATAAGGTGGCGGACAAGCAGGAATTGGCAAGGCAAAGAAGCGTAATTAACTAATGGTGAGTCTCATTTCCCTTACATCCACTTCTGCACCTATTATCACACACAATCTCTTGATTTCCTTCTTTTTCTCGGAGCTGTTTTCCTTAAAGGAGATAATGATTTCCTGGATATTGTGTTCGCTAACAATCTTGTTCAGATCTTTCAGCCCTCCGAATACCGGGTAGCCACGGATTTTTCTCCGTTGTATGCCGGGATTATCGTCCATGAAACCCGCCACAACGAGGCCGAGCTCCCTGTTGGTTTCAATCTCCCTGAGGACCACCTGCCCCCCGAGTCCTGCTCCGTAAACAAGGACGCGCTTTCCCTCTTTGTTTATTCCCCTGATCCCTTCATCCAGGAGGCGAAAAGAGAGTCTCGAAAGGGATACCAATATCAGCATAAGAACCCAGTAGATTACAAAAACAGCCCGGGAGAAGCTATAAAAACGGTACACAAAAAGAAGGATTAGCATGGGTGCGATGGTTCCGGCTGTGATCGCTTTTCCATAGGTAATGAGATCCCGGATGCTCGTGTTTTCCCAGACACCCCGGTAGACGCCAAAAAGAAAAAAGAAGAGGATCTGGCACGCAATGAGGATGGGGAGGGAATTGAGGAAAAAATCGAAGTTGGCACCGATGAAACCCTCGAAACGCAACAGATAGGCTGTATAATAGGCGACTGTGATCAAGACAAGATCTAACAGGACCTCAAAGAGCCTTCGCTTAAAAGTGATTTCGATGAGGATAGGGGTAATAACCCCTGAGACTTTTTCTGACATGATAGATTTTTCTGAATAGACCTTGACCTTCGCGAGATAGATCCAGAAAAGGAGCATGAAGAGAAGAAAGAAGACGATAAGTACGAAGCTGGTGCCAATGGTTGTGCGATTGATGGCGAGGGCGATTAACCCTGACGCTGCAGAGAAGGCGTATAGCACCAGGACCGCTTTCTTTTCAGAAAAACCGATGGCGACCAGACGGTGGGAAGAGTGATCCCGTCCGCCCTGAGATATGCGTCGCCGGAACAGCTTGCGCATCAGGCTGACAAAACCTGTATCCAAGATCGGAATAAAGAGGATGAGAATAGGGATCGCAATCACGGAAAGGAGGCGGAGAAACCCCTGGTCGCTCGCCTGTGGCGGGGTCCCGGTTATGGTCAGGCAGGCCAGGACAAAACCGACGAAAAGACTTCCCGCATCACCCATGAATATGGAGGCCGGATTGAAGTTGTAGACCAGGAAGCCTGAAATGGCGCCGAGATAGGCGCTGAGCATGAGGAGGACGGGATCGGAGATGTGGCCGGGGTTCAGGTCTAAATAAATGTGGAGGAAGAGGAAGGTTCCTGCGATAAGGGCGATGCCGGACGCAAGGCCGTCCATGTTATCCAACAGGTTGAAGGCATTGGTGATCCCGACGATCCAAAGGATGGAGAGAAAAAGATTGAGTGTCTTGGAATCGGTCCAACCCAGACGGAATCCGAAAAATACCAGGACAGCGGTGATGATGACCTGGCCGGCCAATTTGTGCTGGGGATCCATATTGAAAATATCATCGTACAGCCCTAAGGCAAATATTCCTGCTGAGCAGAGGATCATAACGATATAGGGTTGTCCGAAAGTGCACCAGTCCGTTAAGGAGGCGGCTAAGAACCAGACGGCTATCATTGCGGAGAAAATGCTCACGCCCCCCAAAAGGGCGGTCTCTTTACGGTGCCATCTATTGTCTTTTGGCACAGCCACCTGTCCTGATTTTATGGCGAATTTTCTCGCCAGGGGCGTCAGGATGAGTGAGAGAACGCAGCTTAATCCGAAAATAGACAAATAAAGGTAAGGTTGCATCTTCAGGAACCCCTTGGTTGCTTACAAAAAACGCTGGCGATCTAATAATGACCGTTCCCAAAACCCTAAACTGATACAGGAGTTTTAGGCGATGCGCTACGGTCCCGAAGCAAAAAAATTGAAGGAACGTTCATCTGCGGCACGGCGCAGGAGGTACAGGATAGATACGATCAAGAAAACATCCGGAATCCACACACCGATTGCCGGGGAGAGGGCTCCGCCTGAACAGATGCTTCTTATCATCATCAGGCAGAGGTAATAGATGGAAAAGACCGCGAGGCTGATCCCAACCCCCACAGAACGTCCCCGGGCCCGGATTTGCGCTCCGATCGGGACCCCTATGATCCCCATAAAGAGTACTGCTAAAGGAATTGAGCCTTTTTCAAGAAGTTCCCTCATAAGACTGTTGTATCTGTTCTCCCCCTCCGGAGTCGTTCTTATCTCTTGGATCAGGTTCTCCACTGACAACTCATGAGGCGCTTTTCGTCTTGAAGCCAGGTCCGCCATAACATCTTTGAGTCCGATGTTCAAGCTATAGGAGTTGAAGTTTATCGTCCGGGCGGAACCCATGTTTTTTTCAACGGCAAAAATGGTGCCCTTCGCAAAATAGATGGTAATAATTCTTTCATCGGGCCGCATAATAATCCGACCTTCATCGGCCACTATTGTATTTGTGATATCCTTATCGCGCCTGTCGACCACAAAAACATCTTTTAGTACCCTTTCTTCCCTGGAGAAGTTGTTCACATACAGGACCAAATTGTCAAACGGCTCACAGAAAACGCGCTCCTTGATGCTCAGGTCAGCCCTTGATTCAGCAATTTTGAAAATGAGATCCTTAAAGGCCCTGTTGCCCCATGGCGCCGCAAAAACGCTGATCGTGAGTCCAATCAAAAAAATCAGGAGAGAAAACGCCACAACAGGAGGTAACATCTGATAAAGGCTGATTCCGGATGATTTGAGGGCGATGATTTCGCTGTCGGCGGAGAGACGCAAGAAGGCCACCACCACGGACATAAGGGTCACCGCTGGGAGGGCAAATGTCAGGATATCGGGCAACAGGTAGAGGACCATGCCCAGTACCTGCGTGATCCGCACTCCATGCGTTACGATTAATTCGGTAATGGAAAGCATCCGGGCCGCTACCATAATGAAGATAAAGACGAGCAGGCTCGCCAAAAACGTGGGCCATATTTCGTTGATAATGTACCTGTAAAGCGTCATTTTTTCAATTGCCTAAAGTGAACTAAAGTGCCTAAAGTGAGCTAAAGTTAAGGAACCTCGGGACTTAAATTGGTTCTCTAATTCCTTGCTTCTACATTAGGTTGAAATGGATTTTGTGTTGCCCTTTCTTCTTTAACTTAATGCTGTTAGCCAATGTCAGATCCTGCCTATAACTTCAGTCACTTTAGGCACTTATTAACGATCGAATGCCGGTGAAGACCCGCAGCATAGGCGACGCCACCAAGGAGACTTAGGACCACCTGAACGGAAAAGAAAAGAAGCCCGAGACCCAATGCAGGTTCCGCCTCTATCCCCTTGAGACCGAAGAAATAGACAAAGGCCCCTTCCCGGACGCCTATGCCATTGAAACTGACAGGAACAAGTGTTATGAGGCCTATCAGGGGAAGGGTGGCAAAGTAAAAGGGGAGGGGGAGATGGATCCCTATGCCGGCCCCGAGGAGGGCCACAGCCCCCATCCCCAAAGTCTGAAGGCAGAACGAAAGGCCTAACACCCATAGAAGCCTCTTAGGCCTTTGCCAGAGGAGAAGGAGGTCTGCAAGATGCCGGGAAACACCCGGCCAGACACCCTTGATTGCCCTCTGTAAAAGCGGCAACCCTACCAGGGCCGCTAAAATAATCAGGCTGCTAAGGGAGAGAAAATCTGCAAAAAGTTCTGGCAGGAGATCGGGCCAGATTCTCACTGCTGCTGTTCCCATAAGCAACATGGCAATAAGTCCGAAGAGGCGATCTCCGACAACAGTGAAAGCCGCAAGAAATCTCCTCCCTTCTTCCCGTGATAGGAAGTGCACCTTGAAGAGGTCGCCTCCGATACCGGTAGGGAGGAACAGGTTGAAAAACATCCCTACAAAATAAAATCCCAGGTAGGTTGGCCACCGCCCGGAAAATGAAAAGGTGTTTGACAATGTCCACCATCGGATGCTGCTCAGGACCTGGGCAGACAGGATCATCAAACAGGCCACTGCCCAGATAGATATCGGCAGGTCTTGAAGATAGGTGATGACACCTCTTAAATCGAACCGCGAAAAGAGCCAGATGATAAGCCCTGCGCTGATGCCGATCCGGATCAGGTTCCCAACCTTTCGGTGCACCTTTTTCTTCACTCCAAAACCTCACGCACGGCATAGATCCGTTTGCCGGAGGACTCATAGTAGGTACGGGTCACCAACTCGGCGCAAAGACCGATGCCCCCCAACACGATCCCCGTAATGATCAGCAATGCACCGAGAAGAAGGAGGGGTCTGCCGCCGATATCCTGCCCATGCCACAGCTTCAGCCATGTGAGATAGAGCTCAATAATAAAACCCGAGATAAAGAGAACCCCGCCGCTAAGACCGAAGAGCTGGAGAGGCCGGGTGGCGAATTTCTGAAAAAAGAGCATGAGGATCAAGTCTAAGATCACCCGATAGGTTCGTCCGATCCCATACTTGCTCTTACCCCTGCTGCGTGGATGATGAGACACCACCACCTCACCGATCCGGGCCCCGTAAAGGCCTGCCAGGACCGGAATGAAGCGGTGTAGCTCCCCGTAAAGGAGGAGATTTTTGGCCAGATCACCCCTGTAGGCCTTGAGGGAGCATCCGTAGTCGTGAAGCCTCACCCCGGTGGCTATCCCGATCAGCCTGTTGGCAATCATCGAAGGAAGTCGTCTTGAAATGAAAGGATCATGACGGTCCTTGCGCCACCCATTAACAAGGTCATACCTTTCCTCGAGCTTGGAAATCAGTAACGGGATATTTTTCGGATCGTTCTGGAGGTCACCATCCATGGTGACAACGATATCGCCCCGGGCATAGTCGAAACCGGCAGTCATGGCAGCGCTCTGGCCAAAGTTTCGGCGCAGCAGGATGACACGCACCTCCAGATTATCGCTTTTTATAGCGCGGAGAAGTCCATGACTGTTGTCTGTACTTCCGTCGTCTATCAATATGAGTTCAAAGGGCCGTCCCATGGGGCGCATGACGTCAAGGGTGCGTTCAACAAGGGTATGGAGATTCGGCGCCTCATTGTAAAGAGGGACAATTATGGAAATCTCAGGGGATAAGGGTATGCTCATCGGCATCTCACCGTATTTTGGATTTTGGGTTTCGGACCTGCTTCTGACATGACCGCGGTTCATTTCGAACAACGAATCTATACGATAGATCCGAAAAAGTAAACTCCCTCATCTCTCGGACCCTATCCTTGACGTCTCTGAGATCTGTCATGCACGTTTTGCAAAAGACGTCTGCCCAAGGCGATGCATGAGAAAATGACGAGGAAGGGATCAATAAGATAGTCCCACAGGTTTGTGGACTCCAGCAAATGAAGGTTATAGGCAAAAATGGCGGCTATCATGACCACCGCAAAGCGATCTTTCATGATCAGAAACACAACCGTGGCAGAATAAACCACGACAAACAGCCAGGAAACCCCCCACCCGGCCTGATATGGATCCCATCTGCCAAGGCCTAATGCCATTGGATAGAGCATCACCCCTGCGGTCACGGAGAACAACCAGCATGTCAGAAGCGCCTTTCCGTCAAGCAGTCTGATGCCGAAGGCGGTTCCCGTGACTTTACAAAAAAGGATTGCTGTCAGGGTCACGCTGAAATTTGCATTAAGGCTGATCAGCCAGCGGGCCAAGGGTAATCCTCCCACCGGGATTCCGACTATGCCCGCGGAAATGAGACCGAGGATCAGGGTCGGAACCCAGCCGCGCGGATCTCTGCCGGACAGGGCTGCTCCCCATTGTAGTATGGCCATTACGAGGAGCAAAGGGAAAACGAATGAAAAGCCTAAAACCATTATTTTACAGTCCTCTGGAGGTGTGCGTTGATCCAGGACTCATTGAATACCACGTGCTTAATCCGTTTCCTGTGCCACGTATAGACCATATGAATCCGGCCGTCCCGGGCGCGTATCATATAGGGATAAGAGAACTCCTCCCCGGGAGAGCTCTCGAGTATCACAACCCTTCTCCAGTTGACACCACGGTCATTAGACATCGCAAGGCTCAGATTTTCCCGGTTCTGTGCGCTGTCGTTTAAGGCCAACAGGATGCGCTCATCAGAGAGGAGGATGGCATCTAATGCGGAATCGGGATTTGGCAGACTGAGGATCTTGGGTTCAGCCCAGGTTGTGCCGGTATCCTTGGTGGCGGCCATGCCAACAGTCTTTTCATTGGAACGGCATCTGTAAAAGGCGGTGGCATGGGAGGAGCCGTAGGCCACAATAGATGGCTGGATGAAAGAAAGCCCACCGGTCATTCTGCTCTTCCTGAAAGTGATGTCATGGTCCTCACGCCCTGGCTGGATCCAGAGGATTTCCGGGAAATCTCCTAAACACTCGTGGTAGATCGGCAAGGCAAAACCCCCGAAGCTGATCGGCAGAGGCCTGTTCCTGACCAGTTCGCTGATGTTGAGAAAAGGGCTGAGGGTAAGTCTCCGGCTCCTTTCCCATGTGGTCCCGGCGTCATGCGATATCTTGACATTGAGAGAGCTACCGGACCACCCACCCGCAGCGATCGTAACGTAAATCAGATAGAGGCGGTTCCCGGGGCCGGCAAAGATGATCGAATTGCCTACTTTCTTGACGTACCGGTACAGCTCTCTCGATGCGGATACCCTATCCACAATCTTCTTCGGTCTGGACCAGGGTGTGGCGGATCCGGGATCTTTCATTGAAAGAAAGATGGCCACATCTTTAGCCCCTTCTCTTGTTCCACCGTACCAGGCAGCAGCTAATCTTCCGTCTGAAAGTTCGCAAATAGAACCCACATGTACCATTTTATCTCCGGGGTCGGGGTTTATGAACACCTCATTTTTGAAAGGGGCGCGATTCCCAACGGAAGCGGGTAGTGGAGAGAGAAGAAATGTTGCCGGTTCCTGTGTAAGCGAGGCGACCCACTGCCACACGGGCCAGGCATATAGGAAGGTAGTTGCAAGAAGCAGGGTTATCATGTAGCGCGTATTCATAAGGTCTCCACGGGTGCTTGGCCACAGCAATATGGCTGTATACCCCAAAGAGTAGACATTGTCAATATTTAAGGCGCTATATCTTGTTGTTATAATTAGTAAATCAATTTTTGGCGCTGTTGTATTTCCGTTGACTTAAGATAGAATCATGAATATACTTATCACAAAATCTGAGGAAGAACAGCATGAAAAACATTCGCAATTTCAGCATTATCGCTCACATAGACCACGGGAAATCGACCCTCGCTGATCGCCTGATTCAGGCAACCGGATTAGTGGAAGAAAGGGATTTTCGGGATCAGATCCTGGACAACATGGACATTGAGAGGGAAAGGGGCATTACGATCAAGAGCCGGGCCATAACACTTCCCTACGTTGACAGAAAGGGCCGGGCCTTTGAACTGAACCTGATTGACACACCGGGCCACGTTGACTTCTCCTATGAGGTTTCCCGGGCCTTGGCCTCATGCGAGGGCGTGCTGCTCCTGGTGGACGCTGCTCAGGGAGTGGAGGCCCAGACCGTGGCAAACCTATATGCCGCCATGGAGCATGACCTGGCAATTATCCCGGTTATCAATAAGATCGACCTTCCATCTGCGGATATTGACATGGTAAAGGAGCAGATCGAAATAGACTTGGGTCTTGATTCAGACCAGGCGATCCTCTGTTCTGCCAAGGAAGGGAGAGGGGTTGAGGATGTGCTGGAGGCTATCGTAAAGCAGGTTCCTCCCCCCTCAGGCCATGCGGAAGGGCCGCTCGAAGCCCTTATATTTGACGCCCATTATGACCCTTTCCGCGGAACAATCGTCAGTTGCAGGGTCTTTTCAGGAACAGTTCGGCCCGGCGATATTATACGTTTTATGCATAACAGGGCCACCTACAGGGTGGAGGAAGTGGGCCTGTTCCGCCTTCGCCGGGAACCCAGAAACGCCCTGTCAGCAGGCGATGTGGGCTACATCATATCCGGCATCAAGACGGTAAGTGCCACCCGGATAGGAGATACGATTACGCTTGATCACGATCCGGTGTCTATTCCCCTTCCAGGCTTCAAAGAGGTAAAACCGGTTGTTTTTGCTTCAATCTACCCTGTTTCCTCAGATGACTACCGGTCTTTGACGGATTCTTTAGAGAAATACAAACTGAATGATGCTGCACTGGTTTTTCAAAAGGATTCTTCCGCCGCCTTAGGCCTTGGTTTTCGCTGTGGTTTTTTGGGACTCCTGCATTTAGAAATTGTCCAGGAGCGTCTCGAAAGGGAGTTCGACCAGTCGATCATCATGACCTCGCCTACGGTACAATACCGATTTACGCTGACAAATGGTGAGAATATTACCGTGGACAACCCATTATATTACCCCGACCCGGCCACCATCGAGAAGGCGATGGAGCCGTATATAAGGGCCGGCATCATGATCCCGGAGCGCTACATGGGGGCTGTCATGGACCTTTGCCTGGCACGGAGGGGCACAAATGCACAGTTTAATTATCCGACCCCCGGAAGGATTGAAATCCGGTTTGATATGCCTTTAGCCGAAGTCATCTATGATTTCTATGATAGCCTCAAGACAGTCACCCAGGGCTACGGCTCTTTTGATTATGAACTCCTTGATTACCGGGAAAGCGATCTGGTGAAACTGGACATCCTGTTGAACGGGGAAAGGGTAGATGCCCTTTCCCAGATCGTGTTTCGAGAAGGTGCGCGACCGAGGGCCCTCCATGCCTGCAACAAGTTGAAAGAAGAGATCCCGAGACACCTTTTCAAGATCGCCATCCAGGGGGCCATAGGAGGGAATGTCATTGCACGATCCACCATCTCCCCCTTCAGGAAGGATGTTACTGCCAAGTGCTATGGCGGGGATATTACGAGAAAACGCAAGCTTCTTGAAAAACAGAAAAAAGGGAAAAAGCGAATGAAGATGGTGGGATCGGTTGCTATCCCGCAAAGCGCCTTTGTGGCGGTTCTGAAATCGGACAGCGGATAATGCTGCCAGGTCTCTATATCCATGTCCCGTTTTGCAGGAGCAAATGCCCTTACTGTGCCTTTTATTCCATCCCCTCCTCTTCTCTAATACCGATCTGGTTGGACGGCCTCAAGAAAGAAGCCCTGTTGTACAAGGGACAGTTCGATCGTTTTGACAGTCTCTATATCGGCGGTGGCACCCCGACCTTTTTAAGTCGTCGTACCCTGGCCGGCATGATGGAGCATCTCTTCACCCATTTTGATTTTGCACCGGATTCCGAAATCACCATAGAGGCAAACCCCTGCGATCTGTCAGACGATAAGATCCGTATGCTGAGGGAACTGGGGTTTAACCGTGTCAGTCTGGGGGTCCAGTCCTTTGACGACGCCGTATTACGCTGTATGGGGAGGAGGCATACGGCTGAAGAGGCAAAAAAGGCACTGGCGCGCCTGAGATTGTTCGGATTCGATAATGTGGGTGTGGATCTGATTTACGGTCTTGAGGAACAGTCCCTCAAGGAGTGGATCGACACCCTTAATTGCGCCCTCTCGTTCCACCCGGAGCATATTTCCTGCTATGAATTGACCCTGGAAAAAAAGACGGTTTTCGGGAGGCTTCAGCAAGAAGGAAAGATTCAGCCATTAAGTGAGGAGGATGGGCGATCCTATTTTCTGACAACATCACAGGTCCTCACGGAGAGTGGATATATACATTACGAAATTTCAAATTTTGCCAGGAATCATGCCTGTCGGTCCCGCCACAACCGAAAGTACTGGCAACACGTTCCATATCTGGGGCTCGGCCCATCCGCCCATTCCTTTCTTCAGCGGGATCGCTGGTGGAATGTCCGGTCTGTCAGGGAATATTGTGCTGCGCTGGGAAAGGGCCTTCCCCCTGTTAAAGGGCGTGAAACCCTGACAGATGAGCAGCTAAGGCTTGAGTCTCTGGCCCTCGGTTTAAGAATCAGAGAAGGGGTTGATCTGAGACATATCGCCTCTGCCCCTCAGTCCGGGACCACCCTTTCAAGGATGGAGGCGGCCGGACTCGTGAAGGTCATGGATGGAAGGATCATCCCAACCGAGGAAGGATTCCTTGTGGCGGATCACCTCCCTGTGTGTTTCTTTCCGTGAGGACAGGGCGTTCATGTACATGACGAGAGCGATCATTCAGACTCTTTTGTGTGTCTCCTGTTGTCGGCTGTTTTCTTTCGGCCCGCCGACAGGCGCCGTTGCCACTCACGAAGCGCCTCAACCGCTGTCAGGCCATAATATTTACGTCGATACCAC
>JACKQG010003430.1_pt1 | contig 19453 bp, 17 predicted proteins | sample 8237621 | NCBI WGS metagenome assembly JACKQG01 (sample SAMN15677084, study PRJNA649215) | marine metagenome | biome: marine; feature: Black Sea; material: saline water; isolation source: suspended particulate matter (SPM) from the Black Sea western gyre | collected 2013-06-09/2013-06-10 | depth... | reverse complement strand
TTCTTTTTTTTCCTTCGCCTTCGCCTCAGCCTTCGCCTGCACTTTAGTGCGTTATGAAATACATGAATATGCCCAAGATGTTGGATAAATCAATTAAAAAAGCAGTAACCGGTTTGTAACCTTAAACAGGAGGGAGGTGAATAATAACCCTAAGCTGTATCAATTTTTTTTAATTAACCAAATTTTAATTAATCTCAGGAGGATTAAATGAGAAAAAGAGCATCATTAATTATTCTATCACTTCTTATTTTCTTTGCTTCATCAGTTTTTGCTAACGGTTTAAGTTTAAACAGTATTGGAACACGAGCCATTGGTATGGGTGGCGCCTATATCGGATTGGCAAATGATTATAGCGCCATTTACTGGAACCCGGCAGGTCTCACACGAGTACAGGGTCCCCAGGTTTCAATATTTGTGAGTGATATTATGCCAACAGGAACCTATAAATTTGATACTTATGGCATTAATGCTGAAATGAAATCCAATCATTATATCAGCCCCAATATTATGGGTTATTTGCCACTTTTTTGTGGTGAAAAATTATTTGTTGGTTTGGGCGCTTTTGTACCGGCTGGTCTTGGCGCCGAATGGGAAGGTTCGGACTTGGCAGCATTTAGCGGACCTGCCGGCACAGCTTACGAATGGATGAGTAAAATTGGTGTTTTTAATATCTCCCCGGGAGTTTCTTATAAAGTCAGCGACAAAATATCTGTTGGTGCAGCTATGAATGTCTTTTACGGCATGATGGATATGAAACGTCCCGTGGATAGTAATGAAGATCATCTGATGGACGCTCAATACGAAGAATCCGGTTCAGGTCTTGGCTATGGGCTTTCATTAGGCTTGTTGGTAAAACCAATCGACATGCTTAGCGTTGGACTTTCTTTCAAAACCAAAACCACAGTGAAGTTTGAAGGCACAGCAAGCAATACAGCATTTCAAGCTTCTAATGCAGCAGATACGGATTATGAACGCGACTTAGCTTGGCCCATGTGGATCGGTGGCGGAATTGCATTTTGCCCAACTAAAAAATTGACCATAACGGCAGATGTCCAGTACAGTAAATGGTCTGAAACAGAAGAAAAAATTGTGACCGATTATAAAAATAATGTCTGGGCAGGCGCAATGAGCGAAGAAGACCGTACCATGGTATTAAATTGGGAAGACGCAACACAAATTCGTTTTGGCTCTCAATACAAATTAACGGAAGCTTTGGCTGTCCGAGCAGGTTACTACAGTGATCCAGCACCTGCACCGGATGAGACAGTAAATATTATATTCCCGAGCATAAGTTACAATGCAATTACTGCCGGTGCAAGTTATTGCCTGGGCAAAGTTAGTTTGGATCTTGGATTGGAGTATTTGATGGGAAGTGATCGTGAGATCGCACAAAGCGCTTTAGGAAATATGCCCGGAACTCATGGGATGAGCATTGTTGTTGCCAGTTTCGGATTGACTTACTCATTTAAATAAATTTAGTGGTAAACGTAGCTGAATAATTTTCATCTTGTTAAATATGAAAACCCGGAATTATGTTTTTAATTTCGGGTTTTTTTTATCAAAGATATTTGGATAAGTAAATATTCATCTTTATTTTTTAATTATAGCGGTGGTTAGATATTGATGCTAACATTAAAATAGAAGAATTAAAATGGAACAAAAGAATTTGATTTCAAGTATAATAGTTGCTATTTAAAAATATAGTGGAATAGTTACGAAATAGCAATTTATCAAAATCCAAAAAGTAATCGTAACAACATGCAGTTCGTTTGTTCTTTGAAAATATTCAGGTGTTTCGTCAGAAAAAATCAAACATTAACAGATTTTATATTCTCGTGCTTTATTAAAATACGAAAAATTAATTTTGCTGAAAATTAAAAAACACTTGATTTTTTCGTTGAGAATACATATTTTATATATAAGATAAAATATTAATATTTTATTCTCAATGTGTCAATTCTTTCTAAAAGAATTGAACTAGAAACGACAACCGGAAATTAAATTTTGTGCATACACCTGATGAGCGTTCATCGCTCCAATGGTAAGAACAAGAATTTTAGAGTGAATATAGGCTTGTAATTGATTCATTCAGTTCAGACAGAAAATAATATTCCCCATGGTGAAAATTTCAGGCTCAGCAAAAAAACAGTTTCTTTGGATAATAATAATTTGGTTTGTATTTTTAATACTAACACAAATTGCATTGAGACAACCACACTGGGAGCTGACTTTCTTTCAAAATCTAAATTATAACTTATTTTTTATAATTTTACTCCTTTCAATTAAGATTTTTTTAAAAGAAAAAAATAACTCATATATTTATCTTAATTTTGCTATTCTCTCATTAATATATTTATCCGGATTTTTTGTGATATTTACCGGTGAAGGTTATCCAATAGGTGATAACTATTTACTATATTATGTTTGGTCATATCGTAAAATTGCTATAAGTATCGCTTTGAGTGGTACAATTAGTTTCATCGTTGCCGACTATTTATTCTACGGTGAGAAAATCCTGCTTAAATACCTGTCAACGATGATATTTGTACTGCCGTTTTCGATTTTTTATTTTCAAAAATTTATCATAAATTCCCGAACAATCTTTTTCAGACCGGCACAATTCGAAATTATCAGCAGCTCAATTGGGATGAATTTTCTGGCGCTATTTTTTATCCTGGTGTTTGGGTATCTTTATCTCTATCGAAACCAACCAATCACCAGGCACATAACTTTAATAATTTTCAGCTCGTTATTATATGTAGCGATTGATATAAACGACAATATCTTCTTGCACCAGGAAAAGGAATTGCCCGGCATAAGCCAGGTTTTTTTAACAGGAAATCTTATTTTATACATTTTGATATTTATTGATAAAATGATTTACATGGATAGTGAGTTCGGAAAGTTCTATGATAAGCTGATCAGTTCAAAAATTAAAATTAACCTAAATATCATTCCTAAAAAAACGATTGTCGAAAAATATGTTATTTTCATAAAAGAAAGATTAAAATTTATCCCAAATCGTGTAATGTTGATAGGATTAATGGTTATATCGTTATCGTTTTTTATTTATTATTTTCCTTTTGGATACACAAAAGTAAATGCTCTAATTTTAGTCACAATGATGACTATTTTATTAGTTTATTTGAATATTTTGGTGTCAAGAAGGAATAAGAAAAGACCTCTAATTAAAGGTAACTAATATAAAATTAACTTAAAAGAAGGTGCAAAAATGAGTGAAAAATTTAACAACGATGTCAATGTCGTTGAACAGGAGCCGATTGTCGGAACCTCTCCTGAAGCAAAACGACTAAAAAGAGCGGTTAAGAAATTAGCCAAAATCGACAGCAATGTCCTCATCATTGGAGAAACGGGCATTGGCAAAGAATTATCTGCCCGACACATTTTTGAATTAAGTACAAAATTCGACAATGCGTTTGTTAAAATTAACTGCGCAGGTTTAGGTAAAACGATTGATGAAAAAGACCTCAACGGCGAAGATAGTGAAGGCGATCAGGCAGTGATGAGGTCAATTGGTCTGTTAGAAAAAGCCGATAATGGCGTTCTTTTTCTTGACAATATCGGTGACATGAATTCCGAATACCAGGATGAGTTTTTAAGAATTATCCGGGATAAAATGGTCAGGCGGATTGGGAGTGATACTAGCCAAAAAATTAATCTGCGCGTCATTTCAACATCGGATCATGATCTTTTGCCTGAAGTCGAGTCCGGTAGATTTAGAAAAGAATTGTATTATCTTCTCAATGAGTTGACTTTAGTGATTCCGTCTTTAAGAGAAAGAAAGCAGGATATCCCGGAATTTTTCTCATATTTTTTAAAAAAGTTTTGCGAACAGGAAGGACGCGAAGAACCCGCAGTACAATCTGAAGTTTTTGAATCAATTCTTGAGTATAAGTGGAAAGGTAATATCCGGGAATTAGAAAATACTGTTCAGAACCTCGTTATGATGTCGCCTGAAGGAGAGCTTAGCGTGGACTTTCTACCTTTTAGAATTAAAAAACATCATTTTGATTTTCTGGAACCGCGTAATCTTAAACGCGTTGTTTCAGACCTTGAAATTTTCCTGATCAAAAAAGCGTTGGGGAAATTTGGTGGGAACCAGGTGAAAGCGGCTAAATTGTTGGGAGTCCCGGAAGCGACCCTGAGATTCAAGATGAAAAAATATGCAATTTTGCGAAACTAATTGTTTAATGGAAATATCAAAAAAAAAACAGGCGGTTTTTTAATCGCCTGTTTTTTTTATAGAATGTTTTTTCCCCTGTACGATTATCCGGTTTGTTTTGAGGCTATTCTTCTTTGCCCCAAAATTTTAACTTATTTTTCAAGGATAGTTTATCTTTGGGAACCTCCAAAATAAGACCTCCCTCACTGAAAAAGAAAAGATCGCCAATCATCAGCCCGATTGATTTACGCAATGGTTTCCAATTTTGGCGATAAGCTTCACTATCAACTTTTGTTCCTTCTCTTGACTTTTGAACCAACCTTACGCGTTGTGGGTGGTTGCGATTGATCATAAATGGGGAGTGGGTGGTGAAAATGAGTTGGTTTTTGATCGAGAGGTCTTCCAGCACTTTCACTAAATCTTTCTGCCCTGCCGGATGAAGATGAATGCCCGGCTCATCGATCAAGAACACGTATTCGTTTGCCTTGGCTTCATAAGTCTGGGCGAGAAAATTTATATAAAACGATAAGTACCAGCGAAATCCCAGGCTTCGCGATTCAGGCGTGTCGAATACAGTTGTGCTGTCTGAAATATCAATATAAAGCAATTTCCCATTTACATTCAGTTTTATCTCGACACTCGGCTCCTGGGACCAGACGCGCCGGATTTGATCGGTGATAACCCGACTCGCCTCCTCAGAAGCTCTTCTGCCGCGGGTTGAATCTTCAAAAATAACCTCAAAATTTTGCAGTCCACCGATTCTCAACAGGTTGCGTTCTGTTGTGAATCCTGGTCTCCCATCAACCAGGCTGTAATAATCCACACGGTTTTTCAATAGGGGAATACTATCAAAATAGATTATTTTGGGCATGAGCCTCAGGAATTTTTTCATGTCGGGAATTGAGACTTCATTTTCATCGATGAAAACTTTATAGTCCGCGATTTCAGCCCCGGTTTTTTTAATGAAAAAGCTTTCTGTCGTTTTGAACTGTTCAGAAATTTGGACTAATTTAATTCTGTTCTCTTTTGTAATATTAAAAAATTCGAGAATAAGTTCTGGCGGTTTTTTTTGATAATAATAATCGGAATACTGGCAGGTAAGTGAATTATCGAACTCAGCCTCCTTGTTGAAAGCTGACAAAGCTCTAAGAATGTTAGTTTTTCCACTTTCGTTTGGTCCGATCAAAACAGAAACTTTAGGATCAAAAGGAATAGTTAATTCAAAGATAGATTTAAAAGCTCGAATGAAGACGTTTGAGATAGTCATGGGTTTTCTCTTTTTGTTAATCGAACGATTTTGGAATTTTAAATATAAGAAGCAATTTGAATCAAATCAAGTAAAAAGTGTTTGTTTTTAATTTTTTTTTATTTGTAAAAACCAACCTGGACAAGCTAGAATTAAATAGTGTAAGGAAAGGAGTGTTGGAGCAATGGATTATTGAAATACAAACTCCATTACTCCTTTTGGGCATAATAATTACTTTTTGTTTATTTTGCCAGTGGACAAGAATTTGACTATTTAAGTACTACGGGACACCTTTTTAACTCTTGACTATTTAATAAAAAAATCGTATCTTTGCAATCACAACAAATGGTTGTATAATCACAATTACTCACTCAATATAATGGATCATTAAAATTTTTGTGACTGGCAGATGATGGATATTTATTTCTGCTTTGCTGTCTGCTGAAATGGAGGAAACAATGTTAGATGGTTCTCATTTTGGAATTACAAATGATAACAATCTAAAAAATTCAAAAATTGACGAAATAGTAATTTTGAAAGTCGGAATAATTGAACAACGGGATAGTTTTGATTTTAAAATAACCGGAAAAATATCTGTATTAAATGACCAGGGAATAACAATTTTAAAAGGAGTAACCGTAGCGGAAAAATGGCGGTTGAAAGTTAAAAACCGGCAGAATGCAAAATATGAATATAGTTTATTGCTGCAGAAATATTTTGATTTAAAGAAAGCAGAAGAGCAGGAGTACAAATTAATTGAAAGGGGAATTGGCGCCAGGATAAAAAAACTTGGCGCACAGTTTTATTTTAAAAAGAAGTTGGTTTGTGACAATTCAGAATACTGGTTAGTGGTTGATAAATTATCTTCAGAGCAAGAAGCTAATAATTTTGCAGAAAAAATGTTCGCTGATTTTAATTACAAAATTTTCAGAGAGAAACGGGATGAACCCCATGCATTATTTGAATTATTTGATAGTGAATCAGAGAAACTTGGTGAAGCAGAAAACAGCATTCGCATGGTTCCTGAATCGCCCGGGGCTATAACATATATTTATGATTCAACATCAAACGATATATCAAATAATAAAGTGAGCAAAACAGCTGCCTTTTTTGGCGCTGTTGAATTTCGATGTTTAGACGAAAATAAAGTTGCTATTATTTGTGAAAAAACAATCGAGAAATATGTCGAAAATGTTGTTGCATTACAAATGTCTGCCGAGCTGCCTGATGAAATAATTAAAGCACAAGCGATTGCTGTGAGAAGCAAAGCCATATCCGGTTTAGGCATAAATCATTATGATGATCCATTTGATGTATGTTCGGAAGAACATTGCCAGGTTTTTAGCTCCATTCTGCAAATACCGGCAAAAATTTCAAAGGCGGTGGAAGATACAACCGGTTTAGTTCTGATGAATAAAAACCAGGTTAAAGGTATAAATTATTCCGCCATTTGCGGGGGGCATGCAGACAGTAATAATTTTGTAAATTCTAATTTTTTCGATGAAACTTTTCCACCGGTATTTGACGGTGCAAATCAGGATATTTTTAGAGAATTTGGAGATTTATCTCAAGCGGAGAATCTCAAGTCATGGATAAAAAATAAGCCGGATGCTTTCTGTAACTTGAGTTATTTGAAAAATCAAAATATTCCTGGTTTATTAAAAGATTATTTTCGTTGGCACATTACTTACGATTTGGAGGAATTAGGGAAAATTATTTCTAAAAATGTTGGAACTGATATTGGTTCTCTCTACGAAATTATTCCGATAAGTAGAGGTGTATCAGGGAGATTGAAAGAAATAGAAATTTTAGCGAGTAACAAAAACCTGGTGATAAAAGATCAATCTGAAATTTGCCGCGTTTTGGCGCACGACAGGCTGCTAAGTTCATGTTTTATTATTGAATCTCAAATGGATGAACAGGGATTCCCAGTTAGTTTTACATTTCAAGGCGCCGGCTCAGGTCACGGCGCTGGACTGTGCCAGGCAGGTGGAACCGGGATGGCGCTTTATGGCGCTGATTATTCTGAAATATTAAAGCATTATTTTCGTGGATTTAAATTAAAAAAAATATACGAGGTATAAAAAATGTTTGATGATTTAAAAGACGAATTGAAAAAGTATAAACTCCGCATTGATAAATTACGAGGTTATCTTTGAAATAGAAAAAAAGACAGAAGAAATAAAAAAATTTGAGCAGAAGACATTGGCTCCTGATTTCTGGGATAACAGGGAAAAAGCGCAGGACATAATGCGCAAAATTGATATCCGAAAAAGTTGTGTTGAAAAATGGCAGAATTTGAATAACAAGGCAGAGTATATTGATGAAATTTTGGAACTGTCAGAGGAAGAAGAAGACGCTCAATTTTTAGAGGAAGTCCGGGTTGAATTAAATTCGTTGGAAAAGGAACTGAAAAATTTAGAGTTTGAGAGAATGCTCGATGATCCGGATGACCATTTAAATGCGCTTCTCACGATTCATCCCGGTGCAGGTGGCACTGAAAGCCAGGATTGGGCGCAGATGCTTATGAGAATGTACCTTCGCTGGATTGAACGCAAAGGATTTAAATCACGGGTTATGGATTTGCAATCCGGTGAAGAAGCCGGAATTAAAAGTGTCACTATTGAAGTTGAAGGCAAATATGCTTTTGGTTATTTGAGAGCGGAAATTGGCGTTCATCGGCTCGTTCGTCTTTCTCCCTTTGATGCTAACAAACGACGGCATACTTCTTTTGCTTCTATCTTTGTTTACCCGGAAGTAGAAAATGATGTTGAAATTTCGGTAAATCCAAACGATTTGCGGGTGGATACGTATCGCGCCAGTGGCGCTGGTGGTCAGCATGTGAATAAAACTGATTCAGCAGTCAGGATAACTCATATCCCCACCGGAGTCGTAGTGCAATGTCAAAGCGAACGATCGCAGCGTATGAATCGCGAAAATGCGATGAAGATCCTTATGTCCAGGCTTTATCAAAAGAAAAAGGAAGAAGAAAAGCAGAAACTTCAGGAACTGGAAGATAGTAAGAAAGAAATCGCCTGGGGCAGCCAGATCAGGTCATACGTTTTTCATCCCTACAATTTGGTGAAGGATCATCGCACCAAAGTTGAAACAAGCAATACCCAGGATGTTATGGATGGTAATATTGATGAGTTTATTCAGTCATATTTGATGAAAAAAGTGTAAGCAGAGAAAAGCGAATAGTGATTAGAACAAAACAGCTCTGGCAGTAATCATCGTACATCAATTTTTTCCTGCTACTGCAACTGCCACTGCTACTTTTCAATGATACAGGATGAATTTATTCTAATAATTTTGTATAAAAAGTGAATTAATCGTAGGAAAAAGATTGCGCCCGACTTTTGCAGAGATAGATTTATCAGCGATTGCTTTTAATATTAAGGGAATTAAAAAACGGGTTCACCCGGCACAAGTGATGGCAGTTGTTAAGGCGGATGGATATGGACATGGTGCAATCCAGGTGGCTCGCGTTGCAATAGAAAATGGGGCTTCATATTTAGGTGTCGCCCTTGTTGAAGAAGGTATCCAGCTCAGACAGCAGGGAATTCAAGAACCCATTTTGGTTTTTGGTGGCGCTTTTGAAGAGCAATTAAAAAGCTTTTTTGATTATAATTTGGAGATTACGGTTTACAAAGAGGATACGGCAAATAAACTTGCTGAAATTGCTCATGAACTTCAAAAACCAATTGATGTGCATATTAAAGTTGACACCGGTATGGGAAGAGTAGGCATCCCTTATGAAAAATCTGTTTCATTTATTGAATTTGTGAATAATTTGGAAGGTGTTTCATTAAAAGGTTTGTACACTCATTTTGCCACCTCAGATGAAAAAGACAAGCAATACGCAAATTTACAGCTTGATCGTTTCATGATAATTATTTCACAACTTGAAAAAAAATCCATTCACGTGCCGTTAAAACATGCAGCCAACAGCGGGGCAATTTTAGATTTGCCGGAAACTTATTTAGACATGGTAAGACCCGGCGTTATGATGTACGGTTTTTATCCCTCCGTAGAAACGACGGAGAGTGTCGCTATTAAAGCGGCGATGACTTTTAAATCAAGAGTAAGTTACATCAAGCAAGTTCCTGATAATACAAGTGTCAGTTATGGAAGAAAATTTATTACAAGCAGACCAACAAGGTTAGCCACATTGCCGGTTGGCTATGCTGATGGTTACAACCGGTTACTTAGTAATAAGGGAATTGTGACAATTCGTGGTAATAAATTCCCTGTCATTGGCAGAGTGTGCATGGATTTAATCGTGGTTGATCTGGGAGATGACAAAACGATTCAGGAAGGGGACGAAGTTATCTTATTCGGCAGAGAAGAAGATAATGCTTTTACCGTGAAAGAAATATGCAACATGCTCAATACCATTCCTTACGAAGTAACTTGCTGGGTTTCAAAAAGAGTACCGAGGAAATATCTATTTGTTTAATCTCATCAATGAGTCTATTCTAAAGAGGTCTTAACTACTATTTGTATGAATTTTCACTAATTGATTTTATTGAAATTAGTGAAATTTAAATTCGTGCAATTAGTGTAATTAGTGGTTTTTAGAGCGGGCTCATCAATATTACGGAGATTTGAAGTGGAAGAGTTAACTGATATTCAAAAAGTACGTTTAGAAAAATTAGGGCAGATAAAAGAATTGGGTGTTAATCCTTATCCATTCTCGTATGATCGCACCCATTTTGCTGCGGATGTGATTGAAAAATATGAACCTGATGTGCAACAAAATGTTAAAATCGCCGGGCGAATTATGGCTGTCCGCAAACATGGCAAAGCAGCATTTTGTCACATTATGGATAGCAGCGGCAGGATCCAAATATATGTACGAAAAGACCAGGTTGGAGAAGATAAATATAAAATATTTAATTTGGTTGATATTGGCGATATAATTGGTGTTGAAGGTGAGATTTTCAAAACAAGAACTGAAGAAATTACTGTTCTTGTTAAGGATTTGGAATTGCTTTCAAAAACGTTGCGCCCGCTCCCCATTGTAAAGGAAAAAATTGAAGAGGGGGAGAAGACCCTGTATGACGAGTTTGCTGATAAAGAGATGCGTTACCGCCAGCGATATGTTGATTTAATTGTTAATCCCGAAGTGAAAGATGTCTTCCTAAAACGAACAAAAATATATTCTGCGATGCGCCGATTTTTAGAAGATAAAAATTATTTGGAAGTAGAAACGCCTATTTTACAACCATTGTACGGTGGCGCGGCTGCCCGCCCGTTTATCACCCATCATAATGCGCTGGACATCGATTTATATTTGAGAATTGCCGACGAGCTGTATTTGAAAAGATTGATCGTTGGCGGCTTTGATGGTGTTTTTGAGTTTGGCAAAGATTTCCGCAACGAAGGTATTAGCCGGTTTCATAACCCGGAATTTACCATGCTGGAACTTTATATTGCGTATGAAGATTATAATTTTATGATGGAGTTGGTAGAACAAATGATCTTTGCTGCCGTTCAAAAAGTTACCGGCGGATCCGAAGTCGTTTACCAGGGAAATAAAATTGATTTTACCCCGCCATGGTCGCGAAGAAAAATGGGAGAAATTCTGAAAGAGTTTACCGGCGAAGAAATTATTGGCAAAGATAAAAATGAATTATTAGCCATTGCCAAAAAATTAAACGTTCCCATTGAAGCGGGTTCGGATGTCGGTAAAATCATTGATGAAATTTTCAGCGAAATTGTTGAGCCAAAATTAATCCAGCCGACTTTTATAACTGACTACCCATTGGAATTATCGCCGCTGGCTAAGAAACACCGCTCAACTGCCGGAGTTGTGGAAAGGTTTGAAGGATTTATCGCTGGGAAGGAATTTTGCAACGCTTTTTCCGAATTGAACGATCCCATTGACCAGAGAGAACGTTTTGAGCAGCAGGTGAAATACGGTCAGGCGGGCGATGAAGAAGCACACGTGATGGACGAAGATTACATTCGCGCGCTCGAGTACGGCATGCCGCCAACTGCTGGGTTGGGTGTTGGCATGGATCGGTTGACAATGATACTAACGGATTCGCCGTCTATCCGGGATGTCATTTTCTTTCCGCACATGCGACCGGAGCAGGGGAGTGGTGAAGTTGGTGTTTGATTTTTTTATCTTCCAATAAAACATTGCCGGAAATCAATCAGATGGCAACAACAAGATGTTTTTTACAACTAAATTGGGAGTTATAATGAGCGATGAAGAATTAATTTACTCGCTTAATATTGAGGATGTTCAGACTGTAGCAATGGAGGTAATGGAAAGGACATTAAGTAGAACTGAAATAGAAAAAATACAGAAATTTATTGAAGAAAATATTAGTTGGTATGATGCAATTGCTGACGCTATTCATCAATACTTTTCAGAAGAAGAAATACAATCGTTGTAATAATTCTAAAATGCATATTATTGCAGTAAATGGCTGTTGCTATGGAAGAGATAACAAACCAGATAAAGGTGAATACCAAAAACTATGTGGACAAAAGTTTTGGACATTCATTTCAGGAAATGAATTATTATACACTGATATTATTGAACCATTAGGACATAAAGCTAAAGAACGGAATGAAGAATTTTTGGAACAATATTCTCAGATATTGAATAAATTTACTCTTGAATTTGGCAATAAATTTTGTGTGGATGGAAAAATAAACTGGGAAAAATTAGTGCAATTTAATTCGTCTATACAGGTTTGATTGGAAGTGGGCAAAACAGAGAAGCTATCATCATCAATGTAAAGTATGGATTATTTTTAAAAGAATCATAGTTAGAAAAACGACAGGTGAAAAAATGATAGATTTAAGCACTGTTAATCAGATCAAAAAAGCACCTCTTCAGGATCGTTTCCAAATAATTGAAACAATCCTGCAATCTTTGAAAGAGGATATTCATCCAAGATTAGATAATCAAAAGCAAGAATTTAAGTATTTCAAAATTCGCAAATACAGTTTGGGCGGTGAAATTCATGTTGATCGCGATGAATTGTATTCTGAAAGGGGCTTGTAATTTTGTTTGCCATCGACACAAATATTTTGGTTTATGCACATAATGCAGACTCACATTTTAATGAGAAGATGAGTTCTTTTTTAGAAAGAATTATGAATGATCGGGACGAGAATGGTGAATTATCTGTTGCTATTCCTGTTCAAGTTTTGGTGGAATTTATAAATGTCATAACCCGCCAAAATATCGGAAAACCTGTCGCTTTATCTGCAGCAATAGATATTGTTCAAGATTACCTAGCGCACTAAAGTGCAGGCGAAGGCTGAGGCAAAGGCGAAGGAAAAAAAATTCTTAATCCTTTAATCTTATACCTTACTCCGCCTTAGCCTTCGCCTCAGCCTTTTTGATGTAAGAGTTAAGTGATCTGGGTTAGAAAAAACTTTTGCACAAAAAACAAAGATTCAACTGGTAATACTATAAATACAGGTGTGATGATTATTTATCAACACGAAACACAATTGCAAACTTTTTTAAATTTGTTAAGTTCTGTAACAACAAGAAAGAAGGTGTTTGATGTTGCTCTTGTTGCGACACTAAAAGACAATAATATTAAAGGAATTTATACAGTAAACGTTGCAGATTTTAAAGAATTTGAGTTTTTAGAAATTAGGAATCCACTTAACATTTAAATATATAAGTACTCATAAAAACTGATTTATAAATTATTTTGAAAGTAAGCTCATGTCATACGAATTCTTTGTAGCAAAACGCTATTTTCAATCAAAAAGACGCACTGGTTTTATCTCGCTGATCAATTATTTTTCCATTGCCGGCGTGATGATTGGTGTGGCTGCTTTGATCATTGTTCTTTCAGTGATGAATGGATTTGAGACAGAAGTCCGTTCACGGATCATTGGCTTTGATTCTCATATTCGCTTCAGAAGTTTTCACGATAAGGGAATTGATAATTATAAACAGATTCTAAATGATTTGAAGAATTATGATCACGTTAAAGCAATTTCACCCTATATTTACGATAAAGGTCTGATCGGAAATGGACAAAACAGGGATGCAATCATCATTAAGGGGGTGGATCAAAAATCAGTGGTGGATGTTTCTGACCTGGAAAAAAATATTGTCTGGGGAGAACTTGACCTGGATACTATGGAGGTCACCGGTGAAAAACCGTTACCCGGGATTGTATTAGGCAAGAGTTTAGCCTGGCGCATAGACGCTAATCTTGGAGAAAAAATTTATATAGGAAGTTTCGCCAATGTAAAAAACCTTTTTATGCCGCGCGCGCCTAAATTGAAATCCTTTGTCGTTACCGGGCTGTTTGAGACCGGGCTGTTTGAATTTGACAGTAATTTTGGCTACATTTCCATCGAGTGTGCCCAGGATTTGATGAACATGCCTGAAAACAGGGCATCCGGTCTGGAAATTATGTTAGATAAAATGGATTTGGAAATAGTGAATAGCGTTGCTGGAAAAATGGCAGATGCCTATGGTTATCCTTATACCACGGAAACATGGTTTGAGAGAAATAGCAATCTTTTTTCCTGGATGCAAATTGAAAAATGGGCGGCGTTCATTATTCTCAGTCTCATTATTATGGTAGCTGCGTTTAATATCATCAGCACGATGATTATGGTAGTGATGGAAAAGAAAAAAGAGATTGGTATTTTAAAATCGATCGGAGCAGAAAATCATTCAATCATGAAGATATTTGTTTTGCAGGGCGTTATTTCCGGAATTGTTGGAACTGTATTGGGTTGTACGATAGGTTATATTTTGTGCTGGTCTCAGCTTCACTATGCCTGGTTATCATTACCGGCTGATGTCTATTTTATTAGTTCGCTGCCAATAGAAATGAAAGTGCTGGATTTTATTCTGATCGCTGCGGCTGCCATACTGTTATGTTTTGGCGCCACGCTATACCCATCATTAAAAGCCTCTAAATTAGATCCTGTTCAAGCAATTAGATATGAGTGATAAAATATGAATACAAAAAAGAGAATTTTATTAACCAATAATATTTACAAAAATTACTACCTCAATAAAACTACTGTCGAAGTACTCAAGGGAGTGGACCTGGAAATATATGGAGGTGAAATAGTTGCTGTTACCGGATCCTCAGGGGTTGGCAAGAGTACGCTGCTTCACATTTTGGGTGTGTTAGATCGACCAACAAAGGGTCGATTGTTCATTGATGACAAAGATGTGTTTCAATCCGATGATCGCAGTCTGGCAAATTATCGGAGCAAAACGGTTGGTTTTGTTTTCCAATTTCATCATCTTTTGCCGGAATTTACAGCGCTGGAAAACGTTATGCTGCCCGGTTTAATCGCAAGGGAGGAGCAGAAGAAAGTATCAATACGCGCTGAAGAATTATTGGATGAAGTTGGATTAGGGAACCGGCTTCATCATCGACCGAATGAATTATCCGGTGGGGAACAACAACGGGTTGCAGTGGCGCGGGCGCTAATTAATTCTCCCCGACTCGTTTTAGCAGATGAACCTTCAGGGAATTTAGACCGTCGTTCAGCAACAGCGCTGCACGAGTTATTTTGGAAATTGAATAAAAATAAAAATCAGACTATTGTTTTAGTAACACATAACATGGAACTGGCAGATAATGCAGATCGGGTGATTGAGTTGTTTGATGGGCGGGTTAAGCACAATAGATTGAATTAAAAACATTGAAATTTAAACTAATTCCAGCGCAGTGAACTGCAAATAAAATTAGTAAAGAAGCTTGATACTTGATTCTTGATACTGGATGGGGTGGGGAATCCAGTAACGAGAATCAAGCATCCAGTAACTTCACCAATTACGGAGATTAAACAAAATATTATTATGTTAATCAAAAACTAATTGTAAAAATCAATAAAAAAATAGGTTGAATTTTAAAATAATTTTTAGTATGTTAATTTATTAATGAGATAATCAGGGAACACTGAAGTGATAATTGAAATAGATATTCAAAGGAGATTGAGTAAATGAAGAAGAATTTTTCCAATCGTGTTCAGGTTGTGATACAGTATTCAAGGGAAGAAGCGTTACGTTTGGGACATGACTATATTGGGACTGAGCATCTCTTATTAGGATTGCTGCGAGAAAGTGAAGGAATAGCCATTGAAATTTTGAATAATTTAGGATGTGATTTAGATGAATTAATAAAGTCAGTTGAAGACGCCGTAAAAACAACCGGCGATACAATGACGGTTGGTGATATTCCACTTACCAAACGGGCAGAAAAAATATTGAAAATGGCATACATGGAGGCCGATAGGTTCAAATCAGATGTTACCGGTACCGAACATTTGTTATTGGCATTAGTGAGAGAAAAAGAGGGTGTGGCTGCCCAGGTTTTAATGTCGTTCGACGTCAATTATGATTTGATAAAAGAAGAATTAGGGAATATTTTGCGCGGCACACCAACTGTCAGAGAAGGTGGAAAGAAAAGATCAAAAACACCGGCGTTGGATCATTTTGGCAGGGATTTGACGAAATTAGCTATAAAAGATGAATTGGATCCCATTATTGGACGAAACAATGAAATTCAACGTGTGGCGCAAATTCTAAGCCGGCGGAAAAAAAATAATCCCGTGCTTATTGGTGAACCCGGTGTTGGCAAGACTGCAATTGCCGAAGGATTAGCGTTACGGATAATAGCCAAGCAAGTCCCGCGGGTTTTGCATAATAAAAGATTGATCACGCTTGACCTGGGAGCTATCGTGGCTGGGACAAAATACCGCGGTCAATTTGAAGAGCGCATGAAAGCGATCATGAATGAATTAGTCAAGGTGAAGGATGTTGTTTTATTCATTGATGAGTTACACACAATCGTTGGCGCAGGCGGGGCTTCCGGTTCTTTAGATGCTTCAAATATGTTTAAACCTGCTTTATCCCGGGGAGAAATTCAATGTATCGGCGCAACAACGCTCAATGAGTTTAGACAGTATATTGAGAAAGACGGCGCTTTAGAAAGAAGATTCCAAAAAATAATGGTTGATCCTCCATCGGCAGATCAAACGGTAAAGATACTTTATGGACTTAAAGATCGCTATGAATCGCATCACAAAGTAAAATATGATGATGCAGCAATATCTGCGGCAGTAAAATTATCAGAGCGTTATATTACTGATAAATACTTACCTGATAAAGCAATTGACGTCCTTGACGAGACCGGCGCTATGGTTCACCTTGCAAACATTGTTGTGCCTGATGAATTAGTCGCTTTAGAAGAAAAAGTAAAAAAAATAAGGAACCAGAAAGAAACTGTGATTAAATCCCAGCAATTTGAAAAAGCGGCAATTTACCGGGACAAGGAGAGAAAACTTCAAAAACAATTAGAATTAGAGAAGAAACGATGGCAGGAAACAGAGAGTGATAATGTTGCTGTGATCGTTGAAGAAGATGTAGCAGAAATTGTTTCAATGATGACAGGAATACCGGTTAACAAGGTTGCCCAATCGGAATCAGCAAAACTGCTATCTATGAAAAAAACACTAGAGAAACAAATTATTGGACAGGACAATGCTATTTCTATATTGTCCAAGGCGATCCAGCGTACCAGGGCAGGATTAAAAGATCCTAATCGTCCCATCGGTTCGTTTATTTTTTTAGGACCAAGCGGGGTTGGAAAGACCCAACTGGCAAAAGAATTAGCAGCTTATCTGTTTGAAGATGAAGAAGCATTGATCCGTATTGACATGTCGGAATACATGGAAAAATTTGCCGTCTCCCGTTTAGTGGGCGCCCCTCCCGGGTATATCGGCTACGAGGAAGGTGGTCAGTTAACTGAAAAAGTAAGACGCCATCCCTATTCAGTTGTTCTATTTGATGAAATTGAAAAAGCGCATCCTGATGTATTCAACATTTTATTGCAAATTCTTGATGAAGGCAGAATAACAGATGGATTGGGAAGAAAGGTTGATTTTAAAAATACAATCTTAATTATTACCTCCAATTTAGGCACCCGGCAAATTCGTCAGGGTGGCAACATTGGATTTTCAAAAGGGGATGAAAAAAGTGATTATGAAGCGATGAAAAACCGGATACTGGATGAAGTAAAACAATTGTTCAATCCTGAGTTTATTAACAGGGTCGATGAATTAATCGTTTTTCATCAGTTGTCTAAACCGGATGTGGTAAAGATAGTTGACCTGGTAATCGAGGAGATGTTAGCTAAAGTTTCCGACCGCGATATTGCGATAAACCTTTCTAAAAGCGCAAAAGAGTACATCGCTGAGAAAGGATTCAATCCACAGTTCGGCGCCCGACCGTTAAAACGGGCAATCCAAAAATATGTTGAGGATCCAATTGCTGAAGAAATGTTAAAAGGTAATTTTACAGATGGCTGTTCGATATCCGTAAAGAAAAAAGCGGATGGTTTGACTTTCACTGATTTAGGAAAGAAGACGAGCCATGCGCTGGATTCGGAGGAGGATGTGCAGGGTTGAAATATTAATATTTGAGTTTTTATTAGATAAATAAAATCCTGATGTTCAATTACATTGGGATTTTTTTTGAGATCAACTTTATCATTCAAGTCATTACATGTTTTGTTTAACAGGTCGTGGTGTTATGACAAAAATTTTCAGTTATGTTTTTCAATTTTCACTTGCTTTTTTCCACAAATAAAAGTATATTTAAAATCTTAAAATTCCCGCTAATCAACTGTAATATTAAGAAGAATAAAAGGATTAAAAGATACCATGGACATTGTCGTAATCTCCTCAATTTTAGGAATCGGAAGTCTTGGTTTACTTTTTGGCGCTGGTCTGGCTTATGCATCGAAAAAATTTGCTGTTGAAGTTGATCCGAAAATTGAACACATTCTTGATGAATTACCAGGAGCGAATTGCGGCGGATGTGGTTATCCGGGTTGTTCGGGTTATGCTGAAGCTGTTGTGAAAAGTGGCGCTGATATTAGTCTCTGTGCTCCCGGTGGTGATGAAGTGATTGGAAAAATTGCACATATTTTGGGTGTCGAGGCTGTCGCAGCCGAACGAAGAGTTGCTGTTGTTCAATGTCAGGGGAATAATGAATTAGCGCCTAAACGATTTGAGTACGATGGGGTGCTGGATTGTAATGCAGCAGAATTGGTTATGGGTGGTGATAAAGCCTGTACTTACGGTTGTCTTGGTTTGGGAAGCTGTGTCAATGCCTGTCCTTTTGACGCCATGGAAATGAGAGATAATGGTTTACCGTACGTTTTTGAGGAGAAGTGCACTGCTTGTGGAATGTGTGTTGCTGCCTGCCCCCGTGGGATTATGAAAATAATTCCGGTTTCTCAAAAAATATTTCTTGGTTGTGTTTCCCTTGATAAAACAAAGGCAGTGAAGCAGGTTTGCAAGGTTGGTTGTACCGCTTGCACATTATGTTCAAAAGAAAAAGTTACGCCTTCCGGTTCAATCGAAATGGAAGGAAATCTTCCCAAGATTCTTAATATAAAAGCAGAAGACCTGAATAATGCTGTTGAAAAATGTCCGACAAAGTCTTACGTAGTACGAAATTAAAAATTGTTAAATATTCGATAAATTAGAAAAGGATAAAAAAACATGTTAGATCGAGTGCAAAAAGTATTAGATAAAGTCCGCCCCGGGTTGCAAGCTGATGGCGGCGACGTAGAATTAGTGAGTGTTGAGGATAATATTGTGAAGGTAAGAATGACTGGCGCTTGCGGAGGCTGCCCATTTTCACAAATGACATTAAAAGCAGGCATTGAACGCGCTGTGATTGAGGAGATACCTGAAATAAAAGAAGTTCAGTCCGTGTAAAATTATAGGATTGATAGGTTTTATTCTTGAATACGATACGGAAAATCAGAACGAAGAATTACTTTACGCCCACAGAATTGGAGATTCGCCAGTAGCAAATTATATCCCACAAGCGAAGTTTTAAAAGAAGTCAGTGGGAAAATAGTTTCTGTGGGCTGTTCGGTTCTGTAACCCAACCTGGACAAGCCAGAGCCAATGAGGTAACTGGGTAATTAGTTAATTGGGTAATTGGGAATTCAAAATACTGATCTATTTTTTATTACCCAATTTCCTTATTA
>JACKQG010003428.1_pt1 | contig 19457 bp, 31 predicted proteins | sample 8237621 | NCBI WGS metagenome assembly JACKQG01 (sample SAMN15677084, study PRJNA649215) | marine metagenome | biome: marine; feature: Black Sea; material: saline water; isolation source: suspended particulate matter (SPM) from the Black Sea western gyre | collected 2013-06-09/2013-06-10 | depth... | reverse complement strand
TCTGGAATGTTTGGGTATTCCACCGATCTTCGGTCGGCTACTCAGGGGCGGGCGAATTACTCTATGGAGTTTGCCAAGTATGACGGTGTTCCTGCCGCGATTGCCGAGGAGTTGATAGCTAAGGCATCCGGGTCTAAAGAGAAATTAGCAGTCTAATAAAAATTATCTGAAAATAATATTGGAGTGAATCAGCATGGCTAAGGAAAAGTTTGTACGAGATAAGCCGCATATAAACGTTGGAACTATCGGTCATGTTGACCATGGCAAAACGACTCTCACCGCTTCGATTTCGGAGGTTCTGTCTAAAAAGGGATTGGCGGAGACAATCGCCTTTGATCAGATTGATAAGGCTCCTGAAGAGAAAGAGCGGGGGATCACCATTGCGATTGCTCATATTGAATACAATACTGAGAAGCGACATTATGCGCATGTTGATTGTCCGGGTCATGCTGACTACGTTAAAAACATGATCACCGGTGCGGCGCAGATGGATGGCGCGATTCTGGTTATCTCTGCTAATGATGGCCCGATGCCGCAAACTCGCGAGCATATTCTGTTGGCTCGGCAGGTTGGTGTGCCGAAAATCTGCGTGTTCATGAACAAATGCGACATGGTTGATGATCCTGAATTGCTTGACCTGGTTGAAATGGAAGTGCGCGAGTTGTTGAGTAAATATGATTATCCGGGCGATGATGTTCCTGTTATTCGCGGAAGCGCTTTGCAGGCTTTGGAGAATCCGGAAGATGAGGAAAAGACAAAGCCTATCTGGGAATTGATGGAAGCGCTCGATACTTATTTCCCGGTTCCTGATCGTCCTGTTGATAAGCCTTTTCTGATGCCGATTGAGGATATCTTTAGTATTTCCGGGCGTGGAACTGTTGCAACCGGACGTATTGAGACTGGAATCATTAAGGTGGGAGAAGAGGTGGAGATTGTTGGGTTTAGGCCCACCACGAAAACCACTGCGACCGGTGTGGAGATGTTCCGCAAGCTTCTCGATGAGGGGCGTGCCGGAGAAAACGTGGGCATTCTGTTGCGTGGGACCAAGCGTGAGGAGATTGAGCGCGGACAGGTTTTGTCTAAGCCTGGATCTATCACTCCGCATACAAAGTTTAAGGCAGAGGTTTATATTCTGACTAAAGATGAGGGTGGGCGGCATACACCGTTCTTCAATGGTTATCGTCCGCAGTTTTATTTCCGAACCACGGATGTAACCGGTGTTGCGACTTTACCGGCAGGTGTTGAGATGGTGATGCCTGGGGACAATGTTGCGATGGAGATCACGCTTATTACGCCGGTGGCGATGGCTAAAGAACTGCGTTTCGCTATCCGCGAGGGTGGTCGTACGGTGGGAGCTGGAGTTGTCGGTGAGATCATTGAATAATGAGTGACCAAAAAATAAAAATCAGGCTTAAGGCTTACGATCATAAATTGTTGGATTGGTCGGTAGGGGAAATTGTTGAGACCACTCGGCGCACTGGTGCTAAGGTGGTGGGTCCGATTCCCTTGCCTACAATGAAAAATAAATGGACTGTTTTGCGTTCCCCTCATGTGGATAAAAAATCCCGCGAGCAATTTGAGATCCGAACGCATAAGCGAATCCTCGAAATTCTTGAGCCGACTCCTCAAACCGTAGATGCGCTGATGAAGCTGGATCTATCGGGTGGCGTTGACATTGAGATCAAGCTTTAACATAGAGAAAATATGAGTGTTTTAATTGGAAAAAAAATCGGCATGACCGAGGTGTTTACGGACGGTGGCGACTGTGTCCCAGTCACTGTGATTCATGTGGAGCGTTGTGTGCCGGTTTTAAAGCGAACAGAAAAGAAGGACGGATACCAGGCTCTCATGCTGGCATATGGAACCCGCAAGCCTAAGCATACCACTAAGCCCTTACAGGGGTTTTATGACAAGCTTAAGGTGGAGCCCGCAAAAATTCTTCAGGAGTTCAGGGGGCAAGATGTGAGTGACGAGGCTATGGGGCAACCGCTTAAGGTGGATGTTTTCAGCGAGGGCGATAGTGTGTCGGTAGTGGGTGTCTCTAAGGGTCGAGGGTTTGCCGGGGTTTTTAAGCGATTTAATTACGGTGGCGCGCCGGCTTCTCATGGTCACCATGAGAGTTATCGTGGAACCGGTTCGATAGGAATGCATACTTATCCCGGGCGGGTTTTTAAGGGTACGGGTATGCCGGGTCGGATGGGTGGTAATAATGTCCGAGTGAAAAACCTGAAGGTGATCCGGGTTGATGTGGAGAATAATTTATTATTGGTAAAGGGGGCGGTCCCTGGAGCCAACGGCGGAATCGTCAATATAACTAAATCCTAAGAAAAGAGTTTTCGGTCATGCCGGCATTAGATATTGTAGACAGCAGTAATAAAAAAGTGGGAACCGTAGAGGCTCTTGCGAGTGTCTTTGAGGGTAAGGTCAATGAGATGCTGGTTCAGAGGTATGTGAACATGCAGTTGGCGGCCCGCCGGGGCGGAAATGCTGCGACAGTGCAGAATAAGGGTGATTTGCATGGCAGTAACGCTAAGCCTTGGAAGCAGAAGGGGACAGGCCGTGCTCGTGCGGGGAACTCCCGGTCGCCGCTCTGGCGTGGAGGTCTGACGGTTTTCGGGCCCAGTCCGAGAAGTTATGCGTTCCAGCTTTCCAAGAAGGCCAAGAGACTTGCAATCGCGTCGGTTTTGACCGAGAGGCTTAAGATGCAGAGTTTTACGGTGATTGATTCGTTGGATCTTGAGAATCCCAAGACTAAGTCGGCGGTGGCATTGCTGGCGGGTATGGGTCTTCCTGCGAAAACACTATTTCTCGTTTCGGAGAAAAACAACAATCTGCAGCTGGCGGTTCGTAATCTGCCTCGGGCGGATGTGCTTTTGGTTGACGGTCTTAATGTTTTTGACCTTCTGGCCCATGAGCGGATTGTTTGCACCCCCGAAGCGCTTAAAAAGATTGAGGAGCGGTTAAGCTGATGGATATGTATCGAATTATAGAGAAGCCGCTGGTTACGGAAAAAGGGAGCGGTATGCTCGCTGAAGGGAACTGGGTGTTGTTTCGTGTTCATCCTGAGGCTAATAAGATTCAAATCCGTGAAGCGGTGCAAAAGATTTTTGATGTAAAAGTCCTTCATGTTAATACCCAGGTTGTGCGGGGTAAGCGCAAACGGTTTGGTAAGGCCATGGGCCAGTCAAAAAACTGGAAAAAAGCAATGGTGCAGTTAAAAGAAGGCGAGAAGATTGAAATTTTTGAGGGAGTGTAAGTAGTAATGCCTATTAGGAAGCTAAAACCCAGATCACCCGGTGTGCGATCCCAGACTATTTCTGGTTTCGATGAAGTCACTAAGTCTACTCCCGAAAAAAGTCTTCTCGTTGCAATTGCAAGGAAAGGCGGACGCAATAACCATGGCCGCATTACTGCCAAGCGTCGAGGCGGTGGGCATAGAAAGCAATACCGAATTATTGACTTTAAGCGACAGAAAGATGGGATACCGGCGAAAGTCGTGGGTATCGAGTATGATCCCAATCGTAGCGCACGTATCGCTCTTCTGTCTTACTCGGATGGCGAAAAGCGTTATATCATTTCCCCGGCGAAGCTGAAAGTGGGGGATGTTCTGCTCTCGGGCGAAAAAGCTGAAATTCGCATTGGAAATTGTCTTCCTCTGAAAGATATTCCAGACGGTACCTTGATTCATAATGTGGAGATGCGTCCTGGTAAGGGTGCTCAGATTGCTCGTAGTGCTGGCGGTAGCGTTCAGCTGATGGCTAAAGAGGGTGAATATGTAAACCTCAAGCTTAAGTCGGGAGAGGTTCGGTTGATTCATAAAAACTGCCGGGCAACAATTGGCACTGTGGGTAATGCCGATCATGAGAATGTTTCCATTGGTAAGGCTGGGCGTGTGAGATGGATGGGGCGTCGGCCTCGTGTTCGCGCCGTAGCGATGAATCCGGTGGATCATCCTATGGGTGGTGGTGAGGGCCGGTCTTCGGGCGGTCGACATCCATGTAGTCCATGGGGGCAAAGCGCTAAAGGGTTGAAGACCCGTGATGTTAATAAGATATCGAATAAATTTATTCTCAGTCGTAAGAAGAGAAAATAAACTGTTTGTAAACTGAGGTTTTGGTATGGCACGATCGTTAAAAAAAGGACCGTTTGTCGATTTGCATTTGCAGGACAAAATCGAAGAGATGAACCGGAAGAATGAAAAAAAAGTGTGCAAGACCTGGTCGCGTCGGTCCACTATTACTCCAGACTTTGTCGGGCATACCTTGTCTGTACACAATGGTAGAAAGTTCCTCCCGGTTTTTGTGTCGGAAAATATGGTTGGTCATAAGTTGGGTGAGTTTTCGCCCACACGTACATTCAGATCGCATGGTGGTAAAACCAAAAAAGCAGTGACCAAATAAGATAGGAAAATCATGGAAGTTAAAGCTCTACTCAGGCATACAAGGACAGCACCACGCAAGGCGAGGTTGGTGGCTGATTTGATTCGCGGGAAAAACGTGAACGACGCCATTAACATTCTTGCGTTCACTCGTAAGCGAGTGGCTGAAAAGTTTCAAAAGCTGTTGAAATCTGCGATTGCGAATGCGGAGGAGAACCATAAGGTTCTTGATGTGGACGATCTGGTGGTTAAAAACGTTCTGGTTGACGAAGGTGTGACCTGGAAACGGAATATGCCGAGAGCCCGAGGAATGGCGACCAAAATTGAAAAAAAGACCAGTCATATTACTTTGATACTGGAAGAAAAAGAATCTTAAGGAGATAAAAGCGTGGGTCAAAAAGTTCACCCTTACGGGTTCAGGTTGGGTTTCAGCAAGACTTGGATATCTAACTGGTATGCGAGGAAAGGATATGCCGACCTGTTGATTGAAGACATGGCTCTTCGGAGGCACATCTTCAAGACACTTGCTCATGCGGGAATTTCCAAGGTAGAGATCGAGCGATCGGCAAACCGCGTCAGGGTTAATATTCATACCGCGCGTCCGGGCATCATCATCGGGAAAAAGGGTCTGGAAGTCGATAGGTTGAAAACGGAATTGCAGAAAGTCATGGCTGGAAAACAAGTCAACCTCAACATTAAAGAGGTGCGTCGTGCCGAGCTGGATGCGGCCTTGATTGGGCAAAACATTGCCCTGCAGTTGGAGAAAAGGGTTTCGTTTCGCCGGGCAATGAAAAAGAGTGTGGTTTCGGCACTGAGGTTCGGGGCTAAGGGAATTAAAATCCGGGTATCGGGTAGGCTGGGCGGTGCGGAAATTGCCCGCAGTGAGTGGTACCGGGAGGGTCGGGTTCCTCTGCATACTCTGAGAGCGGACATCGATTATGGGACTGCAAATTCCAACACCACCTTTGGGATTATTGGGGTGAAGGTGTGGGTGTACAGGGGAGATATTCTTCCTGGTAAAGGGATTGAGCGGCCGCAAGGTTTCCAGGAAAAAGATAAAGATAAGGGAAGAGGAAAAGCTTGAGTCTGATTTAGGCCGGGTTGGAGGTTGGGTTACGATCTGACTGTAAATGTTTATTGGAGATAATGCATCATGTTGATGCCCAAAAGAGTTAAGTATAGAAAACGTCATAAGGGAAGAATGCGCGGTACCGCCTATCGTGGAGGTTCGCTGGATTTTGGTACTTATGGCTTGCAGGCTTTGGAGTGTGGTCGCATCTCTAACCGGCAGATTGAGGCCGCGCGTATTGCAATGACCCGCTATGTCAAGCGTGGTGGGAAGATCTGGTTGCGGATTTTTCCTGACAAGCCGGTTTCCAAGAAGCCGTTGGAGACAAGGATGGGTAAGGGCAAAGGCAACCCGGAATTTTGGGTGGCTGTTGTGAAGCCGGGACGCATGCTTTATGAGATGGAAGGAGTTTCTGAGAGTGTTGCCAAGGAAGCGTTTCGACTGGCAGCGCATAAGTTATCAGTGTCTACCCGGTTTGTTGCGAAACAGGCCTAATTGGAAAAGTGAAAAATATATTATGAAAGTTGAAGAAGCCAGAGGTCTTTCCGAGAAAGAACGGGATGAAAAAATAGTCGATATTAATCAGGAGATATTTAACCTGAGGTTGCAATTGGCCACGGGCAAAATAGAAAACCCCAGCCGTATTCGTTTTCTTAGGAGAGATGTTGCCCGGTTGAAAACTGTCCAGAATGAAACCCGGGATGGAGTGAAAAATTCAGCGAAGCAAGGCGAAGAAAATAAAGTAGGTTCTGATAAATAAAGTTCGGGCATTAAAAAACCCTTGAACATTAAATTGGAGTGGTGAAAGCTTTTGGAGAAGACGACTAGAAAAACCCTGATGGGCCTCGTGGTGAGCAATAAAATGGATAAAACCGTTGTTGTTCAGGTGGAGCGAAAGTTCGCTCACCCTAAGTTTAAAAAAGTGGTGAAAAGTACTAGCAAATTCAGCGCCCACGATGAGAAGAACGAATGCTGTCCTGGCGATTTCATCAGCATCCGCGAAACCCGACCGTTGAGTAAAACCAAGCGCTGGCGTTTAGTGGAAATCATCAAGAAAGGCGAGGAGGCCGATAAAGCGTCATGATTCAACTACGAACTGTGTTAGAAGTGGCAGACAATTCTGGAGCCAAAGTGGTTCAGTGTATCAAGGTGCTGGGAGGCTCCCGCCGTCGCTATGCCCGTATTGGGGATATTATTGTGGTCGCGGTCAGAGAAGTAGACCCTCAGAGTAGTATTAAAAAGGGTGAGGTGAAAAAGGCGGTCGTGGTGAGAACGCGTAAAGAGATGCGTCGCGCTAATGGAACCTACATAAAGTTTGATTCTAATGCCGCTGTCCTGATCACTGACGCTAAAGAGCCGGTAGGAACACGAATCTTTGGTCCGGTGGGCCGTGAGTTGCGCGCTAAACGTTATATGAAAATTCTTTCGCTTGCTCCGGAGGTGCTGTAATGAAGAGGGCTCCTTACAAACTTAGCCTGAAAAAGGACGATATCGTTCAGGTGATTTCCGGAAAAGAAAAAGGGAAGAAAGGGAAGCTGCTGGCTATTTTCCCGGAAGAGCAGCGGGTTACCATTGAAAAGCTTAATATGCTTAAGCGCCATACAAAGGGCGATGGCAAAACCAAGCAATCTGGCATTATAGAGAAGGAAGGCAAGATTCATATCTCCAATGTTCTGCTCGTCAGCGATAAGGTGGGCAAGGGAGTGCGAACCAAGCTGAAAAAACTTGAAGATGGAAAACGAGTTCGGGTTTGTGTGAAAACCGGCGATGTTCTGGATAAGGTATAGTATGTCAAATTTTAAAACAGTCTATTTTGAAAAGCACCAGGCCGTCATCCAGAAAGAGTTGGGTCTCGGTAACGTGATGCAGGTTCCCAAGATGACAAAGATCACCGTCAATATGGGGTTGGGTGAAGCATTGCAGAACTCTAAGTTGATTGATTCGGGAATCGAGCAGTTGCGCGTGATTACCGGGCAGCAGCCTATTGTCACTAAAGCGAAAAAATCCATTTCCAATTTTAAGTTACGGGAAGGGGTTCCGATCGGTCTGAAGGTGACTCTTCGGGGAAACAGGATGTATGATTTTTATGAACGATTGGTGTCTTTCGCGCTTCCCAGGGTTCGAGACTTTAAGGGTTTGCCCCCCAAGGCATTTGATGGGCGAGGCAACTACACGATTGGGCTTAAAGAGCAATTGATTTTTCCTGAGATCGAGTTTGATAAAATTGAAAAGATTAAGGGAATGAATATAACGATCACCACCACGGCTCATAATGATGAGCAAGGTCGGTGTTTGTTGACCCATATGGGGCTACCGATTAGAAAGTAAAGGAATATGGCAAAGAAATCACTAGTCGCCAAGGCGAAGCGGGAACAAAAATTTAAAGTGCGCCAGTATAACAGGTGTCATGTTTGTGGTAGGCCGCGAGCGTTTCTCCGTAAATTTGGTATGTGCCGGATTTGTTTCAGAGAAAGAGCATTGCGCGGTGAGATACCAGGTGTCACCAAGGCGAGTTGGTAGTTTAATAAATATTTTTATTGGGAGTATAGTTTCGTTATGATGACCGATCCCATCGCTGATCTTTTCACCCGTATTCGAAACGGGTTGATGGTCAGGCACCCGAGGGTTGATGTCCCCGGCTCAAAAATGAAAGCTCGTATCGTGGAAATTTTGAAGGACGAGGGTTATATCAAAAGTTTCCGCATCTATGAGGATAACTTGCAGGGGATTATCCGGGTGTATTTGAAATATAAAGATGAGCAGCCGGTGATTCGCGGGATTAAACGAGTGAGTAAGCCCGGACGGAGAAATTATGTCAAGCGCGACGGCATTCCCAAGGTGCTTAACGGATTGGGGCTTGCTATCTTATCGACCTCTTCGGGGGTGATGACCGATCATGAGTGTAGGGAAAAAGGGGTTGGTGGCGAAGTGCTGGGTCACGTCTGGTAAAACCGATCAAGTGGAAGCAAGAGTTAATTAAAACCGATCTCAAGATTTTGAGTTCAGCCAGGTAGGCTGAGACGGTAAACCTGAATTTTATAAGAAGCGTTAACATGTCTCGAATTGGAAAACAGCCGATCAATGTGCCCTCCGGGGTAGATTTAAAAATTAACGGGTCAAACGTGGCGGTAAAAGGACCTAAGGGGCAGTTGCAACGCGATTTGCACCCCAATATGAAAGTTGAGTTGCAAGATGGTGTGGTGACGGTCACTCGACCTTCGGATGGAAGGTTGGATCGTTCTTTGCACGGGCTGACGCGTACTCTGATCAATAATATGGTGATTGGGGTTACGGATGGTTATTCCAAGCAACTCAATATTGTCGGGGTGGGTTATAAAGTTGACCTCAAAGGCAAGGATCTGGTTTTGAACCTTGGGCATTCACATGCAATCAACTACCCGGCTCCAGCAGGGGTTGAGTTTGAAGTGGACTCCAAAAAAAATACCATAGTTGTAAAGGGGGCGAATAAGGAGTCTGTCGGGCAGACGGCTGCTGAGATTCGCAGTAAACGTCCTCCGGAACCTTATAAGGGAAAAGGAGTCATGTACTCTACGGAAAGAATACGCAGAAAAGCCGGTAAAGCGGCGGCAGGTAAAGGATAATAATATGAAAACCTCTGAACGGGAACGACTAAGGCTACAAAGAAAAAGAAGAGTTAAGCTCAAAGTACAGAAGCAAATGAGCCGACTCAGGCTGACAGTGTTCCGAAGCACCAAACATATATACGCCCAGATCATTGATGATAATGAAGGCAAAACCCTTGTGGCGATGTCAACACTTTCACCGGGTTTTAAAGAACAGATGAAAGTGGGCGGAAACCTTAAGGCAGCAACGCTGGTCGGTTCTCTTGTTGGTGAGGCGGCGGCGGCAAAAGGTATCAAAGAAGTTTATTATGACCGAAACGGATTTCTGTATGCCGGACGTATCAAGGCTTTGGCCGATGCGGTTCGGGAAAAAGGAATAAAATTTTAATCCATAACGCAGGAGGAAGTATTGCGACAACGGGAGCCGGAAAAACCCACAGATTTTGTTGATAAGGTTGTCAAGATAAACCGTGTGGCTAAGGTTGTGAAAGGTGGTCGCCGTTTCAGCTTTAGTGCGCTGGTGGTGGTTGGCAATCGGGATGGCAAGGTAGGCTGGGGTTTGGGTAAAGCCAACGAAGTCCCGGAAGCGATACGCAAAGGCGTAGAAAAAGCCAAAAGGGGCATGGTGACGGTTAGCCTGGAGGGTGCTTCTATTCCCCATGAGGTGATTGGTGCATATGGAGCGGGTCGGGTGCTGATGAAGCCGGCGTCAAGGGGTACTGGTTTGATTGCGGGTGGTGCTGTTCGTGCCGTGTTGGAGGCTGTTGGTGTACGCGACATTTTGACCAAGTGTCTGCGCACAAATAACCCGCATAATGTGGTCAAAGCGACCATTCAGGGATTGACTGTTTTGCGTGGCGTAAAAGAATCAGCCCGCATGCGCGATAAATAATGGGCCCCAAATTTTACTGAGGAATAGGAATGCTGCTTTTATCAAATTTGAAGGGACCGGAGCGAAAGAATAGAAAACGGATTGGTCGTGGTATAGGCTCCGGGACTGGGAAAACTTCTGGCAAGGGCCAGAAGGGTCAGAAGTGTCGGTCGGGCGGAAGTCCTCACCCGTGGTTTGAGGGTGGGCAGATGCCGATCTATCGAAGATTGCCCAAGCGCGGCTTCACCAATATCTTTAAAAAACAGTTTGAGATTGTTAATGTCGCCGACCTGGCACGATGCGCAGGTATTGATCCGATAACCCCGGAAGTGATGAAGGAAAAAGGGCTGATCAAAAAGACCGGATTGGTGAAAATTCTGGGATGCGGTGAGTTGACGGAAACGTTGAATGTCCATGCGCATAAGTTCAGCGGATCGGCGCAGGCCAAAATTGAGAAGTCCGGGGGAAAGGTTGTTAACCTCTAGATGAGCGGCGCTGATAGTTTTGGAAATATTTTTCGTGTGCCTGAGCTGAAGAAGCGAATTCTTTTCACGCTGGCACTTTTGGTTGTTTATCGGATCGGTGCGCATATCCCGACTCCGGGTATCAACTCTATAGCCTTGGCGGAATTGTTTGCCCGGGCGCAGGGTACCATCCTGGGGTTTTTCGACATGTTTTCCGGCGGTGCATTGAGCCGGTTGACGATATTTGCCCTGGGCATCATGCCCTATATCAGTTCATCGATCATCATTCAGTTGATGACGATTGTTTCTCCCTACCTGGCAAGGTTGAAAAAGGAGGGCGAGCAGGGACAAAAAAAGATCACACAATACACCCGGTATGGAACGGTTGTATTGAGCACGATCCAGGGTTCTGGCATCGCTGTTGGACTGGAAGCTATGAAAAGCCCGAGCGGGGGCCTCATTGTCCCGGAGCCGGGTTGGTCGTTCCGGTTGATGACGGTTTTGACTCTGACCGCTGGAACTTGTTTTTTGATGTGGCTGGGTGAGCAGATCACTGAGCGGGGAATTGGGAATGGAATTTCCCTGATTATTTTTTCCGGAATCGTTGCAGGAACTCCGGCGGCAATTTTTCAGTCAATGGATTTGATGGGTACAGGCGAAATGTCGGTACTCGTTATGTTATTCCTTCTGGTGCTGATGATCGTGGTGGTTGGGGTCATCGTTTTTACAGAGGGGGGGCAGCGCAGGATTCCGATCCAGTACGCAAAGCGGGTAGTGGGTCGAAAAATGATGGGTGGTCAGGCAACGCACTTGCCTTTGAAGGTCAATACATCCGGGGTTATCCCGCCGATTTTTGCCTCGTCCATCATTATGTTTCCAGCGACTATTGCTCAGTTTATCAGTCACCCGTGGATGCAGTCGATTTCGGCAATGCTGACTCCCGGAACAATCGTATATAGTCTGATATTTGTTGGTGCGGTATTTTTCTTTTGTTATTTTTATACGGCGGTCATTTTCAACCCTGTTGATGTGGCTGATAATATGAAAAAACATGGAGGATATGTGCCGGGGATAAGGCCTGGAGCTAAAACTTCCGAGTATATCGACACGATCCTTTCGAGAATCACGTTTTACGGGGCGATGTATCTTTCTTTAATCTGTATTTTGCCGGATTATTTGATAAAATACTTCAACATCCCATTTTACTTCGGTGGAACAAGCTTGTTGATCGTTGTGGGAGTTTCTTTGGATACCATGCAGCAGATTGAGTCCCACTTGGTCATGAGAAACTATGATGGCTTTGTTAAAAAGGGGCGATTAAAAAGCCGAAGAGGCTGATCGATGAGATTGATTCTTTTAGGTCCGCCGGGGGCCGGGAAAGGCACCCAGGCCAAAATGCTTAAAGATAAGTTTTGCATCCCGCAGATATCCACCGGTGATATTTTAAGGCAAGCGGTTAAGGATAATGCCGAGTTGGGCATTAAAGCGAAATTATTTATGGATGTGGGTCAGTTGGTCCCTGATGATGTGGTGATCGGTTTGATAAAGGAACGTATCAAACAGGCTGATTGTGAAGCAGGGTTTATTTTGGATGGATTTCCCAGAACCATAGTCCAGGCTGAAAAACTTTCGGAAACATTGGACGAGATGGGTTCGGTGATTGACACGGTGGTGGATCTCGAAGTCGATGCCGATGAGGTAATCAGTCGATTGGCTGGGCGTAGCACCTGCCAGGATTGTGGTGGTATGTTTCATGAAGAATCCTGCCCGCCAAAAGCAGCGGGAATTTGTGACAGTTGTGGCGGAACCCTGGCCCAGAGGCAGGATGATAATACGGAAACAATTCTGAAGCGGTTGGATGTGTATCAAGAATCCACCGCCCCTTTAAAGCAATTTTACAAGAAACAGGGGAATTTGAAAACGGTAACAGCAAGAGGGTCTGTAGAAGAGATATTTTCCCGCGTTCTAGAAATGGTCAAGTGAAGGATGTCTAAAGAAGAATCTATAGAAGTCGAAGGCACCATACTTGAACCATTGCCGAACGCGATGTTTCGGGTGGAACTCGAAAACGGCCATAAAGTGCTGGCCCATATATCCGGAAAAATGCGTATGCATTTTATCCGCATCCTGTCCGGCGATAAGGTGAAGGTGCAGCTTTCCCCTTATGATTTGACCCGGGGACGGATCACCTATCGGTATAAATAAAAGAGGACGGAACCATGAAAGTCAGGGCATCGGTCAAGCCAATTTGTATGAAATGCAAAGTAATTCGCCGTCGAGGAGTTGTGCGGGTTATTTGTGAGAACCCGAAACATAAGCAACGACAGGGTTAACTTCAAAAAGGAGAAGCAGTGGCCAGAATAGCGGGTATAGACATTCCCAAAGATAAGCAGGCAATAATCGCTTTGACCTACATATATGGAGTGGGCTCAACCAGTTCCCGGAGCATCCTGAAAAAAGCGCAGGTTGGGGAAGAAGTCAGAATGAAAGATCTGACCGAAGAAGAGGTGACCCGGATCCGTAGTGTTATCGACAAAGAATATGAGGTGGAAGGTGACTTAAGGCGTAGTGTCACCATGAACATTAAACGTTTGATGGATATAGGTGCCTATAGAGGGCTTCGCCATCGTAAAGGGTTGCCGGTCCGAGGGCAAAGGACGCACACCAACGCCAGAACCCGAAAAGGTCCCAAGAAAACTGTGGGAGCACGAGCAAAAAAATAAGGACGGAGATTAATGGATAAAAAAGCAAAAGTTGGTAAAAAAAAGCAAAAAACGGTGCCGGATGTAGGGGTGGCCCACATTCAGGCCACGTTCAATAATACTATTGTAACTATTTCTGACATGTCTGGGAATGTTGTGTCCTGGTCGAGTGCGGGTGCGCAAGGTTTTAAAGGCTCAAGAAAAAGCACCCCGTTTGCTGCACAGGTGGCGGCCGATAAAGCTGCTGTCAAAGCACGGGAAATGGGAATGAAAAAACTGGAGGTTCATGTCAAAGGGCCAGGATCGGGACGAGAGTCTGCGATACGTTCTTTGCAGGCCGCGGGAATGGAAGTTCTTGTGATTCGTGACAAGACCCCGATTCCGCATAATGGGTGCCGTCCGAGAAAACGTCGCAGGGTTTAATTGCGTACAACCGAAAGGAGAAGTTAAATTTGGCCAGGTATACAGATTCTGTATGTCGACTTTGTCGACGAGAAGGCATAAAATTATTTTTAAAAGGTTCCCGTTGTGAGACGGCAAAATGCGCTATAGAAAAGAGAGCGTACCCGCCGGGGCAGCATGGGCAGGGCCGGAAGAAATTCTCGGAATATGGGACACAGCTCCGTGAAAAGCAAAAGGTGAAGCGAATTTACGGTGTACTGGAGAAGCAATTCCGTAATTACTTTTTTGCGGCAGACAGGAAAAAGGGCATCACCGGTGAAAACCTTCTGCAAAAGTTAGAGTTGCGGATGGATAATGTTGTTTACAGGATGGGGCTGGCTTCATCCCGAAGCACGGCTCGCCAGTTGGTTGGGCATGGTCACTTCACTGTTAATGGGAAAAAGATGGATATCCCGTCTTATGCTCTTGGGCAGGGAGATACGATAGCTTTGAACCCTAATAAAGTGAAAAAAGAACCGGTTAAAAATGCAATTGAAAATAATAAGGGGAAAGCTTTGCCGGATTGGCTATCCTTTGATGCGGATAGCAAGCAGGGTATAGTCCAGGCTTTGCCTACAAGAGAGCATGTAACCATGCCTATTGAAGAGCAGTTGATCGTTGAGCTCTACTCGCGCTAGAACTGAGCTTTGGATTGTCACAACAAACTAATTAAAAACTGTTAAGACCCTATTCAAGAGGTCGGAGGCTTCATGTTCACAGCCCAAGGAATCGTTAAACCCAAGCGATTAGAATTTGATAAGAAAAATAAGTCGGAATACTACGGCAAACTCAGCGCAGGTCCTTTCGAGCGCGGCTATGGCGTGACCATTGGCAACTCCCTGAGAAGGATGCTGTTGTCATCCATTGAAGGTGCTGCCATTGTGGGCGTAAAGTTTGAAGGGATTTTTCATGAGTTCTCTTCCATTCCGGGAGTGGTAGAAGATGTTACGGAAATCATCCTCAACCTCAAACAGGTTAATCTCAGACTGACCGGTGAAGCAGACTATAAACGGGTTTATATCAAAGCCTCAAACGCTGGCACGATTTGCGCCAAAGACATTACGGCTGACCCGGATGTACAGGTGCTGAATCCTGATCTTCCTATTCTGACTATTGACCAGGCGGCTGAGGTGGACATAGAGATGATTGTGAGAAAAGGTCGGGGTTATGTACCCGCAGATCGTCACAATATTGAAAATGAATCTGTACAGATGATTCCCGTGGACGCCAGTTTTTCCCCAGTTGAAAAGATCACATATCATGTCGAGAATACCCGAGTCGGGCAATCGACAGATTATGATTCTTTGGTCATGGAATTGTGGACAAATGGGGGCATCACACCTGAAGATGCAGTGGCTCATGCAGCCAAGATTGTTAAAGATCATATGCAGATCTTTATCAACTTTGATGAAGAGCCGGAACCTGTACAACCTCAGGTTGATGAGAAGAAACAGAAGGTGTTGGCAAATATGGCCAAATGTGTGGAGGAACTCGAATTGTCAGTGCGTTCCTACAATTGTCTCAAGAATGCCAATATCCAGACCATCGCCGAGTTGGTTCAAAAAACCGATGGCGAAATGCTCAAAACGAGAAACTTTGGCCGGAAGTCGTTGAATGAGATCAAGGAAATTTTAGAGGACATGGGGCTTCATTTAGGTATGAAGGTCGATGAGGATGACCTCAAACAGATACTTCAAGCCCAGAAGAAAAAAGAAATAGATACCGAAGTTGAGTCTTAAGGGCTCAGCCAGGTGAAGTCATAACAGGAGTGATAAACAACCATGCGGCATTTAAAAGCAGGTAGAAAATTTGGACGGACCTCTGCTCATCGGAAAGCATTGTTCAGAAACCTTGTTGGAGCTCTTATTCAAAGAGAGCGTATCAGCACCACTTTAGCGAAAGCCAAAGAGTTGCGAGGCAAGGTGGAAAAAACGATCACACTAGGTAAAAGAGGTACGCTTCACGCCCGGCGTCAGGCTTTTAAGCTGGTTCCTGCAAAAGATGCCGTTCAAAAGGTATTTGGTGCACTTGCCGAGCGTTATGCCAGTCGACCTGGTGGCTACACCCGGATCATTCGCATTGGTCACCGTAAGGGGGATGATGCACCCATGGCTTTTATAGAATTGGTAGACCGTGAAGGCGAGGCAAAGCCCGCTTCCAAGGGGAAAACCGAGGCTAAAAAAGAAACCAAAGACAGCAAGCCAAAAATAACGAAGAAAGCTGAGCCGAAAGCCAAGGAGGCAGCACCTAAAGAAGCTAAGGCCCCGGCAGAGAAAAAGAAAGCCGATTCTAAAAAAGAATCTAAAGATAAGCCTGAAGGTAAAGAAAAGAAATAATCCCCCACTAGCCGCCGGGCTATGCCCGGCTTCCACCGCCCTTATTATAGACAGTTCGGGGGTATCCCGGTTGGTTCCTGCTTAAATCTAAAGTTTGTGTTTTCCTTGATATAAATCAAAAGCTCGTCATAACTCTTGAAATGCTCGGTGAAGCCATAGTCATCGCCGGTGTATTCGCAGGACTCTGTACTATGTTCACGACACATATAAGGCCGGTGTTCGTAGATAGCACATTTATTGTCCGGCAATAAAAAATTGCAGCGGCTGTGGATCATGATGTACCAGTCTTTTCGGTAGATATAAAATGAAACGTTTTCGTGTGCGATCTTCCACAATAAGCTTTCATAATCACGTCGGTCTTCGGGCTCATCAATCCCGAACGCGAAATAATTGCAACAATAAGCCGGAAGGCATTTTTCACACTGGCTGGTGTCGTCTCGCTTGCTCTTGGTTTTTGCCATGAATGGATCCTTGCTGGGTTGAAGAAATAAATTACTGGAGAAAGGTGAATCTGATTTTTTGAAAGATTCAATCAACGGCTATTTTGCCTTCCCGACTCTGCATAGTCAAATAGAACTCCACCGCTAGCCGAAGGCGGAGAGCGCCCAGGGGTGAAGAGGCGATATTTTCTGCGATGTCTTTCCTGTTCATGGTGATGTGGCGGTAAATTTTAGCCTGTGATTCTGCGCTCAGCTTTTGGCGGCGGGAAAACATTCCCCCATAATATTTCCTGTGTTAATTGGTATTGCGCAAAAATAAATAATTGCCGTGACAATTTAGCTGGATCGGTGTAAAAGGGATTCTATAAACAAAAAAAATTGTCTCAAACAGATATATCTGGATGAGCTTAGGTTTTGAGTGGCAAGGTTGTTGTCCCTGAGGTCGGGACAGTGAAGCAGAAGATTGAAGGAGAAAAGGAGTTGACAAAAAGCAAAGAACTGGATAGAGTGAGTAAGCTCCGAAAGCTCCCAGACAAAATCCCTGATAAAACCAATCAATTACCCAGCTAAATTTTTCCGTGCTTTCGCTGTTAATCATAGAACAAACTCTGCGATATTATACATACACCTGATTATTATTAAATCTTCCCCGTCTTTGAACCTGAGATTCACCCCAAGGGCGTAACCATTTACGAGAACAATCATTCCTAATATCCCTCAAAGAAGCGACAAACCATGACCCAGATGAACATAGAAGAACTCAAGGCTAAAACCATATCCGAGCTCACTAATATTGCCAAGGAACTGAAGATTCAGGGCCACAGTGGGCTTAGAAAACAGGACCTGATTTTCAGGATTCTGGAGGCCAAGACTGAAAAGGACGGTCTGATGTTTGGCCAGGGGGTGTTAGAGATTCTCCCTGACGGGTTTGGTTTCCTTCGGGCACCGACTTACAATTATCTTCCAGGCCCTGATGATATTTATGTGTCGCCATCCCAGATCCGCAAGTTTGACATGCGTACGGGTGATACGATTTCGGGTCAGATTCGTCCGCCCAAAGACAGCGAGCGTTATTTCGCCCTGTTGAAGGTGGAGGCGATCAACTTTGAGAATCCGGATAAGACCAAAGATAAAATTTTATTCGACAATCTGACACCGTTGTATCCCGAAGAGCGGCTCAGGCTGGAGACGCCGGGCGGCAAAGACTACAGTGCCCGGGTGATGGACTTGATGACCCCCATTGGTAAGGGGCAGCGCGGGTTGATCGTGGCACCGCCAAGAACCGGAAAAACCATGTTGTTGCAGTCTATTGCAAACAGCATCAGCACGAATTACCCGGAAGTGGCATTGATCGTTTTGCTCATTGATGAGAGACCGGAAGAAGTGACAGATATGGAACGTTCGGTTCGGGGCGAGGTCATTAGCTCGACTTTTGACGAGCCGGCGCAAAGACATGTGCAGGTCGCTGAAATGGTCATTGAAAAAGCCAAGAGACTGGTAGAGCACAAGCGAGATGTTGTCATTCTGCTCGACAGCATCACCCGTTTGGCGCGAGCTTATAACGCCATTGTTCCGCCCAGCGGCAAGGTTCTGTCGGGCGGTGTGGATTCCAATGCTCTGCAGAGGCCCAAGCGATTTTTTGGTGCCGCGAGGAATCTGGAGGAAGGTGGAAGTCTGACCATCATCGCCACAGCTCTTATTGACACGGGAAGCCGGATGGATGATGTTATTTTTGAGGAATTTAAAGGGACGGGTAATCTGGAAATTGTCTTGGATCGTAAGCTGGCAGACAAGAGGACCTTTCCTTCGATCGATATCAACCGCTCCGGCACTCGAAAAGAAGAGCTTCTTTTACCAGAAGAAGACCTCCAGCGTGTCTGGTTATTAAGAAAAGTTTTGATCCCAATGGGGATCCATGATACGATGGATCTTCTCTTACAGAAGATTAAAGAAACCAAAACTAACGCCGAATTTCTGGCGACTATGAACTCCTGACGGTGAGATTGAGATAATGAAAGACAGCATTCATCCTGAATATTATGAGACCACAGTGCGGTGTGCCTGTGGTAGCGAAGTGCAGACCCGCACAACCCTGAAAGACCTTCATGTGGAGATATGTTCGAAGTGTCATCCCTTTTTCACGGGAAAACAGAAGCTCATGGATACTGCTGGTCGCATTGAAAAATTCAAGCGTAAATACGCCAAGGCGATGCCCGCGAGCACGCAGGAACCCGTCAATTCTTAATAAACGCGTTCCCCTTCTTTTCTCTTAACCCCGGTTCCCCGGGGTTCTTCTAGAAACCACCCATGTTTGATAAGCTGAAATCGGTTGAGAAGCGTTATAACGACCTCAACCAGTTTCTCAGTGACCCTGCAGTCATTTCCCAACAGTCCGAGTTCCAGAAATATGCCCGGGAGCAATCTGACCTGAGTCCTATTGTTCACCGGTTTCAGGAATGGCAGAAGATCAGCCGGCAACTGGAGGAGAATAGAAAAATCATAGAGGAAGAGCAGGACCCGGAATTGATTGAAATGGCTCAGGAAGAGCTTGCTGTTCTGGAAATTAAAAAGCAGGGCGCGGTAGCGGATCTAAAAATTCTTTTGCTTCCTAAGGATTCTCGCGATGAGCGCAATGTCATTATGGAGATTCGCGCTGGCACAGGGGGTGAAGAGGCGGGGCTTTTTTCAAATGATTTGTTCCGCATGTATTCGAGATATGCTGAGGAGAAAAAATGGAAGGTGGAAATTTTAAGCTCCAGTCTGTCTACTAAAGGAGGATTCAAAGAAGTTATTTTCAGCATTTTAGGTAAAGGGGCCTACAGCAAGCTGAAGTATGAAGGCGGTACGCATAGGGTGCAACGGGTCCCAGATACAGAAAGCCAGGGACGAATTCATACCTCTGCGGTGACGGTTGCCGTTTTACCGGAGGTGGAGGATGTGGACATCAAGATTAATCCGACGGATATAAAAATAGATGTCTACCGTTCATCGGGGCCAGGTGGGCAGAGTGTCAACACCACAGATTCAGCGGTCCGTTTGACTTTCATTCCCACAGGAATGATTGTGACTTGTCAGGATGAAAAGTCACAACATAAAAACCGGGAAAAAGCGATGAAGGTTTTAAGAGCTCGGTTGTATGACGAAGAAGAAAGAAAAAAACAGGAGTCCATGG
>JACKQG010002779.1_pt2 | contig 19458 bp, 16 predicted proteins | sample 8237621 | NCBI WGS metagenome assembly JACKQG01 (sample SAMN15677084, study PRJNA649215) | marine metagenome | biome: marine; feature: Black Sea; material: saline water; isolation source: suspended particulate matter (SPM) from the Black Sea western gyre | collected 2013-06-09/2013-06-10 | depth... | reverse complement strand
TACCTTAGATAAGAAGGAATTGTTTCGAGCTGCTAAAGCAAGCTAAGTTTATAGATATAAGCTAAAGTATAGTTTTAGGATTTATAAAGAAATAATTAATAGGGCTGAAAAAGACTTTTTTGAAGTTAAGATAATTAAAGTATTTAAGGAAGGAAAGAGCATTGAAAATTAAAGACATTCTAAATAATTTATTTTCCTATGACAAATATTATAAAATGTCTGATAAAAATTTAGAAAATGAAATAAAAAAATACGGAATAGGGGATTTTTCTGCGGACGCCATATTAAGAAGAAACAGAATAGAACAGTTAATTGCTAAAGACAATGCTTCTATGTTTAAAAAATCACTTATAATTTCAGCTTTTGTCTTAGCAGTTGCAGTAATCTCCTTAATTATTAGCGTTATTAACGTTATTGCAATATTCTTAAAATAATTATGAAATTAGAAAATGTTATCTATTGTGGTGATAACTTAATTTGGTTAAAGCAATTTCCTGATGACTGCATAGACTTAATTTATTTTATAGATTTTGTTACGAATAGATAATACAAGAGGTGCATATAAATGAATAATGATGATTTTATAAAAATTGAAGCACAAAAACAATTAGTAGGGATAAAAATTTTAATTTGTATAAATATTGCTGTTTCTGCAATTTCCAATTTTTAGTTCTTTTTGTTTTGGTATTGTTATATTATGTTCTATTTCCTTTATATTTGATGTGAGCCTAATATGACTTCCAGTCTGGCGGGTAACTTTATAGTCGTATTTTTTTAATAATTGAATTATATTATCACTGCTAATATCTCTTGGAATTTTCATATGGTAATTAATTCATCTTTTACCAAATGTAACCTTATTAACTTAGGTGCGTTTTCCTTACCAAAATGGCATATTACTGCATCTTTTACAGCTTCTTTTAGGGATTCCATATCTTTTGCTTCAGTGTAGATAGAATAATCTAAGGCTCTTGCCTCAAATCCGCCTTCATTTGATTCTTCTATAATAAATATTATTTCAGTCATCTAAGATCACCATATTTGATTAAATAATAAGTTAAAATTCTCAACAATAAATTTATCATAATTAAGTTTAAAAAGAAAATTCTATTTGTTAATTGTTCTTTCGGCTCTCATCTTTTTCAACTTTTCGAGTGTTACTATAGCCCCTTAATTTAAGTACAACAATATTTTTCCAGAATTAGTAACTTTTTTTTAACTTTGATTCCAGTTCGAGAAGAGCGATTTTCAATATTATTAAAATTTACTATATAATGTTCTTAATCATAATTCTTCCAGCATGTATAATTATAAAAAGGATTGATATCAGCATTAAAAGGCGAGGATAGCACAGGTTGTTTGTTTATTTGATCTTTTAAAATATATGAATGAATATGAAAGATGATAAATTAAAAAAAGAACTTTTAAAATTAGAAGAGCTTTCATCCTGTTATTTATATATCAGTACCAGTGATTCGGTACTGGAGGATAGGATTGAGAGTGTAAAAAAGTTCCTTAAGGGAAAGATTAATTTTGATACAGACTTTAAAATTTTTAGCGGAGCGGAAGAAATTGATGAAGAGGAATTCAATAATTATATAAGCACCCCTTCCCTATTTTCCCGGAAAAAAATAGCAGTAATAAAATATATTGAAAAAGTTTCTGCAAACCTGCAAAAAAAAGTAATAAATCTAATATCATCAAATAGTAACGGCGGTACAAATTTAATTTTTATTATTACCGCTTCAAAGCAGAAATTTAATCCTGCACTTCTGGATGCGGTCAGGAAAACGGGAAAAGTTGTGCAGCTAAAGTCACCTTTAAGCAGCAGCTTGAAGAAATGGTTGGAAGAAAGATCTGAATCTGATGGAATAAAATTCACCGAGAAGGCAGCATCGCTCCTGATAGAAAATGTAAATCTGGATTTAAATTTACTAAAGAAAGAGTATGAAAAACTCTATGATTATATAAGTTCGGAAGCAAAAAAAGTAATTGATGAAGATACAGTGAGATTTTTGGTTAGCCGTATTTATTCATTAAAAATTTTTGATTTAGTGGATTATCTTGGTAAAAGAGATAAAGATAACAGCCTTAAAGCGTTAAGATCTATACTGGAAGAAGGCCAGAACTTAATCGGACTTGTCACATTGATTCACAGGATGTTTAAATGTTTTTTATATATTAAATCGGGAAATAGCAAATCATCGGTAACGGACTATATCGAAAATAATATGAAGGTTCCTCCTTATTTTGTTGGCAAGCTGGTAAGCAAATATATTAAGTTAAGCAATAATTACACGGAAGATGAAGTACTTAAGGTCTTTGAAATCTTAAATAAATATGATATCAGTTTTAGAATCAATACCATTGAAGGTAAACATCTGGTTAAAAAGTTAATTTCAGAAATTATAGATATAGATGTCTGAATAATAACTCTGGTCCTTTTTTAGTTGGGATTATTTAAGATTTTTTAATTGAATTAACCAGCTTTGCTGCTTTAGATTTTTTATTGGCTGAAAAATTCTTGTGAACTGCGCTTTTCTTTACCGCCTTATCCAGGTGCTTGGAAAGTATATTGAAACTCTTTTCAGCCTCTTCTGTATTTTTACTGTTTACAGCTTCGGCAAGTCTTTTTTGATCGGTTTTTATTCTGGTTTTAAGCAACCTGTTTTTAATTCTTCTTTTAATATTCTGTCTGTTTCTTTTTTCCTGTGACTTTATGTTTGGCATCTATTTATTTCCTCTCCAATAACTATCAATTTTAAACGAAGATATATTTTAGCATTTTTTTAGATAAATAAAAATATTTATTGCCAGGCCGATATAAATGATATAATACTTTTTTTAATAATAACTGTAATATAATATAGCTATGGATGAAGATTATTTACTGTCAAGAAAAAGAATTTTTAATGCCACATTCCTTGTAGTCCTGGCTATTCTGCTGTCAAAAATTTCCGGGCTGGTAAGAGACCAGATAATGACCGGTTATTTTGGAATCACCTATGATACGGACGCTTTTACCTGGGCATATTTTATTCCGAATCTTTTCATGGTGCTTTTTGCTGAAAGTCTGATAATTGCAGCTTTTATCCCAATTTATTCGGCATATTTAAAAAGGAACCAAAAAGATGATTTGAAAATATTTGTTAATTCGGTTATAAATATTATGGTTGTGGTGTTTTTTATCATCTCCGCTATTATATTCATTCTATCTCCTGAAATAGGAGCAGTACTTTCAAAAATCGCAAATAACCAGTTAGATGTAGACAAATTTGTGGTTATGAACAGAATTATGATATTCTCTCTTGTTCTGTTGTCCTTATCTGGCCTGGCCACCGGTATATTAAATTCACATAATATTTTTACTATTCCTTCTCTTGCTCCTTTTGTACTGAATGTAATTACCGTAATTTTTGTTGTCCTGCTTTTTCGACATCTTGGAATATACAGTATGGCCATAGGAACAATGGTTGGCTCGCTTATGCATCTTGTTGTAAAACTACCCCAGCTTAAAACCTCGCCGCTGAAGTACAGGTTTGCTATCAATTTTAAGCATAAGGGAGTCAGAGAAATCTTTTCGCTTATGCTTCCCATTCTCTTGAGTTTAGGTGCAGTTCAGCTTAATAATGGTGTGGATAATTTTTTTGCATTAAATCTGGGAGGAGGAAATACTACTGCTTTAACATTGTCATGGAGAGTTGCAAATCTGCCGCTTGGAGTATTTTCAGTAGCAATTGTAACCGTACTGTATCCATTAATATCAGGGCAGGCGGCAGAAGATGATATTAAAGGTGTAAAGGAAAGCTTTTCTCTGGGAGTCAGGGAAATTGGATATATGATGATACCGGCAACTGCAGGACTGGTAATTTTGAAGTACCCCATAATAAAAGTCCTGTTTGAGCGCTATAATTTCAATCCCGGGGATACAAAAAAGGTGGCATATATTCTGATTTTTCATAGTCTTGGCCTTATATTTTTTGGACTTCTTATGATTCTTAACCGTATGTTTTATGCATTTAAAAATGTAAAAACCCCGCTTAAAGTTGCAGGTTTTTCCATTATTGTTAATTTGATCCTTGACTGGATTTTAATAAAGTTTATGGGTGTTGGCGGACTGGCTCTGTCCACATCTCTGGTTGCATTATGCAATGTGGTAATCCTTGTTGTAATACTCAGGAAAAAAGTAGGAAATTTTGGAGGCAGGAGGATATTTGTATCGTATGGGAAAATTTTTGCTTCAGCATCCATTATGAGTATTGTGTTATATTTTTCGTGGAAATGGCTGGAAAATTTTGCTTATCAGGGTCTGTGGCCGCTAATACTTCTTTTATTTTTAGCAATTGTTGCCGGGGTTGGTATTTATATAGTCTGCACTATTCTATTTAAAATGGAAGAGGTAAAATTTGCAGTGGGGTTGTTTAAGAAATTAAAAAATAATACATAAATGGATTATTTTATTAAATTATGACAAACAGCAAACTAATTAGAAACTTTTCAATAATTGCTCATATTGATCATGGGAAATCCACCCTGGCTGATAGAATTTTAGAAATAACCGAGACTGTAAGCCAGAGAGAGATGCTGGATCAATTCCTGGATGATATGGAACTTGAAAGAGAGCGGGGAATTACCATAAAGGCTCATTCAGTAAGGGTTCTTTATAATAGTAAGTCAGACGGCAGGCAGTATATTTTTAATTTAATTGATACACCCGGTCATGTTGATTTCAGCTATGAAGTCTCGAGAAGTCTGGCTGCCTGCGAAGGGGCAATACTGGTTGTTGATGCTACCCAGGGAATACAGGCGCAAACCCTGGCTAATGTTTATCTGGCGGTTAATAATAAACTGGAGATTATTCCGGTTATTAATAAGATTGACCTTAAAAGTGCAAGAATTGATGAAGTTACAATGGAGCTTGGCAGTGTGCTGGGGGTAAAAGAAGAAAAAATACTGAAAGTCAGCGCAAAGACAGGCTATGGAATTGAGGAAATACTGGAAAGGATAGTAACTGATATACCACACCCGGACGGAGACCCTGAAGGTCCACTTCAGGCGTTAATCTTTGATTCACATTATGATTCTTATAGAGGTATAGTAGTCCTTATAAGGGTTGTAAACGGCTCTATAAATAAAGGTAATAAAATTAAATTTATGGTAGAAAATCTTACAAGTGAGGTCGAAGAGGTGGGTATATTTGGTCCTGATATGATAGAAAAGGAAATGCTGACTGCAGGCGAAGTGGGGTATATTATTACCGGGATTAAAGAAGTAGGAAACATAATGGTAGGGGATACTATAACTGCTTTAAAAAATCCTGCAGAGAAAAGCCTGCCTGGATACAAGAAGCCAAAACCTATGGTTTACTCCGGGCTGTTTCCTATAGAGGGGGGAGACTATGAAAATTTAAGGGATGCCCTGGGTAAACTTTCACTGAATGATTCTTCTCTGGATTTTGTTCCTGAAGTTTCCAGTGCGCTGGGTTTTGGTTTTAGGTGTGGCTTTTTAGGACTTCTGCATATGGAAATCGTAAAGGAAAGACTTGAAAGAGAATATGGGCTGAAGCTGTTGACATCGTCGCCTAATGTGGCTTACAGAATAACTAAAAGTGACAATTCAGTGATTGAAGTGAAGAGACCTTCTGATTTTCCGGTCCAGGAGAAAATATTAAAAATAGAAGAACCATATGTAGGAGCAACTATAATTACTCCAAAAGATTATATCGGGGATGTAATGAAGCTGGCAAACCAGAAGAGAGGCAATTTCAAGGATATGCAGTATATATCACCAGAAAGAGTGGAAATTAAATATGCCATACCTCTTTCAGAAATAATTGTGGATTTTTTTAATCTCTTAAAATCAATAACTTCAGGGTTTGCTTCACTGGATTACGAACTTCTGGAATACAGGCTTTCCGATCTTGTGAAACTGGATACACTGTTAGCCGGAGAAAAGGTTGATGAATTGTCTATTATTATTCATAAGGAAAAGGCTTACCAGGCGGGCAGGGAAATAACTCAAAGACTGAGAAAGCTAATACCAAGGCAGAACTTTGAAGTATCCATACAGGCAGCAATTGGAAAGAGAGTTATTGCCAGGGAAAGAATAGCTCCCTACAGAAAGGATGTTACCGCAGGACTTTATGGCGGGGATATAACCAGGAAAAGAAAAGTTCTTGAAAAGCAAAAGTTAGGTAAGAAAAAAATGAAAAGAATTGGTAGAGTTGAAATACCGCAAGAAGCCTTTATGAGTTTTTATAAATTGGATATTGAGAAATAGCATAAGAAAAGTATTTTTATTAGTTTAAATAATGCTACTCGGTGTGTTTTTTAATGTTTTAAGTTTGTATTTTATAAAGACCATTATTTTAGTAAAATAATAAATACTAAAATAAATATTATAATACCGGAAGTAGTAAGGAGACTTGAAATGAAAAAGGCAATAGCACTGGCAGCAGTGATAAGTATGGCAATTTTTATGCTGTTTTCTGTCAGTGGATGTTTTAATCTGGGGCAAAAAGTTGCAGAAAAGGTTACCGAGAAAGCTGTTGAAAAAGCTATTGAAAGTGAAGGCGGAGAGGCTGAGGTTGATATAGGTGAGGAAGGAGTAAGTATAAAGACAGAGGAAGGTGAAGTGACTGTAGGAGGGGGAACTGAACTACCCGAGGGCTTTCCTAAAGTAGTCCCTGTGTACCCTGATATAGAGATATTATCTTCCTTAAAATCTACAGAAAATGAAAAGCAGACTTTTACAGTTAGTGCATTAACTAGTGATTCGGGAAGTACGGTATTTGACTGGTATAAAAGCAATCTTGGAGGCTGGGAAATCGAAAGTGAATTTACAAGCGAGAGTGAAGGCGAGACCTTTTCCTCCATTTCTGCTAATAACGGCACCTATATTTTTGTGGTTACGATTATAGAGACCGATGAAGGAACAGCATTAGGCATTGCTGTAAATGAAATATAGCATAATTCCATAAATAAAATTAAAAGTAAGTTATCCTGGGTACATAAATTTCTATAAACAGCGAAGTAAATACAATAAGGGAAATGGAAAGGCAGGTTCCTGAGAGCCTCCTTTCCATTTTGATTTTTAAATGCGTATATAATATAATTTCTAGAATTGGTAATTTTTATTTCAAATTTTTAACTCCATAACCTGGTAGTTATAATATCTTATAGTTTAAAAGGTTACGATTTTAATAATGAACAACCAAAAAAAATATTTGATAAAGTTCATTCCCAGCGGTAAATCTATCAAAATTTCCCCGGATTACAATTTAAAACAAGCAATACTTGACAGTGGGATCCATATTGATTCCTCCTGCGGCGGTGTGGGCACCTGCGGGAGATGTAAGGTACGGATAAAGGAAGGAAAAGTAAATACCAAAAAATCCAGGTTTATATCCTCAAAAGAAAAAGAAAACGGTTATGTACTTTCGTGTCTATCTAAGGTAGAAAGCGATTTAATTGTTGAAGTACCCAGGCAGAAGAAAGCTGTGGTTAAAATAGAAAAGGGCAGATTTGTGGATATAGAATCTAAAATATATGCTGATATCAGCAAGGACGAGCTTGCAGCTGTTGAAATAAAACCCTGGATAAAAAAGGGGACTATAATTGTTGAAAAACCATCGCTTAGTTACGGAACCAGTGACCTTTTCAGGCTGAAGAAAAGCATCAGGGAAAATTTAGGTATAAAAAATTGTATAGTACCAATTCATATAACAAGAAAACTGCCCCTGGTTTTAAGAGAGAAGGATTGGGAAGTTACAGTAACTGTGGATAAGAAGAATAGCACTCTTATTGACATTCAACCGGGCCGTACAGGTAAAAAAAGCTATGGATTAGCCCTGGATATTGGAACCACATCTCTGGTCATATACCTTGCAGATTTAGAAAATGGGAAAATAATAAACTCAGAATCAGAATATAATCCTCAGATAAAATTTGGTGAGGATATTATTAACAGGATAGTTTATGCAAATAGGAAAGGCGGACTAGAGAAATTAAAGGAAGTAATAATAGATTCAATTAATAATTTAATATGGAGATTACTGTTTAATTCACAGGTAGATGCGGATAGTATTGTATCGATGATGGTTTCCGGAAACTCTACAATGATGCATCTTTTTTATGGTGTTCCTCCGAGATATATAAGAGAAGAACCTTATGTTACCGTTGCCAATAAATTTTCAAGTTCCACTGCGAAAGAGGTTGGCATAAAACATATAAAGAATGCCTACGTGTATAATATACAGGGAGTTGCCAGCTATCTTGGAGGTGATATAACATCAGGTATTCTTGCAACAGATATGTACAGAAAGAAGGAGTTAGCACTTTTTTTAGATTTAGGTACCAATGGTGAACTGGTAGTAGGAAATTCTGAATGGATGATGGGTTGTTCCTGCTCGGCAGGACCTGCTTTTGAAGGCGGAGGAGTAAAATGCGGGATTAGAGCAGTAGATGGTGCTATCGAAAAGATGTCAATTGATCAGAAAACGTATAAATGCCAGGCTGAGGTCATTGGTGGAGGTAAGCCAAGGGGTATTTGCGGCTCTGGATTGATTGATGTGGTTGGAGAAATGTATCTGAAGGGAGTTATTGACAGGAAAGGTAAATTTAATAAGGACATAGGAAATAAATATCTTAAATGTGTAGATAATGATTGCCAGTATATTTTAGTTAATGGTAAGAATAGTGCAACGGGAGAAGATATATATATCAGTGAAGTTGATATTGATAATTTAATAAGAGCAAAGGCAGCTATTTATGCAGGAATTAAGACACTACTGGAGGAAGTCGATTTAAGCATATATGATCTGGATAAGATATATATAGCAGGAGGGCTTGGGAGACACCTTAATATCCGAAATACTGTGATTATAGGGATGCTTCCAGATGTAGATGTCGGTAAATATTTTTTTCTTGGAAACACTTCGGTTACAGGAGCTTACCTGAGCTTGCTTTCAGAAGATAAATACAGACAAAGTTCGAAAATTGCAGAGCATATTACTTATATTGAATTAAGTGTCAATATGAAATTTATGGATAGGTATGTGGCAGGCCTGTTTTTGCCTTATACTGATATGAAAGATTTCCCAACAGTAGAGGAGTGTCTTTACTCACTTGATATCAAGCTAAAAAAATGAACTAACTAAAAGGAAGTTTATATAAATGAATGTTAAGATTGCATTGGCGGGAAAAGGAGGCACAGGTAAGACTACCATTGGTAGTCTTATTATTAGGAGTCTGGTTGAAGGGGAAAAGGGTTCGACTCTGGCACTGGATGCCGATCCTAACTCAAATCTTAATGAATTCCTGGGAGTCAATGTTTCAAATACCATAGGTATGATCAGGGAGGATTTTAAGAAAAATGCGCCGCGTCTTGCCGGAGGTATTTATAAAGATCAACTGGTGGAGATGAATATACACCAGGCATTAGTTGAGGGCAAGGGATTTGACCTGTTGGTTATGGGTAGAGGAGAAGGGCCTGGCTGCTATTGCTATGCTAATAATCTCTTTAAAAAATATATAGATATCCTCCAGGATAATTATGATTATATTGTTATGGATAATGAAGCAGGGATGGAACATCTAAGCAGGGGGACAACCAGCAATGTTAATTATCTGCTTATAATATCTGACCCCTCACCTAAAGGAATTCTCACTGCATCAAGGATAAGAGACCTTTCTGAGGAAATGAATATAAATGCGGAAAAAATATTTCTGATAGTAAACAGGGTTAATGGGAAACTAGATGACAGGCTCAAGGAATATATAGAGGAGAAAAAGCTTGATTTGCTGGGTATTATAAATATGGATGATAATATTTATGAAATGGATATCAGCGGAAAGACAATATTTAATATCCCGGAAGGCAGCCTGGCATTAAAACAGGTAAAAGAATTAATAGAAAAGCTTAAAATATAACCTTTAGGGGGATGTTTTTTGAAGGTTATTTTATATATTTTGAGCCAAAAAACAAACTATAGGTTAAGCCGTAAGAAATAAACTGCAGTTTTCCATTAAAAGTGATAGAATATTTTAAATTGTGGTTTATTTTGGGGATAAATTATATATAACGGAGAGGAGTATTAACTGAAAGAGAGGGGGAAGACTTGAGTTTTCAGGTTCCAAAAAATAATTATACCGGAAAAGTCAATGTGATGAGGCTGGGTAAAGATAATAAAGAAACTGTAGTTGGCGGAGAAACTGCTCTGCCCTTTTATAGTTTTGAAGGTGAAATACCTAATAAGCCTATTATTGCTATTGAGGTTTGTGACAGTAAACCCACTGATTGGCCGGAAGTTATTAGCAGATATTATAGTGATGTCTTTGATGATCCTGTAAAATGGGCTAAAAAGAGTATTAGCGAGTATGATGCAGATGCTATATGTCTTAAGCTTACCAGGGTAAACCCGGATGCCGGAGACATGAGTTCTGAAGATGCAGCGGAAATTACCAGGACTGTAAGAGAATCCATTGACAAGCCTTTAATAGTATACGGGACCGGTCCACTGGAAAAAATTGCTGAGGTAATGAAAAAAGTTTCTGAAAAAAATAAAGACAGTAATATTTTGATGGGCTGGGTAGAAGAAGATAATTATAAGACCATAGCTGCGGCGGCTATGGCTTACAATAATAATGTTGTGGCATTAAATCCGCTTGATGTAAACATGGCAAAGCAGTTAAATATACTGCTTACTCAATTAGGCTTATCTTCCGATAGGATAGCTATGGATCCCTCAAGTTCAGGCCTTGGTTATGGAATAGAATACTGCTATTCTGCTATGGAGAGGTTGAAAATTGCCGCACTTATACAGGACGATAAGATGACCCAGATGCCAATTATAAATAATATTGCTCCCGAAGTCTGGAAAGTGAAAGAAGTTAAGGAAAGCGAAGAGAACTATCCCCAGTGGGGCAGTCAGGAAGAAAGGGGAATAAACTGGGAAACAATTTCATGTATGAGTATGCTGCTTTCAGGAACTGATATTCTGGTAATGAGACATCCCAGAGCAGTAAGCTTAATTAAAGAAATTATTAAAGATTTATTGTAATTTATAGGCAGCAAGAGGTGGTGTAATAAATAAAATGAAAAAAGATAAGGAAGAAAAATATAAAGAATTAACAGAGGATGAGGCAGTTATCGAAATTATGGAAAAGATGGGTGATGAAGTATCTACCATTTTTGACCGGGCTGCATCAATGAAGTGCTGCCCCATAGGCTCAGGTATTTCGGGAATTTGCTGTAAGAACTGCGCAATGGGTCCATGCAGGGTAAGAGATGACAAAACCGGATTGTGCGGTGCCACTCTGGGAACTATTGCTGCAAGAAATCTGGCCCGTCATATTGCAGCAGGCGCTGCAGCACACTCTGATCATGGAAGAGATCTGGCCCACCTGCTGGGATTGGTTGCGGAGGATAAGGCTCCCGGTTTGAAAATAAAAGATGAATTTAAATTAATGAAGTTTGCAAAAAACCTGGGAGTTAAGATTGATGATAGGGATATAAAAGAAATTGCTAAGGATACTTCAGAAAAAGCTCTGTCACTTTTTGGACAGCAGACTGGCGAGATTGATCTGGTAAAAATTGCTCCTGAAAAAAGGCAGGAGATATGGAGAAAATATAAGATTGTTCCTAGAGGTATCGATAGAGAAATTGTGGAAACGATGCACAGGACTCATATGGGAGTAGACCAGGATGCTGAACATATCCTGGATCAAGCTCTTCGGACAGCTTTGTCTGACGGGTGGGGAGGATCTATGATAGGTACCGAGATTACTGATATCCTGTTTACCACTCCTGAGCCAATAAGTGCTAAGACTAATCTGGGAATGCTAAAAGAAGATGAAGTAAACATTGTGGTGCACGGCCATGAGCCCACTCTTTCAGAGATTATTGCAGAGCTTGCCGATGATAAAGAACTTGTAGAGTATGCAAAAAGTAAAGGCGCCAGTGGTATTAATGTTGTTGGAATATGCTGCACTGCAAATGAAATTTTGATGAGGCAGGGTATAGCGCCAATCGGTAATTTCCTTTCTCAGGAAATGGCGATAATGACCAGGTCAGTTGAGGTTATGGTTGTGGATATTCAATGTATAATGCAGGCTTTAGGAGAGCTTGCCAAAAAATATCACACCAAACTTATAACTTCCTCGCCAAAATGTAAAATACCCGGTGCAATTCATATGGAGTTTGAAGAAAATAATGGTGTAAAGCTAGCCACTGAAATAATCAGGATGGCAATAGATAATTTTAAAAACAGGAAGAAAGAAGTATATATTCCCAGGATTACATCAGATCTGGTTTGCGGTTTTTCACATGAGTATATCAGATATATGCTGGGAGGGAAGTTCAGAGAGTCTTTCAGACCTTTAAATGATGCCATTATTGATGGAAGAATACAGGGTGTGGTTGGAGTAGTAGGATGCAATAATGCGAGAATAACCCAGGATAAATACCATAATTATTTAGCCAGAGAGCTGATTAAAAGGGATTACCTTGTAGTCGCTACAGGGTGTGGAGCTCTTTCAACAGCTAAATGCGGCTTGATGATACCGGAGGCTTTAGAATATGCGGGTGAGGGCCTGCGCTCTATTTGTGAAGCAGTAGGTATGCCTCCCGTACTTCATCTGGGATCATGTGTAGATAATTCCAGAATACTAACAGTAGTATCCGAGGTGGTAAGAGAAGGGGGGCTGGGTGAAGATATTAGCGATCTTCCAATAGCCGGAATTGCCCCTGAATGGATGAGTGAGAAAGCACTTTCAATAGGTTCTTATTTTGCTGCTTCCGGTGCCTATGTAGCGTTTAGCGGTGAGCCAATACCTGTAGAATCCAGCAGTGAAGTAAAAGATATAATGACAAAAGGGTGGCAGGAAAAATATGGAGGTCAGCTGGAGTATATTGCAGATATAGAAGAGTTACTGGACAAAGTAATAAGTGTTATACAGGAAAAAAGAAAGGCGCTTAGGATAGATATAAAAAAGGAAAGAGTTTTACTGGATATGGAAGCAAGGAGGACTTTAAGAGATGTCTAAAATCATTGCAGCCAGCGCCATAAAGGGCGCATATAAAATTTTTAAACGTGCAGAAAAAACATTAAAAGAATGCATTGAAAAACATGGCAAAGACCAGAAGATAGAATTCCCTGATACAGGTTACTTCCTTCCGATTATATACAGTATGACAGGAATTAAAGTCGAAAAATTATCGGATGCAGAAAAAGTTCTTGATGAGGCAAAGAAATTGCTTCCTCCTGTTCCGGATGAGAAATTATGGCTCCCATATCTAGGAAGTACATTAGATGCAGGGATTGCCACTTTATGGGTGGAAGAAATAATAGAAGCCATAAAGTATATAGACGGACCTTCTCCGGTCAGCGGTATCTGGCTTGGCGCAGCAACAGACATGATTATCAGGGAAAGAGGGATTGAATTTGTTGATGGGACAGCGCCCGGCTTTGCTGCCTGTGTGGGAGCATGCAAGGATAGCAAGACTGCAGTTAAAATTGCAAGAGAACTCCAGGAAAAAAATATTTATGTTTTTATGTCAGCTTCTACCAATGGTGTATCAATGGCTGAGCAGCTGGCTGAAGAGGGAGTAGAATTAGGTTGGAATACAAGGCTGGTCCCATTTGGTAAAGATATAACCTCCACTATTTATTCGGCAGGTTTTGCAACGAGGGCTGCTTTAAGCTTTGGCGGGGTTCAACCGGGAGACTATAGAAGAATGCTTCTTTATAACAAAAACAGGATATTTGCATTTGTTCTGGCCCTTGGTGAAGTAGATGAAGAGAAATATGCAAATGCTGCCGGTGCTATAAATTACGGATTTCCAACTATTGCCGATACAGCTATTCCAGAAATACTTCCCAGAGGAGTGTGTACCTATGAGCATGTAGTTTCCAATATTCCTGATGATGAAATCGTTTCAAAAGCTATAGAAGTAAGGGGTCTTAAGATTACTGTAGAAAAGGTTGATGTTCCCGTAGCTTTTGGTCCCGCTTTTGAAGGAGAGAGAATAAGGAAGGAAGATACTTATGTTGAATTCGGCGGAAACAGGAGCGAAGCAGTAGAGTTTCTCCATATGGCTGATTCTTCGGAAGTTGAGGATGGGAAAATAGAAGTGTTCGGCCCTGAAGTTGATGATATAAAAGAAGGAGGAGTGCTTCCACTGGGAATTGAAGTACTGGTTTATGGTAGAAAGATGCAGGAAGATTTTGAGCCGGTGATGGAAAGACAGATACATTATTTTACCAATTATGCCACCGGCATATTTCATATGGGACAAAGGGATATTGTCTGGGTTAGATTCAGCAAGGAAGCGGTAAAAAGCGGCTTTAAGATCAGGCATTTAGGAACCATACTGCATGCTAAAATGCATTCTAGTTTTAGCAATATTATGGATAAGATACAGATAAAGATTTACACCAACCTGGAAGACGTAGCAGCGCTTAAAAAAGGGGCAAAGGAGATTTTCAGAACAAGAGACGAAAGGCTAAAGAATCTGACTGATGAGACAGTGGATACTTTTTATTCCTGTACCCTCTGTCAGTCATTTGCTCCCAATCATGTCTGTGCCATTTCGCCGGAAAGGCCCGGTCTGTGCGGTGCATATAACTGGCTGGACTGTAAAGCTTCATATGAGATTAATCCCACCGGACCAAATCAGCCAATCAAGATAGGTGAAACAATAGATGAAAGACTGGGGATATGGAAGGGGGTAAATAATTTTGTCTACAAAGCCTCAAATCAATCCCTGGAATCTTTTTCAGCATATTCCATGATGATAGACCCGATGACTTCGTGCGGCTGTTTCGAAGTGATTGTAACTATTCTTCCTTCTACCAATGGAGTAATGGCAGTAAACAGGGAGCATTCAGATATTACCCCGAGCGGCATGAAATTTTCCACTATGGCTGGAATGGTTGGCGGGGGAATCCAGACACCTGGTTTTATAGGTATAAGTAAATATTTTATTGGTTCAAAGAAGTTTATAAGAGCCGATGGTGGATTGGAAAGGCTGGTATGGATGCCAAAAGCGCTAAAAGAGGAGATAAGGGATATTCTTGAAGAGCGGGCTAAGGAGATGGGAATGGAAGATTTACTGGATAAAGTTGCTACTGAGGAAGAGGCAGAGACTGAAGAAGAAGTACTGGAGTGGATACAAAAGGTAAATCATCCTGTTCTTAAAATGGAACCTATGATGTAAAAAATATAGAAGTGTATATAAAGTGAGGCAAGGAGAATAAAGTATGGCATTGAGCGGTCTGGAAATATTTAAAATGTTGCCAAAAACAAACTGTAAGGACTGCAAATTTCCTACCTGTCTGGCATTTGCAATGCAGCTGGCAGCAGGTAAAGTAGAACTGGAAAAATGTCCCCACATTTCAGAAGAAGTAAAAGAAGCGCTCTCAGAAGCTTCTCAGCCGCCAATCCTGAAAGTGGAAATTGGCGCCGGAAATGACTCTTTTATAGTTGGCGAAGAGACGGTAATGTTCAGGCATGATAGAACATTTGTAAATCAAAATGCATTTGCGGTAACTATAGAAGATGATATGGATAGCGGCAGCATTGAAGAGACGGTTAAAGATGTAAACGCAATTGCATATGAGCGAGTGGGCCAGATTTTAAAATTAGATGCTATCTGTATCAAGAATAAATCTAAAAATAAGGAAAAATTTTTAAAAGTTGTGGGGGAAGTTACCTCACTTACAAAAAAACCATTAATATTGGTCTCGACGGATCCGGAGATATTAAAAAGTGCGGCTGATATGTTTAAGGAAAATAAGCCGCTCATTCATGCAGCTACTGCTGATAATATAGACTTTTTTATCGCGCTTGGAAAAGAGACGGGATGTCCAATAGCAGTTAGAGGCAAGTCATTTGAAGATATAGCGGTAGTTACCGGGAAAATGCGTGAAGCTGGAATCAAAAATTTGGTAATAGATATTGGATCAAGAGATTTTAAGGGTGATTTTTATAATCAAATTATATTAAGGATGGCTGCAATAAAGCAAAAGAACAGGCTTTTTGGTTATCCCACTATAGTATTTCCCGGTGAAATGACTGATGATCCTTTAAAAGAAACTTTAATCGCTTCTGTTTTTGTGGCTAAGTATAGTTCGATTATTGTACTTTCAAGCGCAAGCCATCAAAATATTTTTCCACTATTAGTATACAGGCAAAATATATACACTGACCCCAGAAGACCAATGCAGGTGGAACAAAAGATTTATGAAATTGGCAGCCCTGATGAAAATTCACCGGTTTTAATTACAACTAATTTTTCTCTTACCTATTTTATAATCTCAGGTGAAGTAGAAAGCAGCAAAGTTCCATCCTGGCTCCTGGTTATGGATGTTGAAGGTCAGTCTGTTCTTACTGCCTGGGCAGCAGGGAAATTCGTTCCAGAGTTGATTGCTCAATTTGTAAAGAAGAGTGGTATTGAGGAAAAAGTAAAGAAAAAAGAAATTGTAATACCTGGTTATGTGGCGCAGCTTAAGGGCGAATTGGAAGATGAGCTGGGAGATGGGTGGAAAGTAGTTGTTGGCCCAAGAGAAGCTGGTGAGGTCCCTAAATTTTTAAAGGAATATATTGCTTAGCCAGGACTTAAATTTTATTTTTTATGGGTAAATTTCATTTTAAAATCAGTCATATATATATGAATATTAATTCATGCTGTTAATAAAGGGCTCCAGTCAATATTTTTTTAATTTAATTTGTAACAAGATAGTAATTTTTATATAATGCAGTGGTGTATTTTTTTTTATTAAATATTTAACTTGAAAAAATGAGAGGTGCTTATGAAAAGTGATATTGAAATCGCTCAAGCAGCAGAGATGAAGTACATAAGGGAGATTGCTGAGTCAGTCGGTCTTGATGAAGAATATCTGGAATTGTATGGAAATTATAAAGCAAAGGTAAAACTAGATGTACTGGAGAATTTTAAGGACAGGCCAAACGGAAAGTATATTGATGTCACAGCCATTACTCCCACTCCACTCGGTGAGGGTAAAACAGTAACTACAATTGGACTGAGTATGGCATTAAACAAACTTGGTAAAAAAGCTATTACCTGTATAAGGCAGCCTTCTCTAGGTCCGGTATTTGGTATAAAGGGTGGGGCAGCAGGTGGTGGCTATTCTCAGGTTCTTCCAATGGAAGATTTTAATCTGCACTTAACTGGGGACACCCACGCTGTGGGTATAGCTAATAATCTTCTAGCTGCTTTTTTAGACACACATATTATGAAAGGGAATGAACTTAACGTAGATCCGTTTAGCATAACTTTAAATAGAGTTGTAGATGTTAGTGATAGAGCGCTGAGAAATATTATAATAGGTCTTGGAGGTCCTCTAAACGGAGTTCCCAGAGAAACAGGTTATGATATTACAGTTGCTTCTGAAGTAATGGCAATTCTTGCCCTTACAACAAGCCTTAAAGATCTACGGGAGAGATTGGCCAGAATGGTAGTCGGTTCTACCTATGACGGAAAGCCGGTTACTGCTGAGGATTTAAAATGTACAGGTGCAATGACTGTACTTCTAAAAGATGCCATAAAACCCAATTTGCTTCAGACAATAGAACACACACCTTGTTTTGTCCATGCCGGTCCATTTGCTAATATTGCTCATGGGAATAGCTCTATTTTAGCGGATAAGATAGCAATAAAGATTGGAGATTATGTTGTAACGGAAAGTGGATTTGGAGCTGATTGTGGAGCAGAAAAGTTTATGAATATTAAGTGTAGGTACAGTGGTCTTAAACCTGATGCAGTGGTAATTACTTGTACAGTAAGAGCACTGAAGATGCATGGCGGAGGATTTGAATTTATACCTGGCCAGGGTGTTGATAAAGAGTTAATGAACAGGCCAAATGTAGAAGCAGTTGAAAAAGGCTGTGAAAATCTGGAAAAAATGATAGAAAACATGAAACTTTTTGGTCTTCCTGTAGTGGTTGCCATTAATCATTTTGAAGCTGACACTCAGGAAGAGATTGATGCAATAATGGAAAAATCTATTGCCGCAGGCGCAGAAGGCGCAGTAATCTGCAAGGTGTGGCTCAAAGGTGGAGATGGCGGAATTGAATTAGCTGAAGCGGTAGTTAAGGCGGCAGAGAAGCCGTCAGATTTCAAATTCCTTTATCCTCTGGATTGGCCTATAAAGAAAAAAATTGAAATCATTGCTACTGAGATTTATGGCGCGGATGGGGTAAATTATTTGCCGGAAGCAGAAAAGAAAATAGATTTATATACCAAACAGGGATTTGACAAATTACCTATATGTATGGCCAAAACCCATCTTTCTTTAAGTCATGATCCTAATATTAAAGGCAGACCAAGAGGATATAGAATACCCATTAGAGACGTAAGAGCTTCAGTTGGTGCAGGTTTCCTGTATCCATTACTTGGTATGATGAGGACTATGCCAGGACTTCCAAAAGTTCCGGCTGGAACCAATATAGATATTGATGACGAAGGCAACATTGTTGGATTATTCTAAGCAGAGAATCTATTTTATAAATGAAATGTATATATAATTTTATATAAATTATTATAAATTCTAAGTATAGAGGTGATTAAAATAGCTAAATTAATCAGTGGAACTAAGATTTCACAGGACATTAAAAATGAGATAACTGAAGAAGTAAAAGAGATGAAAAGGACAAAAGGCATTGTACCGGGCCTTGCGGCAATACTTGTGGGGGATAATCCTGCTTCAAAAGTGTATGTGGGAAGCAAACAGAAAGGATGCGAAGAGGTTGGTTTTAAGTCTGAAACTATAAAAATGGATGAGGGTGTATCTACAGAAGATGTATTAAAAGAACTAGATAAATTAAATAACAGGGAAGATATTCATGGAATTTTGGTTCAACTTCCATTGCCGGAACAGATAGATAAAGCAAAGGTTCTGGAAGCAATATATCCTAAAAAAGATGTGGATGGATTTCATCCTGTAAATATAGGAAAGTTGGTAACCCAGCAAGAGTGTCTGGTGCCGGCAACACCCTCTGGTATTATAGAAATGTTAAAGAGAGAGAGTATAGAAATAAAAGGCAAGAATGCTACTGTGGTGGGCCATAGTGAAATAGTCGGAAAACCGGTGAGCCTGCTTCTTTTAAATGAATGGGCTACGGTTACTATATGTCATATCGAAACCAGAGATCTAAAAATTCATACAAGGGATGCGGATATTCTGATTGTAGCTACCGGTGTACCATATCTAATTAAGAGTGATATGGTTAAAGAGGGGGCTGTGGTTATAGATGTAGGAATCAACAGGATTACAAAAGATAAGGCGAACCAGGAACTGCTGGAATGGAGAAGAGAGGACTTTGAAAAAAAAGGCGCTACATTAATTGGGGATGTAGACTTCTTAAGAGTAGAACCCAAGGCCAGCTATATATCGCCGGTACCGGGCGGAGTAGGACCTATGACCATCGCTATGCTGCT
>JACKQG010003427.1_pt1 | contig 19472 bp, 14 predicted proteins | sample 8237621 | NCBI WGS metagenome assembly JACKQG01 (sample SAMN15677084, study PRJNA649215) | marine metagenome | biome: marine; feature: Black Sea; material: saline water; isolation source: suspended particulate matter (SPM) from the Black Sea western gyre | collected 2013-06-09/2013-06-10 | depth... | reverse complement strand
GGCGCCCACCCGGAGCTACACCCAATCACGCCCAGACGCTCTCCCGAGCGCCCCCAGGAGGGGCAGTTTCGCGGCGGGCCGATCAGGACGGGAACGCGCCGGCTGCCGGCTCCTTGAACGCGGAATCGCCGCGGAAGGGGAGGAGGCTCTGGAGAACATTCGCAAGGCTCGTCTCCACGAGGAGCGCCTGCGCAATCACCCTTCTCACGAAACGGGGGAGCAGCGCGATTTTGTGGAAAAGTGGGCGATCTGGGGGAGTTGGATACCTTTTGATCGCCCTGAAACGATCCGTAATCCACTTTATGCCCGAATCGATTTACGGGGCACTCTGCAATTCTCCTCAGCCTGAAATCTCGGGGATTGACTACCGATAGTTCGAGAACTAACAAGCACGCAACGAAACATGAACGATGTGAAAATTACGGGAGAAGTCGTCTTTGTGGACGAAGTAAAGGAATACGGAGCAAACGCCTTCAGGAAGCACGTTGTCGTGGTGAAGACGGGAGACGACAAGTGGGCCAACCCGATACCTGTGGAATTCACGAAGGAGGCGATCGAGAAGAGCGCACAGCTCAAGACGGGTCAGAGGGTGGTCATAGACGCCCGACTCAACGGACGGGAATGGAAGGGGCAAGACGGCGTGACCAAGTGGTTCGTGTCCGTCAATGGATACGAGATCGCCTCTTCCGAAGCGGATGTTGTGTCGGAGCCCGACCCATCGGACGATCTGAACGAGGACGTGCCTTTTTGAGCGTTTGAGTTCCCCTGTTGCGTTTGACTAGAATCAGCGCTGATTCCGTTCGGCTGAAGACCTTATGGCGTTGCGATTAGCCAGTGATTCTTAGTTGGGACATCGCATCGATTCGGGTTCGGCTTCAACCGCGGCGTCTTCGCTGTTCATCGTCACTCTTCGGATGCAACCAAACTTCCTCGATCATGGCAAGATGAAGACCCTTTTCAACGGCAAGGCACCGGCAAGGGATGCTTTTTCACTTTCAGACTTATGATAGGCTTTTTCGTTCTCGTCCTAATTTTAAGTGTTCGTTCTGAACGAGCATTCGCAAAATGGGTCGAGTTTCTCCCGGCAGTCACCCGTTGTTTCTTTTTTGGAAAGTTCGAATGATTTAACGAACGGCGACCCGCTCCGGTCAATGGAGGTACCCCCATCTTTCCGGATGGATCGGATTATGAACAAGGTGTTGCGGAAAAGGATTGGAAAAGAACGGACTCGGCGAGGAAACCACTCGTTCCTACTGCTCGGTTGCGGGCTATGTTTCCTTGCGGGTATTGTTGTCCCGGGAGGCAATGCTCGACCACGTTTCCGTCGCCGGAAGGTCCTTCTCGTTTCGGGACGGAGTCGAGTCGGCCTACCTTCTCAACGCTCCCCTGATCAAGGTCATGCAGTCGGGGAAATTGCCATGGCGTCAGTTCGCGGAGTTCCAAGGGTCTGCTTGGGCAACACAACCTCGACACGGGCCTAAGTCACAACGGTTTCAACATTATGTTCCTCATGGTCGCGAACCATTGCGCCGAGTACGAACATTCCGCATGGCTGATCCGGAGTCAGGGACGGGAATTGGGGTGGGGCGGTCGAGGGCGATACCGGGGTGGGGGATTAGGCGGGGGCTAACTATCACACCGGATGTTCGCCGTCATTAATCCTTGGCCAGTCTGGCCGCCTTCAGCTTTCCGGTCTGGGTTCTGACCAAAGAGTTGCTGAACGCCGCGAGCACTTTACGAAAGCAAAGTTCTACGGTCAAATCAATCTTGGATGCCCTTCTTTCGCCCCAGCATTCTGACTAGCGCCGTGGTATGGTGTATCTTCTTTGCGGCGGCGGATGTTTCGCGAGCAGCCGAGTCGTCACTGGATCAGCTGGCAAAAGAGTTTCCAGAGCAAGTTCGCCCGCTTGCGCAAAAGTATTGCGTCGATTGTCACTCCGCCAAAAAGAGAAAGGGCGAGTTGGATCTGACGCCATTCCACACGGCCGACGACGTTCGCGGCGCGGCGCGGGTTTGGCAGAAGGTGATCCGTCAGCTGCGCTATGGTGAGATGCCTCCCAAAAAGAGTCTTCAGCCGTCGACCGACGAACGGGAGCGCCTGATCAGCTGGGCCGAGAAATTCGTGTTGGCCGATGCCGTTCAGCGTGCCGGTGATCCGGGACTTGTGCTGATGCGGCGACTGACGCGTGCGGAATACAATTACACGATCCGGGATCTGACCGGCGTCGACCTCCGCCCCGCAGATACATTCCTCGAGGACTCCGTGGCCGGCGAGGGCTTCGCCAACACGGGCGAAGCGTTATTCATGGCGCCTGATCTCATTCCGAAATATCTGGAAGCGGCGCGACAGGTGTCGGCACACGCGGTGCTCACACCCTCCGGGATTCGGTTTTCGCCAAGCGACGATCCGTACGACTGGACCGCCGAGGCGGCACAGAGGATTCAGGACTTTTATGCGCATTACACCGACCGCGATGGCCGCCTGCCGGTCGCCGACTACCTGGAAACAACGCTGCGCTACCGTGACCGCGATCCGTCTGTGAATCTGTCAGTGGAAGAATTTGCCGCACAACGAAGTCTTGCCCTTGGACGGAAATTAAGCGCGAAATACCTGCGAATCCTTTGGGATGCATTGAACGATCCACACCCGACGGGATCAATGGCGGACGTGCAACGGCAATGGCGTGAACCAAAGACGCTCGCAGAGGAAGGACTGCATGTCGCAGCGACGCACATTGTAGACGCCTACAGCAGCGACCCTGATGCTCCGACGACGTTTCAACACCCCCCCGATACCGGGCGCGTTCGGGGTTCCGGCTCCCTATGGCATTCCAAACGCCACCGGAAAGTCGGCTGACAAGGTTTTTATTTGGAGTCCTGGCAGTCACTTCGTCGTCGACTTCGGCATCGAAAAGATGGTCGATCGCGTTTGCTTTGTGAGCGGATTTGGCGGCGGAAATCGGGGAGCAGAAATGGAAGTTTCCCATGCGTCAGTGCCCGCCGGGCCGTACACGGTGTCCGAAGGTGGAACATTTCAATACGTCCCGTCGATCGGCGGCGGAGTGCTGCAAGATGGCGTCGCGTCGCCCGACGGTACGGGCTACTGTCAGTATAGTTTCAAACCGGCCACCGCCCGCTATTGGCGAGTTGCCATGGTCAGGGTGACCGGCGTGCACATGCCTCGAACGACGTCCACTCATCTTGGTCCGATACCGGGAGTCGTCGCTCCCGGATTGAGCGCGACCATCTCCGGATTGCAGGCGCGGTTGTGGAAGATTAACCGGCAGGACAATCACCTCATCAGTTCGATCGGGCTTTTTGGATCCCATGTGATGCCGTTGGCCGAGGGATCGGGAAGGCCGAGAATCGACACTGACGAATATGCGTCGTTTTCCAAACTGTTTCCGATGGCGGCCTGTTTTGCACCCGTCATACCGGTCAACCGTGACGTGACGGTGCAATTGTCTCTCCGCGAAGACCAAGTCCTGTCTCGACTGATACTCGACGAACGCGAACGCGAGGAACTGGATCGTTTGTGGGACGAGCAGCAATACCTTTCGCAGGAGCCCGTCGAGGTGCTTTACAACACCAAGCAGTTCGTCGGTTTTCAGCCCGCGAACCGCATCCAGAACACGAAGAAGTTCTCTGCCATGATCCCATCGCTGGAAGCCACAGCGGCAGCTTTCAACCAGTCCGCGCGCGCTGCAGAACCGAAACAATTGACCGCCGTCCTTGATCTGGCGGCCCGCGCGTGGCGACGTCCTCTCGCCGTCTCGGAAGACAACGAACTGCGGGCATTGTACGAAACGCTGTGTCGCTGCACCTTGTGCATGTTGAATTGGCAGGTAAATAGGTTACCCGAGTAGTCCGTGCCAAATACCTCCGTTTCGTAAATTGCCAAACCGCAGGGTGCGGCCGGCCCGAGATGTGACATAGCAGGCATGAAATCCCCTGTGCGAACCAATCCATGTAGTATGTTCCATTCCTTCGGATAAAGTCCTCCGTAGATTGCATGTACCAACGCGTCACGCTTCCCTCCACGCGGGTGGTTGACAAATGTGGTGGTAAAAAAAGCTTCCCCCGTTTCACTGAAGGCCATGCCCACCGGGTTGTCCATTCCGCCGGCCATTATGGAGTCCATTTCCGTGCCGTCGGGTCGCATACGGTAGATGTGGGCGGCTCGATCGTCGATGATCTGGCCACGCGGTCTCTTGTGCTGTTGACGTTCAAAGGCTCCTTTGCACTAGTAAATCCAACCGTCCGGGCCGAGGTATGGACCATGCAGGTCATTGGCGCAATCGTTGGCCGTCTTGCCGTCAAACCACTTTATGCGCTTGTCGGCCACGCCATCGCCATCAGTGTCTGCCAATTTCCAGATGATGGGCACGGCGCTACAGTAAAGGGCCCCATCGTGCCAAAGAGCTCCTTCCGGAAACATCATTTTGTCTGCAAATACAGTCGACTTTTCAAACTTGCCGTCTCCGTTGGCGTCTTCAAGCCGTACGATGCGGTGCTTCGGGTTTTTAATTTGTTCCGGTACTCGAGCGTTGGATCCGGAGGAGTCGGTAACGTATAGCCGACCCAGCTCATCGAAAGAGGCTTCGATGGGCCGGTTCACCAAGGGCGGTCCGGCCACGATTTCGACAGTGAAGCCATCGGGGACGGTGAAGGTGTGGTCGGCCAGTTTCTATTCCGCCGAGTGGATCAGTACCGCAGGCAAAAAGAATGGAATGCTCCAACCTCTCTTCATCGTTGGAATTTCATCATGCCTTCCGTCCTGATGTCCCTCAGCGCAAATACTTGAGGGATACTGTGTTTGAACAACGATTCATTTTTGGGTTCGTTGACAATCTGCCGTCAGTTGGAACGGGAAGCAGGTCAGGTGACTAGACTTCGTCCAATGGCTTGTCTGCGTCGCCAAACCTGCCGGGGTTAATGTCCACCTTGTCCATCATCGAGAGAAAGAGACGGCTCATTTGGCGATCGGGCTTTCCCGTATAGTCGAGGTTTTGCCCGCCCTTGATTCTGCCACCACCACCGCCAAGCATGACGACCGGTAGTTGATTTGCGTTATGTTGGCCGGTGAGCATGCTAGAGCAAAGCATCAGCATCGTGTTATCCAGCAAGGTGCTCTCGCCTTCTTGAATGCCGTCTAGCCTACGAGCGATGTAAGCCATCTGTTCGAGGAAGAATTGATTAACCTTCAGCCAGTCGGCGTTGTCTGTGTGTGACAAGAGATGATGAATCATGTAATCCACGCCAATGTGAGGGAAGCGCAGGGTGCCGTGGTCGTTGTTGAGCTTAAGGGTGCAGATGCGCGTGGTATCAGTCTGGAAGGCGAGTACCAGGATGTCGCTCATCAGTCGCATGTGCTCCACGATGTCCTGCGGGTAACCGTCCTTGGGCCGCGGCATATTTGGCTTGGTGATGGTCGGTCTCCAGCCCTGTACCTCACCGCGTTTACCGGCACTTTCAATACGCTGCTCCACTTCACGAACGGAGTTGAGATATTCATCGAGCTTTTGCTTGTCGAGGCTACTGATGTTGCGGCGCAAATCCTGTGCGTCACCAAGAACCGCATCAAGAATGCTCTGGTCGCCGACCTTAGCCTTGTTATTAAACAAACGGTCAAACGCCAGCGCCGGATAGACTTCCAGCGGAGTGGGTGTGTTGGGACTGCTCCATGAAATATGCGAACTGTACAGCAGGGAGTAATTTTTGTGCACGCCAGGATTGGCTTTTTCGCAGCCCAAAACGAGGCTGGGTAGCTTGGTCTGGTGGCCAATGTGCTGTGCCACGTACTGGTCCACGCTGGTGCCGGACTGGATTCGTCCGCCGGAAGCCAGCGGCGCGCCCGAAAGCAGGTTGCCTGTTTGCGAACTGTGGATGTTTCCTTTCAGCGCCTCCTTGTTGTACAGGCCACGGATGAAAACCATCTTGTCTCGGAAATCACTGAGCGGTTCGAGTACTTTGCCAAGCTGCATGTCCTTCCCTTCGCCCTTGGCCCACCACTCGTTTTTGTGAAAACCGCATCCGGAAAATAAAATCGCCATGCGAGTTGGCGCCTCGCTGGCTTTTTTGGCACTTTTGGCCACATCGCCCCAGACACGCACACTTTCCATCCAAGGCAGTGCCATTGTTACACCAAAACCACGCAACATTGTCCGTCTGGAAATCTCGTATTTCATCCTATTGCTTCTTTCGTTCATTGTTCAAACTGGGTTTGTGAATTAAATTTTCAATCAACTTTCACCACGACTGTGCGAATGCTCCGAAACTGCTCGCTTGTGACAATTGCCTCCACCGCTATACTGAAGCGGAAATCGTTCTTTGCCAGCTGTTCCTGCATAGACTTCAATAGGGGCCTGTCGGACAATTCCACCTCCCGGCCCAGAGCGTATCCCAACAGTTTTTTACAGAACTGTCGCACCACTTCTTCCCGTCTTTCATTCAGTAGATATTCCCGTAATCCAGTCAGGCCTTCAATGGAATGTCCATCCATGAGTTTCGTTTTCGTGTCCACAGTTTTCGAGCGCAACCGACCAATCGCATCGTACTGTTCCAAGGCGAATCCGTATGGATCGATCTTGGCATGACACTTTGCGCACGCTGCCACGCTGCTGTGTTTTTCAATCAACTGCCTTGCCGTCAACCCAACCGGTACGGTCTCGGGGAGATCCGGCACATTTGCCGGAGGCTTGGGCAAGTGTTCGCCCAGCAGTGTTTCCGAGATCCAGTTGCCTCTCAAAATCGGGCTGGTTCGCGATGCGCCGGATTGTTTTGCCAGTATCGCACCCATGGCAAGGATACCGCCGCGTCCCATCGCTCGCGTGCTTTCCACCCTTCGCCACTGCGCGCCGCTCACACCCGGGATGCCGTAGTGCTTGGCCAGCGACTCATTGAGAAACGCATGGTCGGCATTGAGCAGGTCAAGGATTGAGCCATCATTGCGAAACAGTTCCTCGAAAAACCGTACCGACTCCTCGTACATAGAGCCACGCAGGTTTGCAAATTGCGGATAAAGCCTCTCGTTCTTTCCGTTATCCAAATCAAACTCTCGAATGCCTAACCACTGGCAGGCAAACTCCACCGCGAGTCGCTTGATTCGTGGGTCGCCCAGCATTCGTTTGGCTTGTGCTGAAACAGCCTTTTCATTCACTGGAATCTTCACCTTCGTGATACCCATTAATTCATCGTCCGGCATCGAGGACCACAGGAAATAGCTCAGGCGATTGGCGAGCTCCAAGTTGGACACCGAAACCCATTTCCTGCCTTTTGCGGTGGCCGGTTGCTCCAGTCGATATAAGAATGCGGGGGAGGTAAGCACACGCGCAAGAACCAACCGAATGGCCCGATCATGCTTCAGTTCCTTTTGGAGCAATGTCTGGTAAAGGTCGTGCAACTCCTTGCGGTCTGCATCAGACAACGGCCGCCGCCATGCGCTCTCAGCCAGTTCCAGCACTGCCGAAAAGTGAATGGGAGCGGTTTTTTTTAGGTGCGCAAGAAATGTTTCCGCTGTTTTTTGGATCGGCATACGCAATGCCTCCAGTGCTGGCAGCAAATCCTTCCGGTCCTGAGTGGCAAATTCGTAGAGCTGCTCATGGCTAACCACTCGCAATAATGGTTCTCGGGAAACGAAAAGCAACTCGTTCCACAATCGGTCCAGTCGTGATGCCTCCGCGTCGCTGAGCATAAGCCGCCGAAGTGGCTCGTCCTCTCGATGATACAACACCATCGTCACCACCTCGTCTACAGGTACGATTTGAGGGTAGCACATCGCAGCGGGGAACAGTTCGCGGAAATCGGCATATGCCTTTTCCATCCGTTTACTCGCCGCAGTTCCCGTCACCACCGCTTGCCCCGTCAACGCATTTTGGGAATTTTTTTCGAGTGAAATTAAGAACTGAGCGGTACCGTCCTTTCCTTTTTCCGGATGAAGTTCCGCGTTGACCACTACTTCCGCACCCGCCACGAGAACGGTAGGCAGCTTGAATTCCAAGACCGAAGGCGCCTTGGTTTCGATGTCTTTTACCTCTGTGTCGCCCATCGTGAGGGAAAGCCATTTCAACGGGCCCTTTGGCTCGAGGAAATGTTCGCGCAATACCTTGTCCGCAGCTAGCACCGCATAGTCCCCCGATATCAGCAAACGATGTACCACCGATGCGTGTTTGCGGATTTCGGTCACTGGTTTTTTTCCAATCACAGCTGAACGCCAGTTTGCCAGCGCCGAACCCACCGGCACTTCACTCTGTGCCGACTTGGCGGATCCCGACGAACAAAAATGCCACACCGCCTTATTGCCAAACGAGTCGGCCAGCGGGTTGCTGTCGTGCACCCGATCTACCACTTCCTTCGCCAGATCCCACACGCGCTTTTTGCCGCCCTGCTCGATGATGTTTAGCGCCACCTCCGTGGTGTCGTACCCATGATTGCGATCGCGTGCGTTTACTACCAGTTTAAGCAAATCTCCTCGCTCAACAGTGTATTCCTGCTCCGGCGTAAACGTCCCGCGCTTGCCGTTTTCAAACACGCCCTTATCCACCGTGCCCGCACCTGTGCGGCCGAGCAATTCCACCCGCCATGCTGCGCCGTTACCGCCTACTCCGTCCGAATCGGCAAAATAGCCCTTCAGTTTTACACGGCCTTCGATCGGGCTTTGCCAGTAAATGATCGCCTCCTGTGTTGGCGAGGGATGCATGTTCACGCTGCGGCCCGGGATGGTGAGTGTTCCGAAGCGAATGGTCTCCGGTGATTTATTTGCGATGAGGCTCGGTGTTGCCGGCGTGCCCCAACCACGGATGGCGTCGTAGCCTCCCGCCTTGAACAACTTTCCCGGATAATGCCCTGCCGGTTTTGACGTTGCAAACTTACCCAGCTGCACCGCCGTCACCCATTTCTCCAACAAATGCTCATCCAGTCCGCGCTCTTTGGCGACCACTTCGATCGGCATTCCTCCAAGTTCCGCCTCGGCGATGAGATTTAAATACTGCTCGGTGCGAGCCAATTCAGCCAACTGGAATTTGGTCATACGCTCCGCGAGGTTGTTCACTGCGCCCAAAGGTATGGCTGGCTGTCCCTTCATGATCAGTCGGGGGTTTATCCAACGCGCATGATCACCCACGCTACCATCGCCCGCGTTACCCGTTATGAGGAATACGCTGATCTCGCCTTTCGCAATCTCGGGTATTTTTAGCTTCAACTCTTGTTGTTTCTCCAGTGGCGCCACTGGGTTCATCCAAGCATCCGGAACGCCTTGCCTCCCAATCTGTCCAACTTTTCCAAAATCCCAAAGCCGCTCCTGCCACTGGCTCACATCATTCGCTATGCGCTTTGCGTCTACCGACTTGGCTGTGCGTAAATCATCCCGCAACCGCCGAAGTAGTAGCGAGGGGTTTTCCGTAACCAAGAGGTTCGCCAAACGTTTCAGATACTTCTCATTCAATCCCGATTCGCGCGCTACTTGCAAAGTCGATGCAGGTTTTTTCAAAAATCGATCCCTGTTCATAACCAACGCGTTGAAGTAAGGCACCAAGTCGACCCGCCCCGAGGTGTTCATCGCGCGGTCCAACGCATTGGGATCCCACGCGTAAACTTTGTCCGTGGCACCGGCTCCGGAAGTGTGTCGGTCATAAATCGAACGGATTTCATAAATCAACTCGTCGACCCAATCCCGCCGCGACTTGCCCAGTGAGAAACGAACGCCTTCAGGCGTCAGCACCGCGTGTGTAGCCACATCCTTGGCTGCATCGAGATACTTTTGCACGAGCGCCGGCGACATTACCATCGCATCGCCCACATTCATGAAGCCCTCTCCAGCCGCACCGTCCACCGGAAACTCCTTCACTGGTTCCAACGCCACCCCCGTTAAATCCTCAATCGTGTAGGTGTACTCCGCATTGCTCAACCGTCTCAGCACCACTCGGCCCGGATCACCCGCATTGGCCAGAGCCTCCGCATCCAGATAATTATTCACCCACCCTAGAAACACCTTACGCTCCAGAGCGGAGAACTGCGGCTTCTTCTTCGGCGGCATCTCCCCATTCGTCATCATCTCCACTACCTTCACCCAAACTTTGGGTGCTCTCCTCACGTCCGTCAGTTTTGCAAACTGCTCCAAATCCAGTTCGCCCTTTTGTTTCTCAGTCGAATGACAATCCAAACAATACTTTTGCATCTGCGAGAAAACAGCGCCTTCGAAATGCTTGTTCAATTCAGTGAAGTCCGGCTGGGTTTCCTTTGCAGCCAAGGCAATGATCGCCTCACCCAACAGAATAAAGATCAACCCAACAGATGTCAGACGCTTTTTAGCGTAATTTAGTCTTATGCACATTGCCATTTCGGAAATCTTTATGCTGAATGATTGAACATTCAGTCAAGCGTGGGGACCGTTTATTTGAATCTTTAAACTAGGAGGAGGTGTTCTTTTGGTGCGGTTCTCTTTAATTGCAGTCGGCAAATCTCATTAGGCGCTGGCCGAGGGCTTGTTCGAATTTCCCGTTCTTGGGTTCTCGTTCGTCAGGATGATATAACCGACGCCGTCCTTGGATCGGTATTGCATGATCGTCGAGCCCCCCGGAGTCACCGCCGTCGTGAACCATCGTCTTGGCTCCCCCGATTTTGTCGAAATACCATACCAGTCCCTGCTGGGAATCTGCTTTTGGAAAAGGCACCTTACGCATTTTGCGAACTGTCTCCGCTTTCAATATGCGTGTGCCTTCGAGTTTACCATCCCCGATGAAGGACAGGAGGAAGCCAGCTAAATGTGTGGCCACCCTCAATGTGCCGGACGGGAAATTAAGGTATCCGTGGTGGCCCAGAGGCTTGAAGGCGCCCAAGGCCAGCCGACATTGCTGTACTGGCTCTTTGTTCCGGGAACCCATTGATAAAAGCTCTTTTTGGCGTTGTAGTATTCTCCCTTGGGCTGGAGATAGGCGGCGAGAGATTCGCCCAGCGGTTTTGGAAAGTCGCCGTTTTTCACTTCTTCCCTTTCTCCGAGGTTTATCGTCTCTTCCTTAGTGCCGTCCAGTCGTGCGTTTTCGTGAAGTCATCTTCAATGATCAATCTCACAAAACGGCAAGCCTGAGCTTTTGCCAAATCGACTTGAAACAACACGTGATGTCCTCCTGCCCCGTCGCTGTTGGTCATGGAGAGTTCCAACAGTTTTCCCTTTTGGCTGACGCGTACGTGTCCGATGTTGGGATTGCCGAGGTCATTCACCATGTCAGCGGGAAGGGAGTAGGCGCCTGAGGCGTCCGTGATCTCCAGGGCGGACACAACAGTCCCGGGAAATCCGCCATCCACTCCATATCCCGTCCACGGCGACTGCTTGAGCTCCTCCGCAAGTTCAGCTTCGCGGAACCTGATTTTTACGGGTCCGAGGTAATAATCCTTAAACTTTCCGCTCGAAGCAGGTTCCACCGCTTTCAATTCTTCACCCGTCTTGCCGCCGTGTTTGCGGAGAAGGTCGGCGATTTTGGTATGGTTGAATGAATTGGCCCTGTCCATCGGTGTTTTGCCGTTAAAAATACCACCCTCTGCCTGAATCGTCACATTCACTTCCGCGCCTTTGGCCAGAAGCAGTTCGACGATGTCCAAGTGACCTGCCTGAGCCGCATAATGCAAAGGAGTCCCCATTATCGAACCTCCTTTCACATTCACCTCCACACCATTAGCCAAGAAACCTTTGACCGCTTCAATATCTCCACCGTAAGCAGCGGCATCTATCGTCCCGTGTTCGGCTCCGTGTTTGCGAAGGAGAGCGGCAGTTTTACCGTTATCCGACCAAGTGGCTTGATCCAGTGCTGTTTTGCCGCCGTTGTCCCGGGCATTGATGTCAGCGCCTTTTGCAATCAGGAAGGCCACGATTTCCTTGTAATCTTCTTCCGGCTCGGCCCCGAAGGTTTCGGCGTGTTGACCGAACCGTCGAGCCACTGGCCCCCATGCCGCCCGATGCAAGGGGGTGTATCCCGACCAGGAACTCTTTACGTTTACCTCCGCTCCCTTGGAGATCAAGAACTTGACGACTTCCGGGTATCCCTGCTCGGCGGCAAGGTACAAAGGGGTTGAATAATCTGGATCCTCGGCATCCAGATCCGCTCCGCGGGAGATCAGGATTTCGGCGATTTCCAGGTGGCCATAATAAGCGGCCCAATGCAAGGGGGTGTATTGCAGGCGTTGCTTGTCCGCATTCCTGACGTTAACGTCGGCCCCGGCATCGAGTAATTCCCTGACCCTTTCGGCATCACCCTCGCTTGCCGCCTTGTGAAGGTCAGGAGTGCAGCCGACAAATACCAAGGTTGCGATGATAGTAAGCAAAAGTCTTTTCATTTGGTTTTTCCCTTCCGTTGAGTATCTACTTCTTTTTGCCGATCCAGAGGGTGGGGGTGTAGGCGTCCTCCCCTTCGGCCCCGGGACGGGGAACCAAGGTTCTTGGTTTTTTGACTTTTCCGCTGGGGCGGGAGTTCTTTTTGATGTCTTGCTCGAACTCGTTCATGTAAGCGGTCAATCGCTTGACGATCTCAGGATGTTTGGCCGCTACGTTCTTTTTCTCGCCGAGGTCCTCGTCCAGGTTGTAGAGCGGGCCGTTGCGAAAGAGCTTCCACGGACCGGATCGTACCGCTCGCAAGTTGTCGGCTTGGTGGTAGAAGAACCGGTCGTGCGGCGTATTGGCTCCAGGTTTGCCGAGGAAGAGGTCGCCCACGTCACGGCCGTCGATGACGCGATCGTCGGGAACCTTGCCGCCCGCCCACTTGGCGAAGGTGGGCAAAAGGTCCATGGTGCTGGCGATTTCCTTGCAGACCGATCCCGCCGGCACTTGGCCCGGCCACCACGCGATGGTTGGCTCGCGGACGCCGCCTTCCCAAGCCGATCCTTTTCCGCCTCGCAGGGGGGCGCTGCTGAGTCCCCCTGCGCCTCCGTTGTCCGAGGTGAAGAGCACGAAGGTGTTTTTCTCGATCCCCGCGTTGCGGACCGCATCCAATATTTGACCTGTGCTCCAGTCCACTTCCTCGACTTGGGCTTCCTCGACGGTCTTGGCCTTGGCCATGAATTCCGGCCTCGCCTTGCGCGGGCCATGAACGAAGGCATGCGGCAGGTAGACGAAGAAGGGTCCGTCCTTGTGCTTCTCGATGAACTTGACCGCTTCCTCGGTAAAGAGTCGGCAGAGTTCCGCCTGCTCATCCATGTCGTCCACCTGGTCGATCACCTTTGTACCCCGTAATATGGGAAGGTGAGGAAATTTCCAGCGCTTCAAGCCGGGCCACATGTCGTTTGAGTAGGGTATGCCGTAATATTCGTCGAATCCTTGCGAGGTGGGCAGGAACTCGGGTTGGTCCCCGAGGTGCCACTTGCCGAAGCAACCGGTAGCGTAGCCCGCGTCCTTGAGTACTTCGGCGATGGTAATCTCCTTGGGATTCAGACCATGGGGATCGCCGGGGAATAGCACGATATGGTCTGAGCCTTTGGCGAGCCCGACCCGCTTCGGGTAGCTTCCTGTCATGAGGGCGGCCCTCGACGGGCTGCAGACCGGAGACTCCACGTAAAAAGAGGTCAGTTTCATGCCTTCCTTGGCCATCCGGTCCAAGTGGGGCGTTTTGTTTTTCGTGGAGCCGAATGGGCCGATGTCGCCGTAGCCCATGTCGTCGATGAAGATCACGATGAAATTTGGCTTGGCCATCGCTGGAAGGGCGATGGCGGTAGAAAAAGCGGCGAGAAGGAGTTTGCGGATGAGAGACTTCATTTTTCGGGCAGGGCGGCTTGCCAGCCTAATCGGAGGATTTGTTGGAGCTGTTCCAAATTCTCATATTGAGCGGCTTCCTTGGCAAGGTTTTTGGTTTCGTTGGGATCCGTTTCGTGGTCGTAGAGTTCGCGTGCCTGAACGGCTCCGGTTTTCCAATTGCGCCACTCGACGTAGCGGTATCGGTCCGTGCGCGTGGCGTATCCCATGAGGTCGCCGCGCTTGCGATGGCGGTTGCCCTTGGAAGGAACGTGGGTACTGGCTAAAAACGGCGGTTTTCCACGGACGATCCGGTTTCTCCAGTAGCGGTAGCAAGCTGATGCCCTCGGTCTTGGCGGGAGCGGGGAGGCCGCAGGTTTGCGCGAGGGTGGGGTAGAGGTCCACGAACTCGACCAAGGCATCCGTTTTCGCTCCGGGATTAGCTTGCCCCGGAACGGACAGGATCAAGGGAACGCGGGTCGAGAGTTCGTAGTTGTTTGCATTGGTCCAGAGGCCTTGTTCTCCGAGGTGGAAGCCGTGGTCTCCCCACAACAGGATCACGGTTCGATTCGTCAGGTTAAGTTCGGCGAGCTTCTTGAGCAACCGACCGGTAAGGGCGTCGACGTAGCTGACGCAGGCATAATATCCGTGCCGGAGCTCCTGCGTCTTGGCTGCGCTCAGCTTGCCGTTCCTCGGGATATCAGAGTAGCCTTCCGTTCCCCCCCCACTCCGGACAGCCAACTCCGGGGCTCCTTCGGGATACTTGCTCGAGACGGGCGCGGATATTTCTTTGCGTTGATAGAGATCTCAATATTTCTTCGGGGCGCTGAAGGGGAGGTGCGGCTTGCGGAAACCCACTGCGAGGAAGAACGGTTTGCCTTGTTTCTTCAAGTCGGCCAATGCCTTTTCGGCACCTTCGCAGACGAGACCGTCGACGTAGACGTTGTCCCGGACGTCGGCGGATTCCGAGGCGGCCCGCTTGTGGCTTTTTCCTTTCAGATTCTTCTCTGTGGCGTAGCGCAACTTTGGGTCATGCACGTTATCGTGCAAGGGTGCTTCGGACCAAGACGGCGGATCTTTGGATGGCTTGCCGCCACCGTGGAATATCTTGCCGATGGAGCGGGTATGGTAGCCGTTGTTCTTGAAGTGCTGGGGCAGTGTGACCGTTTTGGGCAGAGCCTCCCGAAAATGCGTATTGAGATCCCAGACCTTTATGGTGTCCGGCCTCAGTCCCGTAAGTAGCGAAAGCCGCGACGGACATCACACCTTCTGCTGGCAGTAGGCTCGGTTGAATAGGATACCGCGTTTGGCGAGGCGATCCATGTTCGGCGTGTTCGCGGTCTTGTCCCTGTAGCAACCGCGCGCCGGTCGCAAATCATCGATGGCGATGAACAGGACGTTGAGCTTTTCGGCCCGGGCGATGCCGCATATGGCGAGGAATATGAGAGGCCAAAGTTTTATGAGAATGCTTTAAGATAAAACCAAGACTGGATTGCCGCGTCGCTGAAGCTCCTCGCAATGACAAGAGCGTTATTCAAACCAAAAAGGGAACGAAATAGGTGGCTGCATTCTGATTTATTTTGCTCCGTTTCTCCGTGCCATTGCAAGAGGATTATTGATTCCGTCCACCGCCCGTTTCCTCTACGCGTCCCTTCAGCTCTGCGTGAGAATGTCTTCTTTCGCCTGCCGCGCTTTTCTTAGACAGCCCAGCCCTTGAGGGGACCTGTGCTGTCGCCGATGCGGTCCGTCTTCACGCCCATTCCCTTGGCCATGGAGAGCCACAGGTTGGCGACGGGCGTGCCTTCGGAGTGCTTCTCGTGGCGGTTGGTCTCGAAGAGTCCGCCACCGCTTCCGGCAATGAGCGTGGGCAGGTCGTTGCAGGTGTGGTGAAAACCGCTGCTGAGGCCGGAACCCATCACGAACATCATGTTGTCCAAGAGGGTGCCTTCGCCTTCTTGGATGGCGTCCATCTTCGTCGCGATGCGTGCATACTGCTCAATGTGGAAGAGGTCCAATTTCTCGAGGTCGCGGAGCACCTGCTCCTTGTTTTGGTTGTGAGTCCAGCCATGGTGCCGGATGGGTTTGTCGAATATGCCGTGGAACATGAGCGGGGTATCCCAGCGCTCGGGAGCAACCATCATGGTGGACACCCGGGTTAAGTCGGTTTGCAGAGCGAGTATCATTAGGTCGCCCATCACCTGAATATATTCATCGCGCTGCATGGTGGTCCAAAGTTTTCCGGGCTCCTCGAGTTCGAGGTCGCGTATGTCGTCCTGCCGCTTGGAGATGCGCCCGATCTGTTGTTCCACCGTGCGGACTGATTCTAAATATTCGCCCAATTTGTTTTGATCGAGTCGTCCTAGTTTCGGTTGCAGGTCCTTGGCATCGGCTAGGACCAAGTCAAGTACGCTGGCATTTGCCTGATGTTCCTCAACTGCGAAGAGCCGATTGAATGCTTGTCGCGGATCCTTGATGGAGCGCGCGACGTGGCCGTGGCCATACCATGAAATGTTGTCGAAGTAGACGGACTCGAGGTTGTCGGTGTAGCTGTTGCAGGAGAGCTCGAGTGAGCGGAACGCGGTCGACTGGCCTGCCACGTCGGCGATCACTTGGTCGATGGTTCGCTTGAGCGGATACCCGGCGGGCGACAGCTCGTCGGGCCTCGCGGTGCTCAGGTAGCATGCTCCGGCCTGGGCATGTCCGTCGGTTCCGGGCACTTTAATGCGGTCGAGGTTGGTGTGCAGGGAAATCTTTTGCCGCAGCTTTTCGAGTGGCTTTAAAGTCGGGCTGAGTGTGAAGTTCGCCCCTGTCTCGGCGGGGTGCCAGGCCTTTTGGGCTACGCCGTTGGGGGTGTAGAAAAAGGCAAGTCTTCTCGGTGCGGTTGAACCTTCTTCGGCCTTGGCTTGCATGACGTCGAGAAAGGGGAGAGCCAAGGTGGCGCCGCAGCCGCGAAGGAAGCTACGGCGAGGAAGTACGTTGTGCTTCAAGACGTTCATTATCGCTCTTTCTGGTTGGTTTTATTACGGAACGGTAGGCTCTTGGCAATCTCAACCACCACGGTCGAGAATCGTCCGTGGTCTGCCATCACCTTGCGAGTGATGCGGTCGACGGCCGGTTTGTCGGTTACTTTCAATTCGCGACCCAATGCGTAGGACAGCAAGTGTTCGCTGAAGCCGCGCATAAATTCCTCGGGACGAGCGAGGATGGCGTCCTTGAACTCCACTATGTTTTTGAATTCATCCTCTCCGAATAGTTTTCCGCTAGCGTCAACCGGTAGGCCACCTGTGTACTTGTCGCGCCACCGTCCGACGGGGTCGTAGCTTTCGAGGACGAATCCGAGGGGGTCGATCTTGGCGTGGCAACTGGCGCAGGATTGATTGGTGGCATGTTCCTTGAGGCGCTGGCGAATGGTTAAGCCGGAGGCCGCGATTGCCGCGTCGTCTTCCTCAATTTCCGGCACCACGTCGGGTGGGGGAGGAGGAGGGTCGTTGAAGATTACGGTGGCGACCCAGGCTCCTCGCTTAATAGGGCTAGTTCGCAACGGCGTGGAGGTCATGGTGAGGATCGCCGCGGTGGTGATTACGCCTCCTTCTCTGCGGGTGTTCAGAGCCTTTCGGTTGAAGTCCTGAACCTTGGTGTTGAAGCGATTGCGGTTTTGCTTGTTTCCGAATGGCTTTTGGGGGTTGGCGTACCATGCCTGCAGCTCGTTCGAGCGGTAGGCGTAGTTGCTGTCAACCAGTAGCATGATGGAGCGATCCTCCACCTGGATGCTTTCGAAGAGGAGTAGAGGTTCGACCATTGTCTGGAGCCCGAACTTCCATTGCTCGCAACCGATCCGGGCATAATATTCTTCGAAGCGGTCGAAGTCAGGCACCGCCGTGACCAGCTGGTCGAGGCGTAGCCACTGGCGGGCAAAATTCTCCGAAAGGGCTCGGCTGCGTCGGTCGAGCAGCATCCGCCTGACCTGTTTCTCGAGAGCGTTGTTATTGCGCAGTTCTCCCCGTTTAGCCGCATTCATGAGTTCCTCGTCGGGTATGCTGCTCCAAAGGAACAGGGCAAGTCGCTGGGCCAGTTCGTAGTCGTTTGCAGGCGTTCTTTCGTCTGCTGCCTGTTTGTTTTCTACGACATAGAGAAACTTTGGTGAGGATAGCACCGCCGCGACCACGTTTTTCATCGCCTGGGTGTACGACTTGGTGCGTTCCTTTTCCTTTTTGTGATAAGTGGCATATCGCTCCAAAGTCGCCTCGGAGACTGGTCCTCGAAAGGCCTGCTCGAGGAAGGGCTTAAGTCGTTCCTTGACTGGTTTGCCGTCATCCTTGAACAAGCTGTTGCTCAGCCCGGTGTAGCCTTCGAACTGGGGGCTATTGACAATGGATCTTCCCAGCTTCAGCAAACTTTCCAGCAAAATGGTGGAAGTGCTCAGCTGCTCTCCCTGGTTGTTGAACCCGTGTTCGGCCTGCAAGTCGATGGCGAAGGGGTCCACGTCCTTGAGGATTTGCAATTCCACCTGGTTCTTCCCGAGGGTCCTATTGCTCACCCGCACCTTGCTCGGCAGAACACTGGATGCCGGGTTGAAGTAATTGCTTCCCCGAATTACCTTTTCCGGCAAGGCGTATATATCGCCACGCAACTGAAGCAGATCGCGCACAGCGTTGTTGTATTCGTATCGATTGAGTCGCCTCATGACGACAGGTTCCAAAGAGGTGTTCTTCCGAGCGTATTCGTCGACAACCCCGTAGAGGAAGGAGACGATTTTTTTGCGTTCCGCCGAACTGGGCTGCTTTTCGTCTTCCGGCGGCATTTCACCGAAGCTCACGGCTTCGGCTCCTAGGCGCGATACCTTGACGTCTTTTAGATAGTCGGAGTGAGTGGCGAGTTCCTTCAGGTTCACTTTGCCTTTCACCTTCGGTTTGTCGCCGTGGCATTTGTAGCAGTACTTGGTCATCAGGGGTCGAACTTCTTGCAAGGTGGCGGCCTTTTCCGCGACGACGACTTCCGGTTGGGTTTCCTTGGAAGCTTCCTTCTTCGGTTCGAGTTTCTTCACGACCAAGTAGTCGATCCCCATGAGGTATCCCGTGCCGCGAAATTTTCTCGCCTGTGGGTTGCCGCCGGTCAGGGTGAAGCTCAGTTGCTGCGGGCCCGCTTGGAAATCGAACTCTCCCAAGTCGAGAGGTTGCGCCAGTTCCACTCCTCGAGCGTACAGGTCGACGCCCTCGCGTATCACCTTGCCGTTGAGGCGGACAGTGAAGATGCCGTAGTCTGGGGCCAAGGTGAGCACTGCGGTGAAGCGATGCCGCCCGGTTTTGGATACTTCGAAACTTGTCTCCATTGCTTCTCCCGCGATCCCGTTCCAGAGCAAGTGGGAATCCCCGCTCCATTCCGGCCCGAAGTTCTGCATGCCTTGAACCCGAGACTTCCCGTTGAGGGGCAAGGATTCACCTTCCTGTTTGCCGGTTACGTCCGCCGCAACGGCTTGCTTTCCTCGCACGCTGTGGTAGTCGAAAGGCTCCTTCGCGGTTGATACTCCAACGAGGCAAGCGAGTCCAAAGATGGTGGTGTGAATGGATTTCATTAGCGGAACGAAACTAAACCTAAGTAGCTTGTTTCTATTTGCCAACCCTAGCTTATGCCCGATCCGGAAATTTGGTTTCGTGGGTCCGTGGCGTGTCTTGTGCCTGCCCCGTCCCGCTTGCGCGAAAAGCTCACTTCATGCAATCCCGCATCCTCCCCTGTTCGTGCGGTCCTATTCTCACTCACC
>JACKQG010003426.1_pt1 | contig 19476 bp, 19 predicted proteins | sample 8237621 | NCBI WGS metagenome assembly JACKQG01 (sample SAMN15677084, study PRJNA649215) | marine metagenome | biome: marine; feature: Black Sea; material: saline water; isolation source: suspended particulate matter (SPM) from the Black Sea western gyre | collected 2013-06-09/2013-06-10 | depth... | reverse complement strand
CCTACAGACAGCCCCAGCCCTTGGGTTGGCGGTTTCCCTCCGGGAGACGAGAACCCCAGTGGTTCGGGACCTAACGGAAACAAGGACTTCCTTGCAACGACAGTCTCTTCTGGTACAGACTCTAAGACCAAGACCGGCTACTAGCCGAGGCGATCTTTTAGCTACGAATTCAACCGGCGGGGCGCCGAGGCGCCCCGCCAAAACAAAGTTTCGGCTTTGCCCCTACGGGGGATGAGGGGCTCCAACCCCTCTTCCCCTCGGACTTCGGTCCAAGGGAGACTATTTTTTGGAGGTGTTTATTGTGAACAAGCGTGGTTTTACGCTTATTGAGCTGCTGGTCGTCATTACGATTATCGGCATTCTCGTCGCTCTCGCCCTGCCTAACTTTATCAAGGCCAAGGATAAGGCCCTTGAAGCAGAGGTTAAGAGCAATCTTCATTCCATTCAGGTATCGCTTGAGCGGTACGCTACAGACAACGGCGGGGCATACCCCGCTTACATCTACGGCGGAACGTTGGCGTCCTGGAGGTGTACATTTGATCCCGGGAACTGTTTAGCCCCTATGGCTAGCCTTCCTGAGCCTATGATGAAATACGGTTTTATCGGGACTTACCCGAGCAACCCATTCGTCAAGCAGGGTCAGTCCAACTGTGATATGACGGGGGGAGACCCTCGCTTTGGTTGTGTACCTGACAACGCAGGCGGTTATATCGCTTCGTCCGGTGCTCAGATGGCGAATATTCTTTCTGACCCCAACTTCGCTACCGACGACCTAACAGGTGGTGGTTCGTGGAGCCCCATTGGTGCTCCTAGTGGTTCGTTGCCTTACTACTTTGTCGGTGATGGCAACCCCCAGACAAGGGACTTCCTTCCTGGCAACTTCATTTTCCGTTCTTTCGGCACCAGCTCTGCTGATGTGCGACAGTTTGCTGGCTACGCAACGGGTGCCGTTATGGCTAACGCCTACGAGCACTACTTGCTCTCCGGTTATGGTTCGCAACGGACAGCTGGTAAAGACTGGCTTCACTGCTACGACAACGGCTGGAATGGTGGTAATGGTTTTGAGTCCCGTCCCGAGGACGTGGGTCAGGCCTGTCCGAGTGGTAGCACAAGCTACGACAACTGGACAATCGCTCAGAACGAGCCCACATACGGTACCGGCGACATCGACGGCGACCAGGACCCAGATACGGTTCCTAACTTCGTCTTTGCTGAAGGTCCTCCGGGTGTCGTTTCGGTGGCAGAGATGGCCCCAACAAACTCCGATGGTCAACTCGACGGTCTACTTATCTTCTTTAGTGCGGGTACAGACAATTCGGTCGGCGCCGAATAAGCGTCGCTTCATAGGAGATTACTCTTAATCTCCGCTAAGGGTGTATAACCCTGGGGGGGGCGGGAAACCGCCCCCCTTTTTTTCATTCCCACACAGGTCCAAAGGTGGTTCTGCCTTCCTCATTATCTCCTACGTTCCTCAGGAGAATCGTTTGGAGATTGAACCTTAGGTGTCAGGGTGGTTCTGCCTTCCTCATTATCTCCTACGAACCTCAGAAGAACGCTTGGTGATTGAACCTTAGGTGTCAGGGTGGTTCTGCCTTCCTCATTATCTCCTACGTACCTCAGGAGAATCGTTGGGAGATTGAACCTTAGCGTAAAAGGGGGCGACCATTCCCGGGCGCTCCTCATCGTTTTCATAAAGGGAAAGAGTTGTGGAGTTGGGGGGACGCTATAATAGAGTTGAGGTATCACTATGGTTATCAGTGCAGAAGAACTACTCGGGTTGATGGTGGAAAGGGATGCGTCTGATTTGCACATCGGAACAGAACGACCTCCTTACCTGCGGATTGACGGTTCGTTGCGTCCCACCGAACTCCCTATTTTGACCGAGGAAGATGTGCTCCGAATAGGGAGGGATTTATTGACGGCAAAAAGGGAACATGTCTTGGAAGAAAAGGATGAATATGACTTTTCGTACGAGTTCAAGAAGAGTGAAGGTCGATTTCGTATCAACTTTTTCAGGCAGAAAGGGACACCTGCTTTTGCCATTCGTTTTGTCAAGCCCGAAGTCCCCTCCTTTGATGACCTGAATCTACCTCCTGCCGTCGGAAATCTATGGAAACTCCAAAGAGGGATTGTTATCGTGACGGGAACGACGGGGTCGGGTAAGTCAACGACTTTGGCTGCTGTTCTCTCAAAGATCAATCAAGAGAGGAGCGACCATATTCTGACGCTAGAAGATCCCATTGAGTATAGTCTGGTGGACAGAAAGTCGATCGTTAACCAACGCGAGATTGGGCTGGATACGGCAGATTTTGGCGTTGCCCTAAAGGTAGCGATGCGTGAGGATCCTGATGTGATGTTGATTGGGGAAATGAGAGACCAAGAGACGATTTCGGCTGCTTTGAAAGCTGGTATTACTGGGCACCTTGTCTTTAGTACTCTACATACTTTGAATGTGATTCAGACGATCAACCGTGTTATTGAGTATTTCCCCGCCGATTTCCAAACTCAGATTCGTATCATGTTGGGGAACACGCTCCAATCCGTCGTCAGCCAGAGGCTATTGCCCCGAATCGGTGGGGGGCGTGTCCCTGCGATTGAGATCCTCATCTGTAACAGTCGTGTCTCCGAGAAGATCGCTGAAGAGCCAGAGCTTTCGGTTCTTGCAACGATCATGGAAGAAGATGAGTTGGATGGAATGCAGACCTTTGACCAACACCTCTTGAAGCTATACTCTGAAGAGGCTATTGCGTACGAAACTGCCTTGACGGCTGCAAGTTCCCCCCACGACTTCAAGATTCTCTTACAGAAGACTTCTGGTGTTCGGAAGCCGAAGAAGGCGTATACGGGAGGGTTCTAATCCTGTTGGGGCTCAACCCTGAAGAGTTGCTCAAGCGCGTTCAAGCGCGCTTAGACGCCCCAGGCAAAGAGAAAGAGGATGTTCAAGAGGAGTTGCGGAGACTGCGCCACGACAGAAAAAAACTCCAACAGACGATCTCTTTGATGGGGTTTGTCCACCATTGGACAGAATCTCTGATTGAAGGAACACTGACAGTCAAGGATGTCCTAGGAGGCATAGCAAAGGGGCTGGGCTTGCGACACCTCGTCCTTTGGCGAAAAGAAGGAGCCCATTTCGTTTGGGTGGGGAGGGCGGGGAGTGGGACCGGTTCTGATATCCAACCCGTCCGAGTAGGCGTAGAGATTTCTGGAGCGACTTGGGCGATGGGCAAACCTCGTTTCTACCCCGATGTGACGATGGCACCCAGTTCGGTTCAGAACGCCTTATGGGCTAAGGGAGATTCTTTGCTCTCTTTTCCGATAAAGACTGGCAATAACGAGGGGTGGGTCTTGGAGGCAATGGACCTTGTGGATGGGTGCCCACTGGGCACTCGTGTGGTTGAAGAGGTCCCCATACTCTCCCCTTGGATTGTTCTGGCAGCGTCTCAAGGAAGTTAGGTGATGGCTTTTCCGTTTTCACTCGTAATCGCTCTCATTCCCTTGGGGTATGTCGTGGGGGTCATTGCAAAGCGAAAGCGAGATATATCAGAAAAGTGGGAAGGGCACCCAGATATCGTTCGCATTTCCGGGGCTAATGGGTTTGGCATGACTTCAAGGGGGAGAGGACAGATAAGAGGCAATGGCATTCTTGTCTTAACGCGTGACCAAGTCGTTTTTGAACAGATCATACCAGCGACCACAACACAGATTCCTTTGCAAGTGATTTCGGATATCTCTGTGGTTCATTCCCATTTGGGACGAACGAGAGGAGTGCCCTTGCTAAAGATCACGTTTCTGAACGAAGATGGCATTGAGGATAGTGGAGCGTGGTGGGTTAAGGATTTGGAGGTATGGAAAGAGGATTTAGCTCGTGCGATATCACACTAATAGAGAGGTGCTATGGATGCCTTTAATGCTGATTCGTTCGCTCCCAAGGCGCGGTCGATTTCGGCATGGGAATGAGGAAGAAAGAGATTGCGCGTTCGTCGGTTCGTTCTCAATGGGGGCAAAGCGAAGGGAGTTCCCTTGTTGAAAGTCTCATTTGTGGGCAAGTTGGGTGTGGGAATGTGGTGCTTGGCAGGTAAGGGGAATGGTGGTTTGGCAAAAAGACGGGGCAACGATAAGGAGCGGATAAGGAGGGATTGATGCATCGGATCACTCAGAGGTCTGTCGCTTTGTGGGCTCTTTTCTTCTTGGCGGTCATCTGTTCTGGATATGGGGCTTTGGCTCAATGGCTCTCTCTGCTAGATAGCCAGAAGGAGGCTGAAGCGAAAATCCAACTGCGTCTTATCCAAGTCGCCCTTGAGAGGTTTGCTACTGATAATCGTGGAGAGTATCCCTCCTACATACATGGTGGAGACCTACCCTCTTGGTCTTGTAGGCTTGATCCCAACTGTCAATACCCCAAACAGCTCTTCCCAGACCCGCTCTTGCGTCAAGGATACTTGGATACCTATCCCAGCAACCCCTTCCTAAAGAGACAGAAGGCTGCTTTTTGGCTTTGGTCTTGGGAAGTGGGTGCGATCCCCCCCACGCCATGTGTCCAAACAGGATTTGATCCGAGGTGGGGGTGTCTCTCTCCTAAGGGAGAAGGGGACCCGGGTCGTGAGGGTGTTGTTATGGGGAACGCTCTCTCTGACCCACATGTTCCGGGCAAAGATACAGACCCAAGCGGGGGGAGCCTCTCCCCCTTAGGACTCCCCTACTATTTCTTGGGGGATGGGAATCCAGCAACGGATGATTGGATACCCGGTTCATTCATCTACCGTGCGTTTCTTGGAGAACTCTCCCTAGGGCGATTCTCCACAATGAGAACGGGTCTAGACACTTATGTCTTGGGGGTATACGGAGGTGTGGGAACCGAAGGCACTGATCGGCTCCATTGCTTAGATAGAGATGCGGGATTTGAACCTTGGAAAGGGAACTGTTTCCCCAACGGCTTTGATAGTTTCGCCCTGTGGGAAGGCGAGCCCAATCGTCCACAAGTCATCTCAAAAAAGGAAGACCTAGAAGTGGGATTCCCTCAAGTTGTCCTTGCGACATCCCCAGCTTATTCTCAGACTGGAATGATCAATGTCCTCAAAGGGAATCCAGATGGATATCCTGACGGTATTATTCTCTGGCTCTTGCCGGGAATACCTGAGGCGATTCCTCCTCCCCTCCGCTAATCTTCCCAGCGCAAGAGGTCATCTTGGGACTTGTTTGACACACCCATAGTCTTTCCTACTTTCTGGAAAGCGATAACGGCGCGGTCGATTTCGGCATGGGTATGAGCTGCGGAGAGTTGGACACGAATCCGAGCCTCGTTCTTGGGAACGACGGGATAGGAGAAACCAATCACATAGATGCCCTCCTTGAGAAGTGCGCGGGAAAACCTCTGCGCCAAGGAAGCACTGTAGAGCATAATGGGGACGATGGGATGCGTTCCAGGCCGAACGATAAAGCCCGCCTTTTCCATCCCTTCCCTAAAGCGAAACGTATTCTCTTGGAGAGAAGCCAACGGGCTATCATCTCCTTCCAGAATATCAAGTACAGCAAGAGAAGCTGCTGCGACGACAGGAGCTAAGGTATGGCTGAAGAGATGGAGGCGCCTACGTTGTCGGAGCAGCTCAATAATATCTAGCTACCCACGCGAAAATCCTCCATAGGCACCACCCAGAGCCTTTCCCAAAGTGGAAGTCAAGATATCGACCTCTCCATGGACACCTCCCGCTTCGGGTGTACCCCTGCCTTTAGCACCCACAAAGCCTGTCGCATGGCTATCATCAACCATCAACAGAGCGTCAAAAGCACGTACATGCTCAAGAATCTCCCCTACAGGAGCGATGTCACCATCCATACTAAATACCCCATCAGTTGCCACAACGAGACGCCTAGCCCCATCAGCGCGCGCCTCCGAGAGTTTGGCAACCAAGTCATCCAAGTCGCTATGGGAATAGATGTACCTCTTTGCCTTACATAAGCGAATCCCATCAATGACACTGGCGTGGTTAAGGCTGGCAGTCACAATACCGTCGTCCTTCCCCAACAAGGGTTCGAAGAGCCCTCCATTGGCATCAAAACAGGCGACATAAAGAACTGTATCTTCGGTCCCCAAAAAAGCAGATAGGCGTTGCTCAAGTTCCTTATGTACTTCTTGGGTACCGCAGATAAACCGGACACTGCTCATACCATATCCCCATTTCTCTAATCCTGCTTTCGCCGCTGCACATACTCGTGGGTGGTTGGCAAGTCCTAGATAGTTGTTTGCACAGAAGTTAAGGACCCTCTCTCCTCCTACAGAAATCTCTGTGCCCTGCTTCCCTTGTAAAAGGCGTTCTTCTTTCCAAGTTCCAGCCCTCTTGATGGCAGATAGCTCGGTAGCCAAGAGAGCCCTTAGTTCATTATTCATCAATGATTTCTCCGTGGGGGAGGAATGCAATCTTCCCAGAAACTCCCCTTTCCATCAAATGAAAAGCTTCCTCATGTTCCTCTAAAGGGAACTGATGGGTAACGAGAATAGAGGGGTCTACTCGTTGGTGGTGAATGAGTCTGTCAACCTCTTTCCATGTTTCCCAAACCAAACGACCCGTAATCCCTCTAATCGTTGCTCCCTTAAAGATCACATCCTCGTTCAAGGACATCTCAACGGAACGTACAGGAAGCCCTAGGAGGGCAATATCTCCTCCAGGAGCCAAAGCAGCCATACCGTTTCGGAGAGCATCCGCATTTCCAGATAGCTCTAGCAGAACTTCTGCCCCTTCTCCTTCAGTCGCTTCCCATACAGCCTCCGGTAGGGAGTCGGATGAGGGGTCTAGAAGGATATCTGCTCCCAACATGGAGGCTTTTTCTCTCCTTTCACTTCTCGGCTCGCTGACAATCAAGGGGTAGGCTCCCCTCGCTTTTGCAGCCATCACAGTCATCAATCCAAGAGGTCCTGCACCGGTAATCAAGGTGGGTCGACCCTCCAAGGGTTGAACATCACATGTTTGAACCGCGTTCCCAAAGGGTTCTTTTAGGCTGGTTGTAAGGGGGTTTTCTCCCTCTTTCGCACCCCAACAGTTCCTTGCGGGAACGGTTACATATTCAGCGAATGCTCCATCATGATGAAATCCCAGAATACCTCCGGCAGCACAAAGATGAAACAGCCCCCTTTGACAGGTGGCACACGAGCCACACCAAAAGTGGGTTTCTACGCTCACTTGCGCTCCTATTGAAAGTCCTTCAACATGACCTCCTCTATCCACCACTTCCCCTGCCATTTCGTGCCCCACCCCCAATGGGAGGCTTCCGACAAATCCATCAGCCCAATCATTCCATTCCCACAGATGAAGATCAGAGCCACAAATCGTGGAAACGAGCACCTTCAGGACGACCTCGTCAGGGAGAGGAGACCGAACAGGTTGATTCACGAGGGAAAAACCTTTCCCTCGCTCGTTTTTTGAGAGTGCTTTCAAACGGGATTCTAGTCCGTTTTCCTCTGAAAGAGCCGTTCGGCATCATCTCTCTGTAACCGCAGAGCGACTCTTCTCCCGTGGGGACAGGTCCATGGGTCCTGGCACCGAATCCAACCGTTCCAAAGAGACTGAGCAAGGGCGGAATTCATCTCCATTCCCCCGCGCCATGACCCTCGGCAGGCTCCAGACCGAAGGGATTCCCTAAAGTCTTCTGCTCGTTCGTCTTCCTCTGCATCGGTGATTGACAAAGCATGGGCAGGGATATGGGGCGGGAGCGCAGTTACCAGCCAATGAGTCGGGTGTTCTTCCCACAGAATCCCCAATCTCTTCCAAAGTGCACGGCGGTGGGACACCTGGATGGGGAGGGGAGTCTCAATCGGGGAAAGAAGGGGCTGAGCAGCTGGTGGAGCTTGAGCGCCCAACTCTTCATAAAGAACGCGTTCGCTGGCGGCATGTCCATCCAAGAGAATCAGTTCGTCCTCTTGTGTAAAGACCAAAAAAGTCCCAAATACGATTCCTAAGTATCCCACAGGCTTGTCTAGAGGAAGGTGGCGCTGCTCAATCTCTCCGCCCAAAGAGAGAGAGGGGAGTCCCAACAAGGAGGTCAAACTCTTGCGTGTTTCTTGAATCAAGAGATCCGACCATCCTTCCACACGCAAAGCGACACGGGACTTTGTAGGATGAACATTCACATCCACTCTGTCGGCAGGTACGGTAAACCGGAGAATGGCTTGGGGCGATCGTCCATCGCCCATCCATCCCGAACAAGCTTTTTTCAAACCTGCGTTGATTCCTGGCATGGAGACAGGTCGTCCATTTACCGAAACATGGAGCCCTTTCTTGCCACGAATACCGTGGTCTGGACGCGTCAAGAGACCGCTCAAAGCCCACTCCTCTCCCTTGATCTCAATGGGCAATGCACAGGCAGCTACTTCTTGCCCCCAAGACAAGGACGCCAAGTCAGGTAGGTGGTTATTCCCCCCAGAACGGAGCAACGTTCGGTTGCCGTGCTTCAGGGTAAAAGCGATTTGGGGATGGGCTAATAGGTGGTCAAGAACGACCTTTCTACATCGTGCTGCTTCCTCCGAGGAAGAACCCAGAAAGCGGAGGCGAGCAGGGAGAGAATGGAAGAGGTCCTGGACGATAACGACGGTGCCTTTGGTGATGCCCACAGGAAGAATCTCGGTCGCCTCGCCTCCCGAAAAAGAAGCTTCCATCCCTGAGAACCCGTCTCGACGGCTCCGAATACGCAATGTACTTACTACCGATAGGGCGTGGAGTGCCTCTCCCCTAAAACCAAGAGTAGAAGCAAACTCAAGATCACCGATATGACGAATCTTGCTTGTTGCATGGGAGGTCGCCAATAGAGGAAAGTCGTCAGGGTGGATTCCATCACCGTTATCAACCACGCGCATCTCCTGTACGCCACCTTCGGCCAGGAAAAGATCGATTTGGGTTGCATGGGCGTCAATGCTGTTCTCAATGAGCTCCTTTAGCGCACTCGCTGGACGGTCCACAATCTCTCCAGCGGCGATGCGGGCAATATCTTCAGCCTGAAGAGGCTGGATACGAGGTAAAGAAGCCAGCGGAGGGATTCGAACCCCCGACCTACGGTTTACAAAACCGCCGCTCTACCCTCTGAGCTACGCTGGCGGGCAAGGAGTCAGGTTCCAGGTCCGAGAACGGTGATGAGTCCCGTGTAATCGGCAACGACCAAATACCCACCTACGATGATGGGTGAGGCAATAATCGGTCCATTTGCTTGGAAAGTGCCCGCCAAATCGAAACCAGAGTCTCGTTCGTATCGGTAAAGATTTCCATCATCACTCCCAATATAAACGACACCACTTTCCAAATCAATACCCGGAGCCGAACGGATGAAGTCGTTCGCGGACTGAATCCAAGGAACAGCAGTCGTTCCAGAAAAGGAAAAGACGCCACCCTGAATGCGGTAGGGTTGAGCAATCAAGCGGCCCGTTGTAATGGGGATGAAGAGAAAGCCTTGGTTGGATGATGGATTGAAAGAAACAGAAATTGCATTCCCAATACCTCCGGCGTCAACAGATTGTGAAACAGCTAAGGGGGGACCTGGGTCGGTCAGGTCGTAAACAAAAACGGTGCCAGGAGCGATATTGTTATCGTCACGGGTGCCAATCACGACAAAGTTGTCAATGAAGGTTGGAACACCACTTGGCACGAACCCTCCACCTAAGTTCAATGTGGCTCCTCCCCAAAGAGAAGTAGGGTTAAAAGGGTCCGTCACATCCCAGCCTTCTACATGCCCAGCTCCATTTTGGTCTGTAAATCCTGCTACAAGATAGGAAGCCCCGTTGAAATGGTGTAACCCCAAACTCGTTGAGAACATCTCTCCATTTTCCAACGAGAAACTAGGGTTCAATTGGATCATGGAGATGTTGTTGGGGTTGTTTAGATTGAAGATAGCAATCATCAAGTCATCGGTGCGATTCATCTGGTCGTTTTGAGAGTTTTCCCAATGGGATCCATCACACTCGCTAAAGGCATTGGAAGAGAATTGGCAATCGTTGACCATAGGGGTAAACAAGGCACGCAGTTGGGGGTCGTATGCACCAGAAAGAGAGGTCACAAAACGCATGACTTGAGTCCCTTGATTGAGAGAATCCCTTCCTTGCCCTTGGGTCAAGCGATCCAAGAACGCAGTCCGCACCTTACCCAACTCGGTAATGCGGTCGCCATCCACTTGGAGAATGGAACCCATTCCTGATAATCCAGTCGTCCAAACCAACCCATCTTCTAACAACAGAGGGGTGGCACCAATCTCGTTGAAGCCTGTCCATTGGAATCGAAACATCCCATCGGCTGCTCGAATCCCCACCAAGTTGCCATTGAGGTCACCTACCCACAATACGCCGTTTGCCAAGGAGGGAGAACCTGTAATCGGTCCAGACATCTGGTAGGTCCATTTCTCTTGGAGTGTTCCAATACCCGGAGTACCACTATCTACAGAACAACAGTATCCCGTTCCAGCACTGTCTCCTCGTTTCGAAACCCAAGTGGAGGGAGTTGCCCCAAAAGCACCGGTATCGGGGGGGGTGCCTAGAGCATAAAGAGAGCCATCACTCGCCGTAAAAAAGACTTTACCCGCCATAATCCCCGGAGAGGAAACGATAGGGTCACTGGGGGTATTTCCCCCTCCGTCAAACTGGAATGTACCGATGGGGTATCTGGCGAGTTCTTCTACATTTCCTGTAATGAGATTCTTAGAGAGAATAAGGAGCAAACCACGCGCTGTGGCAAAAGGAGCCAAGGGATCTGGATTGAGAATCAGTTCATGGCAAGAAAGGTAAAGATAAGGCACATCAGTGGGGCTCTGAGCCGCAGCAGGTGTAGGAGCACATTGGAGATTCTCTGCATCGGGACTCGCCTCGGGGATAAATGTAGAAGAGATAAGGTCTCCTGTAAAGGGGTCTATTGAGAATATGCGGCTATCTCTTAGGAAGAAATAGAGTTCTCCATTGTGAAAAAGAGGAGCTGTTCTTACGGGAGAGTTGCTGGTAAAGATGGGGTTTGTTGTGCCTAAAGGACCATAAGGGGGGGTTGCCTTGAACAACCAGACATTACCATCTTCTGTCCCTACAGCGACAGCGGGGTCGGAACCCACCTGAAAAACTGCAGGTGCCGACGAAATAGCACTGCCGAGGAACTGCTTGAAAACTTCCTCCCCTGTAGACAGATCCCACCCATAGAAAAACCCTTTGTCTGAACCTCCAAAAACAGTCGCATTAGAGAGATCCGAAAGAGACGGATTACTTGCCTCAATACCATCAAAAATAGTCAACGGGGCAACGAATCGCCCCCCCTCTTCGGGTTGGGCATTCCAAAGAACTCTTTCGGCACCACTCGTCGCAAAAGTCCCTGTGGTCAATGTAAAGACCTGTCCCTCTAGTGTCCCCACCGACAGCAAGCCAAAAGCGTAGGCAGGAGTTCCTTCAATGCGGTTCCCAATATTGCTCGTCCAAACTTCATTCCCCGTAAAAAGATCTAGTGCTTTGATAGCTCCATTAGAGGCAGCCACGAGTACGGTGGCATCCCCAATGATGGGATTTCCGACCATTCTGTCTTGGAGGGGGGTTGTCCAAAGAGGGGTTCCATTGACGGCGTCAAAAGTCCGAACGAGCCCTGATAAGTCTCCCAAAACGACGCGGCCACCAGCGCCTTGGACCGAAAGAGCGGGGGAGACACTAGAGACATTTCCACCAGGGACTTTCCAGACCTGCCCGAGTTGAGCGGGTGTAGGTCCTAACTCGGTTTGAGACGTGCGTCCTGTATTGTTGGGGCTTCCCTGAAAAGAGACCCAATCCGTGGATATGAGAGATCTTGTCGTTACACCACTGGGCAAGGTGCCCGAATAAGAGCTGGTGGGGCTTTCTCCATCCACACGAATCTGACAAGTTCGGTCTGTTGTGTTAGGCGTTTGGAACCAAACGATGCTCTTTGTATCTGCACCCTCGGTAATGACTTGTCCAAACTTATCAGGATAAAAAGAGCCATTCAAACAGTCACTTGACCACTCAAAGACGATGTTGTCAACTTGGTTGGCAGACGCTTCCAAAAAGACGATTGAGCCTGGGTTGGGGGTGCTGGTCGCTGGGAAGGCAACCAACGGACTGGCGGATCCTTGATCCTGTCCACTTCCACCACCCGTTCCGCCCTCTTCAGACTGGTTGGTTTGGGGTGAAGACGAACCTCCACCACAAGCCGAGAAGGCGACCACGAAGGTCAAGATAATCAAAGAAAAGTGTCGTGCTTTCATAAGTGCAACCCGACCATTATATGGTCTGAAAGAAGAAAGTGGATAAAAGGAATGCGGTTGGGGTATAGACTTGGAGGAATGGGACCAAGGCTTCTCGTAATTCTCTCTCTTCTCTTCTTGGTTGGTTGCCCAACGGGTCCCGCGCGAGAGAGCGAGTTAGCTGTCCTCGTGACCCACCCTATTTTGGCTGATGTGGTGGAATGGGTTGGTGGGGAAAAAGTGAGAGTAGATTCCCTCTTCTTACCTAAAGAAAACCCCCTCTACTCCCCCCCTCCTCTTGATGATGAACATCGTATTTATCGCCTTTTTCTCTCGCTGGGTGTGCCTTGGGAAGAGAGCGGAATAAGTGCCGTTCAGTCTGCAGGATGGTATGCACCCCATCGCGTCATCAAGAACCCCCGTGTTTCAGATTTTGGCGGGTTTGCCTATTGGCTACATGGTAGTTACTTGAATGATATGCTGATTCAAGTCGCTACGATGTTGTCGGAGATAGACCCTCGCAATGGAGCCTTTTATCACCAACGTATCCAAGAGCATCTTGAAGAGATAGATACTTACTTTATGAATGTCCGCTTTGGTGTGGAGGGGGTGGCATTACCCAAGGGGAAAATGAGGATAGCGACCCATTCCCCTATGGAAGAGGATATTCTTCCGTTTGTGGGGCCTGCTCCTCTCTGGCGATTGGTGGAGAATCCCCTTGATGAGATTCCTCTAGAGAGGTTTTTGGAGCTTGAGAGGGATATACTCTCGCCTGAGTTGTTGTTGATAAGCACCTATACCCCCAAGAGTGTGAGAGAAAATGCAGAAAGTGTGGGCTGGGTAGTCGTTGAGATTCTCCTCTTCCCTTCAGATATGAACCCCCCTCCTGAACGACCAATCACCTTTGTCAAAGAGAATGTGCGACGGATTCGGGAGGGGATGTGGCAGGTGGTCAACGAGAGGCCAGAAAGCTAAGACACCCCTGAACGAGCGGGCGGGCGTTTGCTTCACCATACCTATCTACCAAGTCAGCAGCGATTGAAGAAGCCAATGGAATGTCCATCTTTCGTGGCCCCAATAAGAGCCAAGCACCATACCGCATAGCCGCCCTCTCGGGGCGTCCTAACAGGGAAAGTTTTCTGTTCCGAGACCCCAGTGCTTCTTGGAGTGCAGTGTCAAGTTGGGGTAGCATCTGTATGAGATTCTCCAATTCATCGGCCAAATGGGGGGGAGGTGGGTCGTTGGGAGTGCGTTGTGCAATCGTCGCTGCGGCACCTTCTCCACCGACAGCCAAAGAATCAATCACCACCAAAGCTTCAAAGCAAGCACGATGGAAAGCGATACCACGCCTCGCTGCCATTAGGTATCGCTCTCCGGAGCATGCCCCGATAACCAACGCAACCTAAACTCTTGGCTAGAGAGCAAGAGAAGGGCATCAAGAATGATGAGTCGCTTTTGGTGGGCGGGTGCGCTTTGGGTAGAGACGAAGAGAGGGGTTTCTTTGCCCGTCTGTCTATCCCGAACAGAAAGAACCCACAAAGCTCTACCTCGTGGACCCCTCTTTGTCAGAGAAGGGACATATCGGTGCGTCGCTGCTTGCTCCCCTGTCTTATTCATAGTGTGCTCCAGACGACAAGTAGCCACAGAGCAAGATTGAGCAGGGAGGGTTTGTCAGAAAGGAGTAAAGCCTCGGGTGAAGGAGCGTCCTCTCTTGTCTCAACGATTAGGAGATACCGGAACAACCCATAAGCTACAAAGGGGAGCGTAGAGAGAAGAAAGAGGAGATCTCGCTCTGGATGATCTACCGCATAGAGGAGGTAAACGAGAAAGTTGAGCCCCACCAACATGCGTGTCATCCCCAACAAGAAGGACTCGGGGTATTCATTGAGTACAGGGCGGAAAGAGAAACCTTCTAGACCGCGCCTTCTTTCTGCCAATCGTTTTCCCACTCCTAGGAGCAAAGCCATAAGAAAAGCAGCGATAACGAGCCAAGAACTCGGTGGAATGCCCACACCCCATGTACCTGCCAATACCCTCAAGAGGAATAGCGTCGCTAAAATGAGAAGTTCCAAGAGAGGGATCTTCTTGAAAAAGTGGGTGTAGAGCACCGACAAGAGCAGATACCCCACGACAAGACCCGCCATTAGGGGTGAAACCATCTCTGTGCGAAGACCAAAGATAATCCCCCCCACTAAGAGTATGGGAAAAGGTATCGCCGTGACTAGAGAGCGACGACGGCGTGTGTGTAAAGGGTGTGACTTGTCCCCTTGGGCATCTGCCAAGTCGTTCAAAGCATACCCTGTCGTTGCTCCAAGCGAAAAGAGAGCGAATCCCCAAATGACAGGCGTCAAGTAGGATAGGCGACCCTCTCCCAAGAAGATAAACCCCACAAATAGGAGGAAGTTTTTCGTCCACGAACGGAATCGAGGACCTCTCCAAGTGGGGGAAATTGGTGAATTGACCACGGGGAGGGAGTATACTCTTTAGGTTTGGGAGGAAAACTGTGAGTAACGATTATCGTCCAAATGGACTTGAAGAGGAGTTGGCCCAAGAGATTTCCTCATTGGGGGGAGATGCCGAAGAGAACCTTGAAGGAGCGATTGAAGAGGTAGCAGAGGAAGATCTCCTTGAAGAACTCGTTCGTCAAGCGCGCTCCAAGGGGTTCTTGACGACGGTTGCTTTTCAGACTTATGTTGAGAATCAGGGACTGGGTCCCCAGCAGGTATCAAACCTCTTTACCCGGTTAGAAGAGGCTGGAATTGAAATCGTTACCGAAGAACAAGCTCGTACGGGGTCAATGAAGATCAAAGATCGGCGTCGTCGCCGGGAAGAAGATTATTTCATTCAAGATACAGTCAAGTATTTCCTAAAAGAGATTAGTCATGATTACCTACTAACGAGAGATGAAGAGCGGACCTATGCCCAAGGGACAGCTGCTGGGGATGAGGATTCGGTAGATATGTTGGCCCGAAGCAACTTTCGTCTTGTCGTCTCTATTGCCCGAAAGTATTCGGGTAGAGGGCTCGCCTTTGTGGATTTGATTCAAGAGGGTGTTGGAGGGTTGATGCGCGCTATCCAGAAGTTTGATCACTCCAAAGGTTTCAAGTTTAGCACCTATGCAACCTGGTGGATTCGTCAAGCGATTACACGAGCTCTCGCTGATCAAGGAAATATCGTCCGTCGCCCGGTCCACATGGTAGAGACCATCAATAGATATCGGAAGATAGAGAGCCAATTTGAGCAGGAACAGGGGCGAAAACCAGAGATGGAAGAGATGGCGTATGCGCTCGGCCTTCTCCCTCCCTCCCGCGAAGACGAAGTCTTTGCTTCGGTGGATAACTATAGAAAGGCTGAAAAAGAATTCCGGAAGAAACATCGTCGTTCGCCACAATGGCGTAAAGAGAGAAGTGACCTATACGAGGTTGCTGAACTCTGTTCCATCCCTACTCCCAAGCGCTCAATCCACGGCTCGGGTTGGACTCCAGAACAGAAGATGGACATTGATGAAAGAGCGGTTCTTCGCTCTTTTCGTAGTGACTTGGATGTTTGGGAAAAGGCGGTAACTCGCATCTTGGAAATTCAAAGGTATGCCCAAGGAATCGTCTCTTTAGAGCTTCCCATTGGAGATGATGACGAAGCGATTCTGAAAGACTACATTGAGGACAAGAAGATTCCTCGTCCCGAAGAAGAGATGTCCAGTGACTTGCTCAAGAAGGATCTGAAAAAGGTTTTGAGTAAGATTCTGAATGAGAGAGAGTTTTTTGTCCTTACCCACCGTTATGGTCTAGATGATGGGGTTCCTCTTACATTGGAAGAAGTGGGGAAGAAACTGAGTGAGGCGGATGGCAAGCCACTCACCCGAGAACGAGTTCGCCAGATAGAAAACGAAGCGGTCAAGAAACTCAGAAACTCTAAGGAGGCAGAAAAACTAAGTGCCTATGTGGGATAAACGCGGATTTACACTTATTGAGCTCTTGGTGGTTATCACCATCATGGGCATCCTGACAGCCCTCGCCTTGCCCAACTTTCTCAAGGCGAAGGATAAAGCATTTGAAACGCAAGTCAAGTCCAATCTTCGTGTGATTGAGACAGCGCTCCATCGTTTTTCCACCGATCATGAGGGGCTCGTTCCTGGTTATCTATGGGGCGGAAAGAGAGTGTCATGGGGGTATCGGGGGGAGAGTGCAACAGTTGTGGACCCCACGGATGGTCATGCGGATTGGATGGCACTGGATCCTCTGGTTCGTGGCGATTACCTTTCGCAATACCCGGTGAATCCCTTTGTAAGAATAGGGGGAACACTTTGTGGATTAGCGAATGACGACCCTCGCTTTGGTTGCATGGATGACCATTTGGTCCAAGGATTTGGGATGGGTGCGCCACCGGTTTGGTCAGGAACGATTATGGGGAATGTTTCTCATGACCCCAACTTCCCCTCTTCGGGTTGGCATGAACTTGATGGTACCTCTTTTACACGTCAAGCCCCCGGCACCTACTTTGTGGGAGATGGCAACCCACAGACCTTTGATTTTCTTCCCGGACAGTTTCTTTACCGCTCCTATTCCCAAGGGCGTAGGACACCCTATCCCCAACAATCGGGACTTTTTGGTTCACGCAAGAGCGAATCTTCTGCGCTGGCTGATGGTTGGGTCTTGGGTGTTTGGGGCTCGGTCCGTTCCACAGGAAAGGACCTCCTCTGTTCACCTATGTACCAAACGAACAACTGTATGCCCGGGCTCGGCTCTACCGCGGGCGAGCAGCCGTATGGAACTGCAGACATTATCTATGGGGATAGTCTGCCCAATACCGTGTTTAGAGACAGTTGGGATGTGGACAACGATGGCAATCTAAATGATGATGATTGTGATGGAAGTGGTCAAGGAAACGGTCCAGACGACTGTGATGCCAACGAGGGAATGGGTGGAGGGCAGGGCTTGTCAATGCGACAGAAAAGCAGCCAGTTCCGTGCCGGGATGGGGAATCCAGACGGTCAGTTGGACGGCATCATCGTTCTTCGAAGTTCTGTGGGCAATAACGAGTAAAGGTATCGTGGCAAAAATCAATGTCAATGATTTACGCCCGGGGATGGTTTTTCAAGAAAAGGGTGTCCATTTTCGGGTTCTAACGACGGAACATACGAAAATGGGGCGACAGGCTGCTTTCTTAGTTGCTAAGGTTCGTCGGTTGGATTCTGGAAGCACGACATTTCGGCGATTCAACGGGGGGGAACGGGTAGAACGATGCCATTTTGAGACGGTTCCTGTCCTCCTCCTTTTTCGGCAAGGGGACCTCTTTACGGTCATGAACGAAAAGACATTCGACCAACAGGAGGTTCATTTAGATCGTGTCTCTGGCGTGGAATGGTTGCTAGAGAATGAAGCGGCTGTCTTGACGCTGTTGGATGGCGTTGCTGTTGACTTGGGTCCACCGCCCCATGTCGTAAGAAATGTGATTGAAGCACCCACTGCGGTGAAAGGAAACACCGCAACAGGAGCGACAAAGGGGGTCGTTTTAGTCGGTGGAATCGAGGTCCAAGCCCCCCTCTTTATTTCAGAGGGGCAGAATATAAAAGTAGATACACGAACGGGGACTTATGTTGAGCGTGCTTAGGCAAGGTCGTCATGTGGCTTGGTCTTGATTTAGGGAATTCGCGACTCAAAGCCGCCCATTTATCACCCCATACTTCCCCATTGGTTCAGGGAGAGTACCCCCTTTCTAGACCCCTACCCAAAGAGTTGATTACTGGGGTAGAAGGAGTCTTAGTATGTTCCACGCGATCAGAAGGGACGACAGCGGCACTCTTGGGAGGACTTAGGGGGAGGGTAGTAAGGGTAGGAGATATCCTGACTGAAGAATCAGTGGGGGTAGAGAACTACGGCACCCCCTCTTTTGGGGAAGATAGACGGCTCCATTACTTGGGGTTGCGGAAGAGATGGAGTTCGGGTTCCATTGGCGTGATTTCTGCAGGAACTGTTTGGACGCTTTCCGTATGGAATGGAGAGGACCGCTTTGTGGGGGGGGCACTTTTCCCGGGGCAAGCGTTGGTGTTGCGTGGGTTGGGGGGGATAGGGAAACTCCCTCATTTGACCCACCTTGGGGATTCCATCGGTCGGGGCATGACCTCATCTGAGGGCATTCGTCTTGGGGTGAGAGAAGGGATGTTAGGAGCCCTTTCCCAGTTGGTAGAGAGATGTGAAGAAGGGGTGAGCGACTCAATACAATGGGTCGTTACGGGGGGGGAGGCTGACTCTATTCCAAGAAGAACCCAGTGGGTATACGATTCTGATCTTCTTTGGATGGGAATGACACCCTTATTGGAGGAGATGGAATGATAAAGAAGAAGAGAAAGATACTCTCAATCTCTTTGGGTTCATCTTCAAGAGACCACGAAGTGAGACTGCCCCTAAGAGGGGAAGAATGGACTGTGGGAAGAAAGGGATTTGATGGAGACCTAGCTCTGTGCCGAGCTGCCTATCTTGAGCACGAAGACCAAGTAGATGCTTTTGGAATGGGTGGGATTGATCGGTGGCTATGGGTAGGAGAAAGGCGGTACGAGTTTAGGGATGCCCGTAACTTGGTTCAAGGTATGCGTGTTCCTGTCGCTGATGGTTCGGGACTTAAACACCATTTGGAGTCGGCATTGGTACGGCGGCTCCTTGAAGAAGGAAAAGTGATGAAAAAGGGAGATAAAGTCGTCGTCGTTTCGGGTTTGGACCGATGGGGCATGGCAAAAGCGTTCCATGAAGGGAACTGTGACGTTCTCTATGGCGACCTCATATTTGGGTTGGGTTTGCCCATTCCTATTCGCAGTTTGGAGTCGTTGGGAAGGGTGGGAAGGGGGATTCTTCCTGTGGTGACCCAACTTCCTTTCAAGTGGCTCTATCCCACGGGGGAGAAACAAGAGGAACTGGGCGGAAAAGAGAGCAAGTGGCTTGAGGGGTGTAGGGTGATTGCGGGTGATTTTCACTATATCAGACGGAACTTACCAAAAAGTCTAGAAGGGAAAGTCGTCCTTACCAATACGACCACGAAAGAGGACGTAGAACTCCTTACTTCGCTGGGATTGGAGTGGCTCGTTACAACGACACCTCGTTTTGAGGGGAGGAGTGTTGGAACGCATGTGGTTGAAGCCCTCTTCTTTGGTTTAGAGGGCAGGGACAAACGGGGAAGTGATGCGTATGATCGGTTGGCAGGCGAGGTGGATTTTTCATGAGCGGGACAACGCCTCCCAGGGTAACTCTGTTATGCTCCCCCTCTAATGACCCAAGAAAAGAG